>Ga0070688_100000838_pt1 | contig 15244 bp, 7 predicted proteins | sample KBSS13HmetaG_FD_64679 | JGI IMG/M metagenome (GOLD analysis project Ga0070688, IMG submission 64679) | Switchgrass rhizosphere microbial communities from Kellogg Biological Station, Michigan, USA - KBS S1-3H metaG | ecosystem: Host-associated > Plants > Roots > Rhizosphere ...
ATGGGCCGTGAGTTGTTTGACTACGCTTTTAAAGAATATGCAAGACGCTGGGCATTTAAACATCCCACACCTGCAGATTTTTTCCGCAGCATGGAAGACGCAAGCGGTGAAGACCTTGATTGGTTTTGGCGTGGATGGTTCTATGGCATTGATGCCACTGATATTTCAATTGATTCAGTAAAATATTTTAAACCCGAATTTGTAAAGGGAGGAAATCAAAAAGATACAGTTATATACAGGAAACTTGATCAACCAAGAACACCAAGGTTTGATGATATTTCAAAAGTGAGGAATCGCGAAAATCAAAACATAACTTTTCAAACAGATGTCGATACTTCATTGCGTGATTTTTATTGGAGATATGCAAGAGGCATAGAAAAATATGATACCGCTTCTTATGGGCTTGAAACAAAAACCGGCACACCACCAATGGATGAAGAAACAAAAGCAAAAATTGCCGGTAAAAACTTTTATGAAATTAGTTTTACCAACAAAGGTGGTTTAGTAATGCCGATCATTCTTGAATGGACATTTAAAGACGGAACAAAAGAATATGAAAAAATTCCTGCACAGGTATGGCGCAAGAATGAAAAAGGAGTGACAAAAGTTTTTGTAAAGGACAAAGAAGTGGCTGAAGTGAAACTTGACCCGATGAGAGAAACAGCAGATATTGATGAAAGTAACAACACATGGCCAAAGGAAATAGTGCAAACAAAATTCCAGGTGTTTAAAGCGGCACAGCAAGGTGGTCGTAACCAACCGCAACCAAATAACCCGATGCAGAAAGCTGAAGAGAAGAAGAAAGCATTTTAAAAAAGAAGCCACTTTAATCGAAGTGGCTTTTTTGATTTATTAACCTATTGAAGCCCTGGTAGGTTTTTATTCCAGTTATTATACCCCCTTTGTGGTATACTTTATGACTGGTTTTCATTTTAATTTTATTAAGACCTTTCGAACAATTCGAAACATAAGACTGATATCTTATTCAAATAACGGTTGTGCTCTATGAAACATTTCACACCAATAGCACAGCCATGAGTTCAATCTTTTCAGGAATACGTTCTGCTTTTAGCCGTTACCAATGGGTAATAATAACATTATTGGTGCTTGGCGGTGCTTTCTTTTACTACTTCACTGTTATACTTTATAAAAATGAAAGCCGGATAAAACAGCGCAGTTTCCGTGGTCTTTCATTAATGGCAGAGAATATTGAGAAAGACATTTCCCTCACATCGGAAAAAAACACTCTGAATTTTTTGCGTGGAATGATAAATGCCAAAGACAGTGTAGCAAGAGTTAAAATCAGCAAAGCCTATAACCTTGAAAGAAAATCTAAAAATATTACCGATTCCAATGGCAAATTTCTGCCAGGCCCAATTTTTATTACAACTGGAACCAGACCTCAACTCAATTTTGAAGTAAAATACAATGGCAAAACAGATACAATAAGTGCTGATGCCATTTCATTCCTGAACACTTTACTCCGTAAAGATCTTTTTAGCCGTTACCTGGTAATAGCAGACAGTGATGTGATCTATGAAAATATTCAAGGCACATTCGATCATTCTTTAAAAGATAGTTTAAAAGAAAGAAATGCATTAAATAACGGCAACCTTTTGCAGATCTCTGTAGAAGGTGAATCGTATCATATGTTTTCTTTACCATTTACAGTGCAGGGAAAGGAATGGTGGATAGCAGGGTTAATGCTTTCAGATGAGTACAAAGTAGAAAAGATGCAGCTTTCAGGGGATATAATTGCATTCACCATTTTTATCTTCTTTATCTGTCTCTTATCCTTTCCATTTTTAAAATGCTTTTTAATGAATAAAGAAGAGCATCTCAACTCACGTGATGTTGTCTTTGCCTTTTTTTCTTTTTACCTCATCGCCGCCGTAATGACAATAGCCGTTTGGGATCTGTATTCATATCGATCTTTATACACGAAAGGAAAGGATATTCAACTAACAAAACTTACCTGCCAGCTCGATAGCTCATTGAGAAAAGAGATCAAACAGGTTATAGATCAATTGAAGGTAGCTAGCGAATCGGATTTAAATGATGATCTCTACAATATCAGGGACTCGTTAGCAAAACAGTTAAAGGGAGAAATTGCAGGAGATATAAATTTAACAAAGCTCATCACTTACCCATTTATTCAAAACATAGTCTGGATTGATAGTTCAGGCATGCAGCAGATTAGATGGACGACTAATTCTTATAGTCCACAAAAAATCAATGTAAAAGAAAGGCCCTATTTTCAAAAAGCTTATAGAAACGATTTGTGGCCAGATGATCGTGGTAATAGCTTCCATTTTGGTGTCATCAGATCGTGGCTAGCCGATTCTGTGCTTGGTGTTGTTTCAATGAAATCTAACAAGAAAAAAATGATTCGTTCCAGGGAAGTGCAGTTACCGGTTATGGCACTTACGAGTAGGTTTCAATCTGTATTCGATCCTATTTTACCGCAAGGATTTGGTTTTGCTATTCTAAACGAAGAGGGCAAAGTATATTTCCACAGTAACAAGGAATATGATCTCTATGAAGATATAATAAAAGAAACAGGCAATAATGTATTGCTAAGATCTTCTCTTGATACAAGAATGGCTCAGTTCTTTACTGCTTATTATTATGGTGTAAGTTGTCGCTTTTACATTAAGCCTTTAAAAGACATGCCACTATTCGTAGTTGCCTATAGCCCGGACGGCAGCGTTGGGGAAAATAATACATCGCTCCTCTCCGCATTGACTGTTTTTATCTTCATGCAGGCATTTCTGATTTTCCTATCAGCAATTTTGATACAGGCCTTCCGCCTTAAAGTTTCCAAATCAGGGTTAAAAACATATAGCCTAAGTTGGATCACTCCCAAAAAAGACCATCAACGATCTTACCTGCAACATATCTGGTTGTATGCTCTTATGACTTTAATTGAAATGTTTTTTTCAAAACCAATTGAATTATACTTCAACAATAAATTTAATGATACTTTGTTTACACCAGGTATCATATTTACATTTAGCATCCTATCAGTTGGATTTTCCTATTATCTTATCAGGGTAAAGCTTCCCGATAAACATACTCAAGAAAGAAAAACTTCCCGTTGGTTCCCGCTTTTAGGTATTTCGATCCTCTACGCTTTTGTCCTTTTCATTTTTACCCAAAACATGTTCAGGCAAACTCCTTCATTGGGCATTAATTTTCTTGTAATCCAAATGGCTGCATTTTTTCTCATCATATACATTAGAAAAATTGCTGATACAGGAAATAAGATTGTAAAAGCCATCATGCTTTTTTTTCGAAAAACATCGACTAAACTTTTTACAAAACAGTTTACTCTAGCAGAAGATATTTCTTATAGGAATGCCTATATTTTTTCACTGCTCATGTTTATATTTTTGAACAGTATCATTTCCTCTCATAAATTGTTTCAGTTAGGTTATGACCAGGAAAGCTTGCTGATGTTGAAATCGCAACAAATGCATTTTGCAAAATCTTTATGGGCAAAAAATGATGGAGTCATAATTGCAAATGATAGCCTGATCGGCAGGTACTATAAAAATATAATTGCAGACAATATAACCTTTCCTGCTAAAAGTTTTAATCTTAAAATTGACCGGAATATTACAGCAAAAAAATTTCCATGGCTTTACCGTCAAATACGCCCTTCTTACAAAGATTTTTCAAGAAGTATGGAAACATTCAATTCCAACTTTAGTGACGACACGGTATATCAATGGAAAGCTGAAAGGAGTAACCTCAAACTCTACGCACAAAATAATAACGCAGGTCTTGAAAAAAACAAGCTTAACCGATTGCTTATCTACACTCCTTTTAAACCCCTCCGTTTGCCCGGTAAAAATTATGTTCCTGGAATGAAACAAAAGGAAGGAGTTCATGCTTTTGTCATATTGTTTTACCTCTTGAACATTCTCATTTTACTGGGGCTTTATCTATTGGTAAGAGAATTCTTAAAGAGAGTGCTCTTTCCTTCCGTAACAAAAGAAAATATTGACCAGGTTCCTTTATTAAAAGAAATATTATTAACAAATGAACATCATATCATGATCGTAGGCCTTCCTGACAGCGGCAAAAGTCATAAAGTACAAGAGATATTTGAGAAATACACTGTTACAATAACCGATGCTGAAATTATTCCCGATACACACGATATTAAAACATTTTGTGCCGAGATACATATGACGAGCCCGGATAAAATGATAACAGAAATTGAAAATTTCAAAGCACAGGTATCAAAAATCAAAACAAAAGACAAACATAATACCATGTGTTTTTTGTTAGTACGAAATTTCGAATACTGTTTTCATGATAAGGCGATAACAAAGCAAAAGCTTGAGGCACTTGAATTATTACTTAAAGAAAAAAATTTTAAGATCATACTTTTTTCTACCACTCAAAATCTTCCGTTTGTTGAAGAATATTTTGAAACTATAAAAAATGAAACTGGAACCGCTTCAGAAGAAGCCACGCTGAATGCCGAGCGATGGACAAACGTTATGAATAATTTCCCTATCTTTTATTTTCGATGGCAAAATAATGAAAGACCACCCAACCGATCTCAACCGGATTATTTTATAAAACAGGAAACACGAAATAGTGATTTCCTGTACGATCTGCGTTCACGGATCCAATACGACTACAATCATAAATTAGCAAGAACAGGCTCGGCTTCATTAGCCGAAGATGAAATGGAAGTCAAAATAAGCCAGATGGCATCGAATTATTTTGATTCGATCTGGATGTCATTAAGCATGACTGAACGTAAAGTGCTTTACGATCTTGCAAAAGACCAGTTAGTAAATCATAATAACCTGCATGATCTTTCTATTCTTTACCAGAAAGGCTTGATCATTTACGCTGAATATGAAGATCAGCTAATGTTGATGAGCCGGAGTTTTCGCAATTATATTCTTACAAGACTAAATAAAGACGAAATCAATAAGTTGCAGGCAAATGAAGCAGAAAAAGGGAACTGGCATAAACTTAGAACAATTTTGATCGTTATTATCTTGTTGGTAGGCATCTTTCTTTTTACAACACAACAAGAGGCATTGAATGGCCTCGTAGCTTATCTTTCTGCATTCTCAGGAGGAATATTTGCTCTGCTAAACATTATTAATAAAATACCGGCAGGAGGAAAATAGCTTTTGAAAGATAATAAAAGCTTCATCAATATCCCGTTCGCCCGTCCCTCGTCTTCACTTTCTTTTTACCTGCATTCTTTTTTTCGTAATCAAGAACAGCTTGAGGTTTTGCTGATGTTTTTTTGCCGGTTGTATCTGTTTTTGCTTTTGTAGTAGAACCAGTACTTATATCAATTGGAGCTAATTCATCTTCCACTGCGCCGGCCACGATTAGCTTGTCAAGTTTATATTGTTCAGTTTTAAGAACAGTTCCAAGATCAGGATCAAAAAATTTCCAGGTGCCATGACGAAGAGTATGGCCATTTAATTTCATTACCTCTTTTCGAACAACTTTAGTTGGATCATTCAGGCTATATATATCAACAGTGTCATAAGGATTGTCGGGGTTCACTGCTTTCCAACTTTCTTCACGCATTGGCTGGCCAAATGGATTGTAGTACATGGATCGTCCATTTTTATTTCCCCAACGATAATTTTCTATTGCCAGCAGATCACCATCTAAGGTAAACTGTTGCCATTGCCCTTCTTTTTTATCATTGATATATACGCCTTGCTCTTCATAACCTTTCTCACCACGAAGCGGCGGCAATTCATTTACCCAACGGCCTTGTTTCATTCCTTTCATATCTACACAATTCAGCGTATCGCCTTTTACACCGATCATAAAAGTTTTACACTGCGAATAACCGTTGACAGAAATCAAGAGAATAATAAATAGGATATAACGCATTGTTTAGTAAGTTTGGAAATTCCTTAAATGGATATTCTTTACTAAAATTAATAACGAAAAACGACTGGTTTTATGTTTCACCTGTTAAAATTTAAGCACATCAGACATTATGCTAAACCCCTGCTTTTCATTAGCCTGTTAGCAAATTTTCACATTATCACAATAGCACAAATCGCTCCAACCTCTTCAGAAGAGAGAATGAAGGCGGTACAACAGCGAAAAGAGCTGGAAAAAAGGTCCGTCATCAATGATATAAGTTTTCGCAATATCGGACCCGTAACTATGAGCGGAAGAGTTGATGATATAGAAGCAAACCCTGACGATCCTACCGAGTTCTATGTAGCATACGCATCCGGGGGGTTGTGGTACACAAAAAATAATGGCCTTTCTTTCAAATCAGTTTTTGATTCAGAAGATATACTTACAATTGGTGATATCGCAGTTGACTGGAAAACAAAGACGATCTGGATCGGAACAGGCGAAGTAAACAGCAGCCGCTCATCGTATGCAGGGATCGGTGTTTACAAAAGTAGTGATGGTGGTAAGACATGGGAATATCTTGGCTTGCCAGATTCGCAACATATAGGAAAAATTCAATTACACCCCACAGATAAAAATATCGCATGGGTAGCAGTGCTTGGACATTTATATTCTCCAAATAAAGAAAGAGGTGTTTATAAAACAACCGATGGTGGCAAAACATGGAAGAAAACTTTATATGTAGATGATAATACCGGTGCAGTTGAGATGGATATCAATCCTCAAAATCCGAATGAAGTATATGCAGCTATGTGGTATAAAACAAGAAGTGCATGGAATTTTGAAGAAGCCGGAAAAACAAGCGGCATTTATAAAAGTACTGATGGAGGTGATACCTGGAAATTAATTAGCGGGGCAGGTTCTGGTTTCCCAATCAGCGAGAAATTAGGAAGGATCGGTCTCTGCGTTTATCCAAAAAATCCACAGATAGTTTACGCCATTCTTGATAACCAGGATAACAAACCTGATACGGCAAAGAGAGACAATGCAACTTTTCGTATAGAAGATTTTAAGAATTTGACAAAAGAACAGTTTGCACAACTAGACAATAAAAAACTTGACTCATTTTTAACTAGGAGCAGGATGACTCCAAAGTATAATGCAGCAATGCTGAAAGAAGGAGTGGCGAATGATAAATATAAACCTACTGTCCTTTATGATTATTTAAATGTAAATACTGGTTTTGAATCAAATCCTATTGGCTGTGAAATTTACCGCAGTGATAATGGAGGGCAAAACTGGAAAAAGATAAACGAAAAGGAAATAGGAATGTTCTTTAGTTACGGTTATTATTTTGCCAAAATTTATGTGTCGCCATACAATGAAAACAAGGTCTACATTCTTGGTTTAAATGCTATGGAATCTACCGATGGAGGCAAAACATTTAAAAATATTGACAGAAATAATGTGCATTCAGATCATCATGCACTGTGGGTGAATCCAAAAAAAGATTCTCATCTCATCAATGGTAATGATGGTGGTGTAAACATCACTTATGATGATGGCGAGGTTTGGTTCAAAGCAAATACACCTGCGGTTGGGCAATTCTATAACATCACTACAGACAATGCAAAACCATACAATGTTTATGGTGGATTACAGGATAATGGAGTTTGGTACGTTCCATCGCAAGCGAATAGAAATCAATTTGGAGGCGGTCTTGGACAAACAGCTGGTAGCGAAGTAAATGTTGGTGGTGGAGATGGAATGCAGGTACAAATAGATACCAGGGATAATGCTACATTTTATTATGGCTCACAATTTGGAAGTTATCAAAGAACAAACAGGATAACCAGAGATAACAACCGCAGGATCACACCAAGACATGAACTGGGTGAATTCCCCTACCGTTTTAACTGGCAATCTCCTATCTTAATAAGCAGTCATAATCCTGATATAGTTTATTTCGGCAGCAATCATTTTCATCGCAGCATGAACCAGGGTGATACGATGATAACAATGACAGCGGATCTTACCAATGGGAAAAAAGAAGGAGATGTGCCTTATGGTACCTTAACTACTATTTCTGAATCGCCAACAAGATTTGGTTTGATATATGTCGGAACTGATGACGGTAATATACACTTAACAAAAGATGGCGGTTATACATGGGAACAATTAAATCAAACAACACCAGCAACTCCTGCAAAAAAAGGAAGCAAATCTCAACCCTCAAACACAAAACTTCAAACAAATAATCTTTGGGTGAGCCGGATTCTTGCATCGCAACATAAAGAAGGAAGAGTGTATGCAACATTAAATGGCTATCGTACTGACAATTTCGCTCCTTATGTATACGCCAGTGATGATTATGGAAAAACGTGGGTGCAAATTGGAAAGGATCTTCCGAATGAACCAGTGAATGTTATTCGTGAGGACCCAAAGAATGACAGCATACTTTATGTTGGCACTGATGGCGGGCTTTATGTAAGCTTTGATAAAGGAAATAGCTTTATGATGTGGAACAAGGGTTTACCAAGATCAGTACCCGTTCATGATATAGCTATTCAACAAAGAGAAAATGAAATAGTGCTTGGCACACATGGCCGCAGTCTTTATATCGCTAAACTTGATGAAGTGCAAAAGAAGGCAAAAAAATAAAATTGATCTCCAGCATTTGAAAATAAAAAATGTCCCGCCTAAGGCGGGACATTTTTTATTGCTCAATAATTTTTTACTGAATTTTGTTTACGGCCATTTCTCTAGTGATAGTTTCATTAGTACCAGCAACATAAACTTCTGTTTTATTAGTGCTGCCAGCTCGTATTTCGAAACGAAGACCACCCTCAGGAATTATCTCTTCCGTATCGATACGATACTTACGGGAAATGTTTTTACCTGATATTTTTTCTGAATAAAGAGCAGTACCTGATTCACCTCTCACAGTGATATAATAATTATCAACCTGGACATTGCTAATGGTGATCTCAAATACAGGGTTCTTATCATTGAAGCCAAGATATTTGATCTCAACAACAGGAGGATCGGTCCTTTTGTCCATAGCTGATAACGGGGTACTAAATGATGTGCTGATAAAAGCCATCACTGCAATAATAATTGCTTTGTTTTTGTTCATTACTTTTTTCATAGTTCTAAAATTTAATAGTTATAAAAAATTGTTTAAAAATTTTTTATGGCTCAATCATGTTAATGCTAACTAAAAGGCAAATCGTAATTGTAAAATCTTTATCGGGGCAAGAAACCTGGCAGGAACCGAAGAGTTTATTTGCATGCGATCATGATGTAAAAGTATACTCGCAGCTCAATGAAAGGAAATCAACTTCACCGTGTTATCAGGATAACCAAATGTTGCACTATTAATTGAAGTCATTCAAAATTAGAGACTTATAAAAAAAAGTGTGATGATAGCCAACATAGAAATTAATCATTTGTTAAGGCTATCATCATCAGAAATTCGATCAGTAATTAATAACAATAATAGTTAATGGCGTTTTGAGCATCATAATAAGTCAACCAAAATTCTATTACTTCGGAAGTATAAACTAACCCGCTTGATCTATCATAAAAATCTCTTGTACCATAATTGCTGAAGTTGCCATACACAATTGCGCCTTCATACGGCTTGTATCCATTATAGGAGCGAAGAATAGAATAACCATTATTTGTTTCTACTACAAAATACTGGCAATAAGGATCACTAAGCACCACTTCTCCCCTTTCTTTAGTCAGCCAATAACTTTCATCTATATACTCACGATTTTTTACACAGCCTGTAAAAAATATAACCAGCCCAATTGTGATAATTGATAACGTAAATATCTTTTTCATACTTTTTAGATTTTAGGTCATACGATCTTTTTTTGATCGTCTATATCACAGATTGCAAACAGCAGGCAACAGTTTGAATAAAGTATGTTAAAAGATTGGTTGAGAAGGATGACGATCCTTAAAATCGGGAAAAAAGTAACTCAAGTGCGTTATTAAATTCGACTCTTTGTATTTCTCCGGAAAAAAACAGAAAGTGCCAGGCTTTAAAGTTTTTGTCTTTAAATTCAGTCCCTTGATTTTCAAAGGAAACCGCTACCGGACTCGCTTTTGCATGTTTTTGCTGCTTGCAAATATTTTTTTTTATAAAAAATAAACTGTGCTTAAGAATTTAAAAAAATATATAAGCTTTTGTTAAAGCATATTCAAGTTTCCCCTATCTTGGCCACTTTTAAAACTAAAATTAGCCAGCACATGAGAAAGCTTGTACTACTTGTACCGAGCCTGTTATTTTTATTAACGGGCTTGATCGCACAAAAAACTACCATCATTGGTAGGGTTACAGATGCTAAAGGAATTACTATTCCTAACGCTTCCATTAAAATCAAAGACTCAAAGGCCGGCGCTATTGCCGACAATGACGGTAGCTTTACCCTGAGTGTAGCTCCCGGAACCAAACTAATTGTATCTGCTGCCGGTTACAAAGAAACAGAGGTAACCGCTGCAGACAATTTAACGGTAACATTGGTAGAAGAGAACAAAACCTTAAGTGAGGTAGTTGTTACGGCACAGGGCATTCGCCGCAGGCCAAAAGAAATTGGTTATGCAGTTGCAAAAGTTTCCAATGCTGAACTTACAGTAGGCCGTGCTCCACAAATTGCTGCCGGTCTTTCGGGTAAAGTTTCTGGATTGGTCATCATCAATGCAAATGCCTCAGTCGATCCTGCAGTTAAATTCAATCTTCGTGGTTACCGCTCTATGTCTGGTAACAATGACGCTTTGATCGTTATCGATGGATTGCCTCAGCCTCCCGGCTCATCTACAATGTTCAATTCTCTGAACCCAAATGATGTTGAAAGTATTACCGTTTTGAAAGGCGGACAGGCCGCAACATTGTACGGCTCCCAGGGGGTTAATGGTGCCATTGTAGTGACTATGAAAAAAGGACAAAAAGGAAAAATGAAAGTTTCTTTCAGCAGTTCATTCAATACTGAGAAAATAAATATTATGGCCGAGTTCCAGGATAAATATGGAAGCGGCTCGCATTATGCCACCAGTTACGGAGGTGCCGGCTATAAAGCAAACTATTTAGACAGGATGAAAGATAACTGGCGTTCTTACGAGAACCAGCAGTATGGTGATGCTTATGATGGTTCTGTTCGCCCGGCAGGAAGAACCTTGCAGGATGGCAGTGTAAATATGCTTACTTACGCTGCAATACCTGGTATCAGGGAAGATATCTGGAACACAGGTTATACATTAAACAACCAGGTTTCATTTTCCGGTGGTAGTGAGACCTCTACCTTTTACTTTTCCGGGGAGAATAATACAACTGAAGGGATCGTACCCGGTGATAAAGCAGTAAGAACAGGTGCTCGTTTCTCAGCTTCACAGGAATACGGCAAATTAAAAGTAGGATTTAGCGCTAATTATGTCCAGGTGAGATATGATCGTACATCTTTCAATTTCTACAATGAAAGTATAAACCAGGCTGCATACATCCCTTTGAATAAATACAGGGACTGGCGTACCACTAAGTTTGCTCATCCAAATGAATATTATAACGATTATTACACAAATCCATATTTCAGACTGGATAATGACAGAAGAAAATACCAGGACGCCAATTTCAATGGCACTTTTGAATTGACTTATAAACTTACTCCATGGTTAACTGCCTATAACAAGTTTTCAGGCATGAACAATACACGTACGGAGAAAGCTACCGTAGGCCAATTTTTCCATAGCGCATGGGCAAAAAATTCAGCAGTAGTTCCGGCTCCATGGGATCAGGGAGATGGGTCAGGTATTACAAGAGCTTTGACTGACCTGCAAGGAAGTGTTACAGACATTTCAAACACTGAAAATCTTATAAACAATGAATTTCAATTCCTGGTAAATAAGGAATTTAAAGATTTCACGCTGAAAAGCATTCTCGGTATTAACGGCTATATGCGTAAAACAAAGAATACGAATGTAAGCTCAAGTTCCATTGTGGTTCCCAATATATATAACGTAAGTAACCGCCGTGGTGAACTGGGTGGTGGTGAAAGTAACACAGAAGAAAGAAAATATGGTTACTATGCAGATGCACAGGTTGGATGGAGAGACAAGATATTTCTCCATGGTACTGTAAGACATGATGCATCTTCAAGGTTTTATAAGTCATACAGGGACTATTCACAATATGCATATACCTATGCAGGTGTGGATGCCTCAGCAGTTATAACAGAATTGCTCCCGGTTTTAAAAACTGATTTGTTGTCATATATAAAACTCAGGGCAGGTTATAATAAAAATGGTAATGATAACCTTCAACTTTATGGCCTCGATCCTTCCTTTGGTAATGCAGCTAACTTCCCTTACGGCAATACGGTTGGTATCAGTGTGGGAAATACCCTACCGGATGCTGGGTTAATGCCTGAATTCGTAAGAACACTTGAGTTTGGTACGGAGCTTCAATTTTTAAATAATAAGATAAATGTTGATTTCGCCTACTACACCCAAAAAAGCGAAGGACAACTCCTGACAGTACAGATTCCAACCTCAACTGGTTTTAGTAACCTTGCATTAAATGTTGGTCAGACTAAGAACTGGGGTTATGAAGCTGATGTAAAAATTCAATTATTACGTACATCAAAAGTAAACTGGGACCTGAATTTGCGTGGATCGATCAATGATAATAAAGTTATTAAGTTATATCCCGGCGTAAAAGAATTTTTTGTAAGTGGATATACTTATGGCGGTACTTATGTTATGGAGAACCAGACATACCCAATGCTGAAAGCTACATCCTATACAAGGGACGATCAAGGACGGGTTATTATTAATGCTGCTGCCAATAGTCCATCACAGGGCCATCCAATTACAACAGGCCCGCTGAAAGAATTTGGACGTGTTACTCCTAAATATATGTTAGGTGCTGGTACTTCTGTAAGCTTTGCCAATTTTACTTTGACGACTAACTGGGAATACAGGGGCGGAAATGTAATGTTTAGCGATCTGGCCAAACAAATGACATTTACTGGTTCTGGTAAATGGACAGAAAACAGGGAACCTCATATTTTCCCTAATTCTTCTTATCTCGATGCTGCGTCAGGAAAGTATGTGCCAAATACAACGATCATGACAAGAGAAGCTGAATATGAATTGTGGGTTACTGCATATCGTAATATCAACGAAAACTTTGTTGCACCAGCATGGTTCATAAAAATGAGGGATATAAATCTTTCATATAGTTTTTCCAACAACCTGGTTTCAAAAACTAAAATATTCTCTGGAGCATCTATAGCTATTTATGGCCGTAACCTGATTGCAATTGTAGATAAAGCAAACCAGTTTGCAGACCCTGAATTTAGTTTTACAACTGGTAATGGAATTGGTATCAACAATACAGATCAAACTCCGCCAGTAAGACAATTGGGTATTAATTTGAATCTGAATTTTAAATAATAAATACAAAAAAATTACAGATATGAAACTTAGAAAATTTTTAATTATTCCTGCGTGTTTATTATTTGCACTGTTCAGCTGTCAAAAAGACTGGCTGGATGTAAATACTAATCCCAACGCACTTCCCAGCTCCACACCAGACTATACGTTTGCAGCTGGTGCTAATCGAATAGCTGCCAATTTAGGGCCTAATGAGTTAGGTGAATATTGGTCTGGCCATTGGACACAGTCCAGCACTTATATTCTTAGCCCTACCATTTTTAAATACGAGTTCAATAATACCAACTTTGATTATTGGAGTGGGTATTATGACATACTGCAGGACCTTGATTATGCCGCTAAAGGCGCAACCGGAACACTAGCTTATTTTGGAGGTACGGCCAGAATTTTGAAAGCTTATACCTATCAAATAATGGTTGATCTTTATGGAAACATTCCTTATACAGATGCACTAAAAGGCTCCAGCTCGCTAGCTCCGAAATTTGACGATCAAAAAGCGATCTACGAAGACCTGATAAAAGTGTTGGATACAGCTATTACAATTTTAAAAGCAAATCCACTTCCCCCAAATGCCACCGGATCTGATATTGTGTTTGGTTCTGGCGGAGCGTCTACAGCAGCCACTAAATGGATCCAATTTGCAAATAGTTTGAAATTGAGAATCCTGATTCGCCAAAGCAGGATGACAGGTCGTGATGCCTATATAACTGCTGAGATCAACAAGGCTGCTGCAACAACTGAAGGCTTTTTACCAAATGGATTGGATGTAACGGCAAATCCCGGGTATGTTGCAAGCGCTGGAAAACTGAATCCTTTTTATGAGAATTGGGGATATAATGCATCTGGTGGAGCACAGGCCATAGCACGTTATCCACGCCCAACTGAATTTTTATTTACTACATTAAAAGCAGCTAATGATACTTTCAGAATGAAACGTCTTGCTTACCCAAATGGTGGAGAAGGCGCTTTGCCTGAAATAATCACAAATTATCTTGGTGTACCATTTGGTGTTTCTTCAGGTTATTTGTCACAAAACACATCTTATATTGGTCCTTCACAGATCAAAAAAGGTGATTTTGCCAGGCCAATGCTACTGATGACAAATGCCGAGTCACAATTCTTACTTGCGGAAGCTAAGCAACGTTATGCGGGAGTTACTCTGCCATCGACAGCGCAAGCATATTATGAGCAAGGCGTAAAAGAAGCATTCCGCCTTACAGGTACAACAACTGCTTATGGTGCTGCTGCAGCTACTACATTGCTTACAAGCGGAATTGATCTTTCCGACTGGACAGCTTCACCTGATAAATTGAAAGCTATCTGGATGCAAAAGTGGTTGGCTCTTACAAACTATAGTGGTTTAGAAGCATGGAACGAATACAGGAAAAACAATTTCCCTGTTACTCCCGCTTCAGCTTCCACTGCTGCAAATGCGCCACGTCCAGTGAGGTTATTTTACCCATCAGGAGAAGTTGCTTCAAATGGAGAAAATGTAAAAGCACAGGGCACTATTGATGTCTTTGCTACACGCCTTTTCTGGGATGTAGATTAATTAATCTAAGAATAAAAAAATTGGTTAGTAGTTAAAAGCCCCCCGATTTGATCGGGGGGCTTTTTTTATGAGCCATTGATAATTCACCTGGAAACAAACCATCTTTTCAAATAATAAAGAAATTATTAGCGCCTTGTCCCGATGCCAGTCTAACAAACTGCACTTATATAATAAAATCAAATCGGGACACAGCGCCTCCATGGTTTTCATATAACACGAAGCAGGTACTTTGCCCTCCCACCTCAGTATTAAAAACCAACTACAAAATCCCATACTCTTCATGTGCGTTGGCCGGACAAACGGGCGGAGCCATTCGTTTGTCCTTGATCTTTTTGTTTCTTTTTCCATCAAGGGAAAAAGAAAAGA
>Ga0070688_100000844_pt1 | contig 15192 bp, 9 predicted proteins | sample KBSS13HmetaG_FD_64679 | JGI IMG/M metagenome (GOLD analysis project Ga0070688, IMG submission 64679) | Switchgrass rhizosphere microbial communities from Kellogg Biological Station, Michigan, USA - KBS S1-3H metaG | ecosystem: Host-associated > Plants > Roots > Rhizosphere ...
ATGGCGCGCCAGGCCGAGGCCGAGCGCGAGCGCCGCGCCAAGGTGATCGCGGCCGAGGGCGAGTACCAGGCCTCGGCGCGCCTGGCCGAGGCGGCGGCGGTGATCGGCAGGGAGCCGGCGGCGATGCAGCTCCGCTACCTGCAGACGCTGGCCGAGATCGCCACCGAGAACAACAGCACCACGATCTTCCCGGTGCCGATCGACATCCTCAAGGCGCTGAGCGGCGGCTGGGAAAGGAAGAGCTGATGTACCGTGGCTGACGCGCGCGCCGGCCCGCCGCTCACCGTCGGCGTGACCGGCGCGAGCGGGTTCCTGGGGGGCGCGTTGTCCGCGGTGCTGGTCTCGGGCGGCGCCTTCGTGCACCGGTTCGTGCGCGGGCGCGCAGCGGCGCCGGGCGAGATCGCGTGGGACCCGGCGCGCGGCGTGCTCGATCCCGCGGCACTCGAAGGGCTCGACGCGGTCGTCCACTTCTCCGGCGCGAGCCTGGCCTCGGGCCGCTGGACCGAGGCGCGGAAGCGCGAGCTCAGGGAGAGCCGCGTCGGCTCCACGCGCACGCTCGCCAGGGCGATCGCGGCGTGCCGGGTGCCGCCGCGCGTGCTGGTGAGCGGCTCCGCCGTCGGCTGGTACGGGGATCGCGGGGACGAGCCGCTCGACGAGTCGAGCGCGCCGGGCCACGGCTTCCTCGCCGAGATGGCCCGCGACTGGGAGACCGCCGCGGCGCCCGCTGCGGCGGCCGGGGTGCGCGTCGCCCACCCGCGCACCGGGCTCGTGCTCGCGCGCGGCGAAGGCGTGCTCGCGGCGCTCGAGCGCCCGTTCTCGTTCGGGCTCGGCGGGCCGCTCGCGAGCGGGCGCGCGTGGTGGAGCTGGGTGGCACTCGGCGACTTCGTGCGCGCCATCCGCTTCGCGATGCGCGACGAGCGCGTCCGCGGGCCGTTCAACCTCGTCGCCCCCGCGCCGGTGCGCCAGGGAGAGTTCGCGCGCGCGCTCGGCCGCGCTCTCCACCGTCCCGCGATCGCGCCGGCGCCGGCGTTCGCGCTCCGGGCGCTTCTCGGTCGCGAGATGGTCGACGACATGCTGCTCGCGAGCCAGCGCGCGCAGCCCGCGGTGCTCCTCGGCGCCGGGTTCCAGTTCGAGGAGCCGGCGCTCGAGCCGTGCCTGATACGCCTCTACGCGCGCACGCCGGCCGCTCGCTGACGCCTCTCCGCGAACTGCGGCATAGTCGGCCATCATGAGCATCCCGGTGCTGCGGTTCGATGGCGTGGTGAAGGCGTTCCCGTCGGGCACGGGCACGGTGCGCGCGTTGGACGGGCTCACGCTCGACGTCGGCCCCGGGGGCTTCACCGCGATCGTGGGCCGGAGCGGCTCGGGCAAGAGCACGCTCCTGAACCTGGCGGCAGGCATCGACACGCCCACCTCGGGCGAGGTGCTGGTCGACGGGCAGCCGCTGTCGCGGCTTTCCGACGATGCGCTCACGCGCCTGAGGCGGGACCGGATCGGCGTCGTCTACCAGTTCTTCCACCTGCTCCCGACGCTGGACGTGCGCGAGAACGTGGCGCTGCCCTTGCTGCTCGCAGGACGGCCCGAGCGCGATGCGCTCGCCGCGGCCGATGTCCGGCTCGCGGAGGTGGAGCTGGCGCCACGGGCGCGGGCGCGGCCACACACGCTCTCGGGGGGCGAGCTGCAGCGCGCCGCGGTGGCGCGCGCGCTCGTGCACGAACCCTCGCTCGTGCTCGCCGACGAGCCCACGGGAAACCTCGACACCCGCTCCGCCGCGCAAGTGGTGGAGCTGATGGCCGCGCTCGTCCGCCGCCACGGCGCCACGCTGGTCCTGGTCACGCACAGCCGCGACGCCGCCGCGGCCGCCGACCGTGTGGTCACGCTCTCCGACGGGCGCGTCGTGGACGACACGCGCGCGCGCGGCGAGCGCGCCGAGGCGGCGCAGCCGTTTCGGGCTCCATCGTGAGCGTCCTCATCCGCTGGCTCCTGCTCCGCCGGCTCGCGCGACAGCCCGGCCGCACGCTGCTCGTGGTGCTCGGCGTGGCGCTCGGCGTGGCGATGGTGGTGGCGATCCGGCTCGCGAGCGACTCGGCGCTGGCGTCGTTCGGCGACACGGTCGACGAGGTCGCGGGACGCTCGAACCTGTGCGTGAGCGCGGTCGCCGACGGCTTCGACGAGCGCTGGTTCTCGCGCATCCGGCGCACGCCGGGCGTCGAGGCCGCGGCCCCGGTGGTGGAGGTGAACACGCTCGTCGGCACGCTGACGCCGGGAAACGGCGATGCGGGCGTGGAGCTGGGCACGCATCGCGGCTTCGACGAGACGCTGCTCGTGCTCGGGCTGGACCCGTTCTCGGAAGCACCGTTCGGGCGCCTGACGGATCTCGTGGGAGCGGACTCGAAAGCCGGCCTCGACGTCGGCGCCGGGCTGGCGTTGTTGTCGCGCCGCAACGCGATCGCGATCACGCGCGCGTTCGCCGAGCGCCGTGGCCTCGCAGCCGGCGACACGCTCACCGCGCTCGCCTCCGGTGCTCCGGTGCGGCTGGACATCGTCGCGGTGCTGACCGGAGAGGGGCTCCAGCACGCCATGGGCGGCAACGTCGCGATCGCGGACATCGCCACCGTGCAGGAGTGCTTCGGCCGCATCGGCCGGCTCGATCGCGTCGACCTCATCGTGACGCCGGGCGCGCGCGAGCGCGTGAGCGCCGCGCTCGCGGCCGAGCTTCCCGCCGATGCCCGCCCCGAGCGCCCGCAGGCGCGCACGCGCCAGGTCGAGAACATGGTGAGCGCGTTCGGGTTGAACCTCACCGCGCTGTCGTTCATCGCCGTCTTCGTCGGCATGTTCCTGGTGCTGAACGCGGTCGCGCTCGCGGTCGTGCGCCAGCGGCGCGACATCGGTGTGCTGCGCGCACTCGGCCTCACCCGCGCCGGCGTGGTGGCGGTGTTCGTGTTCGAGGGCTGCGTGCTGGGTGCACTCGGCGCCGCGGCCGGGTGCGCGCTCGGCGTGCTGGTCGCGAACGTCGCGCTCCACCAGGTGGGCCGCACGCTCTCCGCGCTCTACCTGGTCGAGCAGGTGTCGCGCCTCCACCTCTCCGCGCGCACGCTGGCGATGGGGCTGGCCCTGGGTCTCGGCTCGGCGGTGATCTCGGCGCTCGGGCCGGCGCTGGAGGCCGCGAGCACACCCGCCGGGGTGACGCTGCGCGAGGCGGCGCGCATCGAGGAGCGCCATCCGCCCTATGCCCGGTTGGCGCTCGCCGGCTGCGTGGTGCTGCTCGCCGCGGGGGCGACCGTGGCCGGGAGCCTGTGGGCGCGATGGCCCGGCGGCGGGTTCCTGGCGGCGTTCTTCATCGTCGCCGGTTTCTCGCTCTTGGCCCCCGCCTGGACGCTGGGCGTGGAGCGGCTCGCCTCGCTCGCCGCACGCCGGTTCGGGGTGGCGGCGACGCTGGGGGCGCGCGCCCTGCGCGAGAACGCCGCCCGCGCCAGCGTGGTGGTGGCGGCGTTGATGGTGTCGGTGGGGCTCCTGGTGTCGCTCACGGTCATGGTGCGGAGTTTCCGCAAGACGGTCGATACATGGGTGACGCAGACGCTCCGCGGCGACCTCTACGTGGAGCCGGTCGGGCACCATGCCTCGTTGCGCGCCACGTCGCTCCCGGCGGAGCTGGTGGCGGGCGCCCGCCGGCTCCCCGGCGTGGCCGCCGTGGACACCTACCGCGCCAGCTCGCTGACACTTTCCGGACGATTGGCGCAGGTGGTGGGGATCGAGTTCGAAGTCCAGAGACGGTTCGGCCGGCTGCAGTTCGTGGGTGGGGAGGACGCGAGCAGCGTCCTCGGTCGGGCGTTGTCCGCGGGTGGTGTGGTGGTCACCGAGAGCTTTTCCCAGCATTTCCAGAAGCGCGCGGGCGACATGTTGGCGCTACCCTGTGCGCAGGGTGTCGTGCCGGTGAGGATCGAAGGCGTGTTCTACGATTACAGCGTCGACGCCGGGGCCGTGCTCATGGATCGGGCGCGCTACGCGCAGCTCTTCCATGACGACCGTACCGAGAGCCTCGCCCTCTACCTCGAGCCCGGCGCCTCGGTGGCCGACACGCGCGCCGCGTTCCTGGCGCTGGCGGGCCCGGGCCGGCTGCTCTACGCGTCGCCGAACGCCGACCTCCGCCGCCGCGTCCTCGCCGTGTTCGACGAGACGTTCCGCATCACCTGGGTGCTGCAGGCGATCGCGCTGTTCGTCTCGGTGCTGGGCGTGGTGAGCACGCTCACCGCACTCGTGCTCCAGCGCCGGCACGAGCTGGCGATCCTCCGCGCCAGCGGCGCGGACAAGGCCCAGGTGCGCACGCTGGTGCTGGTCGAGAGCGGGCTCCTGGGCGCGGCGGGCGCGGCGCTCGGAGCTGTGGCCGGACTCGTGCTCGCGCTGCTCTTGGTGCACGTCATCAACCGCCAGTTCTTCGGCTGGACGATCCGGCTCACGCTCGAGCCGGACGTGTTCGTGCAGGCGCTGCTGCTCATGACCGCCGCGGCGACGCTCGCGGGCCTGATCCCCGCGCGCCTCGCGGTCCACGGCGCCACCGCCACCGCGCTGAGGACCGAATGAGCCGGCGGCCGATCGTGGCCACCGCCGCCGGGATGGCGCTCGCGACCCTGATCGCGGCGCGCGGCGCGCCCGTGCCCGCCAAGCCGCCCGCGATCCCGGTGCTGGTGGCGGAGACGACGTCCACCGGCGCCTTCCTCGACCGCGACGGCTTCCGTCTCGCCACGCCGCCCTACGCGTTCCAGTTCCCGATCGACCACGCCGCGCACCCTTCGTTCCGGAGCGAGTGGTGGTACTACACCGGCCACCTGCGCGCGAACGAGCGCCGGTTCGGCTACGAACTGACGTTCTTCCGCATCGCGCTCCCGACGCGCGGCGGCGGGTCCGGCTCGGCCTGGCGCGCACAGCAGGTGATCTTCCGCCACCTCGCCCTCACCGACGAGACGGGGAAGAAGTTCCGCTTCGACGACCGTGCCAACCGACAGGCGCTGGACCTGGCGGGCGCGGACAGCTCGCGCTACCTGGTGTTCCTCGGCGACGACTACGTCGGGCTCGAGCCCGACCGCACCACGCACCGGCTGGTCGGCTCCACCCCGGACTTCGCCATCGACCTGCGGCTCACGCCCGAGCGTCCGCCCGTGATCCACGGCGAGGACGGCGTGAGCCAGAAGAGCGCGGGCCTGGGCAACGCGTCTCACTATTATTCCCTGACGCGTCTCGCCACGCGCGGCCGGCTGACCCTGGACGGCGACACGCTCGCGGTCGATGGGCTGTCGTGGATGGACCACGAGTTCGGGAGCGCCCGGCTCGGCAGCTCGCACACGGGATGGGACTGGTTCTCGGTGCAGCTCTCGGACGGATCCGACCTGATGCTCTATCGCATGCGCATGGTGGACGGAAAGCTCGACACCTGTTCTTCCGGCACCATGGTCGGGCGCGATGGCCGCGCGCACCCGCTCGCGGTCGGCGACTTCGACACCCGCGCCGTGGCGCAATGGGTGAGCCCGCGCACCAGCGGCCGTTATCCCGGCGGCTGGTGGGAGGTGAGCGTGCCCGGCGACTCGCTGCAGCTCCGATTCACGCCCACGGTCGAGGACCAGGAGCTGGTGGCAGCGACCATGGGCGGCCTCGCGTACTGGGAGGGAAGCGTGCGCGTCACCGGCAGGCATGCAGGGCAGATCGTGACCGGGCAGGGCTACGTCGAGTTGACCGGCTACGTCGGGCCGTCGCCGTTCCAGGCCTCGTGGGTGGACGCGTCCCGCGACGTCCATTAACCTTGGGGCTAATGCCCTCCCAGATGCCGCGATCCCGCCGCGACACGTGCGCCCTGGTGGTCTCGCTCGCGTGCGTGCTCGCCGTCGCCGGCTGCAGCACGGCCTCGAGCCCCGGGCTCGCGCCCCCGCCGCGCACCAGCGTGCCCGAGCGCCCGGCCTCGACCGCGGTGACCAACGCCGCCGACTCGGTGGGCTCCATCCCCGGCTCGCCCGGCGCCATGTTCGTGTTCAAGTTCCGCATGACCGGCCCCCCCGGCGGCAGCTCGTTCGCCTACAGGGACCGCGACGTGTCGTTCGCGTTCCGGCCGTCGCCGAACGCGCTCTATTTCAGCGTCGAGAACCTGCAGGGACGGCCGGTGATGATCGACTGGGACAAGTCGACGTTCTACGACGCCACCGGCCGCTCCACCAGGGTCGGGCACTCGACGACGCGCTGGAACGACCGCTACTCGCCCGAAGCGCAGACGCAGGTGAACGGGGGGCAGCGCTACAGCGACTACGTGTTCGCGCGCGACGACCTGCTCGATCCGGGCGGCACGCCGGACACGCAGCTCCGTCGCCCGCTGCTGCCCGAGGACACGAGCGCCCCCACGTACGTCGACAAGACGTTCGGCGTCGACCTGGTGTTCGTGATCGAAGGCCAGCCGCGGACCTACCCGGTCCGCTTCGTCGTCTCCGCGGCGATCCCCAAGTAGCCGGGTGATCCGCTCGCGCGGACCTCTCGCGGCGGCGGTGGTGCTTTCGACCGTGCTGGTCGCGCTGCCGGCCCGGGCGGCGATGCCGCCCAAGCTCCAGCCGCCGCAGTTCACGCGCGAGCAGATGGAGGCGGCGCTCGCCGGCGCACGGCCGTTCCGGTTCGTCTACGGGACGCGCGATCCCGCGTTCACGGCGACGCTGCGCGCGCGCGCGACCGCGCTCGCGGTGCGCGCGTTCGGCGGCGATTCCACGCAGGTCGTGGCCGACCGCGACGCCAGCGACACGCTGATCGCCGCGGGCCCGATCTATCTCGTGGGCGGGCCCGAAGAGAACGAGGTGACGCGGCGGCTCGCGGCGGCGCTCCCGGTCAAGTTCGAGGCCGATGCGTTCCGCTGGCAGGGGCAGCTCTACGACCGCCCCCGGGACGCGATCCACCTGTCGTGGCCGAACCCGCTGGCGCCGAACCGCTTCCTGCTGCTCTCCGCGGGCAACACGCCGGCGGCACTCGCCGATGGCTCGAACTTCGCGCTCTCCGACGACGACTGGCGGATCCTCCGCGACGGCGTGCTGGTGCGGAGCGGCCGCTTCGCGCAGGACGCGGCGAAGCCGTGGACCTACGACCCGCGGCGCGACCGCGACCGCGAGGCCGAGCGCGACCGCTACGTGAAGGCACTCGTCACCACCGGCGGCACCGGGCTCGCCGTGCGCGCGCCCGCGGGCCTCGCCCTCGCGGCCGAGGTCTCCGGCCGTGCCGAGGCGTTGCTCATGAGAATGTCCCGACAGGGGCTCGCGGCCCCCGCGGGTACGCCGCGGCCCACGCTCACGCTCTACCGCTCGCTCGAGGAGAAGGGCACGCTGACGTTCGACACGCACGCCGAGCACGCGGGGCGTGCCCGCGACGCGACCGGCGCCCCGGCCGCGAACGCGGCGCTGCCCGCGGGACGTGACGCGCTCGATCTCTGGTGCGTGCCGGCGATGCGGCTGCTCCAGTGCGGTGCGAGCCCGGCGTCACGGTTCCTGCGGCCGGCCGCCGTGGCGTGGGCCGAGCGCTTCGAGGGCGAGCCGTTCGAGCGCTCCCTGTCGCGACTCTATTTCGCGGGACTCCTGCCCAAGGTGACGGAGGCGGCGAGCCGCCCGGGTACCGCCTGGCGCTCGCCGCTCGTGTGGGTGCCGGCGCGGGCGCTGCTCGCGCGCGCGGTGTGGGAGGCGGCGCGGCCCGGCTCAGCGCGCGAGGCACTGCTCGCGCTCCTGCGCGCCGATCCGCCGGGCACGCTCGACAGCCTGTGCGCCGTGGCGCACGTGCCCGCCACGGCGGTGACCCAGCGCTACCGCGTGCTCGCCGACTCGATCGCGCGCATCGGTCGCCGCCGCTCGGCCGCCCGCCATCTCGATCCCTGGCGGCCCGCGCTCGGGTTCCAGCGCGGCGTGTGCCTGGCGCACGAGGACGGCGTCGGCCGCGGCTACGTCTCGGCCGCGTGCGCGCGCGAGCTGACGCGCATCCGCGACGCGGGCGCCGATTGGGTGGCGCTGACGCCGTTCGCCTCGCTCGCCGATCCGCGCTCGCCCGTGCTCGGCAACAGCACCGATGCCGGGCCCGACGGTGAGAGCGACGAGGCGGTGTGCGAGGCGGCCGCGCGCGCGCACGGGTTCGGCCTGCGCGTGTGGTTGAAGCCGCAGGTGTGGACACGCGGCTGGGAGGGGGCGCTCGCGTTCACGCCCTCGGGCTGGCGCCAGTTCTTCGATGGCTACGACGACATCCTCGTTCACTGGGCGTTGCTCGCGGACCGCGAGGGGATGGACGGGCTCTTCGTCGGCCACGAGCTCGCGAGCAGCACCGCCGCCGATCCCGCGCGCTGGCGCGAGATGATCGGGCGCGTGCGCAAGGTCTACACGGGACCGCTTTCCTACGACGCCAACTGGGACGAGGTGGCGCGCGTGTCGTTCTGGGACGCGCTCGACTTGATCGGCGTGTCGTTCTACGCGCCGCTCTCCGACCGGCCCACGCACGACCCCGGCCAGCTCGAGGCGGGAGCGACGAAGGCGCTCACCGCGCTGCACGAGGTGGCGAAGAAGGCCGGCCGGCCGGTGCTGATCGCGGAGCTGGGCTACCCGCCCACGGTGAACGCCGCGCAGCGGCCATGGGACGGCACCGCGGCCGCGGCGGACACCGATCTCCAACGCCGGTGTCTCGAGGCGGCGATCGCGGCGATGGACCCGCACGAGTGGCTCGCGGGTGCCTACTTCTGGCGCTGGGGGAGCGGCCCACGCGGCCGCGACGACCCGTTCGACCCGCGTGGCCTCCCCGCCGAGGACGTGATCGCGCGCGCGCTCAAGGCCTGGCAGGGTCGCCCCGTGCGAGCGCCGGCGCCGCCGGCGCCCGGGAAGGGGCACTGAGACCGAGCGCCCCGGGGATCGCTCCCCGGGGCGCTCGTCACTTCAAGTGACACTTTAAGTGGCAGTGGAGCTTCAGCGCGGCATCTGGATCATCACCGCGCCGGGACGCGCCGGCGGCGGGGCGTTGTCGGTCTCGCGGCTGGCGGTCAGCGCGCGCTGGATGCGGGCGCGCGTCTCGAGCAGGTGCGCCCGCGTGTTGTCGCCGAGCGGCGTGCCGGCGGCGAGCGCCTTGGCGCAGCGCGAGTCCACGCGCGTGAGCGCGAGACGTGCGAGCGCACGGGCGTCGTCGGGCGAGCCCGGCGGCGGGTCGACCACGTAGGTCGCCATGCGATCCACGAACGCGCGCTGCAGCTCGCGACGCGTCTGCGGACCATCGAGCGACTTGATGGCCCCCGGCGTGGCGCTCCCCACCTCGCCCCAGATCGCCTTCGTCAGCTTGTCGAAGTGCTCGCTCAGCCGGTACGCGTCCGCCGAGCGCGTCTCCTGCTCGCGCAGCCGCGCGAGCAGCGCCGGCGCGGTGACGCCGTTCAGGAGGATCGTCTGCACCGCGAGCACGCGGTCGTTCCAGGCGAAGTCCTGGCGGCCGGCGAACGTGCCGCCGGGGCCCATGCCCCAGTGCGACCAGCGATTCGGGGGCAGCCGCTCGAGCAGCGCCGACGGCGCCGCCATGGCGTTCGTGGCCCAGACGCGCTGGGAGAGGAAGTCCACGGCCTCGCGCTGCTTGGCCGCAGGCACCGGGTCCACCGGCGTCTTCTCGCCCGGCTGGCCGCGTTCGACGCGCGACATGTACGAGCCGCCCACGTACTTGACCGCCATCCCCGAAGCGATCGCGTACGCCTGCACCATCGTGTCCAGCGCGCGGCGCAGCGCGCCGAGGTCGCCCGAGTGGCCGACGACGCGATCTTCGAAATGCGGCGAACGCCACAGCGACTCGATGTACGCGGTGCGGTCCTTGGCGAACTGCAGCGGATCGCTGCCGAGGTCGTAGATGTTCGAGCGCGGATCCGGCGAGTCGCTCGGATAGGTGTCCTCGTCGGTCGAGTACTCGTGGCCGGGGGCCAGCGATTCGTCCGCGATCTTGCGCGCGAACGCGTAGTCCGCGTCCGGGCTCGTGGCCCCGCTCGGCGTGTAGCCGTAGCGGATCGCCCACTTGTCGTAGGTACCCGACGTGGTCGTGTACCAGTCGCCCTGCTTCCGCTTCGAGTAGTCGATGTTCGGGCTCGGGTACTCCATCACCGAGGAGTAGAGGCCGTTCGCCTCGGTGAAGCCGGTGTCCTGGAGCTTGTCGTAGGGCGTGCTCGTGCTGGAGCGGAAGTTGTGCCGGAGCCCCAGGGCGTGGCCGACCTCGTGCATCACCGCCCATTCCACGGCGGTCTTGAGGAACGCGTCGGGCACCGGGCTCCCGGGCTCGAGCGTGCCGTCCATGAGCAGCGAGAGGTGCTGCAGCGCGCCGGCGTCCTCGAGGCCGGCGCCCATCATGCACAGCTGGTCGAGCCTGGCGCCCGGCGGCAGGTCCTTGAGCGCGTTTTCGGGCAGCGCGCTCTCGGCGATCGTCTCCGGGCCGACGAAGCGGCGGTAGGCGTTCGCGTAGTTCTGGAACATGCTCGCCTCGAACAGGATGTCCGAGTCGAAGATCTCACCCGTGCGCGGGTCGACGCGCGATGGCCCGATGGCGCCGAAGCTCGGCTCGTTGGACGTGATCCAGCGGATGGTGCTGTAGCGCACGTCCTCCGGATCCCAGTCCGGATCGTCCTTCGGCGGGTCCTTGGCGAGGATGGCGTTCTTGAAGCCGGCGAGCTCGAACGCCGCCTGCCACTTCTCGATGCCTTCCTTCACCCAGGGGCGGAACTTGTCCGGCACGGTCCAGTCGACGTAGTAGACGATCGGCTTCACCGGCTCGCTGACCGCGGCCGCGGGGTCCTTCTTCTCCAGCCGCCAGCGGTGGATGTCCCGGAGCCAGAAGTTCTCCTTGTCGTCGCGGGCGAAGTCCTTCTCGGCATCGAGGAAGAAGCCGACGCGGTTGTCGGCCCAGCGCGGCTGCATCGGGTTCGCCGGCAGGCGGGTGAACGAGTAGTGCACGCCGAGCGGGATGTAACGGTTGTCGGGGACGGCGTCGAGCTGCAGCCGCGAGCGGTCCGCCGGCGTGTAGGTGAGCGTGGCCTCGAACTCGCAGTTGTCCGGGAACGCCTTCAGGCTCCCGAGCCCGGAGCGGTCCTTGTCGAAGCGCACCGGCACGTTGTTGAACGCGCCCTTCATCTGCTCGCTCAGGTCGGTGACGTCGGAGACCAGCAGCGCGCCGATGTCGATCAGCACCGCCTTCGACTGGTCGTTCTCGCTCTCGACCTTGAACGTCTGCACGATCGAGTTGGGGATCGAGATCGCACGCGCCTTGCCGATCGGGGTGTTGTCCGGCGCGGTGATCCACGTGTTCACCTGGACGAGGAACACGCGGTCGCCGTGGCGCTCGAACTGCAGCATGCGGTCGTCGAGCGGCAGGCCGCCGAGGACGAAGTTCGAGCCGATGCCCTTGCTCAGGCTGACCACGTACAGGAACGGCTTCTCCATCTGGTCGGGCGCGATCTCCAGGTAGAGGTTGTCGCGCTTCTTCCAGTAGTTGAAGAAGCCCTTCTTCTGCTCGGCGTCCTTCGTGAACTTGCCCCACTCCGCGAACGGCTTGTCACCGGGCGCGGCGGGTGCGGCCGCGGCGGCGCCGGTCTTGCCGGCGTCCTTCGGCGGCTGTTCCTTCTTCTTGGCGGCGGCGGGCGAGACACTCGCAACCAGCGCCACCACCACCATCAGGTGGAGAACGGGGATGCGCATCGCGAGGGCACTCCTTGGGGAAGGCGCGGCGCGTCGAGCGTCGCGGGCTTGTGATCGCCGTCACCCGGTCCAAGAGGCGGCGGGGTACCCGCGTGGGTCGCGGGTCCTGGCACGCCTGGGCGCGGCTTACGACCCGGTCACCATAGGGGAGGCTTCTGGCGAGCCCCACGCGACCGGGACGGGCGCGGCATACACCCGGACCGGCGGGCGCGGAACGCCCCCGCACGCGCGGGTGAACGGCCGTTCTCGCGCGACCAGACTAGCTGCGCTGGGCCGAGACCAGCGTGAGCCCGATGCGGCGCACGCGCACGCGGCGGACGATGTCGGCGGCGCCGGTGGCGGCGTAGAGCGTCACCAGCGGCTCGATGGGCACGCGCAGCCGCAGCGAGCCCCAGTACACGAGCGTGCCCAGCGTCGCGGCGGCGATGACCCAGAGCGGCAGGAACTGGAAGTGCCGCCGCGTGCCACGGAACGTGCGCACGAGGCCCCACACCGCGAGCGGGAAGAAGAGGATCGACCACGGGAGCAGCGGGTCGAGCCGCTGGAGCCGGCTGGCGAGGCTCGTCGCGTCCGAGGACCAGGTGCCCGTGCTCGGCGTCAGCGCCGTCCACCGCCAGAAGCGCGCGAACTTGGCGAGCGCGTTTCGCGGCCATTCGGCGACCCGGGAACGCAGGAACGCCAGGGCCTCGGTGCGCGAGCGCCGGTCCAGCTCCACCTCGGAGAGGCCGCGGAACCGGGTCGCCCAGGGCTCGGTGGTGAGGACCGCGATCGCGCCCCCACGTTTGTCGTCGTCGTCCCAGACCACCGGGTTGTTGGAGTCGAGGAGCGAGCGGCCGCCTCCGGTGGTGATGGGCACGAACGCGTGCAGGCTCGCCGCGTTGCGGATCGTCCACGGCGCGACCGAGAGCACGAGCCCCAGCAGCAGCATCGACACCTGGCGGCGGCGCTCGCCCGGCGCCAGCGCCAGTCCCAGCGGCCCCCAGCCCCAGATCGCCACGATCAGCGTCAGCGGCAGCGCCGTGGGTCGCGTGAGCGACGCCGCGCCCCAGAGCACGCCGCTCCAGAACGCCCGGCCGGCGCGTGGCTGCTTGATCCACGCCACGCTCGCGAGCAGGGCGAGGAGCAGCGCCACGGAGAACAAGGACTCGGTCATCACATAGCCGGAGAAGAAGATCAGCACCGGGTGCACGGCCGCGAGCCAGCCCGCCCAGGTGCCCACGGCGGGGCCGAACATGGTGCGGCCGAGGAGCCGGAGCAGCGGCGGCACCAGCGCGCCGAAGAAGCACATGAGCATCACCGCGGCGAAGAACGAGTGCCCGGTGGCGCGATAGAGCAGCGACAGCGCCCAGGGGAGCGCCGGCGGCACGAACGCGGTGGGGTAAAGGCCCGTGTCCGCCCCGAGTTGAAAACCCATCCCGCGGGCGAGGTTCCAGGCGATGGTGTCGTACGTGGTCGAGTCGGACGACGGCACCGCAGCCAGGCCGTGGACGAGCCAGGCATAGGCCGCCCGCAGCGCCAGGGCGACCACGAAGAGCGCCAGCGTCTCGCGCGAGGGGGCGAGCAGGGGACGGCCCTTCCAGGTGCGGGCGGCGCCTCGCGGGGAGCGGTCGTCGGCTCGCTGGATCATGCTCCTAATCGTAGCAGCAGGAGGTCCCGCTCCGAACGCCCCGCCGCGTCGTGAGAAGGCCCTTTCTTGGCCCCTGGCGCCGCAAGCTGCCACGCGGGACGGCCGCCGGACGTGCGCGTTGCACGCCTCTCGGGCGGGTCGAGGGGGAGTGCGCGGCCGGCCCCACACGTACACCCGCGCCCGGCTTGGCCTCCGCGCGAGGCGTGTCGAAGTCAGGACCTTGGCGTGGGGATTGCTCCCCGTTCAGCAGCAGAGCAAAGCGGATCGCCAAACCCCCGTCACCGGTACGGAGGCGTACTTCACGGAGGGGTGTGCGGCGGCCGGGCTCGAGGAGACCGGGACATGGATCACTACATACCCAAACGGCGCATCCCGATCCAATTCTGGAGCGCCGATCACGGGGCGGCCGAAGGCCAGATCTTCCTCGACCTCGACCCGTCGGGCAGCCGGCACCAGACGATCCTCACGCAGCTCAACTCACCGTCGAGATTCCTTCCCGTGGCGACGGGGGCGGATGGCCGGATCGAACTCATCAACCGCACGCGGTTGTTGAGGCTCGTCCCGGGTCCGGACGTGCTGCAGAGCGACGTGTTCACGCGCGGCTTCGCGCCGTCGCGTGAGGAGGATGCAGAAGTATGGCTGACCGACGGCAGCAGTGTGGCCGGACGAGTCTGGATGCCTCTGGAAAGACCCTCGCAACGTCTCTCCGACTTCATGAACCAGAGGGGACGGGAGTTCTTCGTCCTGCTTCGGGGACGGGAGGTGCACCTGGTGAACGCGGTGGCGGTGGCGCGCATGGCGGTGCCGGAAAGCGCAGGCGCTCCCCTCACTTCCCACGGTTCCCGGATCGCGGAGGCCGTGTCACGACACTGAGCACGTAGTGGTCATGGTCCCGCCTCGGTGCGGGATCGGCGGGCCGTGAGGGGCCCGCACGAGCCGGCGATCAGGTTCCGGACCTCCGGTCCGACCTGGTCGCCGCGCGACTTCGTCGCGCGGCGAGCCGCGCGGACTTTGGATATCGCTCGCCTGCGGCTCGCTCAAACCAGCACACGTTGCCGCGGCGTTCGCAGGGAGCTACGGTGCGCTAATGATCTCGTTCCGCGTCGCGTTCGTGCAGGGGCGGCCGCGCTTCGGGCACCCGGAAGAGAACCTGGAAAGGGGCCTGGAACTCGCGCGCACCGTGCAAGCGGATCTGGTGGTGATCCCCGAGCTGTGGTCCAGCGGCTACGTGTTCTCGTCGCATGCCGAAGTGGATTCCCTCGCCGAGGACGCCCAGGGCGGGCCCACCGCTCGCGCGCTCATCGCCGCGGCCAGGCGCGACCGGCGCCACTACGTCGCCGGCTTCCCCGAGCGCGCGCGCGGGCGCTTCTTCAACAGTGCGCTGCTCGTCGGGCCCTCGGGGATCAAGGCGGTGTACCGGAAGCTCCACCTCTTCGAGCGCGAGCAGGAGTGGTTCTCGCCCGGCGACCTTCCGCTCGCGGTGCATCGCGTGGGCCCGGCGCGCGTGGGGATGCTGATCTGCTTCGACTGGCGCTTCCCGGAGGCGTCACGCGTGCTGGCGCTCCAAGGCGCCGACGTCATCGCGCATCCCTCGAACCTGGTGTTCCCGAACGCCCAGGAGGCGATGCGCGTGCGCGCGCTCGAGAACCGCGTCTTCACCGTGACCGCGAACCGCACCGGCACCGAGAAGCGCCGCGGCGGCACGGTGCCGTTCACGGGCCGGAGCCAGGTCGTGGATCCCGACGGCATCGTCCTCGCGCGCGCCGGCCGCGCCGCGACCGTGGCGATGGCCGTGGACTGCGACCTCGCGCGCGCGCGCAAGAAGCAGCTCACGAGCAAGACGCCGCTGTTCACGAACCGGCG
>Ga0070688_100000847_pt1 | contig 15173 bp, 9 predicted proteins | sample KBSS13HmetaG_FD_64679 | JGI IMG/M metagenome (GOLD analysis project Ga0070688, IMG submission 64679) | Switchgrass rhizosphere microbial communities from Kellogg Biological Station, Michigan, USA - KBS S1-3H metaG | ecosystem: Host-associated > Plants > Roots > Rhizosphere ...
GGAATCTGGCCCGGTTGGCTGTGCAGGAATCAGCGGGCGGTGGGCACTCTCCAGGCGCACACCGCCGCAACAGTCCACTGCCGCGTCTCGACGCGTAGTGCCATCGCCGGCGACGTTGCGGGGGCTTCGTTCGTGATGCCTCGGATGTAGTTGCGCCAAGCGATCCAGATCCAAGCATGGAGCTCGAGTCTCTGCCTCAGCTTCGATGCCGCCCATGTTCGTCTCACGAGCCGCGAGAGTCCGTCGCGCAGCATGGCGAGCGTGTGGTTGATGGGGAAGAGCGGATTCGAGTAGTCGCGCCTGGCCGTCGACGAGCGGCGTACGTGCCGCAGCCTGTCCCCGAAGCGACGCTTGAGGATCCCCGCGTAGGTCGACTTGCGGTCGGTCTCGACCTCGATCGCGGTTCGTGGATCATGACACGCGGCCAGCGTTTCGAAGCACTTCGTGACCGCCTCCCGCGACCCGCTTTTGCGCACGCCGTGGACGCGTTCCCGCTCTGCTTTCTTCAATCGATCCGCTTCGGAAAGGCCGCCTCGACAAGGCAGAGCGGCCGTGCGGAGATCGACGACGAAATAGCTCGTCCGCTCGATCAGCACGGGCACGGTGACGGGTGCCAAGCGCCGCGAGTGCTCGAAGGTCTCGAGCTCGTCGAGCTGGAACTTGCCGCAGACTCCGCCGTCCGCGGCCGCTCGCGCGAGACGCCAGAGGTGGAACTCCCTGCAATGCTGCCCGAGGAGCTTCAAGCGATGCGCGACGGTCCCGCGGGAGCAGCCGACGACGCGCGCGGCCTGTCGGTGCGTGACCTTGGAGATGAAGGGCCCGAAGAGGCTGTGATTGAGTTGGGGTTTTTTCAGGCGGTAGTCGACACGAAACGTCTGCGTGGAGAAGGTGCGGCGGCACTCGCGGCAGAGGAAACGCTGGACGGTGCGCCCGTCGCAGGCACGCACGAAGCCGCCCTTGAAGCACCAGCGGTGATGGCCCGAGGAGCGCGAGGGACAATCGGGTCGAGGACAGGATCGAGGCTGAAAGCGCATGGAAGTCCTTTCTCCCGGCCGCGGCCGGGACTTCGGTCCCTCGGCGGACCGACCGGACTCCACGCGGTTTCAGGCGTTTCTCAGAAAACCCCGCGCCGGACCTTCGACTCGTGCACAGCCAACCGGGCCAGATTCACGCGGCGTCCTCGAGGAGCTCGACGATGCGCGGTTCGCTCCCCGTTTCCCTACCCGAGAGGTCCTGGAGCGGGCTGTCGTCGGGTGCGAGCGGTGCGCCCAGGTTGTCCAGTTCGATGCGGATCACGGGGGACAGGGGGGTGGGGGTTTGCTTCACGACGCGGGCTTGCTCGCCGGTCGAGAGCTTCACGAGGCTGCCGACGGGGTAGATGCCGTTCACTTCGATGAAGCGGCGCAGGAGGGCGGAGTCGAAGTGGTTCTTCATCGAGATCATGACGCGGTAGGCGCGGACCGGGGACATGCGCGGCTTGTAGGGGCGCACGGCGGTCAGGGCTTCGTACACGTCGCAGATCTTGATGATCCGCGTGCCGATCGACTGGCGCACGGTGTGGAGCGTGCTCGGGTAGCCGCCGCCGTCGAGGGTCTGGTGGTGGCTGAATGCGATCGAGACGGCGAGGGGGTCGACCTCGGGCAGTCCGAGCAGGATCTCGCCGCCGTGCGTCGTGTGCTTGTTCATCTCGATGCGCTCCTCGGGCGAGAGTTTCGTCGTCGAGTGGAGCACCTCGAACGGCACGCGCGCCTTGCCGATGTCGTGCAGGAGCGCCGCGAGACCGATGCGCAGGAGCATCTCTTCGCGCTGGACGAGCGACTCCGCGAAATTCAATGCCAGGAAGCACACGCGGATCGAGTGGCCGAACGTGTACGCGTCGTACCGCTCGTAACGGGCGAGGCCCATCATCGAATCGGAGTCCTGGGCGAGCCGTGAGAGAATCGATTCCACGAAGCCGCGCACTCGGTCGAGGTCGATGTCCTCTCCGTGGCAGACGCGCACGGCGCTGTCCTGGAGGAGCGTCACGGTCTGCTGGTAGAGCGCGGCCGGGACCTTGAACGGGATCGGCTCCAGGCCCACGCCGTGGTCTCCGAGGGCCGCGAGCAGATTTCCGTCCGTCGGGCCGATTCCCCCGCCCTCCGCGTGGTACTCCGGCAGGAGCTGGATGAACTTGCTCCCGCGGCGCGCGAGGTCGACGTTCACCTCCTGGATCCCGGCGTACGCCTTCTTGTTCGCGGCCAGGAGATCGACGAGCGCCATCACGTCCTGCTCGCTGGCCTCCTTGCCGATCGAGACGCCGCCGGCTCCGCACGACTTCAAGGCCTCGATCACGCGCGCGCTCGACAGGCTCGCGCGCAGGAGCGGCTTCGCGCGGTAGAACAGGAACCCGTCGGCGGTTCCGAGCACGAGCCCGTTCGAGTCGTCGTCCTTCGAAAGATTGTCGACGCAGCGCAGGAGCGACGTGATCGAGGACTGCACGCGCGGGTGGTCCTTCGCATAGAGGCGCGAGTTCATCAGCGCCACGGTGAGCTCGTCGACGAGCTCCGTGATGCCCCGGCGCTGAGCGCCCTGCTCTTCCTCGCGATGCAGGTCGCACATGCGGCTAGATCCCCCTCTTGTCGAGCACGCGCAGGACGTTCGCGGCGGCCGCCCGGGCGGCGCGCGGATGCTTCTTCAGCACGAAGGAGCTCGCCTCGCCGACGAGACGGTTCAGGTACTCGCGCGTCCGCGGCGTGTCGAAGTTCGCGAGCAGGTTGATCGCCCGCACGTGCTGCTCGAGCCTCGCCGGGTCGCCCTCCGTCTCCGAGAGGAATGCGTGCACGACCTGCGCGCGCTGCTCGGGCAGGGTCTCGGTGTCGTTCTCCGACAGGGCTTGCCAATAGCCCTGGAGTCCCGCGGGCGCGGTCCCGACGACGTCGAGGATCGCCAGATCGAGCTTCGACGCGGTCGTGTGGCGGACGTAGCGCGCGAACTCCGGTTCGAAGCGGCGCCGGTCCTTCTCGTAGATCCGTCGAAGGAGGGGTCCGATCGAGGTGAGGGAGAGCTTGAAGAGACGCTGCGGGATCGGGCCGGCGACGAACTCGCTCGCGTCGGACAACAACTCCGTCGCGTCGTGGAAACGCTCCGGGCCGATGGCCTGACAGACGCGGTCGAGCGTCTTCACGTCGCGCGGGTCGTCGAGGTCGAGCGTCTCGACGTAGGCGAGGAACTCCTCGGGGAACTCTTGAATCACCCACTCGGGGCTGAGGAGGCCGCACTTCTCGAGGTACTCCTTGTGGCCGTTCTTCCGCAGCCACGTGGCCACGCGACCGAGGTGCAGGCCTTGGACGCGCGCGTCGAGCTCGCGCGATGCTTCCAGGTAACGCCGGAGGATCACGGTCCCGGCTTCGCCCGAGGGCTCGAGCAGGCGTCCGATCCCCGCGGAGAGCGTCGGGAACTTCGAAGGATCGTCGTGGGTCACGAGGTAGTGCAGATAGACGCCCAATTCCTCGGCGGGATCCGACACTTCGTGTTCGTTGGCGATCCCGCTCGACGCCGGCCCGAGGCGTTCGACCTCGGACAGGAGCGCGCCGAGGTCGTCGAGGATCTCGGCGTCGCGCGCGTGGAGGTGGAACTCCTGGACGGGCGCGGGCTTCGGTTCGTCCTTCACCTCGGAAGGGACCGTGCGCGGCTGCTGGCTCGCCTCGATCGTGTTGAAGTGGCTGCGGCTGATCAGGAAGAGGAGCCGGCGGAACGCAGCGTTCTCCTCGCGGCGTGCGGCGCCCGTAGGGCCGCGGACGAGCTCGCCCTCGAGGGCCGAAAGGATGCGCTCCGTCATCTCGACGGCGGTCGCGAAGTCGTGCAGGCCTTCCGCCGGCAGGACGTCGACGATCTCGGCGATGATGTCGATCGCGCCGAACTGCGTCGATTCGCCTGCCGCGGAGACGAGCCGCGACTGGAACCGATCGATCGTGCCGCGGATGCGCGGATCGAGCGAGAGCGCGTTGCGGAGCAGCTTCACCTTGCGGCTCGCGCGGCCGAGGATGCCGGAACGCGCGGGGCCTCCAGCGGCTTCGCCGCCGGCGAGGAAGGGACCCTCGAACCGCCGTTCGAGCAGCGTGATGCCGGCGTGCGGCGCGGGCCAGAGCTCCTTGAAGTCGAGATCCAGATTCTGGCGCGCGTAGAGCTCGAGCAGCCGCTGCGTGAACGCGAGCATCGACGCTCCGGTCGTCGCCTCCGAGAAGGCCGTGCCCGAGAGGTCCGCGCGGTCGAGCCGATCCTTGAGCCACGCGGGGTTCGAGCCGGGCTTCAGGTCGAAGGCGTCCTCGTCGACCCACACGACGCCGGCGTTGAAACACACCTCGACGACTTCCGCCGGGCCGACGAGACTCGCGCGCAGCACATCGAGGAAGGCGTCGAGCGAGCGCACGACTCGCGAGTTCGTCACGGGGTAGATCGCGAGAGCGCGCGCGAGATCGGCCCAGCCCTCGACGAGGCGAGGGGACTCGACGCGGCTCGACGTGGACGCCGGGGCAGACGTTTCCAGGGGATCTGACAAGGGGGGCTCGACGCGAAAGGGTTCGTCGAACCGATGGTTCGGCGCGCCCGCGGCGGGGACTTGACGGGATACCCGGAAAGCGCCACGAACGGGCGTTCCGCGGGGCCGCTAGACTGTCGCTCCCTCGATGACGCTCGCTCCCGGCGCCACGCTCGCTTCCTACCAGATCCTCGGTCCCCTCGGCGCGGGCGCGATGGGGGAGGTCTATCGCGCGAAGGACACGCGTCTCGACCGCGAGGTCGCGATCAAGGTCCTGCCGGAGCACTTCGCGGAGGACGAGGAACGGCTCCGGCGGTTCGAGCGCGAGGCGCGGACGCTCGCGTCCCTGAATCATCCCAACGTCGCACAGATCTTCGGCGTCGATCAGGTCGGCGACACGTGCTTCCTCGTCCTCGAGCTCGTGCCGGGCGAGTCGCTGGAGGAGCGTCTGCGCCGCGGTCCACTGCCGCTGGGCGAGACGCTCGACGTCTGCCGCCAGATCGCCGCGGGCCTCGAGGCCGCGCACGAGGCCGGCGTGATCCACCGCGACCTGAAGCCCGCGAACGTGCGCATCACGCCGGACGGGAAGGTCAAGGTGCTCGATTTCGGCCTGGCGAAACCCGCGAAGAACGCCGGCGACACGAGTTCCTCGACCGACAGCGTGCTCTCGACGCAGGCCGGCCGGCTGCTCGGCACGCCGACGTACATGGCGCCCGAGCAGGCGCGCGGCAAGTCGATCGACACGCGCGTGGACGTCTGGGCGATCGGTTGCGTGCTCTACGAGTGCCTGACGGGCCGGCGTGCGTTCGCGGGCGAGACGCTGACCGACGTCCTCGGCGCCGTCCTGCACACCGAGCCCGATCCGGCGCGCTTGCCGGCAGCGACTCCGCCGCGCCTGCGCGAGCTGCTCGCGGACTGCCTCGCGAAGGATCCGCGGGCGCGCGTCCGCGACGCGGGCGAGGTCCGACGCCAGCTCGAGCGCGTGCACGCGGCGCCCGTCGCGACGGAACCGAAACGACGCATGTCGACCTCCGGGACCGTCGGGATCGCCGTGTTCGCGGCGGTCGCGAGCTCGATCGCCGGCGCGTTCGCGTCGAGCCTCGTGAGGACGAAAGTGCGCGCCGCGGCCCCGCCGCCGACGCGGTTCACCTTCGCCCTGCCCGACCAGGTGAAGAAGCCGGGCGACGGGATCGCCTGCCTCGCGTTCTCGGCGGACGGACGGTCTCTCGTGGTGAGCGCGACCGCGGAACGTTCCGGTCTGTGGGTGCGCGATCTCGGGCAACTCGAGGCGCGCCTCCTTCCGGGCGCAGACTCCCCGGGTTCGGCGTGCTTCTCTCCCGACGGCCGCTCGATCGCCTACGTGGACCGGGGTCACGCCCAGGTGATGCGCGTCCGGCTCGACGGCGGGATGCCGCAGTCGATCGGGCCGCAGATCTCGGATGCCGGCATGGACTGGAGTCCTGAAGGGTACCTCGCGACGGGACCGCACTGGGCCCAGGGCCTCGCCGCGATGAGTGTCGCGGACGCCAGCGTCACTCCGTTGACGACGATCGACACGCAGCGAGGCGACGGTGCACACATGGCGCCCTGCTTCCTGCCCGGTGGCCGCGCCATGCTCTACCAGGTCTGGACCGGCGCAGAGTGGGATGCCGCGCGGATCGACCTCGTCGATCTGGAGACGCACGAACAGCGGACCGTTCAGAAGGGCGCCACATCGCCCAAGTGCATCGCCTTCTCGGAGCGCGAGGGCGCCTTGTTGTACGTCCGTGCCGAATCGCTGTGCGCCCGCCGCTTCGACCTGCGGACGAAGGAATGCAACGGCGACGAAGTGCTGCTCGTCGAAGGACTGCAGGTCGATGCGGCGAGCGGGCAGGCGGTCATGGCCGTCTCCCCGTCCGGGACGCTCGCATACCAGGCAAAGGTGGAAGGCCTGGGACACAGCCAGCTCTGGTGGGTCACGCGCGACGGCAAGGAAGAGCCGGCGACGTCCGAGAAGATGGATCACCAGTGTCTGGTGCTCTCCGCCGACGGCAACGCACTCGCATTCGCGGGCGCCGGCGCCGTGTACCACGTCTACACCGTCGACCTGCGCGTGCCGTTGGCGGAGCGCTCGCCGCACCGCATCACGTTCGAGGGGGACTCGCCCGTCTGCCTGATCTCCCGCGACGGGGCGAGGATCGCCTACGACTCGAACCGCGACGGCGCGTACCGGGTTTACGTGCAGGATCTCGCGGGCGCCGCGCCGTCGCGCGCGATCTTCGAGGGGGATGCGATGCCACGGAGCTGGACGCCGGACGGCCGCTGGATCGCGCTCAACACCCACGATGGGTCGCGCGGTGTGATCCGGATCGCATCCGCGGACGGATCCGACGAGAGTCGCCCGTTCGTGCAGGTGAAGGGCAACGCCTACGATCCGCAGTTCTCGCCGGACGGCCGCTGGCTCGCGTACGCTGCGGACGAGAGCGGCACCCCGGAGGTGTACGTCGTCGCGTTCCCGGCCGGAGAGCGACGCATCCAGGTGACGAGTGCCGGCGGCTCGTGTCCGCGCTGGTCCACCGACGGCACCGAGATCTACTACCGCAAGGACGGCGAGTACTTCGCCGTCCCGGTCACCCGGGAACCCGAGCTCGCATTCGGGATGCCGCGCTCGATGTTCCGGGGCGAATACGCCGCCGACTGGTCGAACGTCGGGTTCTTCCCCGCGCCGGACGGCCGTTTCCTCATGAACAAGCCGATCCTGCCCGCGGACCGCTCGATGCGCATCGTCGTGGTCGAGCATTTCGTCGACGAAGTCCAGGCGAAGCTCGCGACGGCTTCCGCGCGGTAGAGTGCCGCTCCCGCCATGCAGGAACTCCAGGAGAAAGCCGCGCGCGCCGTCCTCGTCGCCGTCCACCTGCCGAACGTGGGCGACGTCGAGTTCGAGACGTCGCTGACGGAGATGCGGCAGCTCGCGAAGACCCTCGGATTCGAGGTCGTCGCGACCTTCACCCAGAAGCGCCAGAACCTCGATCCTGGAGCCTACGTCGGGGTCGGGAAGCGGGAGGAAGTGAAGCAGTTCGTGCGCGACGAGCCCGTGGGCGACGAGCCTGCCGTGCGGCGCGCCGACGTCCTCCTCGTCGACCACGAGATCTCGCCCTCGCAGGCGCGCAATCTCGAGAAGGAAGTCGGCTGCGAGGTCATGGACCGCACGATGGTGATCCTCGAGATCTTCCATCGCCACGCGCGCTCGCGCGAGGCGCGGGCCCAGGTCGAGATCGCGCGCCTCTCGTACATGGCGCCCCGCCTGCGCGAGGCGGCGAAGATCGCGGGGCCGCAGGGGCGGCAGCGCAGCGGCATCGGCGGCCGCGGATCCGGCGAGTCGCAGGACGAGCTCGACAAGCGCAAGATCCGCGACCGCATCTCCGAGTTGCGCGAAGAGATCGTGGCGATGGAAGTCGAGCGCAAGACGCAGCGCGCGCGGCGGCAGGAGCGCCAGGGGCTCGCGCGCGCGGCCCTGGTCGGCTACACGAACGCGGGCAAGTCGACGTTGATGCGCGCGCTGACCGGAAGCGACGTCCTGGTCGCGGACAAGCTGTTCGCGACCCTGGACACGACCGTGCGCTCCCTGCAGCCCGAGAGCGTGCCGAAGGTGCTCGTCAGCGACACCGTCGGATTCATCAAGAGCCTTCCGCACGGTCTCGTCGCGTCCTTCAAGTCGACGCTCGACGAGGCGCTCGAGGCATCGCTCCTGCTCCACGTCGTCGACGCGAGCGACCCCGGCTTCGACCGGCAGATCGCCGTGACCGAGACGGTGCTCGAGGAGATCGGCGCGAAGGACGTTCCGCGCATCCTCGTCTTCAACAAGATCGACCGCGGCGGCGACGAAGCGGCTCTCCGCCTGCAGCATCCCGGGTGCGTCGTGATCAGCGCGCTCCGCGACGGCGACGTCGCCGTCCTCCGCGAGGCGGTCCTCGCGTTCTTCCGGCGGCACCTCGTCGAGACCGAGCTCTTCCTGCCGTGGACGGCGCAGGGCCTGCGCGGAGAGATCTTCGCGCGCTGCGAGGTGCTCGAGGAGCGCGCGGACGGCGCGGGGGCGTTCTTCCGCGTCCGCGGGGAGCGGGATGCCGTGGAGCACCTGCGCGCGCAGGCGTCCCTGGTCTAGCCGGGCGCGGGGGCCTAGCCATCCGCGGAAGATGTGGGAAGATCGGGACCTCCTTCTTTCGTCGTCTTTCCGGCCACTTGCCTTCACCGCCTGCTCGCGTGGAAGGCTCAGGAGCTCACCATGACGATCAACGTTTTCAGGACGCCGCTTGCGCTCGCAAGCTTCTTCGCGGCGACACTCTGCGCCGACATCTCCCGCGCTCAAGGAACCTGGAGCGCGGGCACACCCTTCCCGACTGCCGTCGTTCGCGCCGCGGGAGTCTGGTTCCCGGCGAACGGCCGCTTCTACACGATGGGCGGCCGCTCGGCCGACACCGCGGGCTCGGACTTCATGAACCCGTTCGAGTACAACCCGGGTGCCGCCACCTGGGCCATGAAGGCCGGCGCGTTCCCCGACAACCAGAACAACAACATGGTCGCGGGCGTGCTCGTCGACGGAGGCACGCCCTACATCTTCTGCGTCGGCGGCTCCGCGGCGGGTGCGACGACCTCGACCTCGGCCGTGCGGAGGTACGACCCGGTGGCCGACTCGATCACGGTCATCGCGACCGATCCGTGGTCGGGCGCGCCGGCGAACACGCTCCCCGGAGGCGGCGCCGTCTTCAACAACAAGCTGTACGTCTTCGGCGGTTTCACGATCAACGTCGGGATGACGAGCGAGATCTGGGAGTTCGATCCCGCCGGCGCCCCGGGCGCGAAGTGGACCTTGAAGACCGCGGCCTTGCCCGCGCAGATCGGCTACGTTCCCTGCGCGACGGTCGGCAGCCGGATCGACATCGGCGGCGGCTCGATCTGGAACGGCACGACGCTCGTCGACAGCACGAGCTCGTTCTCGTACGACCCCGTCGGCGACGCGATCGCGGCGATCGCCTTGATCCCGCGCGCGACGGCCGAGACGAAGGGCGTCAACGAGGGCGGTCAGCTGTGGGTCCTCGGCGGCGGGCGGACGGCCCCGAATCCGACGACCGAAGTCGACGCCTACTCGCCCGGGCCGAACAGCTGGGCGCTCGCACCGGCGTTCGCGACCGCGCGGCGCAACGACGCCGCGGACACGGACCCCGCGACGGGGAAGATCTACATGGTCGGCGGCTACGACTCCGCGGGAGCACCGAGCTCGAGCATGGAGATCTTCACGAGCGGTCCGCCTCCGATCAGCTCGTTCTGCTTCGGCGACGGGACGGGCAATGCCTGCCCGTGCGGGAGCCCGGCCGGCCTGCCCGGCCACGGCTGCTCGAACTCGGACCACCCGGCTGGCGCGCTCCTCAGCGTGTTGAGCGGCTCCGAGTCGATCGGGGCCGCGGACCTGGTCCTCCGCTCGACGGGCCACCACCTCTCCACGTTGGCGGTCTGGTTCCAGGGCGACGTCCTCTCGGTCCAGCCGCCGTACGGCGACGGGCTGCGCTGCGTCGGCACGCCGCTCGTGCGCCTCTACGTCGTGCAACCGAACGTCGACCCGCTCGACACCCCGAACTCGCCGGCGATCGCCGTCAAGGGAGGCATCACGGTGCCCGGCACGATCAAGGGATACTTCCTCGCGTACCGCGACCCCGCGGCCTACGGGTGCCCGCCTCCGGCGACGTACAACGCGACGAACGCGCTGCAAGTCGTCTGGGGTCCCTAGTCGCGTTCGTCGGACGGACCAGCATCGATCGGCGTCGGGCGGAGCTCGGCGTCGATCGATCGGCCGCCGGTCGTGACGTAGAGATGTCCGTCGTTGAGCGAGACGTCCCAGCGGACGTTGCGCTCGAGCGTCGTCTCGAGATCGCGCAGGAACGCCTGCGGGAAGACCGTCACCGGGATCTCGGCCGCGCGGTGGATGCGCTCCCCCGCGAAGGACGCGCGCAGGAGATCGAGCCGCCGGTCGGTGTAGAGCGCGACGCGTGGATGCGCCTTCGAGGCACGGTGCAAGCGATCGGCGGACGGAGCGCCGACCTCGATCCACGCGGTGCACGCGCCCGTGAGATCGCGAATGGAGATCGCCGGCTCGTCGACCGAGCTGATCCCGCCTTTCGAGAACGCGATGCCCTCGCGGTACTCGAGGCAGTACGCGAGGACCCGCACGAGCAGGAACGCGGCGGCTTCCGAGGGATGCCGCGCGACGCGGAGCTCCAGCGTCTCGTAGACACCGCGATCGCTGTCCGCGAGCTGGATGTCGAAGCGATGCATCGTCGCCGTGAGCGCCATGCTCAGAATCCCTCGGTGACCGTGAACACGACCTGGAAGCCGTCCAGATCGAGATTGCCGAGATTGTTGTCGAGGTCCACCGTCGACTCCGACCAGCGGACGCCGAACCCGATCATCGTCCGGCTGGGCAGCGCGAACTCGATGCCCGTGCGCGCGTAGAAGCCCGTCCCGAACCCGGTGCCGTGGTCGTCGATGCCGGCGCTGTCGCTCTGCTGGGTGAAATCGGCCCACTCCATCAGCGGACCGGCGCCGACGTACAGGCGCGTGTTGTCCCCGAGAAAGATGTTCGCGAACGGGCCGCCGTAGAGCTCGAACAGGAACATGTCGACGTTGATGGCGACGGTCGCGCCTCCGCCTCCGGTCGCGATCGCGGTCGCGTTCGCACGGCCGGAAAGCGAGAACATCGCCTCGAAGCCGAGATCGACGCTCTCGCCTCCGAGCTTCATCTGACCGCCGCCGCCGATCGTGGGCATCTGCGCGAGCGACTCGTCGGATCCGTCGATGTCGGGACCGGCACCGCCCGAGACCTCGACCGTTCGGAAGAAGCTCGCGCCCACGAATCCCTGCATGACGAGCTGCCCCGTCTCCCAGCGGGGACGTTCGATGCGCCAGAAGGGGTCCTGCTCGACGGGCGCGAGCCCTTGGTCCTTCGACGGCAGCGCGAGGTTGATCGGCCCCGTCGGAGGCGCGCCCTGGAACGCGGCGACGAGCAGGCAGATTCCGACGGCGCTCACGGGAGACTACTTCGGCACCCGCACGGGGAACGGCGGCTGCACGGCCTTGTGCGGCGGGTTCTTCTCGAGATCGGCGAGCACCTCCTGGATCGCGCGCTCGAGCTGCGGATCGTGGCCGTCCTGCACGAGCGCCGGCGACTGCTCGACCTCGATGTCCGGAGGTACGCCGACGTTCTCGACGGTGAATCCGTCCTCTTCCGTCCAGATCCCGATGTTCGGCGCGGTCACGTTGCCGCCGTCCATGAGCTCGGGGAAGCCGAGGATGCCGACGAGTCCGCCCCAGGTCGGGCGGCCGATCAGCTTGCCGAGCTTGAACTTGCGGAACATCCAGGGGAGGAGGTCTCCGCCGGAGCCCGCCGTCTCGTCGATCAGCATCACCTTGGGTCCGAAGATCGCGGCCTGCGGCGTCACGATGCTGGCGCCGTAGCGCGTCGCCCAGTGGCTGACGTAGGGGCGGCGCAGGATGTCGATGTAGTAGTCCGCGACGGACCCTCCGCCGTTGTGCCGCTCGTCGACGATGATCGCCTGCCGGTCGGACTGCGGGAAGAAGTAGCGCTTGAAGTACTCGAACCCGAGCTCCGCCGTGTTCGGCACGTAGACGTACGCGACCTTCCCGCCGGTCGCCGCCGTCACCTTCGCGATGTTGCCCTCGACCCAGTCGCGGTTGCGCAACGCGCTCTCGTCGGCGATCGGGACGACTTTCACCGTGCGCGAGCCCGTGCCGTCCGCGTTCGGACCGACGGTGAGCTCGATCTGCTTGCCCGCGGTGTTCTCGAACCGCGCGTACAGGTTCTCGGGCGGCGCGAGGTCGCGCCCTTCGACGGCGAGCAGGTAGTCGCCCGAGTGCACCTGGACGCCCGGCTCGGTGAGCGGAGCGCGCAGATCGGGCGTCCAGTTGAGCCCGCCGTACACCTTTTTGAAGCGGTAGTGCCCTTCCTCGATCGCGTAGTCCGCGCCGAGGAGGCCGCCGGGCACCTGATCCGTCTTCACGAGCGTGTCGCCGCCGCCGCCGCGGCTGTGGCCGACGACGAGCTCCGAGCACAGCCAGCCGATCACGCGCGAGAGATCGCGGCGCGTGGCGAGGTGGGGGAGGAACTGCTCGTAGCGCGCCTTCATCGCCGCCCAGTCCGCCCCGTGCATCTTCGGGTCGTAGAAGTAGTCGCGGTTGATGCGCCAGGCCTCGTCGAAGATCTGCCGCCACTCGGCGCGCGGGTCGATCTTCACCTGGATCGAATCGAGGGCGAGCTTCCCCTTGGACTTGTCGATCGAGTCGCCGAGCGCCGTCACCCAGGAGCCGTCGTCGGTGCCGAACAACACCTTCTTGTGGTCGCGCGTCAGCGCGAAGTTGCGGACGCCGTCGAGCAGCTTCTTCTCCTTGCGCTCCTTGAGATCGAAGCGCGTGAGAGCCCCGGGGTTCGGATTGCCCGCGAAATCGGAGCGCTCCGACTTCAAGTAGAAGAGCTGGCCCGACTCCCCGCACCGGAGGCCGGTGAAGGAGGCCTTCGCGATCGGCAGCGCCACGATCCGCTGGGCGAGCCCCTCGAAGTCGATCGCGACCTCGACCGCCTTCTTCTCCTCCTTCTTCTTGTCGTCGTCCTTCTTCTCTTCCTTCTTCTCTTCTTTCTTGTCCTCTTTCTTCTCCTCCGGCTTCTCGGGCGCCGCGAGTTTCTCCTCGTCGCTCTCCTTCGCGAGCGGCGAGGGCGTGTCCTTCGCGAGGCAGACGAGGTAGAGCGCGTTCGTCTGCGCGACGTCGGCGCTCGCCTGCGAGAACCATGTCAGCGCCGGGCCGGCGTCCGTCGAGGCGGCGAGGTACAGGTACTTCCCGCCGGTGTCGAACACGGCGTCGGAAGCGTCGGAAAGCCCGTCGGTGATCGCGGTCGAGGCGCCCTTCTGCACGTCGTAGATCTCGACGCGGTGGAAGCCGGTCGTGTTCATCACCGTGTAGGCGAGCCAGCGCGAGTCCGGCGACCAGTCGTGGTGGATCCCGGAGAGCACGCCGTAGATCGGGTCCTGCGCGACGCGCGTCGACTTCCCGCTCTCGACGTCGAGCACGAAGAGCGCCCGTGCGTTGTCGACGTAGCTGATCTTCTTGCCGTCGGGCGACCACTTCGGATCGACGTAGAAGCCGGCGCCCTCGAGCGCGATCGCGCGGCGCGCGCCGTGCCCGTCCTGCGGCGCGAGGACCAGCTGGTTCTCGCCGCTCTCGTCGGAGAACCACGCGATCGTCTTGCCGTCCGGCGACCACGCCGGGTACCGCTCGTTCACCGCCGGCGAGTTCGTGAGGTTGCGCGGGTCTCCCTTCTCCGCGGGCACGGTGACGATCTCGCCGCGGAACCCGATCGCGACACGGGAGCCCGACGGCGAGACGTCGGCGCTGCGGACGTAGTCGGCGCCCTTGACGAAGCGCGGGCGCGTCTCGACGAGCTCGGCGGGAACCCCGATGTGGAGGCGCGTCGCGGCGCTCCGCGCGGGATCGTAGGAATTGAGGTATCCGGCCTGCTCGTACACGACGTACCCGGTGCTGCTGCCGAGCGAGAGCACCGGGAAGTCCGTGTGCTTCGTGCACTGGGTGACCGCGTTGGACGCGGGGTCGTAGCAGAAGAGATTGAACTCGCCCGCGCGATCGGACCGGAAGTAGAGCTGGCCGCGGACCCACGTCGCGTCCGTGTCGTTGCAGCGCTCCTTCGGCTGCGGCACCTGGACGACGGTCCGGTCGCCGATGTCGTAGATCCAGATCCGGCTCGCGGTGCCGCCGCGGTAGTGCTTCCACTGCGTGAACGCGTCGGTCAGCGGGTTGTAGGCGATCTTCTTGCCGTCGGGGGACAGCGCCGCCTTCGCGCACGTCGGCAGGCCGTAGCTCGTCGGGAACCCGCCGTGGAGATCGACGCGGAAGAGGTGCCAGAAGCGGCGCGTGTAGACGTCGCGCTGCGAGACGAACACGACGCCCTCGCCGTCCGGAGTGAAACCCTGGACGAGATCGGCGCCGGGGTGCCACGTCAGCCGCCGCGGCTCGCCGCCCTCGACCGGGACGATGTACACGTCGGTGTTCCCGTCGTACTGGCCCGAGAACGCGATCCACTTGCCGTCGGGCGAGAAGTGCGGGAGCGACTCAGGGCCCGGATGCGAAGTGAGGCGCCGTACGTCGGAGCCGTCGAGCTTCGAGGTCCACAGGTCGCCGGCGTAGACGAACGCGATCCGGTCCTTGCCGACGGCGGGCTGCTCGAGCATCCGCGTGTCGATCGTGCTGGGGCCTTCCGCCGCGGGAACCGTCGACTGCGGCGATGCGGAGGGCTCCGCGGGCGCGGCGTCCCCGCGCGAGGGCGCGGAGCAGGCGACGCACAGGCTCATGGAAAGACCGGCGGCGATGGATTGGAAGCAGGGAATCATCCGGGGGACCTCGAGAGTGGGGGCGACGAGCGGCGCAGGATGATAGCGTCGGACGGAGTCAATCCCGTGCCCGCCGCGTGCCGAAAGACGAGGTGCGCATGGCACTGCAAGGCGACCTCTCCACGCTCGACCTGACGAGCCTCTTCCAGAACCTGGAAGCCGCGCAGAAGACCGGGCTTCTGTCCGTCCTCGACGGCGAGGACCCGACCGAG
>Ga0070688_100000851_pt1 | contig 15140 bp, 12 predicted proteins | sample KBSS13HmetaG_FD_64679 | JGI IMG/M metagenome (GOLD analysis project Ga0070688, IMG submission 64679) | Switchgrass rhizosphere microbial communities from Kellogg Biological Station, Michigan, USA - KBS S1-3H metaG | ecosystem: Host-associated > Plants > Roots > Rhizosphere ...
GGCATGGCCGAGTTGGCAAGGCAGCGCGTTGCTAGCGCGCAGGCGGCGTGCGCCGCTCGCAGGTTCGAGTCCTGCTGCCTCCGCTTCACGATGCGACGTCGTCCAACGGGCAGGGCGACCGGCTGTTACCCGGAGGATGCTGGTTCGAGCCCAGCCGTCGCAGTCGGGTGGGGGAACCCCTGGTTCCCCCACCGGCCCCCCTCATGCTGACCGCATGGATCCAGCGCAGTTGGCCTCCGGCTGCCGAGGCTCGCGCATCGAACGTATCGCCGTGACTCACGCGGTTCACGCCCCGGTCTTCTAGCGGATCGAGGATGCCGGCCTCTCAAGCCGGCGACGCGGGTTCGAATCCCGCTCGGGGTGCTTGCCTTTGCTGTCGCATGCCTTCAAGCCCGGGCGGGCCACACGTGAGCCGTGCGATTTCCCGAGGAGGGGCTGGCGGGGGAACCAGGGGTTTCCCCGCCCCGAGCTCTCGGACGCGTCTGGCGATGCGGCCCGGCTGTCTCCCGGGTGAGGCGGGTTCGATCCCCGTCGAGAGCGTCATCTCGCCGTAGCTCAGTGGAGAGCGCCACGCTCCTACCGTGGAGGCACGGGGGTTCGACTCCTCCCGGCGAGACTGCGTCGCAAGGCTAGTAGCGAGCCCTCGGGCCGTGACCCCGACGAGCAGGGTGCAATTCCCTGGCGGCGCCCCACCTTGTTCGCGAGCAGGAATCCACCGAGCGGATTCCTGCCGCTCGGATCCCGCCTTCGGCGGGGCAGATCCCTGCAGGCGTCCCCTTCGGGGCCGCAACTGCAACGCCGACGACGGGCCGGCTGGGAAGGCGCCGCTCTGATACGGCGGTCATGCGTGGTTCGATTCCACGGTCGTCGACTCGATGGACAACTGGCCGTAGGGGAGGTTGGCCACCCCGCCGGTTTCGGGAACCGGAGACCGCTGGTTCGACTCCAGCCGGCCAGACTTGCGCGGTAGGGGAGCGGCTGTCCCCGCGAGCCTCATGAGCTCGAGACCGTGGGTTCGAATCCCACCCGCGCTACTCGTTCTCGCGGACGCCGAGCACCGGCGAGCTCACTGCGCTGTAACCGCAGCGTCACCGACTGTGGTGGTTCGACTCCACCCGTCCGCATCCATTCGCCCGGGGATGAGGTTCTTCTGGAAGAACACCTCGCTTGCACCGAGGAGGAGCGGGTTCGACTCCCGCCGTCTCCACTTCCCGCCCCGGCCTCGGCGGGACCACATTCGAATCGAGGCCGCTAGAAGGAAGCACGATGTCCAGTCACAACGACGAGGTGCGCGGTCGGGAGCTCGCCATGACGTGGGAGCTCGACCTCGACTACCTCACGATCGCCCGCTTCACCGACCTCGTCCTGGAGCGGAGCCTGGAGCACACCGCGTACACCTCCTGGGCGACCGAGCGGATGACGCTCGAAGGGCTGCTCGAACGGGCCCTGTACAGCCTCCGCGACCGCTCGGAGCGGGCGGCCGTCATCGACCTGTCGGACGAGGTCGGCGGGGAGTGCCTCGTCCACGTCTCGCTCGAGCGAGGGCGGGCGTACGTCCGAGCCGCCGCCCGAACTGTCGACACACTCGCCTCGGCGAAGGCCCGGCTCCAGAAGCTCTACCCGATCTCGCAGCCCGAGGAGAAGCAGGAAGTGCGGATGAGCTTCTGGGCACACGACCGCCGGGCCACGCGGACATCACGCTCGATCGCGGTGCCCGCCTGGTCTGAGATCGCGGACAACTACCCCCGGGCGGTCGCGAACGCTCTCGGGGCGCTCGCCGGGCGCCGGTTCGACGGCGAGCAGGCCGGCCGCCTGATCCTCTGGCACGGCGTTCCCGGGACCGGGAAGACGCACGCCCTTCGTGCGCTCGCGTGGGAGTGGCGGCGATGGTGCGACTTCCACTACGTCACGGATCCCGAGGAGCTCTTCGGCAGCCCGAAGTACATGCTCGACGTCCTCCTGGACGAGGACGACGACGACTCGGGCTGGCGCCTGCTGATCCTCGAGGACACGGGCGAACTCCTTGCCCTGGACGCGCGGTACCAGACCGGGCAGGGGCTGTCGCGGCTGCTCAACGTGGTCGACGGCTTGATCGGACAGGGGCTTCGTGTGGTCGTGCTCGTGACGACCAACGAGCCGCTCCGGACGATCCACCCGGCGGTCTCCCGGACGGGCCGGTGCGCAGCTCAGGTCGAGTTCACCGCGTTTCCTCCGGAGGAGGCGGACGCGTGGCTCGAGCGTCACGGCCGGGACGGCGACGGGTCGGCCCGCACCCTCGCGTCGCTCTTCGGTCACGGCGACGGGCTCGAGCGGCCGGAGAAGCGCCCGTTCGGCTTCTCCGTCAACTGAACACCGCGGTCGGCGGCATGGTCGCCGACCGCCACGCCTCCGTAGTGTCAACGGCAAGCACACGCCCTTTGTACGGCCGGGGTGCGGGTTCGAATCCTGCCGGAGGCTCTCTCTCGCAGCACTGGCCGCGCTCGGCTCCCGCCGGGCGGAGCCCGGCCCCACCTGTCGCACCGCCCACACGCCCGTAGCTCAGCGGAACAGAGCGCCGTCCTGCGACGGCGGAGGTCGCTGGTTCGAGTCCAGCCGGGCGTATCGCATCCACTCGCGGACGTAGCTCAGACGGCAGAGCACCGGAGCGCCACTCCGGGGAGGCCCGTTCGATCCGGGTCGTCCGCTTCGAAGGCCCGTGGTGTAACTGGAAGCACGGCGAGCTCCAACCTCGCAGGTCCGGGTTCGAATCCTGGCGGGTTTGCTGGGATGCGGCTTCGGTCGCGTCCCCGTCGCGGGCCGAAGCGGTCCGGTTATCTGGTGAAGGCGGTGACCCCGCCGAGCGGGCTCGTATCCCGCCCGCACGTCGAGTGCGGAGCCTGTCCGCATCCCAAGACCGCGACGACTCACTCTGCTGCGGGCCGGAGCGGTCCCGGTTATCGATGCCGATCGACAGGTCGCGGGTTCGACTCCCGCCCGGAGCACTCGTGCTCCGGTAGCTCAGTGGACAGAGCGGTTCCGGCCGCACACCACGACCGCAGCAGCGCTCCCAGCGCGGGCCGGAGAGACCCGGTTATCTCACCACCAACGGATCCGGGCTCGAGTACACGACCGCGCCGATGCACCGAAAGGAGGGCGATGACCTACCTGGCGCAGTACGCAATCCGGGGCGTCGCGACTCTCCGTCCGGCGCGTCCCGGCGCACGCGTGGACGAGCGCGTGACCCTGAATCTCTTCCCGGAGTACGACGGCGGCGCGCATGTCCGCGCGTTCGTCGAGGACACGTCCGCGCACCGCATCCGCCGGGGCAAGCTGCCGGCGCCGCGGCTCAAGCTGCGGATCACCGACTGCACGAATCAGATCCACCTCGAGTTCGCGGTCGACTCGCCCGACCTGCGCGAGAACTCGCTCCACAAGATCGAGACGCTCATCGAGTCGCTCGAGCGCTTCCGCGACGGCCTTCACGCCGAGGTGGAGCTGCGAGCGGCGCGCGAGAGCGGCTCCCGAGCACGAAAGGAGATGCGATGTCGTACCTGAAGCGATTCGGCACGCGACGCGTGCCGCAGACGGCGCCGATCCCGGGCTCGGGTCAGGCGCGAAACAGCGCAGGAGGCTACGCGTGGGCGGTCGACGACTGGATGCGGCTGCGCCGCTTCCTGATCCTCGGCACCGAGGGCGGCAGCTACTACGCGTCAGAGGCGACGCTCACGCGAAAGAGCGCCGACGCGGTCGCACGCTGCCTCTCCGAGGACGGCCCGCGGACGGTCGCCGAGATCGTCCGGGTCAGCGACGAGGGCCGGGCGCCGAAGAACGACCCGGCGCTGTTCGCGCTCGCGATGGCCGCAGGCTCGAGCGACGAGGCGACGCGCAAGGCGGCGCTCGAGGCGCTGCCGCAGGTGTGCCGCACCGGCACGCACCTGTTCCGCTTCGCGACGTTCGTCGAGGGCTTCCGCGGCTGGGGCCGATCGCTGCGTCGCGCGGTCGGCGCGTGGTACGCCGCCCGCTCGCCGGACGCGCTCGCCTACCAGGCGGTCAAGTACCGCCAGCGCGAGGGCGTCACGCACCGCGACCTGCTGCGGCTCGCCCACCCGGCGAAGCGGGTGAGCGCGGGCAACCCGCAGCTCGCGGTCTCGCCGGAGCACACTCGCCTCTTCGAGTGGATCGTCCGCGGTGGCTCCACGGACGGCCTGCCGCGGATGATCGAGGGCTTCGGCCGGGCGCAGGCGGCCGTCACGGCCGAGGAGACGGCAGCGCTCGTGCGTGAGCACGGCCTGCCGCGCGAGGCGCTCAAGCCCGAGCACCTCACGTCGCCCGAGGTCTGGGCGGCGCTCCTCGAGGACATGCCGATGACGGCGCTGATCCGCAGCCTCGCGACGATGACGCGGATCGGCCTGCTCCAGGGTCGCTCGGACGCGACGGACAAGGTCGTGTCGCAGCTGGGCGATGCCGAGCGGATCCGCCGGGCGCGGGTGCACCCGATCGCGGTGCTCGCGGCGCTCCGGACGTACGCGTCCGGTCGCGGCGCGCGGGGCCGTGGCGAGTGGCACCCGGTGGGCCACGTCGTGGACGCGCTCGACGCCGCGTTCTACGCCGCGTTCGACAACGTCGAGCCGGCGGGTACGCGGGTCATGCTCGCCCTCGACGTGTCCGGCTCCATGGTCGGCGGCCACGTCGCCGGCGTTCCGGGCCTGAGCCCGCGTGATGCGTCGGCCGCGCTCGCGCTGGTGACGGCGGCGACGGAGCCAGACCACGAGGTGGTGGGCTTCTACGCCGGCAAGGGCGGCTTCCGCAAGCGGGGCCGCGCCGTGCACTCCGGCTACACGGACGGCCTGACGCCGCTCCCGATCACGCCGCGGCAGCGGCTGGACGACGCCGTGCGAGCGGTGTCCCACCTGCCGTTCGGCGGCACCGACTGCGCGCTGCCGATGCTGTACGCGCAGGCGACGAAGCGGAAGGTCGACGCGTTCGTCATCTACACCGACAGCGAGACCTGGGCGGGCGGCGTGCATCCCGCGCAGGCGCTCCGCGACTACCGCCGGGCGTCGGGCATCGACGCACGGCTGGTCGTGGTCGGCATGGTCGCGAACGACTTCTCGATCGCAGACCCGTCCGATCCGGGAATGCTGGACGTCGTGGGCTTCGACACCGCGACGCCGCAGCTGATCTCGGACTTCGCCCGCGGCGCCCTCTGACTTGGCGGAGGGCGCCGTCGGCGCCCTTCACAGAGAGAGGAGCGTGAGATGCATCGACATCTGCACGTCGTTCGGCTGGTCCCCCCGCGCCCCGTACGGGCCGAGCGGCCGGCCAAGGTGATCGTCCTGGACGTGCGCCGCAAGGCGCGTCTCGAGGCGGCACGACCCGAACGGCAGCCCCCGCGGGATGCCGCGTAAGACCGACGAGCCGCATGCCGGATTCATGCCTGCGGCTCGTCGCACGCGCTCGGCGCGGGCGCGGGGGGTGCCCGCGCCGAGCCGCAGGCGGATGTGGCGAAACCTGGCAGACGCACCGGTCTCAGAAACCGGCGGCCTTCGGCCGTGGGGGTTCGACTCCCTCCATCCGCACCTTCCCGTCGCGCCCCATCGCGGCCCCGGGTTCGAAGGCGCACCGCCGAAGTCGTCCAGGCGGTGCGCCAGAGTCCCTGATGAACGTCGAGAGGAGCGAAATGGATTCCGCAGAGCTGGTCGAGCGAGGCACGATCCTCCGGGCGACGGTTGGGTCGACCGTGCACGGCCTCCATCACGGCGGCCAGGACGACCGCGACGAGATGGCCGTGTTCGTCGAGCCGCCCGAGTACCTGCTCGGGCTCGCCCGCGCACGCGGGATCAAGGGAGGCCTCTACGGGTTCGAGCACTACGTCGAGCGGACGCAGCCGGAGGGTGTCCGATCCGGCCCGGGCGACCTCGACCTCGTCGCGTACAGCCTGCGCAAGTACATGCGGCTCGCGCTCAAGGGACATCCGACGATCCTTCTGCTCCTGTTCGTGCCGGAGGAGCTCATCGAGACGAAGACGATCCTCGGCGACGAGCTGCGATCGCTCGCCCCGGCGATCCTCTCGCAGCGAGCGGGACGCGGGTACCTCGGCTATCTCCACGGCCAGAAGGAGCGCCTGCTCGGCGTGCGCGGCCAGAAACGCGTGAACCGGCCCGAGCTCGTCGAGGCGCACGGCTACGACACGAAGTACGCGATGCATGCCGCGCGCCTCGGCTACCAGGGCCTCCAGCTGCTCGAGACCGGCCGCGTCACGCTCCCGATGTCCGAGCCGGAGCGGTCGCGCGTGATGGCGATCCGTACCGGCGAGCGGACCCTCGACGAGGCGATCGAGGAGATCGACGAGGTCGAGCGCCGACTGGGTGAGGCGCTGGAGCGGACGTCCCTTCCCGCAGCGCCCGACCGCACGACCGTCGACCGCTTCCTCGTCGACGCCCACCGTCGCGCCTGGGGCTGGTCGGCGCGCCGGGGGTCGCCTAGCCTCGCACGATGACCGACACGCCGGCAGAGCGATACGTCGTGCTCGGGCTCGAGCTCGGCCGGCACGTCGAGGGGATCGCCGAGGCGTACTTCGGCCCGCCCGAGCTCGCGGAGGCCGTCGACGCGGCGCCGCTGGTGGAGCCGCGCGAGCTCGTCGACCGGGCGGACCTCCTGCTCGCCGACCTCCCCGACGGCTGGCTTCGCGACCAGGTGCGTGGGCTTCGGGCCTACGCCGGAGTGCTCGCGGGCGAGGCGCCCTCGTACGCCGACGAGGTGGAGCAGTGCTACGGCGTGCGGCCGCGCCGCACCGACGAGTCGGTCTTCGCGGCCGCGCACGACGAGCTCGATCGGCTCCTCCCGGGAGCCGGTCCCGTCGCGGAGCGTCATCGCGCCTGGGAGGAGTCGATCCGCGTGCCGGGCGACGCGGTCGAGCGCGGGGTCACGGCGGTCATCGAGGAGGCACGCAGGCAGACGCGGGCTCTCGTCGAGGTTCCGGAGGGCGAGGACGTCGCCGTCGAGATGGTCCACGACGAGCCGTGGCTCGCATTCTGCGAGTACCTCGGCGACCTGCAGAGCACGATCTCGGTCAACGTCGGCCTGCCGATCTCGGCGCTCGAGCTCCTCACTCTCGCGATCCACGAGACATACCCGGGCCATCACACCGAGCGCTGCTGCAAGGAGCGGACGCTGGTCCGCGGTCGCGGCCTCCTCGAGGAGACCCTGGTGCTCGTCCCGACGCCCCAGTCGATGGTCGCGGAGGGAATCGCCACGATCGCACCGTGGCTGCTGCTCGAGGGAGACGGCGCCGCGGCGCTTGTGGACGTCGTCCGGCGCGAGACCGGTGTCGACTTCGATCTCGACCTCGGGCTCGCTGTCGAGCGCGCGCTCGAGCCCTGCCGATGGGCGAACCTCAATGCGGCACTGATGCTCCACGAGGCCGGGGCGGAGGAGACGGAGGTGCAGGCGTATCTCGAGTTGTGGGGTCTCCTGACACCGGACATGGCCGCGCACCGGATCCGGTTCCTCCTGGAGCCGACCTCGCGGACGTACGTCATCACCTACCTGGCCGGGCGCGAGCTAACGCGCGCCTACGTCGGCGCAGACATCGCGCGGTTCGGGCACCTGCTCACCGAGCAGGTGCGGGTCGGCGAGCTGCTCGACGCCGGCGGCGACACCACGCCTCCGTAGCTCAGCGGACGAGAGCACCGGGCTTCGACCCCGGGCGCAGAGGTTCGAATCCTCTCGGAGGCCCTTCCCGACACCGTGGCCGAGCGGCGAGGCGCGCGCCTGCAAAGCGCGACACGGCGGTTCGACTCCGCCCGGTGTCTTGACAGACGACGACAATGGAGGAAGCGATGCACGTGAAGACGTTCGGTCCGGTCGATCGGCGCAGCCTCGAGCAGCTCGAGCGCTGCATGGCGGCCGGCGACGCCGAGCTCGGCGTCCTCTGCGCCGACCACCACCCCGGCTACTCACAGCCGATCGGCGGTGCTGTTGCCTATGAAGGCCACGTCTCGCCGTCGGGAGTCGGCTACGACATCGGCTGCGGCAACAAGGCGGCGCTCACCGACCTGCATCGAGACGACCTGGGTGCGCTCGGCGGCACAGAGGCCGTCATGCGGGAGCTCACGCGGCGAATCTCCTTCGGCGTCGGCGTGCCGGCGCAGGAGCGCGTCGACCACCCGGTGCTCGAGAGGATCCGAACCGCGGACTTCGCTCCGCAGCGGAAGCTCGCGCAGCTCGCCGAGTCGCAGCTCGGCACCGTGGGCTCGGGCAACCACTACGTGAACCTGATGGCGGACGAGGACGACCGTGTGTGGGTCGGTGTCCACTTCGGCTCGCGCGGCTTCGGCCACAGGACAGCGTCGGGCTTCCTCGCGCTCGCGGAGGGTCTTCCCTTCGACGGCAAGGCGCACGAGGGCGAGATGGACTCGCCGCCGGTGCTGTTCGAGACCGGCTCCGAGCTCGGCGAGTCGTACGTCTCCGCGATGGAGCTCGCCGGCGAGTACGCGTACGCCGGCCGCGACGTCGTGGTCGACAAGGTGCTCGAGATCCTCGGCGCCCGCGCGGAGCACGAGGTGCACAACCACCACAACTTCGCGTGGCACGAGGAGCACGGCGGCCGCACGTACTGGGTCGTGCGCAAGGGATGCACACCGGCCCGGCCGGGCCAGGAGGGCTTCGTCGGCGGCTCGATGGGCGACGAGTCCGTGATCCTCGAGGGCGTCGAATCCCCGGAGAACGAGGAGGCGCTCTTCTCGACGGTGCACGGAGCCGGCCGCGTGATGAGCCGCTCGCAGGCCGCGGGCCGCGTCAAGCGGCGGAAGCGGTTCGTCTGCCGGAACCGCGACTGCGATCGGATCACGGACGGCGAGCCCTGCCCGGTGCACCCGGAGGCGGGCGTGATGAAGACGTCGGTGACCGAGCAGGTCCGGCCCGGTCTCGTCGACTGGCCGGCCGTGCAGGCGCGCCTGCGCGAGCAGGGCATCGTACTCGTGGGAGGCGGCGCGGACGAGGCCCCCGAGGTGTACAAGCGCCTGCCGGACGTGCTCGCCGCGCACGGCGGCACGATTCGCGTGAAGCATCGGCTCCGGCCGCTCGGCGTCGCGATGGCCGGTCGCGACGTCCACGACCCGTACAAGGACTGAGGGCCGCGCGAGCGGCCCTCAGTCGTTCCGCGCCGCCGTGTGGTCTCTCATCGCGTCGACCGGGGTCGGTGCGATAGAACTCGACAGCCGTCGTCGCGCGCGACCGAAACGGAGGTGGCTGGAATGTCGTACGAGTCGAGGTCCGGCCGCGGCTACGAATACGGAGGCCCCGCCTTCCCCGGTGGGATCCTCGTCGGCATCGGCCTCGGCATCCTGCTCGGGGACTTCTTCGCCTGGCTCCTGATCGGTATCGGAGCGGGGTTCATCCTGATGGGCTTCATCGCGGCGCTCGCGCGCCGCTGAGGAATCACCCGACGACGCCGCGCTCGCGCAGCTCTGCGAGGGCGGCGTCGTCCACTCCGAGCTCGCGGAGGACCTCGTCGGTATCGGAGCCGATCGGGCGGGGCGGCCCGGGGGGCGGCGTCGGCGTGTCGCGGAACCGCGGCGCGACACCGGGCTGGATCGCGCCCGTGTCGTCGACGACGTACGTGCCGCGCGCCGCGTTGTGCGGGTGGCGCGCCGCCTCGTCCAGGCTCAGGACGGGCGTGACGCACGCATCGTGACCCGCGAAAGCTGCAGCCCATTCGTCCCGCGGGCGTTCCGCGAACATCGCCTCCAGTCGCTCGCTCATCGCCGCCCACGCCGGGCGGTCGTGCTGGTCGGCGAACAGCGGGTCGGCTGCCAGCCCGAGCACGGCGAGGAACGCCGCGTAGAACTGCGGCTCGAGGCAGCCGACCGCGACGTGGCCGCCGTCCGCGCACCGATACGTTCGGTAGAAGGGCGCCGCGCCGTCGAGGAGGTTCGCGCCGCGGCGGTCCTCCCACAGCCCGCGCGCAAGGAGCCCGTACGTTCCGGCGAGCTGGAGCGCCGTTCCGTCCGTCATCGCGGCGTCGACGACCTGGCCCTCACCCGTCGCCCGCGCGTGGAGGACGCCCGCGCAGACGCCGAGCGCGAGCAGCATCCCGCCGCCGCCCATGTCGCCGACGAGGTTGAGCGGCACGACGGGGTCGCCGTCGGCGGGGCCGATCGCGCCGAGCGCGCCCGCGAGCGCGATGTAGTTGACGTCGTGGCCCGCTTCGCGGGCGAGCGGGCCCTCCTGGCCCCAGCCCGTCATGCGTCCGTACACGAGGCGCCGGTTACGCGCGAGGCAGGTCTCGGGGCCGAGCCCCAGCCGCTCCGCGACACCGGGACGGAAGCCTTCGATCAGCGCGTCGGCGTGGTCGACGAGCCGGAGCACGAGGCCGGCGCCCTCCGGCGCCTTGAGGTCGACGGCGAGCGACCGTCGTCCGCGGAGGAGTGTGGGAACGAGCGGCTCGCGACCCGCGTCGGAAGGACGCTCGACGCGCACGACCTCCGCGCCGAGGTCGGAGAGGACCATCCCGCAGAGCGGCACCGGGCCGATCCCTCCGAGCTCCACCACCCGGAGCCCCGACAGTGGTCCGCCGGTGTGTGCGCGCCCGTCCATCCCGTGGGTCGGAGCCTAATCAGGGGCTGGTCTAGACTCGATGCGCAGTGACCGCGACCGTCGAGCCGGCGTCGAAGCGCGAGGGAATGGCATGGATCCCGGGCGGCACCTTCGCGATGGGGTCGGAGGACTTCTATCCCGAGGAGCGACCGGTCCACCACGTCCAAGTGGACGGCTTCTGGATGGACGAGACACCGGTGACCGCCGCCGATTTCCGGCGCTTCGTCCGGGAGACGAAGCACGTGACCGTCGCCGAGCGGCCGCTCGACGCCGAGGAGTACCCGGACGCCGACCCCGCTTTGCTCGTCCCCGGCTCGCTCGTCTTCCGCGGCACGTCGGGCCCCGTGAACCTCGACGACTACCGCAACTGGTGGGAGTACGTCGCGGGCGCCTTCTGGAAGCGCCCGGGCGGGAAGGGCACGACGGTCAACGGCCGTGACAACCACCCGGTCACGCATGTCGCCTACGAGGACGCCGAAGCCTACGCCGCGTGGGCCGGGAAGGACCTGCCCACCGAGGCGGAGTGGGAGCTCGCCGCCCGCGGTGGTCTCGAGGGCGCGGCGTTCGCGTGGGGTGACGAGCACTTCCCGGACGGCAAGGCGATGGCGAATACCTGGCAGGGCGAGTTCCCCTGGCAGAACCTCAAGCTCGACGGCTACGAGCGCACCTCTCCGGTCGGCAACTTTCCTCCGAACGGCTACGGCCTCTACGACATCACCGGCAACGTCTGGGAGTGGACGTCCGACTGGTACGTCCCCCGCCATCCGGACGAGGTCGCGAGCCCATGCTGCGTCCCGTCGAACCCGCGGGTCACGTCGGCCGAGCAGAGCTTCAACCCCGGCCAGCCCGGGGAGCACATCCCGCGCAAGGTGATCAAGGGCGGCTCGCACCTCTGCGCGCCGAACTACTGCCTCCGCTACCGCCCGGCCGCCCGCCAGCCTCAGATGATCGACACCTCGATGTCGCATCTCGGCTTCCGCTGCATCGTTCGTGCGCCGTCCCTACCGGAAGGAGCCTCCGCCTGATGCCCGACAAGCCGAACATCCTCGTGATCTGGGGCGACGACATCGGGATCACGAACCTCAGCTGCTACAGCGACGGGCTGATGGGCTACCGCACCCCGAACATCGACCGCCTCGCGAACGAGGGGATGCGCTTCACGGACGCCTACGGCGAGCAGAGCTGCACTGCCGGCCGGTCGTCGTTCATCACCGGCCAGAGCGTCTTCCGCACCGGGCTCAGCAAGGTCGGGATCCCCGGCGCGCCGATCGGTCTGCGGGCGGAGGACGCGACCATCGCAGAGCTTCTGAAGAACCACGGGTACTCGACGGGCCAGTTCGGCAAGAACCACCTCGGCGATCGAAACGAGTTCCTGCCGACCGTGCACGGGTTCGACGAGTTCTTCGGCAACCTCTACCACCTGAACGCCGAGGAAGACCCGGAGGACCCGGACTACCCGTCGAAGCACGGCTTCGAGGAGTTCCACGAGCGGTATGGCCCGCGCGGGATCCTCCAGTGCCGCGCGACGAACAAGGACGACGCGAAGGAGCACCCACGCTGGGGCCGCGTCGGCAGGCAGCGGATCAAGGACACGGGCCCGCTGACGCGGAAGCGGATGGAGACCTGCGACGACGAGTTCGTGGCGGCAGCCGGCGACTTCATCCGGCGCCAGCACAACCGGCGCAGGCCGTTCTTCTGCTGGGTCAACACCACGCACATGCACGCCCGCACGCACACGAAGCGCAGGAGCGTCGGCCAGGCCGGCCGCTGGCAGTCGACCTACCACGACACGATGGTCGACCACGACCGGAACGTCGGCCAGCTCCTCGACCTACTCGACGAGCTCGGGATCGCCGACGACACGATCGTGATGTACTCGACCGACAACGGGCCGCACATGAACACGTGGCCGGACGGGGCGATGACGCCCTTCCGCAGCGAGAAGAACACGAACTGGGAGGGAGCCTTCCGGATCCCGCTGATCGTGCGCTGGCCGGCCAGGATCCCGGCGGGCGTCGTCTCCAACGAGATCGTCCAGCACCACGACTGGCTTCCGACCTTCCTCGCGGCGGCGGGCGAGCCGGACGTCGTCGAGAAACTGAAGGAGGGCCACGAGGCAGCCGGCAAGACGTTCAAGGTGCACGTGGACGGCTACAACCTGCTGCCCTACCTCACCGGCGAGGAGGAGAGGAGCCCGCGCCAGGGATTCATCTACTTCTCCGACGACGGCGACCTCGTCGCGCTGCGCTTCGACAACTGGAAGGTCGTCTTCATGGAGCAGCGCAGGCAGGGGACGCTCGAGTTGTGGGCGGAGCCCTTCACGCCGCTCCGGGTGCCCAAGCTCTTCAACCTGCGTACCGACCCGTTCGAGCGAGCCGACACCACGTCGAACACCTACTGGGACTGGCTCCTCTCGAAGGCGTACCTCGTCCTGGCGGCACAGTTCATCGTCGCCGACTTCCTGGCCACCTTCGAGGAGTTTCCGCCGCGCCAGAAGGCAGCGAGCTTCACGATCGACCAGGCGCTCGAGAAGATGGCGGACGCGGCGAGCGGGGCGCACGGCTGATGAGCCTCGCGTCGTGGCACGACACCGCGACGACGCAGGCGATCGTCCGGTTCGTCGAGAATGCGGCACACACGGTGCCGCCCGAGGAACGTGTTGCTGTTTTCGACAACGACTGGACGCTGTGGTGCGAGAAGCCGATGCCGGTCGAGCTCGGGTTCATCCTGGAGCGGCTTGCGGCGATGGCCGAGGCGGACGCGTCGCTGCGGGAGAAGCAGCCGTGGCGCGCCGCGTACGAGAAGGACTACGCGTGGCTCGGCGGCGTGATCGACAAGCACTACGCCGGAGACGACAGCGACGTGAAAGTGCTGATGGTCGGGCTCCTGCAGGCGTTCGCGGGGCAGACGGTCGACGACTACGTCGCGGCGGCGTCCGCCTTCCTCGACGCGGCCCCGCATCCGACGCTCGGGCGCCTGCTGCGCGAGTGTGCGTACGTGCCGATGGTTCAGCTCCTCCGGTACCTGGAATCCCACGGGTTCACCTGCTACATCGCGTCGGGCGGCAACCGCGACTTCATGCGCGCGGTCACCGGCGACCTGTACGGGATCCCGCCGGAGCGCGTCGTCGGGAGCTCGAACGGCCTGCGCTACACGGACGATGACCACGGCGGCTCCGTCGCCTACCTCGCCGAGCCTGACGTGTTCGACGACGGGCCTGTGAAGCCGGTGCGCATCTGGAGCCGGATCGGCCGCCGGCCGATCGCTGCGGGCGGCAATTCGAACGGTGACGTGCCGATGCTCCGCTTCGCGGGCGGCAAGGGCCGGCCGGCGCTCCGCCTGCTCGTCCTCCACGACGACCCCGAGCGGGAGTTCGACTACGTCAGAGGCGCGGAGACGGCGCTCGAGCAGGCACGCGCCGACGGCTGGACGGTCGTCAGCGTGAAGGACGACTGGGCGACGGTCTTCGCCTAGAGAGCAGGCCGCTTCTCGACCGGCGTCTCCGGGCCGAGCTCCACGCCCTCGATCGCCGCCATCGTCAGCCAGGCCGCCGCGCTCGCCAGCACCGCGGCGGGAACGGCGTCGGTGCCCTGGGTACCGACGAGGACGGCCGCCAGAAGGACCGGCGTGATCAGGAGGCGCGTCTGCGCCGCCGTCCCCGCGGCAGCGCCGACGGCGATCGCGAGCGTCGGCGAGACGTCGAACACGACGACGGTCAGCGACGCCAGGGCGACGCCGAGGAAGATCGCGGGGAAGACCGGCCCGCCGCGGAAGCCGCAGCCGAGGCTCACGGCGTACGCGAGGAGCTTCGCGACCAGCAGCACGAGGACGATCTTCGTCGAGCTCGAGGTGACGGCGTTCAGGGAGGCTTGACCTGAGAAGAGGATGTCCATCGGGTCGGCGCCGAGCTGTCCTCCGAGCTCGGCGAGCAGCCCGACCGCGAGCCCGCCGCCGAGCAGGAGCGCCGGAAGCCCGAGAGCCCCGTCGAGCCCGTGGACCCGCTCGCCCGCCCGCCGGGCGACGAGGACGATCAGCGCGCCGACGACGCCGATCACGACCGCGACGACGAGATCGAGGAGGTGCACCCCGTCGTAGAGCGGCAGGTCGGAGACGACGAGACCCGGCGCCTCGAGGCCGCCCCAGTCCCCGAACCCGACGAAGACGAGGTAGCCGATGCCTGCGGCAACGAGTCCCGGGAGAAGGACGGGGAGCAGCATGGCGCCCATCCCGATGCCGCCCTCGACGAGCAGCATGCCCGCGACGAGCGGTCCGCCGAAGAGGGCCGAGATGGCGGCGAAACCGCCCGCGCTCGCGAGCACCCTCGTCTCCCGCTCGCCCGCAGGCGAGAAGCGTGCTGCGGCGACGCCGACGACGGAGCCGAGCGCGATCACCGGAGCCTCCGGCCCGAGCACGGCGCCGAAGGGAAGCGTGCCCAGGGCGGCGAGAGCGACACCGGGGGCGTGGGAGGGCGGGGTCGGCGCCATGCTGAGACCCTCGATCGGAGAGTGGCCCCCGTCGCCCGGCAGCAGCAGCCGCGCGGCGACGACGATCGCGGCACCGGC
>Ga0070688_100000852_pt1 | contig 15139 bp, 12 predicted proteins | sample KBSS13HmetaG_FD_64679 | JGI IMG/M metagenome (GOLD analysis project Ga0070688, IMG submission 64679) | Switchgrass rhizosphere microbial communities from Kellogg Biological Station, Michigan, USA - KBS S1-3H metaG | ecosystem: Host-associated > Plants > Roots > Rhizosphere ...
GCGCATGGTGCTCGTGGACGGCTATCGTCCTGTCCTCGACGGGCTCATCTTCGGGTTGTCGATTGGCCTCGTCGGCCGGGCGATCGCGCGCGCGTATCTCGAGCTGGACGTCGCCATCGTCGATCCGTGGATGCTGGTGGTGACGCCGATTCCGTTGATCTGTGCCGCGTTCTTTGCCTGCTACTTGCCGGCCCGCAGGGCCGCGGCGGTCGATCCCAACGTAGCGCTCCGCAGCGAATAGCCACGCCGGTAGTTTTCTGCCGTTCGTTTCCTATGAAAACTTACAGCAGACACGAGTTTACCCGAGAGGAACGCGCGGCGAGAGCCAAGGTTGCGATCAGCGCGGCGTTTGAGAGCAAAGAGCAAGCCTTTCTCGACTTCCTGCTCTCTCACTACGTCCGTGTTGGCGTGCAGGAACTCGACCAAGAGAAACTGACCCCATTGTTGCGGATAGGCGCTGGAGGGCGACGGTGGGCGAGATCACCGTGTCGGTCGTCGGGTCCAAAAATCCAAACTGGTTCGACACGCATCAGATCCCCAAGAACGCCGCATACGCGATTCCCGACGAGGCTGCCACCCGGCTAATGACGGCTTCTCTGGACGTAACCGACCCAACTGCCGCGACGAGAGTCGTCTCTGACGCTGTCGATCACTTTGGTCGAATCGATGTCCTCGTCAACAACGCGGGCTACGGTCTCATCACTGCGTTTGAGGAAATGTCGCCTGAACAAATCCACCAGCAATTCGCAACCAACGTATACGGCGTGATGAACGTCACTCGCGCCGTGTTGCCAGTCATGCGACGCCAGCGCAGCGGGCACTTGTTCACGATCGCTTCGATGGGTGGCTACCTCGGTGGATCGCGCGGGACAGCGTACGCCGCTTCCAAGTTTGCGGTGGCCGGCTTCACAGAGTCGCTCGCCCTCGAACTCGAGGAGTTCGGCATCACCGCGACAATTGTCGGACCCGGATACTTCCGCACCGATTTTCTAGACAAGTCCTCGGCGATTCTCGAACCGGCGACGCTCATCGAGGACTATCGCGCGTCAAATGTGCGTTTCGCGCCGCCACGGAGACCGCCAACCATGCCCAATAAGGCGATCCGAACGCTCTCGGCCGCATGCTTGTTGAAATCGCAGCGGAGAGAAAACCGCCACTTCACCTGCCGGTCGGCGCCGACGCCGTCCAGCTTGTCGAGCAGCATCACAACTCCGTGCTGAACGATATCAAGGCCTGGCGCGCCAAGAGCAGCAACACGGCTTTCAACGCCGGTTAGTGTTCGTGCGTAGGCTTTACCACGTGCAGGACCGGTGGAGAACACCGGGTCCTGCTACGACGGTCTGAATCAATTGAAACTGAAAACTGTGTAGAAACTGTGTAAGGTGAGGGCAAGACTGGCGAGAAATACCGACGTTTACGGAGTCACATCGGGGCGCATTTCGCGAAGCTAAATCGTTGCTCCGTCTACGACAAGAGGTGTTTCAATATCGCTTGGCGAGAGTCACCACAATCGTTTTCCAAGCGTGCTCCTTCAACCACTCGGACATCTCTCCACTTTAGAATCAACAGGTTACGAGAGGTCTGCGACAGATATCGCACACGTCGTCAACCTTGGCATCGCGTACTGGATCACCTTTGTATTCAGCGGCTTGAGGCGGACCGCGTGGAGGCATCGAGATGAATTGTGTAAGACCTCGTAATCTCCTCCGATCATCCAAGGGCCACCGCTGAGGAACTGCCATGCGTCACTGATGCCGCGTGAACGGGACGTCATGCGGTTCTTGGGTCTTGGCCCTCGGTCGGCGCGTAGGTGCGGAACTCGGCATCAAGCGCGCCGCAAAGCCAACCAGCAGTGATGCGCCAGCGCGAGGCTGGCTTGCTCCTGACTCCTCACGACGCTCTCCATGTACGGCTCGCCGCGGATGCCTGGCATCGACCGTGTCGACAATCCGCTTCGGAGAGTTCGTCGGGAAGACGCTCACGGCTGCGGGATGGTTAGGTTCTTCGGGAAACCTCATTGACGCGTCCAGGCAAAGCCGTGATTGGCTGACCGGCACGTCGTTGGCGGAACAGGACAGCGATATGGGGTTAAGTATGAAACAGCCACTTCGGCCGGGCAGAAGGAGAACGTCCCGTCCAACGCGGCGGCCGCGCTCTGCGCTCCGAGCGGAAGTTCAGCCGATCCGGTGATCTCCAGAAACATGGCTGGTTCTATCCGCTCAACGAAGCCGATGGCGGGGTTCGCAGCAGGTTCGGTCACGACTTGGACATGGAGTGTTTGCGGCGGTTCGGCGCGCACCTCCGCCCAGAAGAACGCGTGATCAATCGGCTCAATATTGAAGACCATCACCGAGAACCGGCCACGCCCGTTGGGGTACACCTGTCCCCGGTACACTCGGTGCCGCGCCACGGTCGGAAGCTGCGTGCATTCGTTGGCGGCAGTGAATGTGATGTCATAGATTCCGGCAACGATGACGGGCGCGTTAATCGCCTCCAGCTGGAACCCGAGGGACACGGGATATCTGGGCGCGCCAGGCTCCGGTATCGATATCTCGCGCGGGTGAAACCCCTCTTTCGACGCCCGCACGGTCACAGTCACGGTCCCCGTGAAGGACCACGGCATGAGGAATTGCCCGTTTCCGTCCGTCACGGCGATAGGACCATGGCTTGGCGCAACCACCTGCACCTGCGCGCCCGAAATCGGCAGATTCGTCGTGTCCCACACTTCACCACGCATCGTCTGCGGAGGGCCGTTCGGCACACCGGGCGGCAGCGGGGGGCCGGTCGGCAGCTGGACGCTGGAGCTCGGCGACGTCGGCTCATTGCCGCACGCAAGCGACAGCAGCGTAGCGATAAGCAGCACGTGACATCGCATCATCGCGTCCTCGCGGAAGGTCCATGAATGCCTCCATGACTCTCTGTTCTTACCGAAGCAATTTCAGGTAGGCGACCATATCGGCCTCGTCCTGAGCCGTGAGTTGCACCGGAAAATCCGGACCGTTCGCGAACAGCTGCGTGTAGAACGCCGCGACCTCTTCCAGCGTTTTCGCGCTGTTGTCGTGGAAGTAAGGAGCGGTCTTCTTCACGCCCCAGAGCGAAGGGATCTTGAAAAATCCGGCGAAGAACGCCGGGTGCCGAACGAAGGGCGGGGGCACACCAGGAGGACGGGGATTGGTCAAGGGGATGCCCAGGTCGGGCATGGTGACCGCGCGTTTGTCTCCAGTGCCATCGTCGATCAAGAACGTGTAGACGGGCAGATTCAAAAGGTTACGTTCACTGACGCCGATGTTGGCGATGCGCGCACCCGGTGGCGCACCGAAATTGAACCGGCTGGTTTGATTGAGCATCGGACCGGCATGACACAGGGCGCAGATGCCCTTGGTCGAGCCGGGCGTGAACTCCGTCTCGACGAACATCAGTCGACCGCGCTGTTCAGACGCTGTCTTCCCCGGCGGCAAAACGGGAGCGGGCCCGCCGCTCGCAAAGTCTTGCAGCACATCGGATGAGAAAAATCGCTTGTCGGTGCGTTGGAAGTCTGCGATCAGCGCCAGCTGTTCCGGCGTCGGCTCCACACTATTCTGCGCGTGATCGTGGATCGCGCCGAGTGCCTGGTCGCTCAGCGTTCTCGCACGCAGGTCGTACATCAGCGCTGGATCAAGCGCAGGTGTGTTGAGCGTGCTCGGAATACCGCGAACCAATACGACGCTCGTGGCCGACGGATCCCCTGCGATTCTAACGTTGGGCGGCAGGGGGCGCTCGATGCGGATGGTCGCGTGCTCGGCGATCCGCGAAGTGCCAGCGACGCCGTCGTCCAGACCATCGTGGAGGAAAAGGGCATTGCTCGGATCTTCGCTGAGAAGCTTCACCACGTCGGCAGGCGAGAGCGTGCCCGTGCTCCGGCTGTGACAGGTTTCACAGGTTCGTCCGTTTCCTCCGAACGTCTCTTTCCGAAACAGCCGTGCGCCCTCGTGCTTGCTCGTGGACGTCACGCCGGTTTCATCAGTGGTCGTGTCGCCCATCATTGTTGGATGCTGTCCCTTCGCGACGACCGGACCAAGCGCAACGATCGTCAGGACGGCCGCGCCGAAGACAATCAGGACCGTCGCGGCTCTTCCGGTACGCGTGACTCGCGCAATTCGTTTCATCGCCTGCTCCATCTGCCCCATGGCCGTTGCCTGCATTGCGGCTCGCGTGGTTGTGTCGAAGCGCACGATGCGAGGAAAGCGGCGCGAGCTCAATGACGAGTAGGTGAAAAGAATCGCCAACGGAGGTAACCGCGCAAGCCTGGGCCTATCACGGAGATACGGCCCGGGATAACCGAAGTGGTACCATGCCTCTGGCTTGTCGCAGGGCAATCTCGTCCGCTTCGGCGCCTTCGAGTTGAATCTGCACACGGGCGAACTGCGGAAGGGTGGCGTCCGGATCAATCTTTCCGATCAGCCTTTTCAGGTTCTCAAGACACTGCTGGACCGTCCCGGCGAGCTCGTCACACGAGAGGATTTGAGACAACGACTGTGGTCGGCCGACACCTTCGTCGACTTTGAACATGGTCTGAATGCTGCCGTTCGCCGGCTGCGCGATGCGCTCGGGGACTCGGCCGATGTGCCGCGCTTCATCGAGACATTGCCTCGTCGCGGCTACCGATTCATCGCTCCGGCCATCCAGCCACCGGCGACCGAAGAGGCGTCGTCCCGTCCCGAGGAACCGACCAAGAGCGACGCATTGCCGCCGCCGGACGTGATGCCGGCGCGCTTGCTGACGCGTGCTCGAGTCCTTGGGGTTGTCGCGACGATGGTGCTGGCGGTCGCTATCCTGTGGGCGTTCGGCTACCGATCGCGGTCCACGGTCCGTGGTGAGTCCGCCGGAACGAGCGGCCGATCGATGCTGGCCGTGCTTCCGTTCGAGAACCTGACCGGCGATCCTGAGCAGGAGTACCTCGCGGATGGGATGACTGAGGAGCTGATCGCCCAGCTGGGGCGTATGGATCCATCGCGTCTCGGCGTCATTGCCCGAACTTCGGCGATGCAATTCAAGAAGACCACCAAACGGGCCGACCAAATCGGTTCAGAACTTGGTGTGAGCCACCTTCTCGAGGGCAGTGTCCGGACGACAGGAGGCCGCATCCGAGTCGCGGTGCAGCTGATAGAAACCCGACACCAGAGTCACGTCTGGGCCGAACAGTACGAGCGGGACGTGCGAGACGTGTTGGCGTTGCAGCGCGAAGTCGCCGAAGCGATCGTCCCGCACATCACGTCCAGCCTGGCCATCGCACCGTCGAACGCCAACGCCGATGCGCGACGACATTCGACGATCGCAGAGGCAAACGAGCACTACCTGCGTGGACGCTATTACTGGTCGAAGGACACCGCCGAGGGACACGCAAAAGCGATGGAGCAGTTTCGCAAAGCCATCGATCTGGACTCTTCATTCGCGCTCGCGCACAGCGGCCTGGCGGATACCTACATCCTGCTCGGCAGCGACGGGTTCATGCCGATGCGCGAGGCGTACCCGCTTGCGAGAACCGCGGCCCTGAAAGCCCTCGCGCTCAACGACGAGCTCGGCGAAGCGCACAACTCCATGGCGGCGATCAACGCCGACTACTACTGGGATTGGGTCGAAGCCGACCGCCATTTCAAACGTGCCGTCGACTTGAATCCGAGCTACGAGACCGCGCTGAGCTTTTATTCGTTCAATCTCGCGTGTATGGGACGGATCGAGGAAGCGCTCGCCCTCGCCAGGCGCGCCCAACGGCTCGATCCGGTGTCGGCGGCGGCGCAGATGAATGTCGGAATGATCCTCTATCTTGCCCGTCGCTATGACGATGCCGTTGCTGCGATCAAGGAGACGCTCGATCTCGATCCGGACTTCGGCCCCGCGTATGTCACGTTAGGTCGAATCTACGTGGCCAAAGGGATGCCCGATCGAGCCGTCGCGGAACTGGAGCGCGCTCGAGGTCTCATGGGTCGTCGCCCTGATGTCCTGACGCCCTACGCTTACGCACTCGCTCGCGCGGGACGCCAGCGCGAAGCGCGAACGATGCTCGACGAACTGCAAGACTTATCGAAGCCCCGCCCTGCAGCGCCCGTTCGCCTCGCGTTGATTCACATCGCCCTGGGCGAGACGGATCGTGCGTTCGAGTGGCTCGAAAAGGCGATCGAGGCGAGGGACTGGCAGATGGTCCTGCTCCACGTCGAACCAGCCTTCGATCCCTTGCGATCGGATCAGCGGTTTGCCACGTTTGTCGAGCGCGTCGGGCTTCCACGATCGACATCCTCCGTTCGCCCGGCACCGTAACTAGAACTCGAACGTCACATTGAACCGGGCAAACCGCGGATTCAGCACCATGGTCGGCGAGAGCCACGTCGCGCCGTTGGTCACGGGATCGTACGTCTGGTTATAAGCCGTCCCCCCGTTGCTGTTGAAGACATTGTAGACATCGACCGGCGCCGTGCTCGCTTGCGACTTCTTCATCGTGGTCACGGCCACGTTTCAACGGCTGTACGTCTTTGTCACCCTCGACATCGACACACGCCGAATCGTGCACTGGAATCTCGCCGAGCATCCCACGGCAGACTGGACCATCCAGCAGTTCCGCAACGGCCTGCCGCTCGATGGCGTGTATCGCGTGCTCGTCCACGATCGTGACGGCATCTTCGCGCCCGCCGTTGACGAAGCCCTTCGGTCGATGTCGCTCCAGGTGGTCAAGACGCCGGTGCGCGCGCCGCAAGCGAACGCACATTGTGAGCGCGTCATCGGAACCGCACGACGCGAGTGTCTCGATTGGATGATTCCGCTCAACGGGCGGCATCTTCGGGCGGTCCTTACGGAATGGATTTCCCACTACAATTGTGAACGACCGCATTCTGCGGCTTGGCCCTGGACTTCCTAACCAGCCGCCAGCTCCTACGATACTGACTGGCCATCAACTACCACGGACGCATCGTGTTGTCGCCCGCGCGTCTTGGTCGCCTGCATCATCACTACCAGTTGGAACCAATCGCGGCGTGAGTTTTTGCGGAGCACAGCGTACTTCTCGAGGCTCTACCTCTTGGGGTTAGCACACTAGACAGCGCCCCCGGGAGCTATCACCTTCCGTCCTTGAAGAATGACCTCCGTCGCGAGAAGAGACATGCTCCAGCACAGCCAGACTAAAGTCGCGAAAGGGTCGCGCCCGAGGCTTGGCAATATGCCGAGCTCCGCCAGCGTGCGGGTCGTCACGAACGTGAACGTCACCACGTAACTCCGAAGAACCCAGTCCTTGTGTTGGCGGACCTGGCCGAGCCGAATGGCGACATACGCCATTCCCGTAGTCGTCCACCACGCGACCCCGAGAGCACCGAGGCTAATGCCGAACGCAGGGCCCTGCCCCGCATGCGAGGCCAAGTAGAAAGCGGCAGAGCCACCGATAAGTACGCCCACCACATAGAGTCGGCCGCTCCAGCGATGAGCACGCATTGAACGCCGCCGCAGGCCAGACCAGAATTGAAAGGGACCGACGAGGAGCGCGAGGCCGCTCCCGGCGATATGGGTCAGGAGCCAGACTCGACGCGGCCAGTAGCGCCCGAACGTGCCTGATGAGACATCGGTGAGGAACGGGATGGCGTCATTGATCAAATAGCGCGCACCAAGGGCCACAAGACAGGCGACGACGATGACATTGGCGGCACGCCACGCGATCAGGCTGCCGCGGTTGGTGGGTTGAAGAACGTCACCAGGGCTTGAGACCATCGCAGCTCGGTTTCTCAATCGAGCGATTCAACCGGCGTTGTCGCACGTCACGCGCTGAGCCGCGTGGCGGCGGGACTATATCACCATGGTCGCCACGACGTCCGCCAGCCGTTGGTAATGCGGGTCTCCTTTTCGCGACTCCGCGCCAGCGAGAAATGTGATCTCCGTTCGGTAACCACCGCAGACGGTTGCACTCGATGATGGAGTCAAGGGTGTTGCCGGGAAGGTCCCTCTGCAAAGCTCCGGCGCTGCCGCTGATCGGACAGTAGCTTTCGCTCATCGGCGGTAAGTCTACGGTAAGTCCACTCTCGCGCGTTTTCGAGGGCCTGCAACGGCGAACCGCGAGCGCGAACGATCAATTTGCTTAGAATTGGAGGCGCCGCCCGGATTTGAACCGGGGATGGAGGTTTTGCAGATTTCATTAGGTTGTGGATGTCGTTGACTGGCCTTGTCCTCTGGTCCCGGATGATGGCTGGTCTTCCGTCGTGTTTGGGCGTTATCTGTCTCGAAACTGTCTCGACTTGCTGGCGACGATTCATCGGTTGCTGACGACCCTTCCGTGCCAGTCTTGCGGAGCCGGTGGCCGCAGAAGCTGCCACACGCTTTCCGCTCACAGACTCCGTCGGACGGATCGAATTCCCGTAACCACAGTTGCTGAGGGCGTGATTTCGACGCGACGATTCGATTCAGGCAGAATACACGGAGTTTTACGTAGCGGCAGGCGGTCGGCGGTCAGCCTACTGTTCGGCGCAGGGCGACGAAGGTGTTGAAGGAGCCGCCGCCGAAAGTGGCCTGCAGTGTTCCCGGCGTGGTTGGGAAATCACGCGAAAGCGTAAACCACCGATTCCCTCGGCCATAGCGCCGATTACGCCACGGGCGCAGCGCGGATCATGGCGACACTACACAGGGCTGTCAACCAATGCCAGAGGAAGGTGACTTCGACTGTACGTCTCGTGCACCTGCCGAGCGCGCGCAGTCTCCAGGGCTCTGGTTGTCAGTGCCGTCATCGTCGACAGAGCTCGCTCGAGTTGTCTGACACTCGGGGGCTACACGGCCGCGCAGCCTCGATCACTCAGTGCTCTCGTCGCGATAGCGCTCGGCCTCTTTACGTCACCCGATTCCAATTACCTGCGACGCTGCGGCTACCGCGTCAATACATTCGTCATGAAAACGCTCTCTAAAAGTAATTGAAGCCTCCGCTCCCATCATCGCTTCGCCGACTTCGAGCGGTCGTGCGGCACGGTCACTGCCACGGTCTGTGAGACGCTTTGGTCATGTGCAGTACAGGTCACCGTTACCCTGTACACCCGTCCCTGGCCAACTCCGTCTCGCTCCGACCGCAGATCTACCCTGAGCGGCCCAGTGACGATCCAATCCGGGGCAGTGTTGCCGCCATCGCCAAGCCCGAGGACGGGTTCATTGCTGCTGACATCGGAAATCGCGCAGGCCGCCGCGGATGCCAACACTGACAGCTCTACGCGTACCAGTTTGTGGTTCGGAGGCCACAGAGAATCAGGGCTTGCAGTCACGCTATCGATTGTCGGTGGCAGGCGAATCGCGAGCGCACGAATCTCGACATCCGACAATACACGGTTGTACACCCGCGCGTCGTCGATTTGCCCGTGAAACGTTCGCGTTCCGAAGCCGCTCGCCGGGAATTCACGGCCGATCTGCAACGGCGTGCCGGCGATTAGTGTCGGCCCAAACGAGCAATCGAAATCGATTGGCACAGGATCGCCGTTCAGATACAGCCGGACGGTGCCTTGACTGAACCCGCTGACCTCGTAGGTTGCGGCAATGTGACTCCACACCCCAACAGGAAGGTCCGGCACCGAATGTACCGAGCAGTTCACGATGTCGTTGTTCAGGCCGAAATTTACCTTCGCCGCGCCAGACGGAAAATCGCTTGGCTCGGATCGCAGCGCCCAACCGGTGCCTCCATTCCGGGGCTTACTGATGATTCCCTGGGTTGGATCGTCGTCCGGCGACGGGATCGCAGGCTTGACCCATGACACCATTGTCAGCGTTTCTGTCAGGTCAAGCGCTGGCGCGTCGGCAACTTGCACGTAGGAGCCCTGCTGCATGCCGTCGAATGCCAGTGAAAACGGGTTATTCGGAAATGGCGCCGCATCACTGCTCCACTGTGGAAGCGTATTCCCTAACAACATGCCATCGTTGCCGTTGCCCGACGAATCGCCAGCCAGACTGCCTCCGCCCTCATCAAACTTCCAGTAACCCACGAGCCCCACATCGGTTGCTGGTGCAAAGCGGAGGTTATCCATGGCAACGCGGCCATCATGTTCACCGGGACCACGAATCACAACTCGGTCAAAAGCATTACGGCTCTGAAAAGCATGAAAGTTGTAAATCTGGCCAAGGCGGTCCGCAACGATGGTCACGATGCCCACTTGTTGCGTCCCGTTAAATAGGGTGAACGTGAAATCACCCGGTGCTACGGCATGAAATTCCGCGCCGAATTGGTTCATCAATGCGGGAAGAGTGACTTCCAATCCCTGACCCTGAAACTGGAAGAAGTCCGGCTCATTATAGAAGCTCAGATCGTTAATGATCGTTTTCCCATCAAAACCACCTGGTCCAAATTCGCGTGGAGGACTAGGGTCGAAAGCCGCTTCTGGCATATTTGATAGCCCACCAAGTGGCTGAAAGCCAACCCCTCGGTAACTCCTAACGACTTCAAATGGTTGTAGAAAGTGACCATCAAAGTCGCCTTCATCGAATGTAATAACGGTCTGACTGCCAGCGAATCGTGATGGGTTATTCAAAATAACGAAGTCTTCATTGGCAGGCATCGCCATAAGACCCAACCCAGCGAAAGTGGTAAAAGCCACAACAGTTGATATCTTCAAAATTTCCATGATGCGGCTCCCTAACCGTACTTAGTGTTTTACTGATCTCTGCGCCGGATGTAATTCAGAGACACAGACACGCAGCAACAGAGCGAGTCCCGGGACAATGGGCCACTTGGGACGACTTGTTCAGCGACGGCACGAAACAGAGAAGCGTGTCGGCCGCTATCCCGTCGTCATCTGGTCCACAAAACGGCGTGAGTCTCTCCCAGATGCAGTCTCGCTGACGCCGACGATGGTGCCCGCGTTTAATGCCAGACGCCCCGCTGGTCGCACCTCCGATCGTGCCGAGGTCAATCATGGTGTCTCCGTTCCAAAAGCGAGGCGTGTCGATCCCCGGACGCGGTCAGGCTCACGCCGACGACCTGCCTGTGATCGTTGATGCCCCCTCGCTCCTGCTGCCGCCGAGTGTGATGATGGCCCCGTGCTCCCAGAGCGCGGCATGCACGTTCCCTGTGCTGGTGCTGCTCGGCCCGACCACCTGTCCGCATTCGTTGATCGCCAACGGCTGCGGCGTGATGGAGCAGAAGCGGCGAGGGTCGATAGCTAGTGTCAGCATCATCCTTGCCATTACCTGATACTCCATCTACGCGGCTAGGTAAGATCTGGGCGGATTCGAATGGTAGGATTGCGAAGTATTCCCCTGCGTGCGGTCGATTTTTCGTTGTGCAGGTCGGTTCGTATCTGTCGAATGAAGGCAGGGTCTCTGGCGTGTCCACGCCAATCATCCTGACCGTGCCGGTGCTTCCACGACTATCGCGTCACCATCGATGACACGGGTTACGGCTAGCAGGTTTTGCGCGGCTTCAACAGCACTTGGCGCACTGGTTGCGTCGGAACTGCAAGCGACAGCAAACCGACTAATTGAACAAGGTTGAGCTGGGGTTTTTGGTGTGCCCAAATAACTCGCATCAAGAAGATATGTCTACGCCTCGTTGGGCGCTCCCTTGGTGTTTGCATCACAGTTGCCCGTGGCATCTGTATTGCGCATCTGCTTGATGGGACAAGCATTGTCGTGACTGCAAAACCGGCTGCCGGTCCTCCGGACCTACACGCTGACTCTCCCGACCGCCTCCGCAGAGGACACGTGTGCGAGTCGCGAATCGAACCTGACAAATCCTGACAAGACGTTAATCTGCCGGAGTTCTTCGGCCCAGTGGTTACTGGAAAATGGGGCTGACCTGAGGGGACCGAGTTTTTCGGACCGATCTCAGAGTGACTCCGACGTCCCCCCGTCTTGAGTAGCAGTTCTCTTTAGAATCCGGCGGTCACTGACGTTGCCCCCGTTCTCAGACGGGGGCCGAGTTGGAGGTGGGCCGCTTCTGAGCCTGGCGTCTGACCTTGTTCGGCGTACTCACTCGGCGTCAGCTGACCGAGTGCGTCATGCGGGCGTTGGTGATTGTAATCGTGCCACTGCGCATCATGCGCCAGCAACGAGAGAGACACGGCACACCCAGAAGAGCGTACGTTTATGCCCGGATGCTCATTGTCGTCATCGACAGTCAACTCACCACCGCTCCGCCAGCTTTCGTTGAATCAGTTCTGGTTTCCGGGCGTCATCCATTGCCATAACTGCCTCTTCTGAAACGGTAGCTCGCCGGAACTTCCCTTTCTTGATCACACTCGTTGGAATCTCGGCAAGCATCGTGTCCGTAAAGAAGTTGTCGCCGGTCTCGATACGGCTGGGCGAAGTAGGAAATCGAATCTCACCGGAACCCACGAACAGGGGATTCTCACTTCGATGCGACCCTTCCCAATAGTAGAAGAACACCAGTTCCCCTTCGCGCTCGATAATGCACGCTCCCTTACTGTGCCAGTCTGCTGCTTCGGTCCCGTTCTGTTCGTAACTGAGTCCTCGGAGAAAGGGTGCGTCGGTCACTGGATCGGAACTAATCGTGACATATCCAAGGGAGCCGACCGCGGGACCGACTTGAATCCTGGACCACCAGTGACCCTGGACTCGCTCAATGGGACTGTCATCGTCCGAGGCTGTCTCCAGAACGGCAGCGACTTCCCTTTCGAAACCTCCCCAGAGCCCATCGAATACCCCACGCAGCCTTTCAGTGTCCACGTCGGACTTCGAGAGTTCCGTCAGATTCTTGATAAGGCGCCACAAATCAGATTTGTTGAACTCCGTTGCGTGAAAATCCGACAAAGGGCTCGGCAATAGTGTCGATGAGATCCCGAATAGCACAGGACACACAAGTCCAGGAGCGGCGGCTTTCGAAATAGCGCCCGCCTCATAAGGAACCCACGTGCTCTTTAGGCTGCGCCGGGTCAGACACCAGACTCCGACGTCACAGTCCTGCAGCTCCTGGGCAACGGCGCCCCGCCACTTGCTTCCCTTATCGATGTCACCCGGTGAAAAGAAAATCGTCGGCTGTGGCACGAGCGCCTCGATGAAGGCCCTAACAATTTCCGCAATTGCCTTACTCCGAGAGCCCGACCACCCCAAAAATATTTTGGTACTCTTCGCCGGTTCGCGTTGGGTTCTTGCAGGTTTCTTCGCCACTTTCATGAAACAGTCTCCTTGGCGGCCAGGTGGCTGGCGATTTCGACGCAGAATAGCACGCACAATCCTGCCAATCCTCGACAAGTCACATCACGCTCGCTGCTGCAGGTGCTTGCGCAGCTCTCTGATGACGTCAAGGTGAACTTCGAAAGCGATTAGTTGCCGGTCGACAAGATGGCAACGCCTGATTCACACCGCCACCCTGTGCTGGCGTGAGGCCTGGGCCCGTACAGTCCCACACTCGGACGAGCCCAGTATTCACGCTGCCGACCGGTAGTTGTCCCTACTGAAAACTCGATTCACGCTTAAAGTTGATCTATTTAGGGTCGCAGTCTGCGGCGAGGGCGACTGGGCAGAGTCATTGGGTAACTCACTCCTGGAGTTAGGTGTTGTCCGCAATAAGTAATGCCGCCACCCGTCAACTGCCAAACACCGCCAGCAACTGGTCGCACACGGTATCATCGCCACACGTGCTTCGAACCTCGCTCACACTCGGCGCTGACTTATTGCGTTGGCTGCGCCTGATGTTTCGGTCCCGCCCGCAATTGGCAGCCGAGAATCTATTCCTCCGGAAGCAGCTTGCCTGCTACATCGAACGCCGAGTCCGACCGCGCCGCACAGACAACGCCTCCCGAATCGCACTCGTCCTGCTCTCGCCGTTCATCGACTGGCGCGAGCTCTTGACTATTGTGCGTCCCGATACGCTCGTGCGGTGGCACCGCGATCTCTTTCGCCTCTTCTGGCGGGTGAAATCCCGTCAACGTGGACGACCCCGCATTCCCATTGCGGTGCAGCGACTCATCGCGGAGATGGCCAGTCACAACCAGACATGGGGTGAGGAGCGCATCGCGGCGGAGCTCCGCGTGAAGCTTGGGCTGACGGTGTCGCCGCGCACGCTGCGACGCTACATGCCATCACGGCCCCGGAGCAATGGTGGCCGATCAACCCAATCGTGGGCCACGTTCCTGCGCAATCATGCCGGCGCCGTACTCGCCCTGCGACTTCTTCATCGTGATAACGGCCACGTTTCAACGGCTGTACGTCTTCGTCCTCCTCGACGTCGGCAGCCGACGGATCGTGCACTGGAATCTCACCGATCACCCCACGTCGGAATGGACGATCCAGCAGTTCCGGAACGGTCTGCCGCTGGATGGCTCGTATCGCTTTCTCGTCCATGATCGCGATGGCATCTTCGCGCCGGCCGTGGACGCGGCCCTGCGGTCGATGGCACTCCAGGTGTTGAAGACGCCGGTACGTGCGCCGCAAGCGAATGCGCACTGTGAACGCTTCATCGGGACGGCACGGCGGGAATGTCTCGATTGGATGATTCCACTTAACGAACGGCATCTACGGTTGATTCTCGCGGAGTGGATGTCCCATTACAACGGTGAACGACCACATTCTGCGTTGGGCCCTGGACTTCCCTATGACCCGACGCACCAAACGGCACCGACCGGACATCGCATACCCGCCACGCATCGCGTCGTTGCCAACGCGCGTCTCGGCGGCCTGCATCACCACTACCTGCTCGAACCCATCGCGGCGTGAATTTTTGCGGAGCACAAGGGACTGTTCGAATCGCTCGTGAAGCCAAAGCGATAGCCTGTGACAGACCCGTGGAATTGAAGGGCGTACAGCGGCTGTCGAATCCGGTCGCTATCCACGCGACCGCCGCGAGCGTCGGGGTCCAGGAGAACAACTCTCTCGTACACTTCTCTTGACCGCCGGCAGAATCGAGGCGTATGTTCAGCCGCATCGACGCTCCAAGCGGGAGCGAGGTCACTCGCTGGAGATCGCGGCGTAGGTCGTCCTGCTCGGTCAACGGTGATTGGAAGAGGCTTCCCATCACAGAACACCACCGGGGGTTGCCATGCACGTATCGACGTTGTCGCTTCGCGTCACTGTTCTCTCGTGCATCCTTCTCGCCTCCTCACCTGCACGCGCTGATGTCTGGGTCGCCGTGAACAGCACGGGGGCAGGCGCTCTGCCAAGGGTCGCAAAGCTCGCCAGTGACGGGCGAATACTCTTTACG
>Ga0070688_100000853_pt1 | contig 15130 bp, 14 predicted proteins | sample KBSS13HmetaG_FD_64679 | JGI IMG/M metagenome (GOLD analysis project Ga0070688, IMG submission 64679) | Switchgrass rhizosphere microbial communities from Kellogg Biological Station, Michigan, USA - KBS S1-3H metaG | ecosystem: Host-associated > Plants > Roots > Rhizosphere ...
CCGCGCTCGTAGGCGGCGATCGTCTTGTGCTCGGCGCCGTGGTAGGCGGCGAGGTCGCGGTCGCTGAGGGCGACCAGCGCCGGGACCGCGCCGATCGCCTGCACGATGCCCTCGCGCAGGGCGGTGGCGGGGGCGCGCTTGCGCAGGAGCGAGGTGGCGACGATCGTTGCCCCGGCGGCGGCGAGCACGCGGGGGTCCTCGAACGGCAGCCGCGCGGCGGGTAGGCGGCGGCGCGCCAGCGGCAGCACCGCCAGCGCCTCGGCCAGTTTCAGCGGCCCGCGCAGGCCCGGCACCTTCGCGACCAGGTCGGGCGCCAGCTCCGGTTTGCGCTCGGCGGCGGCTTCGATGCCGCCGTCGCGCGTGCGGACCGCGGCCGCCCAGTGGGTCGGCCCGTGGATCAAGAGCCCGTTACGCAGGGCCATCCCGCCGAGGCGGAGCTTCTGCGGCTGCTCGGAAGCCATGCGTTGACGATACGGCAAGTGTGAGGGCGCCGAGCCCAGTCCACTCGACGCCCTCGTTCCCCCTGTTTCAACAGGCCCGGCCGGAGCCCCCAGTCCAGGTCTCCGGCCGGGTTGTCGGCTCTCCCTGGCTTAGCTTGGTGAGCCGCTTATGGAAACCCCACAGGGACCGGGAAGTTGCGCCCCGGTTTTACAGGTTGTCTAATTTTTTCCTTAAGGCGGCGAGGCGCTCGCCGAGCTGGCGCTCGAAGCCGCGATCGGTCGGCTCGTAGAAGCGCCGTCCGCGCAGCTCCTCGGGCAGCAGCGGCTGGCCGCTGACCCCGCCCGGCTCGTCGTGCGCGTAGCGATAGCCCTCGCCGCGACCGAGCGCGCCGGCCCCCGGGTAGTGGGCGTCGCGCAGGTAGTCGGGGGGCGTCTTGGCGCCGTGGGCACGGACCTCCGCCCGGGCGGCGGAAAGGCCTTTGTGGGAGGCGTTCGACTTCGGCGCCAGGGCGAGGTAAACGGCGGCCTGGGCGAGGTTGAGCGCGCACTCGGGCAGGCCGACACGGTCGACGGCCCGGGCCGCGGCGTCGGCGACCAGGAGCGCCTGGGGGTCGGCGTTGCCGACGTCCTCGGAGGCCAGGATGACCATGCGGCGGGCGAGGAAGCGCGGGTCCTCACCGCCCTCCAGCATCACCGCCAGGTAGTAGAGGGAGGCGTCGACGTCGGAGCCGCGGGTCGCCTTGATCCAGGCCGAGATGAAGTCGTAGTGGCGGTCACCCGCTCGGTCGTAGTCGATCGCCTTGCGCTGCAGCGCGTCTTCGACCGCGGCGACGTCGACCGCGGCCGACTTCGACCCCACCCCGCTGTGGTCGATGTCGGCTGCGCGTTCGGCCGCCCGCTCCAGCGCGCCGAGGGCGACCCGCGCGTCGCCGCCGCTGCGCTGCGCCAGCATCTCCAGCGCCTCGTCGGTCACCTCGGGCGGATCGGCGATCCCCCGCTCCGGGTCGCTGAGCACCCGCCGCAAAAGCGCTTCCACCTGCGCCGGCTGCAACGGCCGCAGCTCGTAGACCTGGGCCCGTGAAAGCAACGCCGAGTTGACCTCGAAGTAGGGGTTCTCGGTCGTCGCCCCGATCAGGGTCAGCGTCCCATCCTCGACCGCAGGCAGCAGCGCGTCCTGCTGGGCCTTGTTGAAGCGATGGATCTCATCCAGGAAGAGGATCGTCGGCCGGCCGCTCCCCCGCCGCCGCTCCCGCGCCCGCTCGATCACGCCCCGGATCTCGGCTTTGCCCGCATTGACCGCCGACTCCTCCTCAAATGCCCCCTGGGCCCCCGCGGCGGCGATCCGCGCCAGCGTCGTCTTCCCCGCCCCGGGTGGCCCGTAGAGAATCGCGCTATGCGGCCTGCCGGATTCGATCGAACGCCGCAGCGCCGACCCCTGCCCCAGCACGTGCTCCTGCCCGATCACTTCGTCGAGCGAGCGCGGCCGCATGCGGACGGCGAGGGGGGCGTCCCTCACCAACTCATCCCCCACCCGGGGCGCTTCCTCGCCCGCGTCGAACAGCCGGTCCTCCATCACCGCTCAGTATGAGGGGGGAGGGGGAGGGGTCGCCGGACCCTCCCCGCTGTTGTCCGCCGACCCCTCCCCCTCCCCCCCAACACCGCCGTACAATCGACCGATGGCGACCACCGAGCAGAAACCCGCAGCCCTGTCCACCTCGACCCTGGAGTCGTTCAACCCGGCGACCGGTGAGCTGGTCGGCTCGGTGCCGACGATGGTGCCGGAGGAAGTGCAGGGCGTGGTCGACGACGTGGCGCGGATCCAGCCCGCCTGGGCGGAGCTGCCGGCGAAGACGCGGGCTGCGTATATGAAGCGCGCCGCCGACGCGCTGCTCGACGACATCGACGAGATCGCCGAGCTGCTGACCAGGGAGCAGGGGAAGCCGCGGGCCGAGAGCTACACGATGGAGCTGCTGCCTACCGTCGACGCGCTGCACTGGTGCGCGAAGGAGGGTCCGAAGATCCTCGCTGACGAGAAGGTGCCGATGACGCAGGCCTTCACGCTCTCCAAGAAAGGCCGCTTCAGCTACGAGCCGATCGGCGTCGTCGGCGTGATCGCGCCCTGGAACTACCCCTGGTCGATCCCCTTCGGCGAGGTTGCGATCGCGCTGATGGCCGGCAACGGCGTCGTCTTGAAGCCGGCGAGCCTGACGCCGCTGCTCGGCGAGCGGATCGCCAAGGTCTTCGAGAAGGGCGGCCTGCCGGAGGGCCTCGTCCGTGTCGTCCACGGCGGCGGCCGGATCGGCGACGCGCTCTGCCGCTCCTCCGTCGGCAAGGTCTTCTTCACCGGCTCGGTCGACGTCGGCCGCAAGGTCGGCGAGGTCTGCGCGGGCGAGCTCAAGGGCAGCGTCCTGGAGCTCGGCGGCAAGGACCCGATGATCGTCTGCTCCGACGCTGACATCGACAACGCGATCTCCGGCGCCGTCTGGGGTGGCTTCGCCAACGCCGGCCAGACCTGCTCGGGGATCGAGCGCGTCTACGTGATGCGCGACGTCGCCGACCGCTTCACCGAGGGCGTCGTCCGCGAGGCAGAAAAGCTGCAGCTGGGCAACCCGATCGAGTGGGACACCGAGATCGGCCCGATGACCTCCGAGGACCAGTACGGGATCGTCGTCGAGCTGATCGAGGACGCGGTCGCCTCGGGCGCAACCAAGCGCTGCGGCGGTCCGGTCGACCCGCCCGGCCTGGCCTCCGGCCGTTACATCGCCCCCACCGTCCTCACCGGCGTCACCCACGAGATGCGGATCATGCGCGAGGAGATCTTCGGCCCGGTGCTGCCGATCGTCGTCGTCGACTCCGAGCAGGAGGCGATCGACCTCGCCAACGACTCCGAATTCGGCCTCGGCGCCTCGGTTTGGACCAAGGACCGCCAGCGCGGCGCCCGGATCGCGCGGCGGATCGAGTCCGGCATGGTCTGGGTCAACGACCACTCCTTCAGCCACGGCGCCTGCCAGTGCGCCTGGGGCGGGGTCAAGGACTCCGGCCTCGGCCGCTCGCACTCCAAATTCGGCTTCTACGAGTGCGTCAACATCAAGATGAACGCCTGGGAGCCCGGCCTCACCCGCGACTTCTGGTGGCACCCCTACGACCAGACCCTCGGCGAGGCAGTCAAAGCCTCGGCGAAGATCCTCTACGGCAAGGGCGAGACCCGGACCAGGGCCCTGCGCGAAGGTGCGGCGCCGCTGATGAAGATCGGGCGCCGCACCCTGAAGAAGCGCCGCTGATCAGCCGCCGGCGATTTCGACCGTCTTCGAGACGGCGGCGAGGCACTTGTAGATCGGCCCCGCGGTGGCCTCGGTCGAGGGCTTCACTTCGGCAAAGACCTTGGCCGGGACCTTGATGTTTTCGTTCAGTTCTTCGAGGTCGGCGCGCCAACTGCCGTTCGGCTTCGAGACGCCGCGGCTGATCACGCCGTTGCCCTTCTGCTTGAGGACGACGGTCCGTTCGCCGACGCAGTTCGAGTTCTTCGCCTTGACCTTGCCCTGGTAGCCGGTGGCGCCGAGCGTCACTTCGGACTTGATCTTGACGGTCTCCCCCGGCCCGGCAGCGGTCACGGCGGAGACCCCGAGGGCGAGCACGGCGGCGGCAGTGGCTGCGAGCGCCGCGACCTGACTGGTTCTTCTCATCGATCCTCCTTGTAAGGGGCTGCGCCCCTGGCGAAATTGCCGCGGCAGCCTACGCGAAGAAGCCGCGATCGGCCGGTGACGGTGCAGAATCCCCCTCGATGCCCCCCGCGCAGGAGAAGGCCGGGCCCGCGATCTCACTCGCCGGGCTGCGGCGCGACTACGGCGACCGGCCGGCGCTCGAGGGCGTCGACCTCGAGCTTGGCGTGGGCACCTCGCTGGTCGTCCTCGGACCGAACGGGGCGGGCAAGACGACGCTGCTGCGGATTCTTGCCACCCTGCTGCGGCCGAGCGGGGGTGAGGTCTCGGTGCTCGGCTGCTCGCTGCCGAACGAGGCGTGGAAGCTGCGCGGGAGGATCGGCTACCTCGGCCATGAGCCGCTGCTCTACCGCGACCTCAGCGGCCGCGAGAACCTGCGCTTCCAGGCGCGCCTCTACGGGGCCGAGCGCGCCGAAGCCGAGGGTCGGATCGAGGAGCTGCTTGGCGCCGTCGGAATGGAGCGGCGGGCCGACGAGCGGGTCGCCGAGCTCTCGGCCGGGATGCGCCAGCGGCTCTCGATCTGCCGCTGCGTGCTCCACGAGCCCGAGCTGCTCCTGCTCGACGAGCCCGACTCCAACCTCGACGCCGAGGGACGCGAGCTGGCGCGCGAGCTGATCGGGCCCGCCCCCGGGCGCACCCGCGTCGTCGTCACCCATGACCCCGACCGCCACGTGCCCGAAGCCGACAAGGTGCTGCGGCTGGGGATCGGCGAGCGGGCGGTGGTCTCGTGACCCCCTCGCGCACCGCCTTTGCCGCGATCCTCGCCAAGGACCTGCGCTCGGAGTTGCGGACCCTGCAGTCGCTACCGGCGATGGCGCTCTTCGCCGTCACCACCTTCGTCATCTTTCGCTTCGGGCTCGATCGCACCAGCCTCTCCGGCAGCCTCGCCTCCGGCGTGCTGTGGGCGACGCTGCTCTTCGCCGCCGTCCTCGGGATCAACCGCCTCTTCGTCTCCGAGCGCGAGGAGGGCGGCTTCGACGCGATCCGGCTGGCGCCGATCGACCGCAGCGTCCTCTTCGCCGCCAAGGTGGCGGCGCTGCTCGTCTACCTCGGCGCTCTGCAGCTCGTCACCGTGCCGATCTTCGCGATCTTCTTCCTCGACGACGCCGCCGGCCTCGGCCCCCTGGTCGTCGTCCTCCTGCTCACCGACCTCGGCCTCGCAGCCACCGGCACCCTGATCTCCTCGATGGCGGTCAACTCGCGGGCTCGTGACCTGCTCGTGCCGCTCGTCCTGCTGCCGCTCTCGGTGCCGCTGATGATCGCCGCCACCGGCGCCACCGAGCCGCTGCTGGCCCTGGGCGGTCCCTCCTACCATCGCTTCGGCACCTGGCTGATGGTCCTCGGTCTATACGATCTGATCTTCGGCCTGGTCGGCTACGCCGTTTTCGACTTCCTCCTCGAGGACTGACCGGGCGCCCACGCTTCCACCCCCTCTGGAGCATGTACGGCAAAGGACTAAAGCCCCTCTCGATCGCAACCGTGGCGATGCTGGCGCTGTCGCTCTCGCTGGTCTTCTTCTACGCCCCGCTCGACGCCGACCAGGGCTTCATCCAGAAGATCTTCTACATCCACGTGCCGCTCGCGATCGTCGCCCTCGTCGGCTTCATCGCCGGCGGCGTCTTCGCGATCCTCCACCTGCGCTCGAACGACCGCAAATGGGACGCGTATTCGTACGTCTCGATTCACCTCTCGGTGATCTTCGGCGTCGCCGTCCTCATCACCGGCGCTATCTGGGCCAAGGCCTCGTGGGGGCACTGGTGGGTCTGGGACGAGCCGACCCTGGTCAGCTTCCTGATCGTCTTCCTCCTGTATGCGACCTACTACCCCTTCCGCTACGCGATCGAGGACCGCGACCGCCAGGCCCGCTACGCCTCGGTCTTCGCGGTCACCGCCGGCGCCTTCGTGCCGCTCAACTTCATGGCGGTGCGGATGGCCCAGAGCCTCGTCCACCCGCGCACCTTCGCCACCGCCGAAGGCGGGATGCCCGGCGAGATGATGCTGACCTTCCTCTGCTCGCTGGTCGCGATGGGGCTGCTGTGGACGACGCTGGTCAAGTTCGAGCTGACCGCGAAGAGCGCCTCCGGCCAGGTCAAGCGCCTGCGCCGCGCCCTCGACGCCCCGATCAGCGGCGGCAGCTCGCGGATCGCCCCGGAGGTGAGCTGATGGAGATCCTCTTCGCCGCCCCGGCGCTGCCGCTCGACGAGGCCGGCAAGTACGTCGCCGGCGCCTACGTCGTCTTCGTCGTCCTCCTCGTCGTCTACGTCTCGATCATGGCGGCGAAACTGCAGCGGATCGAGCGCGACCTGCGCGAGGTGGCGGCGATCGCCGAGGACCGCAAAGCCGAGCGGCGCGAGGAGGTGAGCGCCTGATGGCCGAGCTCCTGGCTCTCGGCGTCTCCCATAAGACCGCGCCGCTCGACCTGCGCGAGCGCCTCTCCCTGACCGAGGGACGGGCGGTCGGGGCGCTGGCCGAGCTGACCGCGGCCAGCGGCATCCACGAGGCGGCGGCAATCTCTACCTGCAACCGCACCGAGCTCTACCTGATCGTCTCCGACCCGGTCGAGGCCGAGTCGACCGCCCTCAGCGTCCTCACCCGCCAGGCCGAGATCCGCCCGACCGAGCTGCTCGGCCATCTCTACTCGCTGCGGGCGAGCGAGGCGGCGCGGCACCTGCTGCAGGTGACCGCCGGGCTCGACTCGATGATTCTCGGCGAGGCCGAGATCCAGGGCCAGGTCAAACGCGCCTACGAGCTGGCGATGGTCGAGGGGGCGACGGGACCGATCCTCAACCGGCTCTTCCGCGGCGCACTGACCACCGGTGGCCGGGCGCGCGAGGAGACCGGGATCAGCCAGAAGGGCGTCTCGATCCCCTCCGTCGCCGTCGAGCTGGCGCGGCGGGCGCTCGGCGACCTCTCCGCCAAGCGGGTCCTGGTGGTCGGCGCCGGCGAGACCGCCGAGCTCGTCGCCAAGGCGCTGGTCGCCCGCGGCGTCGACACCGTCTTCGTCGCCAACCGCCACTACGACCGGGCGATCGGCCTCGCCCAGCGTTTCGACGGCACCGCCGTCCGCTTCGACGAGCTGCCCGAGCAGCTGACAGGCGCCGACATCGTCGTCTCGGCGACCAACTCCCCCCACCACATCGTCGAGCGCGACGGGCTCGAGCAGGTGATGGCGCAGCGCCCGGAGCGGCCGCTGCTGGCGATCGACCTGGCGGTGCCGCGCGACATCGAGCCGGCCTGCCGCGAGATCGCCGGCGTCAGCGTCCACGACATCGACGACGTCCAGCAGATCGTCGAACGCAACCAGGGCGGCCGCGAGGCTGAGGCGGCGCGGGCGGAGCGGATCGTCGAGGCCGAGCTCGACCGCTTCGAGCGCTGGCTCGCCTCGCTCGAGGTGGTGCCGACGATCAGCGCCCTGCGCGAGCACGGCGACGAGATCGTGCGCCGGGTCCTGGCCGAGAACGAGGGCCGCTGGGAGAGCCTCAGCGAGGGCGACCGCGAGCGCCTGGAGAAGATGGCGAAGGCGATCTCCTCGCGACTGCTGCACGAGCCGACCCTGCGCATCCGCCGCTCCGCGGGCTCCGATGACGCCTACCACTACGTCAGCGCCCTGCGCGAGCTCTTCGGTCTCGACGTCGAGACCGAGCCGGAGGGCGAGGGGCGGGCCGACAACGTCACCGAGCTGCGCCGCCGCAAGGACTGAGCGTGCGGATCGCGACCCGGGGCAGCGCCCTTGCCCTGACGCAGGCGCGCTGGGTGGCCGACCGCCTCGGCGGCGCCGAGCTGGTCGAGGCGAGCTCGGATGGCGAGCCCGGGGACAAGTCCCGCTTCGTTCGCGGGGTCGAGCGGGCGCTGCTCGAGGGGCGCGCCGAGCTCGGCGTCCACTCGGCCAAGGACCTGCCCGGGGAGATGCCGGAGGGGCTGGAAATCGCCGGCGTGCCCGAGCGCGAGGACCCCGCCGACGTCTGGATCGGCGCCGGCAGCTCGCTCGAGGACGTTCCCGAGGGGGCCCGGGTGGGGACCGCCAGCCTGCGTCGCCGCGCCCAGCTACTGGCGGCGCGGCCCGACCTGCGGGTGGAGGAGCTGCACGGCAACGTCGACACCCGCCTGCGCAAGCTGGGGGAGGGCGAGCTGGACGCGATCGTCCTCGCCGCCGCCGGCCTGCGCCGGCTCGGGCGCGAGGCGGAGATCGGGTTCGCGCTGCCGGTCGAGCGGCTGGTGCCGGCGGCGGGCCAGGGGGCGCTGGCGCTGCAGGCGCGGGCCGACGACCTGGAGACGGGCGAGGCCGCAGGAGCGATCGGCGACCTGCGGGCGATGCGGGAGCTGACCGCAGAGCGGACCATCGTCGCCCTCCTCGGGGCAACCTGCGCCAGCCCACTCGGGGCGCACGCCCGAGTCGCGGGCGGGCGGATCGAGATCGACGCCTTCGTCGGCCTCCCAGACGGCAGCGAGTGGGTGCGCGACCGGCTCGAAGGCAACGCCGACGAGCCGGCGCTGGCCGGGGCCGAACTCGTCCAGCGCCTGCTCGGAGCCGGCGCCCGCGAGATCCTCGACCGCGCCGAGGCTCAAGCGTGAGCGTTCGCCTGTTCCTTTTCGTTGCCCTGAACCGAAAAGGAACAGGCGAATGAGTGGTGTCGTCTACCTGGTGGGGGCTGGACCTGGCGATCCGGGATTGATGACGGCGCGCTCGCTGGAGCTGATCGCCGCCGCCGACGCCATCTTCTACGACCGGCTGATCCCCCCGGGCGCCCTCGACGGTGCCCGCGCCGGGGCCGAGCTCGTCTACGTCGGCAAGCAGCCCGGGGTGCCCTCGGTCCCCCAGGAGGAGATCGGCGAGCGGCTGATCGAGGCCGCGCGCAGCGGCAAGAGCGTCGTCCGCCTCAAGGGCGGCGACCCCTTCGTCTTCGGCCGGGGCGGCGAGGAGGGCGAAGCGCTGCGCGAGGCCGACATCGAGTTCGAGGTGGTGCCGGGCGTGACCGCCGGCGTCGCCGCCACTGCCTACGCCGGCATCCCCGTCACCCACCGCGACGACGCCTCGGCGGTCGCCTTCGTCACTGGCCACGAGGACCCGGAGAAGGAGGAGAGCGCGCTCGATTGGGAGGCGCTGGCGCGCTTCCCCGGCACGCTCGTCTTCTACATGGGCGTGAAACGGCTGGCCGATAACGCGACCGCACTGATCGAGGCCGGGCGCGACCCCGAGGAGCCGGCCGCCGCCATCGAATGGGGGACGTGGCCGGGACAGCGAACCGTCACCGCGACCCTAGGGACGATCGCCGAGGCCGTCGCGCGCGAGCAGGTGAAGGCGCCGGCGCTGATCGTCGTCGGCGAGGTCGCGCGGCGTCGCGAGGACCTCGCATGGCTGGAGCGCCGGCCGCTGCACGGCCGCCGCGTCGTCGTCACCCGCGCCCGCGCCCAGGCCAGTGGCCTCGCCGCGACTCTGCGCGGGCTCGGCGCCGAGGTGGTCGAGCTGCCAGCGATCCGGATCGAGCCGCGGATTGACAGCAACGAGGTGCGGAAGGTCGCCGGCGCGCTCGGCGTCTACGAGCTCGCCTGCCTCACCAGCCCCAACGGCGTCCGCCTCCTCTTCGAGGCGATGGAGAACGCCGGCGTCGACGCCCGCGCCCTCGCCGGGGTCACCATCGCGGCGATCGGTCCCGGCACCGCCCGCGCCCTGGCGGAGCGGGGCGTTCTCGCCGACGTGATCCCGGAGCGCTTCGTCGCCGAGGGGCTGATCGAAGCGCTGGAGGACCAGGAGGTCGCCGGCGCCCGCGTCCTCGTCGCCCGCGCCGCCGAGGCCCGCGACGTCCTTCCCGACGCCCTCCGCGAGCGCGGCGCCGAGGTCGACGTCCTCGCCCTCTATGAGACCGTCCGCGAGCAGCCGGGAGACGCCGAGATCGAAGCGGCCCAAAGCGCCGACTACATCACCTTCACCTCCTCCTCCACCGTCACCAACCTCACCGAGGCCCTCGGCGCCCGTTTCCCTACCAACGCCCGGACCGTCTCAATCGGCCCGATCACCAGCGAGACCGTCCGCGCCTGTGGCCTCGAAGTCGACGTAGAGGCCAAGCGCCACGACATCGACGGCCTCCTCGAGGCGCTCCTTGATGACGTTCGGCACCCCGCATAGGCACTACCGCTCCACCGACTCGACCAACACGCGAGCCCGCGAGCTGGCCGGCGCCGGAGCACCCTATGGCACCGTAGTCACCGCGGGCGAGCAGACCGCCGGCCGTGGCCGCCAAGGCCGAACCTGGACCGCCCCGCCCGACAAGGCCCTCCTCTACTCAGCAATCGTCCGCCCCCTCGAAGGCCGCCACACCACGCTCCCCCTAGCCGTCCCCCTAGCCGTCTGCGAGGCGGCCGAGCAGCTGAACCCAGACCTCGACTGCAAGGTCAAGTGGCCGAACGACATCCACGTAGAAGGCCGCAAGCTGGCCGGAGTCCTGATCGAGGCAAGACCCCAAAACGGCTGGGCGGTAATCGGAATCGGCCTGAACCTCTATATCGAGGAAGACGAGTTCCCAAGCGATCTCCGCGACCGAGCCACCTCGCTCTTCACCAACGCTCGACGGACCCAGGAGAGGGGGGTCGCCGGACCCTCCCCGCTGTTGTCCGCCGACCCCCCTCTCCTGGGTCCGCTCAACAACCGCCTGGAGCACTGGGTCAATGCCAACTCAGCCGAAGTGCTGGTCGAGTGGCGCAAGCGCGACGCGCTCAAAGGAAGAGAAGTCGCCTGGGAGGGAGGCTCAGGAGTCGCCGACGGCATCGACGACAGGGGCTACCTCGTCGTCGTCACCCCCGGCGGCGACCGAATCGCCGTCGGGGCCGGCGAGGTCCACCTCACCCGCTTTTGACTTCTCGCGCGAGCGGCGCTTGCCGTTTTTCTCGGGCGCGCCGCCATTCCCCTCGGCGCCGCCCTTGTTCCGTTTGCGCTTGCGCCGCCGCTTGCCGCCTTTGGGGAAGTTCTTCAGCAGCTCCCGCGCCACGGCTGAGGGTTTCCGGGCCATTCGCATCCGCGCCCCGCGCAGCACCTCCTCGCCCTCGGGCGTGTGGGAGACCGCGGCGGCCAGCAGCGCCACCGCAAGGCGGCGGTCCTGTTTGCGCGCCGCGTGGACGAGCCGGCGGGCGTTGCGGCCGTGGGCGCGCCCGGAGGAGTTGACGAGCAGGCCGAGCAGGCGCTTGGTCTCCGGCCAGCGCTGCACCGCGTACTCCTCGTGCAGTTCGCGGGTGTAGGAGGCGAGGCGCCAGACCCATGCCTGGGCCTGGTCGCGGCGGCCGATCCGCTTGTCGACGAGCGCCTGCAGCAGCGTCTTCGTGCCGGCGCGTTTGTCCTCGCGGCTCCAGGTGCCGACGATGTCGATCGCGTCGTCGAAGGCCTCGGGGTCGCCGAGGTCGGCGATCTCGCCCAACGCTTTCAGCCGCAGCTGCGAGTTGCGGTTGCGCTGCACGCAGGTGAGCAGGAAGCGTTTGCGCAGCTCCTTGGTGCGGTCGTTCTGCAGCATCGCCCGCGCCCGCCGCCAGCCCTGGGTGTTGACCCGCGCCCCGGCCAGCGCCGCCCAGGCGTGCTGCTCGGGGTAGTCGAGGTTCTCGACCGCGATCCGCCAGATCTCCCGTTCCAGCACCTCCATCCGCCGCTCCTCGACCTCGGAGACGGGGACGATCCGCCGCTCGACCCGGACCTTGCGCCCGCGCCCGCGCCGCACCGGCCCGACAACGATCGCGCCGCCGCGATAGACGTCGCGATCGAGCAGGCTGTGGAGGGTGACGATGGTCTCGTCGTGGGTCGTCGCCGGGTGGACGAAGTCGAGGACGATCCCCGCCTCCTTGCCCGGCGCCCGGCGGGTGACGCGGCCGACCCGCTGCTGGTAGATCCGCCGCGAGGCGGTCGGGGCGAGGTGCATGCAGATCGTCGCCCGCGGGCTGTTCCAGCCCTCGGCCAGCAGCATCGCGTTGCAGAGGACGTCGACGGTGCCGCGCTCGAAGCCCGCGAGGATCTCGGCCAGCTCGCGCTTCGGCGTCTCGCCGGATACCGCCTGGGCGTTGATGCCGGCGTCGCGGAAGGCTTTGGCGACGTTCTTGGCGTGCTGGACGCCGGCGGTGTAGACGACGCCGGGGACCTTGCGGAACCGCGAGCGGTAGAGGTCGGCGATCGCGACGTTGAAGGGCTCCTGGTCGAGCAGCGCCGCCAGCTCCTCCTGGTCGAAGTCCTGGTCGACCTCGCCTTTTCGCAGCGGCACCTTGGCGATCGTCCGCACCCCGGGACCGGGCGGGATCCGCAGGCACCTCAGCGGCGCGATGACGCCGCGCCGCGCCGCCTGGGCGAGGTCGAAGCGCGAGGTCTGGGTCGGGAAGAGGTCGGCGACGTGGCGGGCGATCAGCGCCCCGGTCGCGGTCATGCCGATGTACACGGGGCCCGGCAGGTCGCGGATGCAGGCGCTCGTTTTCTCGCCCAGGGCGGTGTGGGCCTCGTCGCAGATGACGATCGAGTAGGCGTCGGAGATCTTCTTGTGGTTGCGGACGAACCACTGGTAGGTCTCGACGGTGACCGGGCCGTCGGGGTCGTCGCGGCCGTCGAGCAGCGGCGGCCGCAGGCGCTCCTTGTAGCCGCGGTCGGAGATCTCGCCGATGAACTGGTCGACGAGGTTGCGGCGGTGGGTGAGGATGAGGACGCCTCCGGTGCGGGTCGCCTCGACGAAGCCGACGGCGGCGACGGTCTTGCCGGCGCCGGTCGCGTGCTCGAACCAGAAGCGCCGCTCCGCGCCGGGGTCTTCGGGCGCCTCCTCGACGACCTCCTCGTCCTCGTCGGCGGGCTGTTCCTCCCAGTCCTGGGGCTCCTCGTCGGCGGCGAGCTCCTCGTCCTCGTCCTCGTCGACATCGTCCGCGGCGGGCGTCTCGGCCTCGGCGGCAGCACCGCCGTTGCCGTTGCCGTTCTCCGCCGGCTCTTCGACCGCGCCGGTCTGCTGCTGGCCCATCAGCTCGGCCAGGGTCCCGGAAAGGGCATCGACCTGGTGGGGGTTCAGTTCGGCGCCGTCGCGCAGCTTCGGGGGTTCGGTGGCGAGGAAACGCTCCAGCCCGAGCAGCAGCGAGAAGTCGCGGCGCCACTGGATCGAGGGGTACTCGGCGCCTTGGTCGAGCTCCTTCAGCGCCCGGTCGAGCGCGCGCCGCCGCGCCGTCCCGGGGGCCAGCGCCTCCGGTCCCTCGCCGTCGAGCAGGAAGGGCTCGCGCGCGAATGCCGCCGCACGCTCGATGTCGGCGCCTGAGGGAACTGCCGCCTGCGCGGCAACGTCGCTGGTCTTGGCCATAGAAGGCTTTCCGGGCTTCCGTCCCACCGCCAGGGAAGTGCGGCTGGGACAAATGAACGAGGCTGCGGGGGCTCGACTGGCGTCTCCCCCGACTACTCAACGCGATCCGCGTCCCGCGAATCGAACGTACGTATTGTACCCATGCAGCGGATGCGTGCGCGACTCAGACCACTGCCGGCCCTGACGACCCTGGCCCTGGCAATCCTCTTCGCAGGCGGTTGCGGCGGCTCCAGCGGCGGCGACTACGGCGGCAAGCACCCCGACTACAAGCCGCTGGCAAAGGCACCGCCGCCGCTCGACGGCCTCTACAAGCAGGGCAACGAGCTGCTCGGCGGCGGCACCTCCGCCTACGACAAGCGGATCGCCCAGCTGCGCGGCTACCCGATCGTCGTCAACCTCTGGGCATCCTGGTGCGTGCCCTGCCGGCAGGAGTTCCCGATCCTGCAAAAGCTCTCGTCCCGCTACGGCAAGAAGGTCGCCTTCCTCGGCGTCAACTCCGAAGACTCGAGCGACGCCGCCTCGACGTTCCTCGAAGAGGCGCCGCTCCCCTACCCCAGCTACAGCGACCCCGACAAAGACATCTACGACTCGGTCGGCGGCTACGGCTTTCCCAACACCGCCTTCTACGACCGCTCCGGTGAGCTCGCCTACCTCCACCGCGGTCAGTACCGCGACGAAGCCGAACTAGAAGCCGATATGCGCCGATACGCACTGAAGAGCGGATAATCGGAGGCGATGGAAGCCTTCGTCCTCATCGCGCTGATCGGGGTCGGCCTGCTCCTCGCCGAGCTGCTGCTGCCGACCGGCGGCATCCTCGCGCTGCTCGGCGTGATCGGCCTCACCGTCGCCGGCATCGTCGCCTTCGGCTCCGACAGCGATATCGCCGACTACGCCGGTGGAGCGCTGCTCGCGCTCGGACTCCTCTCCGGGGTCACCTTCTACTTCGTCACCCGCAAGGTCTGGGACGCGCACCGCAACGAGCCGGTCCGCACCGGCGCCGAGCAGTTGATCGGGTCCGACGCCGAGGCCCGCAGCTCGATCGACCCGACCGGGCGCGTCTGGCTTGAGGGAACGATCTGGAGCGCCCGCCTGGCCGCAGGTGCGAGCCCGATAGGCGCGGGGGATAAAGTCAAGGTCGAGGCGGTCGACGGGCTGACCCTGGTGGTGCGCCCGCAGCCGCAGACCGTGTCCCAGACGAGCGAAGGAGCCGGTTGATGGAGGCAGTGGCAGGGATTCTCATCGTCCTCGCGTTCTTCGTCCTGATCGGGCTGGGCGCCTCGGTCCGGGTCCTGCGCGAGTACGAGCGCGGCGTCATCTTCCGCCTCGGGCGCCTGATCGCCCAGAAGGGGCCGGGCCTGATCCTTCTGATCCCGCTGATCGACCGAATGGTCAAGGTCGACCTGCGGACGATCACCCTCAACATCCCGCCGCAGGAGGTGATCACCCGCGACAACGTCCCCTGCCGCGTCAACGCCGTCGCCTACTTCCGCGTCGTCGATTCCAACCGGGCGGTGGTCGAGGTCGAGAACTACCTGGTCGCGACCTCGCAGATCTCGCAGACGGCGCTGCGCTCGGTCCTCGGCAAGGCCGAGCTCGACCAGCTGCTCGCCGACCGCGAGCGCCTCAACGAAGAGCTGCAGAAGATCATCGACGAGTCGACCGAGCCCTGGGG
>Ga0070688_100000860_pt1 | contig 15092 bp, 14 predicted proteins | sample KBSS13HmetaG_FD_64679 | JGI IMG/M metagenome (GOLD analysis project Ga0070688, IMG submission 64679) | Switchgrass rhizosphere microbial communities from Kellogg Biological Station, Michigan, USA - KBS S1-3H metaG | ecosystem: Host-associated > Plants > Roots > Rhizosphere ...
ACTTCGTTCGGCGAGGCCTGCATCAGGATCGAGGAGAGGATCGCGTTGACGCAGCCGCTCTTGCCCGAGCCGGTGGTGCCGGCGACGAGGACGTGCGGCATCTTCGCGATGTCGGTCCAGACCGGGTTGCCGTCGATCCCCTTGCCGAGCCAGGCGACCAGCGGCGAGGTCTTCTCCGGCCGGCCGGCGTAGATGTCGCCGAGCCTGACCATCTTGCGGGTGCGGTTGGGGACCTCGACGCCGACCGCCTGCTTACCGGGGATCGGGGCGAGGATGCGGATGTCGGTCGAGGCGAGCGCGTAGGCGATGTCGTTGGCGAGCTCGGTGACTTTCTTGACTTTGGTCCCGGGGGCGAGGCGCAGCTCGAAGCGGGAGACGTGCGGGCCGGTGACGATGCCGACGATCTTCGCCTCGACGCCGAAGTGGCCGAGCGTCTCGACCAGCTTGCGGCCGACCGCTTCGTGGTCGCGCGGATCGGGGCCTTTGTCGTTCTTGCCGCGCTCGAGCAGCTTCGTCGAGGGCGGCCGGTAGTCGATCTCTTCCGACATCGTGACGCCGCGTTTGTTGCCCAGCGGGGTGAGCCCGGCCTGGGCGCGCTCGCCGTCGTCGACGACCGCGACGGCGTCCTCGGAGTCGTAGTTCTGGAGCTCCTCGGGGGCGGCTTCCTCCTCCCCCTCCTCGGCGGGAAGGACCTGCGTTTCGTCCCCCTCGGCCTCGGCGTCGAAGACCTGGGCGTCGAATTCGTCCTCCTCGGCGAGGGCGACGGTCGGTTCGAAGTCTTCGTCCTCCTCGGGGTAGGAGCTCATCACGTCGGTGGAGCCGGCGACGGTCGCCGCCTCGGCCCGGGCTTCGCGGTGCTCGCGCCAGTCGGCATGGGTCTTGGCGACGGTGCGCGCCGCCGCGTCGCCGCCGGCGAAGAGACCGCGGAAGAGCGCCCGCAGGCTACGGCCGATCCCGCGCGCCAGGTCCGAGACCGAGGTCCCGGTCAGGAGCATCCCGCCTACAACCAGGAGCAGGACGGTGAAGATGCGGGCGCCGACCTGGCCGAAGAGGTAGGTGAGCGCAGTTTCGGTGCCGTAGCCGACCTTGCCGCCCTCCCAGCCGAAGAAGAGGACGAAGACGAGGTAGACGCCGAAGGCGATCAGGAAGAGGGCGATCAGGTCGAGGTGGCGCTGCTCGAGCCCGGCCGGCAGGCGCAGCCGGGCTTTCGCCTTCGGCTTCCGTTTCGAGGCAGCTTTACCGCGGCGGGCCGGTCGGCCCCGCTTCTTACGCACGAACATGGTCCCCCGTTCGACGCCGAGGCCCACTCCCCTCCCGAGCTAAATTCGCTCTAAAAGTCGCGCAGAGCGGGCAATTCGACGGCTACCATCGCTTGATGCTCTCTGGAGTCGACCAAATCGGTGGCCGCGTCCTCATCGTCGAGGACGACGTCGACATCGCCGACGTCCTCCGCCGCTCCCTCCGCAACGAGGGCTACGAGGTCCGCACCTCGGCTGACGGGGTCGAGGCGCTCGACGTCGCCGCCGGCTTCACCCCCGACCTGGTTGTCCTCGACCTCGGCCTGCCGGGGATGGACGGCGTCGAGGTCTGCCGGCGCCTGCGCAGCGACGGCGATGTGCCGATCCTGATGCTGACCGCCCGCTCGGAGACCGAGGACCGCGTCACCGGCCTCGACAGCGGCGCCGACGACTATCTGGTGAAGCCGTTCGAGCGCCAGGAGCTGCTGGCGCGGATTCGCGCCCTGCTGCGCCGCCGTCCGCCTCGGGGCGCCGCCTCGCTCGAGGTCGCCGACCTCACCCTCAACCCCGACACGCGCGAAGTCCGCCGTGGCGAGCGCGAGATCGAGCTGACCAACCGCGAGTTCGAGCTGCTCGAGTTCCTGATGCGGAACGAGCGCCTGGTCGTCTCCCGCGAGCGCCTGCTCGACGAGGTCTGGGGCTATGACCCGATGGCAGCCACCAACACGATCGACGTCTTCATCTCCAACCTGCGGCGCAAGCTCGAGGAAGGCGGCGAGGGCCGCCTCCTGCACACCAAACGTGGGGCCGGCTACGTTCTCAAGGCCTAAGCCGAGGCTCTCGCCGCGCCTCGTGAAGCCGCGGTCCTGGCCGGTGCGATGGCGCCTCGCCCTCGTCTCCTCCGGGTTGACCCTGGTCATCCTCCTGCTCTTCGGCGGCCTGATCGGGAAAATCGCAACCGAACGGATCCGCGACGATTACAACGGCGAGGTGACCAGCGCGGCGCAGATTCTGGCGGGCCAGATCCAGATTGTCTATCCGCCGTTCGGGGGCAAACCGGAAGCCTTCAAAAGCCCGCAGCTGAACGCCTTTGTCCTGCCCGACGACGCCTCTGCGTGGGTCTACGACGCCGAAAAGCACTTTGTCACCTCGAATGAAGACGCGACGCCGCTGGGGCCGCTGAAGGAAGGGTTGACGAACTTCCACGGGATGAGGGTCGCCTCCGAACCGATTCTCGGCCCCAACCAGGAAGTAACCGGGTACGTGCAATACGGGCGCAGCCTCGGCCATGTCGAAGAGACCATCGACCGGGTCTGGCTGCTGATCCTCGGCGGCATCCTGGTGGGAACCCTGCTCGCCGTCGTCGCCGGGGTGACGATCGCCCGGCGGGCGATGCGTCCGATCGCCTCGCTTACCTCGACCGCCCGCGAGATCGCGACGACCCGCGACCCCTCCAGGCAGATGCCGAAGCCGGCCGACGACGACGAGGTCGGCGAACTGGCGCGGACGCTGGAGGAAATGCTTCGCGCCCTCGACGCCGCCCGCGCCGAACGCGAGGGGGTGATGCAGAAGCAGCGGGAGTTCGTCGCCGACGCCTCCCACGAGCTACGGACCCCGCTGACCAGCGTCCTCGCCAACCTCGAACTGCTGCAGGCCTCGCTGGAGAGGACCAATCAGGCCGAAGACCAGGAGATCGTCGACTCCGCTCTGCGCTCCTCGAAGCGGATGGGCAGGTTGATCGGCGACCTGCTCCTGCTCGCGCGAGCAGACGCCGGGCGGCTGGAGGCGCATCGGCGGCTCGACCTGGCCGAGGTTGCAGGAGAGGCGGCCGCCGAGGTCGCGCCGCTGATGGGCGACCGCCGCCTCGTCGTCGAGAACGAGAAGCCGCTGCGGGTCGAAGGCAGCCGCGACGAGCTCCACCGCATGGTCCTCAACCTGCTCGACAACGCGATCCGCCACACGCCCCCGGGGTCCTGTGTGGAACTGAATCTCCGCGAGGGGGACGGGCGGGCCCTGGTCGAAGTCGCCGACGACGGCCCCGGCATTCCCGCCGCGATGCGCGAGCAGGTCTTCGATCGCTTCGTCCGCGGCCAGGGGCCGGCCGACACCGTCCGCGGCACCGGCACCGGCCTCGGGCTCGCGATCGTCAGTGCCGTCGCCGAGTCCCACGGCGGCAGCGTCGAGGTGGCCGAGTCGAAAACCGGCGGCGCCCTCTTTGTCGCCCGAATCCCCCTGGCGGGCAAAGGCGAGGCTGTCACCAAACCTTTAAAGACGCTTTAGAGCGAGCCCCTAACTTTCCCGGTGGACGAGACACACTAGCCCGCCGGAGCTTCTCCCCAGAATCAACTCCGGCGGGCTTTTTCGTGCTCAGACCTCGATCACTACCGGCAGAACCATCGGGCGGCGGCGCAGGCGCTGCCAGACGAACCGGCCGATCCCCTCGTGCAGGTCCTCCTCGATCAGGTGGGGCTCGCGGCGGCCGGCCTCAGCCGCCTCCTCGAGCTGGTCTTCGACCAGGTCCTTGAGGTCCTCGACCAGGGAGTCGGCCTCCTCGAGGAAGGCTACGCCGCGGAAGATCACCTCGGGGTCGGCGACGATCGTGCCGTCGTCGCCGGAGATCGTGGTGACGACGATGAAGACGCCGTCGGCGGCGATCTCGCGGCGGTCGCGGAGGGCGGCGTCGTCGGGCTCGCCGATGTTGACGCCGTCGACGTAGATGACGCCGGCGTGGATGTCCTCGCCGAAGCCGGCGCCCTCACCGTCGACTTCCAGCGGCAGGCCGTTGCGGCCCTGGAAGATGTTCTCGCCCTCGATCCCGACCGATTCGGCCAGCTCGGCGTGCAGGCGCAGGCGCTTGTAGTCGCCGTGCACCGGCATCACGTAGCGGGGCCGGGTCAGGTTCAGCATCAGCTTCAGCTCCTCCTGCCAGCCGTGGCCGGAGGCGTGGATCGGCGCGTCTTTGGCGGTGATCACGGTCGCCCCGATCTCGTAGATGCGGTCGATCGTCTCGTTCACCGCCCGCTCGTTCCCGGGCACCGGGGTGGCGGAGAAGACGACGGTGTCGCCGGAGTGCAGCTGCACGTCGCGGTGGTCGTTGTTGGCCATCCGCCGCAGCGCCGAGAGCGGCTCGCCCTGGCTGCCGGTCGAGATGACGACGACTTTGTCGTCGGGGAAGTCCTCGATCTCCCGCGGCTGGATGAAGATCCCATCCGGCGCTTTCGCGATCCCGAGGTTGGAGGCGATGTTGAAGTTCTTCCGCATCGAGCGGCCGACCAGCGCCACTTTGCGGTCGAGCCGTGCAGCGGCGTCGATCACCTGCTGGACGCGGTGGATATTGGAGGCGAAAGAGGTGACGATGATCCGGCCCTTGCAGCGGCCGAACTCCTGCAGCAGCGCCGGCCCGACCGCCGACTCCGAAGGTGCGATGCCGGGGCGGTCGGCGTTGGTCGAGTCGCCGCAGAGCAGCAGCAGCCCTTCCTCCCCCAGCTTCGCCAGCCGCGAGACGTCAGCGGGCCGGCCGTCGACCGGGGTCTGGTCGAACTTGTAGTCGCCGGTCATCAGGACCGAGCCGGCCTCGGTGCTGAGCAGGACCCCGCGCATGTCGGGGATCGAGTGGGCGAGGTGGATCAGCTCGAGCCCGAAGGGGCCGCAGCGGACTTCCTCGCCGGCGGGAAGCTCCATCAGCGGCGCCTTCTCGCCGAGCTTGTGCTCGTCGAGCTTGGAGCGGACCATCCCGATCGTCAGCAGCCCGCCGTAGATCTTCGGCGGAATGCCGATCTCTCTGAGGACGTATGGCAGGGCGCCGACGTGGTCCTCGTGGCCGTGGGTGAGGACGATCGCCTCGATGTCCTCGGCGCGGTCGCGCAGGTAGGTGAAGTCAGGCAGCACGAGGTCGATCCCGTGCATCTCGGCGGTCGGGAACATCAGCCCGGTGTCGACGACGACGATGCGGCCGTCGTACTCGACAACGGTCATGTTCTTGCCGATCTCGCCGAGGCCGCCCAGGGGCAGCACTCGCAGTTTGCTTGGCACTAGTTACTCACTCTCTTCAAGGTTGGTGTCTAACTGGCAACCGCGACGCCGGCGGCGTCGAGCCCGGCTTTGATGGCCGCCCGTTGCTCGGCGTCGGCGGATACCAGGGGAAGTCTCAGTCGATCGGCGCAGAGGCCCAGCATCTCAAGGGCCGCCTTCAGCGGGATCGGGTTGGTGGTCACCGAGGTCGCCTCGTAGACCGGCGTGATCTCGGCGTCGATCTGGCGCGCCCTCTCGATCTCGCCCGCCTGCGCGGCGTCCCACATCTCGCGCATCCGGTCGCCGACGATATGGGAGGCGACGGTGATGCCGCCCCCGCCGCCGAACTCGAGCACGCGGAGGAAGGTGTTGTCGTTGCCGGCCAGGACCGTCAGCCCCTCGATCGGCCCCAGCTCCTCGTCGTTGGCCTGCTTGACGGCGACGATGTTGTCGACCTGGCCGAGCTCGCCGAGCAGCTGCGGGTCGGCGTTGATGACGACCCGGGCGGGGATGTTGTACATCACCATCGGCAGGTCGGGGACCGCTGCGGCGACCGTTTCGAAGTGGGCGCGGATCCCGGTCGGGTTGGGCTTGTTGTAGTACGGCACGACGACCAGGGAGGCGTCGGCGCCAGCCTCGGCGGCCATCCGCGTCAGTTCGCAGGAGTGGCGGGTGTCGTTGGTCCCGGTGCCGCAGATCAGCAGCACCTCGTCCCCCACCTCCGCGCGGACCGCCTTCAGCAACTCGATCTCCTCGCCGTCGGTCAGGGTCGGGCACTCGCCGGTCGAGCCGGCGATCACCAGCCCGTGCGAGCCGTGCTCGAGCAGGTGGACAGCCAAGCGGCGGGCGGCGTCGAGGTCGACCGCCCCGCTCTCGTCGAACGGGGTCGCCATCGCCGTTAGTAGGCCCTTGATCTCCTTCATTGCTCCAGGGTATCCCGTCGCGCGGCCGCTCGGCTGCTAAAGCAGCTTCTCGAGCCCGACCGTGAAGCGGTCCGGCAACTCGGCCACCTTGCGGCAGGCGAGGACGACGCCGGGCATGAAGGAGCGGCGGTCGATCGAGTCGTGGCGGATCGAGAGGGTTTGGCCGACTCCGCCGAAGATCACTTCCTGGTGGGCGACGAGTCCGGGCAGGCGGACCGAGTGGATCGGCTGGTGGACGTTGCCGCCGGCCCCGTCGATCAGCTCCTGGGTGCGCTTGGCGGTGCCGGAGGGCGCGTCCAGCTTCTTGTCGTGGTGGAGCTCGACGATCTCGCACTCGGGCATGTGCCTGGCGATCGTCTGCGAGACCTCCATCAGCAGGACGGCGCCGATCGCGAAGTTGGGAGCGACGAAGCAGTTGGCTTCCGAGCTCTCGGCGGCCGCGCGGGCGGCGTCGAGGTCGAAGCCGGTGGTGCCGACGACGGTGTGGACGCCAGCCTCCAGGCAGGCGCGGACGTTGGCCAGGGCGGTGTCGGGAACCGTGAAGTCGACGACGACGTCGGCCTCCGACAGCACCTCGGATAGCTCGGTGCCGAGCGCCGGGTCGGCGCGCCCCGTCAGCTCGAGCCCCTCGGCCTCTTCGACCGCTTCGCAGACGGTGGCGCCCATCTTGCCGGCGGCGCCGGCGACCGCGACCCGGGTCATGCGGCTACCAGGGCCTCGCTGACCGGTGCCAGCGCGGACTTGAAGCGGCCTTCGTCGGCGCCGACGCAAGCCGCCGAAAGGCGGTCCGCGGCGTAAAGCTCCTGCGCCAGCTCGGTCAGGTCGTCGACCGCGATCGCGTCGACTTTGGCCAGCATCTCGTCGAGGCTTTCGATCGGCAGCCCGAACAGGGTCGCCCGCGAGATCCGGGTCATCCGCGCCGCCGTCGACTCCGAGGAGAGGACGAGGCGACCCTTGACGCTCTCCTTCGCCCGCGCCAGCTCCTCCTCGGAGACCGGCTCAGAGCGCAGGCGCGCCATCTCGTTACCGATGATCTGACAGGCCTCTTCGACGTTGTCCTCACGGGTGCCGACGTAGGTGGCGACCATGCCCTGGTCGGTGAACTGCTCGTTGTAGGAGCCGACCGAGTAGGCGAGGCCGCGCTTCTCCCGCACCTCGCGGAAGAGGCGCGAGGAGGTGGAGCCGCCGAAGATCGCGTCGAGGACAGCGAGCGGGTAGCGCCGCTGGTCGTCTCGACGCAGCCCCGGCGCCCCGAAGCAGATGTGGTACTGCTCGGTCTCCTTGCTGAGGAAGCAGAGGCGGGAGCCGCCGTTGAGATCGGTAGGCGTGGGCGCCCCCTCCCCCTCGCTCGGCGGGTTGACGAGCCGCTGCGCCATCTCGACGATGCGGTCGTGGTCGAGGTGGCCGGCGGCGCCGACGACGATCTGGGGCGCCGCGTAATGGGCGCTGCGGTAGGCCTCGATGTCCGGGACCGGGATCGAGGCGATCACCTCGGGTTCGCCGAGCACGCGACGTCCCAGCGGGTGCTCGCCGAAAACTGCCTCGGCAAGGACGTCGTGGACCCGGTCCTGCGGCTCGTCGTCATACATCGCGATCTCCTCCAGCACCACCTGGCGCTCTGAGTCGATGTCCGGGTAGGTCGGCGCCAGCAACATCTCCGAGAGCAGGTCGAAGACCGCCTCGGTGTGCTCGTCGAGGAAGCGCGCGTGCAGGTGCGTCGTCTCCTTGCCGGTGGCGGCGTTGACCGAGGCGCCGAGCCCGTCGAAGCGCTCGGAGATCTCGATCGCCGAGTAGCGGGCGGTGCCCTTGAACAGCAGGTGCTCGAGGAAATGCGAGACCCCGGCCTGCGCCGGGGTCTCGTTTCTGGATCCGGTCCGGACCCAGAGCCCGAGCGCTACGGATCGGACCGAGGGAACCTCCTCGGTGACGACCCGTACGCCCGAATCGAGCTCGGTGAGCTTCGCGCCAGTCAACTAGCCGCGGCGCTCGCGTTCACGTCCCCGGCCACCGCGATCGCGGTCACGGCCGCGTCCGCCACGGTCGCCGCCGTTGCGCCGGCCGCCGTCGCCGGAGCCGACCGAGGCCAGCTCCTCCGGCGATTTGCCGGCCACCGAGGGGTCCTCGGTGAGGCGGAGGCCGATCCGGCCGCGCTCCTTGTCGACCTCGACCACCGTGACGTCGATCAGATCGCCGGCGCTCAGCACGTCGTCGACCGAGTCGACCCGCTCGCCCGGCTTCACGTTGGAGATGTGAAGCAGGCCGTCGGTGCCCTTGACCAGCTCGACGAAGGCGCCGAAGGTCGTCGTCTTGACGACTTTGGCGGAGTCGTAACGATCGCCGATCTCGGCCTCCTTGGTCATCGAGTTGATGCGGGAGACCGCACCCTCGACCAGTTCGCCGGTCGGTGCGTAGATCCGCACCGTGCCGTCGTCCTCGACGTCGATCTCGGCCTCGAACTCCTCGCAGAGGGCGCGGATCGTTTCGCCGCCTTTGCCGATGACCGCCCCGATCTTCTCCGGGTCGATCTTGATCGACTCGATCGCCGGCGCGTGGACCGAGAGCTTCTCCCGGGCCCCGTCGATCGCCTCGGCCATCTTGCCGAGGATGAACTGGCGGCCCTTGTTGGCCTGCTCCAGCGCATCCCGGAGGATGTCGAAGGTGACGCCGGTGATCTTGATGTCCATCTGCAGGGCGGTGATGCCCTCGGCGGTGCCGGCGACCTTGAAGTCCATGTCGCCGAGGTGGTCCTCGACGCCGGCGATGTCCGTGAGGACGATGTAGTCCTCGCCCTCCTTGATCAGGCCCATGGCGACGCCGGCGACCGGTGCGGTGACCGGGACGCCCGCCGCCTGCAGAGCCATCGAGGAGGCGCAGACCGAGCCCATCGACGAGGAGCCGTTGGACTCGAGGGTCTCGGAGACCACCCGGATCACGTACGGGAAGGACTCTTCGTCGGGGATCGTCGCCAGCAGGGCGCGCTCGGCGAGGGCGCCGTGGCCGATGTCACGGCGCTTCGGGCCGCGCATGAAGCCTGCCTCCCCGACCGAGAAGGGCGGGAAGTTGTAGTGGTGCCAGAACCGTTTCGTGGTCTGCAGGCCGAGCGTGTCGATCCGCATGTCCATCCGGGTCGTGCCCAGGGCCACGTTGGAGAGGATCTGGGTCTCGCCGCGGGTAAACAGGGCCGAGCCGTGGACGCGCGGGGAGATGTCGACCTCGGTCTCGATCGGCCGGATCTCGTCCTGGGCGCGGCCGTCGGGGCGCTTCTTGTCGACGGCGATCGCCTTGCGGATGGTTTCCTTCTCGATCGAGTCGATCGCCGCCTTGACCTCGGCGACGCGCTCGGCGTCGACCTCACCGTCCTCGTGGGCGGCGGCGTAGTGACCGACGACCTCGTCCTTGACCTTGTCGATCGCCTCGTAGCGCTCGAGCTTGCCTTCGGTGGCGATCGCGTCGACGAGCGCCTGGCCGTGGGAGCCGCGGATCTCCTCGATCAGCGCCTTGTCGATCTCCGGCGCCTCGTGCTTGATCTTCTCCTTGCCGGCCTTTTGCTGCAGCTCCTCCATCGCGGCGCAGAGCTTCTTGATCTCGGCGTGGGCGATGTCGAGGGCGTCGAGGATCTCGGCCTCGGTGACGCCGGTGGCGCCGGCCTCGACCATCAGGATCGCCTCGTCGGTACCGGCGACGATGAGGTCGAGTTCGAGCTCCTCGTGCGTCTCCTCCTCGGGGTTGACGACGAAGTCACCGTCGAGCTTGCCGATGCGGACGGCGCCGACGTGGGCGGCGACTGGGACCGGCGAGATCGCCAGCGCCGCCGAGGCGCCGTTCATCGAGAGGATGTCGTAGGGGTGCACCTGGTCGACCGACATCGGGGTCGCGACCAGCTGCGTCTCGTAGTGCCACCCCTTCGGGAAGAGCGGGCGGATCGGACGGTCGATCATGCGCGCGGTCAGCGTCGCCTTCTCGCTCGATTTGCCCTCGCGACGGAAGAACGATCCCGGAATTTTGCCCGCGGCGTACATCCGCTCCTCGATGTCGACGGTGAGGGGAAGGAAGTCCACGTCGCGCAGGTTGCCGACGGTGGCGGTACAGAGGACCATCGTGTCGCCCTGCCGGACGACGACGGCGCCACCCGCCTGCTTCGCGAGTTTGCCGGTCTCGAAGGAAATCTGGCCATCGCCGATATCCGCCGAGACGCGGGTAACGTCAAACATGCTCATTTAGTTGTCTACCTCCGGCCGCCCGGTTGGCGGCCCAATCGCATTCAGAACTCTCGTTCTCTAACTGCAACAAGGGTACAGGCATCGAAAACCGCTGGAGTGCCAGCTACTCCGCCGCGGATGCCAGATCGAAAATCGCGCTTGACCCGCGCCTCGACCTCCTCGTCGCGGCGGTCGGCCTCGAAACGGCGCAGGTCGAGCCCAAGCCGCTCTACCCGCTCCCAGAGATGCGGGTCGTCGACCCGGCCGCGGTCGGCGTAGAGCGAGTCGACCATCTCGAAGAAACAGCCTTGTCGCCCCGCCGCCTCGGCGGCGGCGTGCAGGGCCGGCGAGCGCGGGTGCGTGCTGGCGACCGGGAAGTGGCGGAAGACGAGCCGCCCGGGTCGCTCCCGCAGCTTCCCCCACTCGGCAGCGCAATGCGGGCAGCCGAGGTCGGCGTAGACGATCAGGCCCTCCTCTCCTTCGCCGCAGAGGTGATCCTCCGGCCCAACCGGCGGGATCGGGGCGCTGGTTAGTGTTTGCATCTCTTCGCCTGTTCCTTATCGGTGCCTGGCAACGAAAAGGAACAGGCGAATGCGCGGCTGGCTAGGCGAGGGCGTCGAAGATGACGTTGGCGCCGGGGAACTCGCCCGGGTTGGGCGATTCGTAGGTCCAGGCGACCACCCCGTCCTCGTCGACGAGGACGAGGGTGCGGTTGGCGAAGCCCAGCGGCGCGTCGAGGTAGGACCCGTAGGCGCGGGCGACCTCGCCCTTCGGCTCGAAGTCGGAGAGCAGCGTCGTGTCGACGCCGAGCTTCTCCCGGAAGGCCTTGTGGGCGAAGAAGCTGTCGACGCTGACCCCGACCAGCTCGACGCCCTTCTCGGCGATTTCCGGCTTCACCTCTTGGTAGATCGAGAGCTGGTCGCCGCAGACGGGGCTGAAGTCCCCCGGATAGAAGACCAGCATCACCTTGCGGCCCCGGTAGTCGGAGAGCGAGACCTTTTCCCCGTCCTGGTTGCGGAGGGTGAAGTCGGGGGCTTGCTCCCCGACCGCGATCATCGCCGCAGGCCGAGTTCTTTGACCAGGGCGCGGTAGCGCTCGAGGTCGGTCTTCTCGAGGTAGCGCAGCATCCGCCGGCGCTTGCCGACGAGCATCAGCAGGCCGCGCCGCGAGTGGTGGTCTTTGGCGTGGGCGCGCAGGTGCTCGGTGAGTTCGTTGATCCGCTCGGTCAGCAAGGCGATCTGGACCTCGGCCGAACCGGTGTCGTTCTCGCCGCGGCCGTACTTGCCGATCAGCTCGCTCTTTTTCTCTTTCGTCAGGCTCATCTCGTTAAAAACGCCGCGCAAACTCAGCGCGACGGCCGCTGGAAGCTAGCACAGACGCGGCGGGCATCATCGACGTCCTTGTGCATCTGGGCGATCAGCTCGTCGACCTCGTGGTAGGCGCGCTCGCCGCGCAGGCGCTCGACGAAGGCGACCCGGAGGGTCTTGCCGTAGAGGTCCTCCTCGTGGTCGATCAGGTAGGTCTCGATCAGGACTCCCCTGCCGCTGTCGAAGGTCGGGCGGACGCCGACGTTTACGGCCGCGGGGACGCCGTTGGCGAAGGCGGCGTAGACGCCGTGGCCGGGGATCACGAGGCGGTCGTCGGGGACGAGGTTGGCGGTCGGGAAGCCGAGCTCACGACCGCGCTGGTCGCCTTTGACCACGGTCCCCTCGACCATGAAGGGGGCGCCGAGGCAGCGGCGGGCGCCGGTCATGTCGCCGGCGGCGACGAGGGCGCGAACCCGGGTGGAGGAAACGGTCTCGCCGTCGACCTCGACCAGCGGCACGACCCGGGTCTCGAACTCGGGGTGTGCCTCCAGCATCGCCGGGTCGCCTTTTGCTTTCGCCCCGAAGCGGAAGTTCTCGCCGACCGAGACCTGCTTCGCGTTCAGCTTCTCAACCAGGACGTGCTCGACGAACTCCTCGGCGGTCTGGGTGGAGAAGCTTTTGTCGAAGGGGATGACGACGAGCTCCTCGACCCCGAGGCCCTCGATCACGTCGCGCTTCACCCCGAAAGGCATGATCAGCTTCGGCGTCGCCGCCGGGTGCAGGACTTCGAGCGGGTGCGGGTCGAAGGTGAGGACGGTGTCGGCGCCGTCGATCACCGCCTGGTGGCCCAGGTGGACGCCGTCGAAGGTGCCGATCGCGACGTCGCGGGGCCGCGGCTCGGCGTCGGGCAGCGAGGTGACCTTGATGCTCATCGCAGCGCCTCCGCCACCGCCGGGACCAGCTCGGCGACGCGCTCGGCGCCCAGTTCCTCACCGGCGTCCTCGACTCGGAAGGGGCCGACCGCGGTCCGCCGCAGGTCCGAGCAGTAGGCGTCCTCGAGCGTCTCCACCAGGGTGCGGACGTAGGTCCCCGCCGAGCACTCGATCTCGTAGTGGGCGTGCTCGCCGTCGCTGGAGAGGAGCTCGGCGCGGTGCACCTGGACGTCGCGGACCGGCGTCTCGACGACTTCGCCGCGGTGGGCCTTCTTGTAGAGGCGCTCGCCGCCGACCCGCACCGCCGAGGTCATCGGCACCCGCTGGCGCACGGTTCCCGTCGGCAGCTCCAGCGCATCCGGCACCCGCCCGGTCTCGCTCAGCTCGCCGTCGGAGTCGCCGGTGCTGGAGCGCCAGCCCAGCCGCGCGGTCGCCAGGTAGGTCTTCGGCAGGCCGACGAGGAAGCGCTGCAGGCGGGTGGCGCGGCCGAGCAGGATCAGCAGCAGGCCGGTGGCGAAGGGGTCGAGGGTGCCGGCGTGGCCGGCTTTGACGCCGCGCTCGCGGCGGACCTCGGCGACGACGTCGTGCGAGGTCACGCCGGCGGGCTTGTCGTAGAGCAGCACCGTGCCGGAGTCTGCCGCCATGCTCAGGGGCCGAGCTGGGCGGAGACCTCAGCCGTGAGGAACTCGACCAGCTGCTCGAACTCCATGTCGGTCGAGAAGCCGGCCGCCCGTTTGTGACCGCCGCCGCCGTTGACCCGGGCGATCGCCGAGACGTCGACGTCGCCGGCGCTGGCGCGGAGGCTGACCTTGCGCGCGGCCCGGCCGCGGTCGCCGAGGTCGCGGATCACCGCCGCCACCCTCACCCCCTCGATCGAGCGCAGGTGGTCGATCAGGCCCTCGGTCATCTCCTCCCCCGCCCCGGTGGCCTCGTAGTCGGCGGTCGTGATGTAGCTGATCGCGAGCGTGCCGTCGCAGTGGCTGGTGATCCCGTCGAGGGCGCGCGAGACCAGCCGCAGCTTCTCCAGCGGCACGTTCTCGTAGAGGCGACGGTAGGTGTCGTCGACGTCGACCCCGGCGTCGATCAGGTCGGCGGCGACCCGGTGGGTGTGGGCCTTGGTGTTCTCGTACATGAACTTGCCGGTGTCGGTGATCAGGCCGACGTAGAGCGCCGAGGCGATCTCCGGCGTCAGCTTCGCCCCCAGCAGGAGCGCCAGGTCGTAGACGATCTCCGCCGTACAGGAAGCCCCGACCTCGACCAGGTTGATGTCGCCGAAGCAGGTGTTGTCGTGGTGGTGGTCGATGTTGATGACGTCGTTGCCGCCCGCGGTCAGCCACTCGACCGGCATGCGGTCGATGTTGCCGCAGTCGAGGAAGACGACGGTGCGGTCGGCCATGTCGGCCGGCGGCTCATGGAAGACCTCCTCCAGCGGCAGGAAGCGGTACTCGATCGGCAGCGGGAACTCCTTCGCGGCCATGAACATCACCGAGTCCTTGCCGAGGCTGGTGAGGACTTTGTGGAGGCCGAGCAGGGAGCCGAGGGCGTCCCCGTCGGGGCCCTCGTGGGCGGTCAGCAGGAAGCGATCGCGGTTGCGCAGCTCCAGCGCGACGCGCTCGAGGTCGGTGGTGGCGATCTCCGGCAGCGAGCTCATTCGCCTTCCTCCAACAACTCGGAGATGCGAACGCCCTTCTCGATCGTGTCGTCGTAGTGGAAGGTCAACGTCGGGGTGCGCTTCATCCGCGTCTCGGCGGCGATCCGCGATTGGATCACCCCGTGCGAGGAGCGCAACCCCTCCAGCGTCGCCTCCCGCTCCTCGTCGGTTCCGAGCACGCTGACGAACACCTTGGCGGTGCGCAGGTCGGGGCTGGTCTCTACGGCGGTCACGGTCACGAAGCCGATGCGGGGATCACTCAATTCACCTGAGATTGCGGCGCCCACGACCTCGCGAAGCACCTCGTTGATGCGCCGCATGCGGGAGGCCGCCATGCTACTCCAGGGTCTGCTCGACCTGTTTCGTCTGGAAGAACTCGAGCACGTCGTCCTCCTTGACGTCGGCGTACCCCTCGAGGACGATCCCGCACTCCTGGCCCTCCTCGACTTCCTGGACGTTGTCTTTGAAGCGGCGCAGGGAGCCGAGCTCGCCGGTCCAGATAACCGTGCCCTCGCGGATCAGGCGGACGCTGGCGGTGCGGACCGCTTTGCCCTCGGCGACGATGCAGCCGGCGATGCGGCCGACTTTGGAGGCTTTGAAGGTCTGTTTGACCAGCGCCTCGCCGATCGTCTCCTCGACCTCGACCGCGTCCAGCAGGCCCTCCATCGCGTTGCGCAGGTCTTCGGTGATTTTGTAGATGACCGAGTAGGTGCGGACGTCGACGCCCTCGCGCGCAGCGGCCCGTTTGGCGTCGAGCAGCGGCCGCACGTTGAAGCCGATGATGATCGCGTCGGAGGCCGAGGCGAGCATCACGTCGGACTCGTTGATGCC
>Ga0070688_100000867_pt1 | contig 15032 bp, 12 predicted proteins | sample KBSS13HmetaG_FD_64679 | JGI IMG/M metagenome (GOLD analysis project Ga0070688, IMG submission 64679) | Switchgrass rhizosphere microbial communities from Kellogg Biological Station, Michigan, USA - KBS S1-3H metaG | ecosystem: Host-associated > Plants > Roots > Rhizosphere ...
GCCTTCGAGGCGGTCAGCGCCAGGCTCGATTCGAACGCCACTCCGCTGGCGCGCGCGGAAGTCGCCGCGAAGCTCACCGATCCCAGCCTGCTCGTCGAAGACATCGCGTGGGACAGCCGCCGGCACCGCTTCCTCCTGAGCTCGATCCATCAGCGAAAGATCTTCGTGCTGAACGCCGAGGGCTCGATCGTGGGGTTCGCCGCCTCAGGAGCCGGATGGGGCGTCTACGGGCTCGCCATCGATGCCGCGCACAGCCGCGTGTGGGCCACGACCGCGGCCAGTGCCACCACCGAGGGGTTCGTCGAGGCCGATTCGGGGCGCACGGCGCTGGTGGCGTTCGACCTCGCGACCGCCGCCCAGGTGTCGCGTGTCGAGCTGCCGCGCGACGGAAAAGCGCACGTGCTCGGCGATCTCACGGTCGGCCGCGACGGCACGGTGTACGTCACCGAGTCCATCGGAGGCGGCGTCTACCGGCTCCGCCCCGGCCGTTCGACCCTCGACACGCTGCTGGCTCCGGGAATCCTTCACTCTCCGCAGATGCCCGCGCTCTCGACCGACGGACGGCTGCTGATCGCCGACTACGTGCGCGGGATCGCCGCGCTGGAGATTCCGAGTCGCCGCGTCACCTGGCTGCCGAAGCCGCGCACGCTCGCGTCGGGAGGCATCGACGGTCTCTACCGCGATGGCCATCAGCTGATCGCCATTCAGAACGGGACCCATCCCCACCGCGTGCTCGAGCTCACGCTCGATGCCCGCGAGACGCGAATCCTCAGCTGGCGCGTGCTCGAGCAGGCGTCGGAGTGGCTCGGCGAGCCGAATCACGGCACGTTCGTGGGCAAGAATTTCTACTTCATCGGCAACAGTGGCTGGGACCGGGTGAACGAGGCAGGCGCGCTCGAGACCCCGGCTGACGCGCGGCCCGCGGCACTGCTTCGCCTCGCTCGCTGACTTCGAGTCCGAGCCTGGGAATCTTGCGATCTTGCATTGACCTCATTGGGTCGTGCGCCTAGCGTGGCGGCGCTCGAACTCCGCTCCTCGCTTCAGCGCATCTCGAGCTCACCCAGGATCGGTGAGGGACGATGCCCAAGCACACGCTCTTCCTCATTCACGGGATCGGAGCCCATGGTGTGAACTGGGCCGAGCAGCTCGACGGCCCGATCGAGTCGCTCAAGAGGATCAGCGAGCGCTACGCCTACTTCCAGATCAAGCCCCTCACCACCCGCGTCGATTTCGTCCCGATCCACTACGACGCGATCTTCCAGACCGCCACGCAGCGCTGGCAGAACGACGCGCAGTTCCTGCAGGAGCACGACCCCAGTGGGCTCGCGGCGGGCCTCACCGAATGGATGACGAACGCCGCGGCCACCGAGCGGAACTTCTGGTGGACCAACGTCTGCGACCTCGTCCTCTACCGGCTGTCGACGATCTACCGCCAGGCGGTGCGCTCGCACGTCATCGCCACGATCGCCGAGAAGATCGAAGCGCTCATGGACCAGGACGGCTCGGCGACCTGCTCGGTGCTCGCGCACAGCATGGGCACCGCGGTCGCGCACGACAGTCTGCACCTTCTCGGCACCGTGCGTTGGGGCGGAGCGGCGAATGCGCTGGACCCCAGGCAGTGGCGTTTCGGACACCTCTTCATGGTGGCCAACACCAGCCGTCTGCTCCAGACCCAGGACGCTCAGATGAAGCGCGCCTACGAGTCGATCGTGCGGCCTGGCCCCAATGAGGACCCCGGCAGCTACTGCAAGACCTACTGGAATTTCAGGCACGAGGCCGACGTGGTGCCGTTTCCTCGAGCCTTCGCTCCGGTCGGTTGGAGCAACTACACGAACGTCCTGCTTCATCACTACCACGACGTCAGCATTCACAACCTGACGCACCATCTCATCAACCCGCGCGTCCACATTCCCATCCTCCGCAAGCTCGTCACGCCTCGAGCGGTGACGCCCGAGGAAGAGATTCGCGAGGTGAACGAAGACCGCTTCCCACAGTTCGCCGGCCCGTTCGAGCGTGTCGAGCTGCTGAAGAGGCTCGGCCCGCGGCTGAAGACGATCCAGAACCAGCTGATCGGCGAACCCACCCCGGCTCAGCTCGCCCGCTCGCTCTCCGAGTTCTGGGCGTTGATCGCCAACCCCGCATGAGGCGCGCGGTCGGATGGCTGGTGCTCGCGGCGCTCGCTCATGCCACGCCTGCGCTCGCGCTCGATCCGAACGATTGGGAGGCCGACTCCACCGACGCCCGCAGCTACGAGCAGGTTCGGATTCGTTACCGCGAGCCGCTCGCCGCGCTCGACTACGCGAAAGTCTTCCGCGCGCTCGCGCGTGATCTCGAGACAGCGCCGGTCTGGAATCACGACGATGCCATCTACCAGCGCCTCGCGGCGTCGAGCGGCAGGTTGGTGCAGCTCTTCGACGGGTTCCAGCTGCCGGCCGACGTTTCGGGGCGAGCCGTCACGCTCGACTCCTTCCTCACCGTTCGTTCGACTGGAGCGTTTCAGTTCCCGTGTCCCGGTGGCGAATGCTTCAAGCCTCCAGACGTCGTCACCTACGACGAGCTCGCGCTCATCGACAGCGTGAAGTCCGAGGATTTCCTCCAGCGCGTGCGGACGTACAGTCGTCTGCTCACCGACTTCAAGCGTCCCGCGGTGCGGCGCACCGTGGGCTCCATCCAGCTGGCTCGCGACCGATGGGCCACGTTCATCGATGAAGCGCGTTCCCAGTATCCGTGGGAAGTCCTCCTCAACGGCTGGATCATCGGGTCCGGAACCATCGAGCGGCCTCCGATGCGACAGCTGGTGCTCGCCCACCCGACGGTCGCGGTGGAGATGACCACCGAGGACATCCAGGAGCTGCGGGCCAAAGAAACGCTCGCCATCGAGGCGATCGGGCTCATCGCGTATCGCTGGAGGAACGCGAGCGCCCCCGGCGCCGGCCTGAGCTGGTGGGGACTCTCCGCGATCGCCTCGATTCGCGAGGACATGCGTCCGGGTGTCGGCGCGCTGCTCCATTACGGACGCATGGTGACGCTCGGCGTGACGTGGCACGACGACGATCGCGACGATGCCTGGTTCGACCGGCCGCCTTACGTGATCGCGAGCTTCGATCTCTTCCAGCTCGCCAAGGTGAAGATCCCGGCGTACCGATCGAAGCTCGCCACGCTCGAGGCGCTCGCCGCTTCATCGAGCCCTTCGCGATGATGGCGCGCAAGTCGTTGGTCCAGGATCTCTACGCTCCTGAGGACCTGCGCCGCGTCACCACCGAGGACGCTCGTCGTGAAGGGACGGCCGCGGAAGGCGGCGGGCCGCCCGTCGAGGGACCCGTCGCCTTGCTGGCGTTTCACGGGATGGGCCAGCAGGTGCGTTACGGCACGATCGAGGAGACGATCGCGATCGTGAACGCCGCCGCCGAGCGGCGCGGCTGTCGCGTGGCGCTGAAAGGCCGACGCCAGCTCGCCTTCCCGCAGGATCGTTTCGTCGGCTGCGCCGAGCTGCTGATCGAGAGCGACTCCCGGCGCGTCGAGGTCCATGTCTACGAGGCCTACTGGGCGCCGCTCGCCGAAGGCCGCATCTCGACCTGGGAAACCTTCTGGTTCCTGCTCACTGCGGCCTGGGATTGCAGCCGCAACGGGACGAAGTTCACTCGCTTCCTGTTCGCGAAAGAGAACCCGCCGAGGGGCGAGGACAAGGAAGTGCCACCCACGACGATCGCGGGTCTCCTGCTCACGGTCCTGACCTTGGCGGCGATCGGAATTCTCGACCTGGTGATCGTTGCCGTGGGCATTGCCGGTGTCATGGTGGCCGGCCAACCTCGGTGGTTTCCGGATCTGAAGCCGGGCCTGGTGGCGGACTATGCGGGCGCCTTCCTTCTGCTCCTCGTTTCGTGGGCGCTCTGCATCAAGCTTCCGCAGCAACTCGCTCCGTTTCGCGAACGAGATGGCGCGCGCCGGCTCCAGCACGGCTATGCGGTGATCGCTGACGTTGTGCTCAGGCTGACCGCCCTGGCCCTTTGCTTCATCGCTTTCGACATCGCGTCGCAATGTGTGTTCGCCGCCGCCGGGGCGACCCCACGGCCTCTGGTTTCATCCCTGGTCGCGTGGATTCCATTCCTCGAGTGGTTCCAGCAATCGCGCGGCGGGCTCCTCCTCATCGGTGCTCTGTTCTTCCTTGGCTCGTCTGTGGTGCGCTGGTTCATCCGCAAGTACGTCGGGGATGTGGCGATCTACGTCTCCAGTCACAAAGCCAACCGCTTCTACGAGACGCGCCAGGCGATCCAGAAGGCGGCGTACGAAGTCGCGCACTTCATCTTCGATCGCAAGGAGGCGGGCGATGCACCGCTCTACAGGCAGGTCGTCTTCATGGGGCATTCGTTGGGATCGGTGATCGCCTACGACACGCTGAATCGCTTGTTCCTCGAGGACACCGAATCTGGCGGGGGCCGGAACGCGCGGGCCCGCACGCGAGGCTTGATCACCTACGGATCGCCGCTCGACAAGATCGCTTTCGTCTTTCGCACCCAGCGCCGCAAGGATGGAAGCTTGCGCGAGGCCATGGTCGCCGCGCTCCAACCGCTGATTCAGGACCTCTCGGCGCGCCGCTTCCCATGGGTCAACGTCTACTCGTCGTTCGACTGGATCGGCGGCGAACTCGACTTCTACGACCCCGATCCGGCCGGCCCCGGGCCCTTCCCGGAGTTCTCGATCGCCAATCGACGCGACGACCATGCGCTGACGCCGGTGGCGGCTCACGGCGAGCACGGCAAGGGGCCGTTGCTGCAGGGAGTGGTGTTGGACGCGCTGCTCGGCGACCTGAAGCCCGAGCGAGCCTTGGCGCCGTAGCGCTCAGGCCGCGGGCGCGGCCTCTTCGACCGGAAGTCCTGCCTGGCGCCAGGCATCCATGCCGCCGTCGATGCTGCGAACGCGTGTGAACCCGGCACGCTGCAGAACGCTCGAGGCGATCATCGATCGATAGCCGCTGCCACAGGCGACGTTCCATTCGGCATTGCGGTCGAGCTCGTGGAGTCGCTGGGTGAGCTGAGCGAGTGGGATGTGCACGGCTCCTGGCGCGTGGAAGCGATCCCACTCTCCGGCCCTTCTCACGTCGAGCACCCGATCCTTGCCGGGCCGCAGCTCGGCCACGGAGACGAGAGGAAGTCTCTGCGTGGGCAGGCCGGACGTGACCCAGGCATCCTCACCGCCCTCGAGAATCCCGACGGCGCGCTCGTAGCCGACTCGGCTGAGCCGCATGACCGCTTCCTCCGCCCGCTCTGGATCGACGATGAGCACGTAGGGCTCATCGGGCCGCAGCAGCGTGCCCACCCACGAGGCGTACTGCCCATCGAGGCTCACGCTCAACGCACCGGTGGGATGACGCTCGGCATGAGCCTCGATCGATCGCGTATCGATCAGCACCGCACCCTCCGCGACCTGCTCGGCGGCCTGAGCCGGCGTCAGGGAAAGCGGAAACGCCCGCTGCGCATCCAGTGAAGGTCCGGCCTTGTTGAGGTCGCGGGAGTGGAGGAAGTAGACCGGCGTCTCCGGAACGTCGCGGGTGATGTCGGCGATGAACGCCGCCCGTCCGTGGTCGACCAGCGCGGGATTCATCAGGCGCTCGCGCCCCATCGTGCTCCAGCTGTCCTTGGAGATGTTCTTTCCGCACAGCGACCCCGCTCCGTGCGCGGGATAGACCTTCGTCTCGTCGGGAAGCTTCAACAACTTCCCGTGGAGGCTGTCGTACATCAGGCCCGCGAGCTCGGTGACCGGAAGTCGCGAGGACAGGATGTCGACGCGGCCGACGTCGCCCACGAACAAGGTGTCGCCGGTGAGCACCGCCCACGGCTTTGGATCGCCGGCCTTCTCGTACACGAGGAAGCAGAGACTCTCGGGCGTGTGCCCCGGCGTCTCGAGTGCGCGGACCACGACGTCCCCCACGCGAACCTCGTCGCCTTCGTTCAGGGCCCGATGCGAGTAACCGGCCTCGGCCTTGGCGCCGATCGCGATGATGGCGCCGGTGCGCTCCGCCAGCTCGCGATGACCGGATACGAAGTCCGCATGGAGGTGGGTCTCGAGGATCCAGCGGATCTTCAATCCGTGCGCGACCGCCTCGTCGAGGTACATCTGGACGTCGCGCGAAGGATCCACGACGACGGCCTCGCCGCGGTCACCGATCAGGTAGGAGGCGTGGGCGAGACAGCCCACGTAGAACTGCTTGAAGTGCACTTCCGGCCCCCGAGTCTCTCAGCCGCCTCCACTCGCGGCGCCCATCCCCCTGCCGGTCTGGAGCTGCTCCATGATCTGCGTGAGCACCTGGCGCGAGGGACGCACTTGCTCGAGCGGCAGCGTGGCCAGCGGAGGATCGGCGAGCTTCAGCTCGTCGTCGTAGGGCGGCGAGGTGGGGTTCACGTAGAGAAGCCCGGTGGCGAGCTTGCCCTCTTTCTGCGCGTCACGAATGGCGGCGGTCGCGTGGTCGCGGTCGGTGGGGTCGTAATCCTCGCCGAGCTTCTTGAGCAGGATGTGAGACCCGTCCGGCATCGTGACCTCGCGGGTCGTGCCCGGCGCGTAGTCGACCGTGATGTCCTCGTAGTAGGGCACGAAGTCGATGCCGTGAAGCGGCGCGTCGTGCTCCTTCACGTAGGCGTACGATTTGGTCGAGCCTTCGTGGTCGGCGAACGTCACGCATGGGCTGATGACGTCGAGCACCGCGGTTCCGCGATGCGCGATCGCCGCCTTGAGGAGCGCGCGCAGCTGCTTGACGTCGCCGGAGAAGCTTCGCGCCACGAAACCACAGCCGAGCTCGATGGCCACCGCGCAGCAGTCGATCGGCATCATCTCGTTGGCCTTGCCGCCCTTCATCGTGCTGCCCACGTCGGCGGTGGCCGAGAACTGGCCCTTGGTCAGGCCGTACACGCCGTTGTTCTCGATGATGTAGACCACCGGAACGTTGCGCCGCACGAGGTGGCAGAACTGGCCGAGCCCGATGGACGCCGTGTCGCCGTCGCCCGAGACGCCGATCAGCAGCAGCTCGCGATTCGCGACGTGGACGCCGGTGGCAATACTCGGCATGCGCCCGTGCACCGCGTTGAAGCCGTGCGAGCTCGACACGAAGTACGCGGGCGTCTTGCTCGAGCAGCCGATCCCCGACAGCTTGGCGAGCCGATGGGGCTCGACGTTCGACTCGAACGCGGCCTGGATGATGGCCGCCGTGATGGCGTTGTGCCCACAGCCGGGGCACAGCGTCGTCTTGGCGCCATCGTAGTCTGCGCGGGTCAATCCGACGCGATTGCGCTCGGCGCCCGGCGTCTGTGTGACCGTCATCGCATCATTCCTTCCGCCACCGGGGCCAGCTCCGCTTCCTGCTTCAGGACCTCTCCGGTCACGAACCCGGCGGTGATCGGCAACCCGGTGTAGTGCAGCACCGAACGGATCCGGCCGGCGAGCTGCGGGTATTCGGCCTTGAGCAAGGCCGCCATCTGCCCATCCCGATTCTGCTCTACCACATAGATGCGCGAGTGGGCGGTGAGGAATCGCGGCACGTCGGCGGTGAACGGCAAAGCCTTGAGCAGCAAGTAGCTGCTCTTCAGGCTCTGGGCGGTGAGCCGGTCGCGAGCCTCGACCAGCGCCCAGTGCGAGGAACCGAAGGCCAGGAAGCCGATCTCGGCACCTTCCACCGTCTCCACCACCGGCGGCGGCACCAGCGAGCGCGCGGTCTCGTACTTGCGGCTCAGCCGGTCCATGACCCGCGGATAGGTCTCCGAGCTCTCGGTGTAACGCGCTGCTTCGTCGTGACCCGAGCCCCGCGTGAAGTAAGCGCCCTTGGCATCGCGCACGCCGGGCAGGGTGCGATACGGAATCCCGTCGCCGTCGACGTCGCGGTAGCGCTCGAACTTGGCCAGGCCTTCGAGCTCCTTCTCGCTCAGCACCTTGCCCCGATCCCAGGGCTTCTCGGGATAAGGGAAGGGATCGCTCATCCAGTTGTTCATGCCGAGGTCGAGATCGCTGAGTACGAACACCGGCGTCTGGAGCCGCTCGGCCAGATCGAAGGCCGCCATCGCGAAGTCGTAGCAGTCGCGCACCGACGATGGCAGCAGGACGACGTGGCGGGTGTCTCCGTGCGAGAGCGAATGCACGAACCCGATGTCCCCCTGCGCGGTGCGGGTGGGCAAGCCCGTGCTCGGACCGACGCGCTGGATGTCCCAGATCACCGCAGGGATCTCCGCGTAGTAGCCGTAGCCGGTGAACTCCGCCATCAGCGAGATGCCGGGACCGGACGTGGACGTCATCGCGCGCGCGCCCGCCCAGCCGGCGCCGAGCACCATCCCGACCGCCGCGATCTCGTCCTCGGCCTGCACCACGGCGAAGTTCGCCTTGCCGGTCTGCGGATCGCGCCGGAAGCGCTCGAGGTATCCGATCAGCGATTCCACCAGGCTCGAGGACGGAGTGATGGGATACCAAGTGGCGACCGTCACGCCGCCGAACATAGCGCCCAGCGCGCCGGCGGCGTTGCCGTCGATCAGGATCTTGCCTTGGGTCGCGCTCATGCGCTCGAGCTTGTAGGGATCGCGCTTCTCGAGCGACGCCTTCGCCCACTCCCACCCGGCGCGCACCGCCTTGTGGTTGAGCTCGAGCGCCTTCTTCTTGTGTCCGAGCTGCGCATCGAGCGCGCGCTCGATCTCCTTCTCATCGATGCCGATGAGCTCGGCCAGAACGCCGACGTAGATCATGTTGACCACCAGCCGGCGCAGCTTGACGTCGGTGGTGATCGGCTCGATCAGGCTCTTCATCGGCACCGAGTAGACGATGCGGTCCTCGGGAAGCGCCGGGATCTTGATCTGGTCGTTGAGCACCACCACGCACCCGGGCTCGACCGAGGCCACGTCTTCCGCCGCGGTCTCGGGATTCATCACCACCAGCACGTCGTTGCGCTCGCCGCGCGCGAGGTAGCCCTTGCCGCTGGCGCGGATCGTGAACCAGGTGGGAAGGCCGGCAATGTTCGAAGGGAACAGGTTCTTCCCGCTCACCGGAATGCCCATCTGGAAGATGGCGCGCAGCAACACCGTGTTCGCGGTCTGGCTGCCGGAGCCATTGACCGTGGCGACGTGGATGCTGAAGTCGTTGATGACCGGTTTCACCGAGATTTCAGGCGCTCAGAGCGCCCGCTCCTCGAAAGAGAGCGCATGCCGTCGCAGTACGACGGGGTCGATGACGGTACGTGGTGGCTTGGTGAGGGTCAAGGGCCAGCGGTCGCGCGGTGCCTCAGTCCCGCGGGATCGCGTCGAGCATGCCCTCGATGGTCGTGAACTTCACCCGCGGCCGGCCCTGCGGCGCGCCGGCCTCCACTTCGAGACGGTCGAGCGCGCGCCAGTCGGCGAAGGTGACGAGGCGCGGCTGGCGCTCGCGGAGGAGCGCTTCGAAGGCCGCGGGATCGGGCGATGAAGGGCTTCCCAGCAGACCGGCTTTCGCGTCTTCGACCAGCGTGTTCACGGTCTCGACCGAATCGGCTTTGTTGTTGCCGATCACCCCGCTCGGCCCGCGCTTGATCCAGCCGCTCACATAGTGGCCGCGTAACGGCGATCCGGTCGCCGGGTCGAACACCCTTCCCTTCTCGTGGGGCAGCGTGCCGCGGCGCTCGTCGAAGGGGAGCTCGGGAAGCGGCACTCCCTTGTAGCCCACCGATCGGAACACGAGTCCGACTTCGAGCTCGACGACCTCACCGGTCGGTTCGGCCCGGATGCCGGTGTCGTCTTTCACCAGCCGATTGCGCGCGATCTTCAACCCGCGCACCCTCCCGCGATCGTCGCCGAGGATCTCGAGCGGAGAGACACAGAAGCGAATGTGGAGCCGGCGCTGCTTGCCCGCCGGGGTCTTCTGCGTGAAACCCTGGACGATGTCGACCTTCGTCTTCAACGTCGGACGACCAGCGGCCAGCTCCTGGGCGCTCGCGGGATCGAGCGCGCACTCGTCGGCGTCGACGATGACATCCGCGTCCTCCAGCTCGCCGAGCTCCTTGACCTCGACGGTGGTGAATGCCGCCTGCACCACACCGCGCCGGCCCAGCATGTACACCTCGCGCACCTGGCTCTTCGACAGCGCCTCGATCGCCTCGTCGGCCATGTCCGTCTCGGCGAGCTGGCGGGGGGGCAGGCACAGGATCCGCGCCACGTCGACCGCGACGTTCCCCATGCCGATCACGGCCGCGCTCCGGGTCGAGAGATCGAAGACGCGGTCGCGGAAATCGGGATGCCCGTTGTACCAGGCCACGAACTCGGTGGCGGAGTGGCTGCCGATCAGATCCTCGCCGGGAATGCCCAGACGGCGATCGGTCTGCGCACCGGTCGCGTAGAGGATGGCGTGGAAGTGGGACTCGAGATCCGCACGCTTCACGTCACGGCCGTACTCGACGTTGCCGAAGTAGCGGAAAGCGGGATTGGCAGCGATCTTTTCGTAGATCGCGATCACCGACTTGATCTTCTGGTGGTCGGGTGCGACGCCGCCACGCACCAGTCCGTAGGGCGTCGGCAGCCGCTCGAGCATGTCCACCTGGACATCGGGCTGCTTGAGCAGCGCCTCCGCCGCGTAGAAAGCCGCCGGGCCCGAGCCGATGATGGCGACGCGCGTCACGCGGGCTGCGGGCTCGCGCAGGCGCGGCACTTCCGCGCCGCGATCGGAATGATCTCCTTGCACTCGGAACATTCCTTGGTCGACGGCGCACCCGCAGGCGCAGGCTTGAGCAGCGCTTTGGTGATGAGAAACACCGCCATGGCGACGATGAGGAAGTCCACCACGTTCCCGAGGAACGCGCCGTAGGTGATGGCGTTGGCTGGTGAGCCGTCGGGCTTGCGGGTGAGCACGAAGCTCATCTCGCGCCAGGTGCCGCCCGGCATCGCCAGGCCGACCACCGGCATGATCAGATCGGTGACGATCGACGACACCACCTTGCCGATGGCCGCGCCGATGACCACGCCGATCGCCAGCGCCAGCGCGTTGGTCTGGAGCAGGAACTTCTTGAACTCATCCAGCATGACGCCCTCCGCGTTGAGGTTGCGCGCCACGGAAGCCGAGCCAACCGCTTGCCACGGTCGGCGGACTCTAGCATGCGGCGCGAGCGACCAGCCCCGGGTCTTGACGCGCTGTTCGGAGGCTTCTAGCGTCAGGTTCATGGAAGCGCGGACGCTGTCGAGGATCGAGCCCGCCCAGGACCTGCTGGCCGCCAGTCGCCGCTGGCTCGCGCCGGTACGCGCGGCGATCGATCGGGACTTTCTCGCCGCCTACCTGACCGGCAGCGTGCTGGTTCAAGGCTTCGATCCCGAGCGTTCGGAGATCAACGTGCTGGTCGTCGCCAGGCAGCTGACGCCCGCAACGCTCGACACGCTCGCCCAGACCCTGCCGGCCAGCAAGAAGGCGCCGCGCTTCGCTCCGCTGTTCATGACCCAGGCCCAGATCGAGAAGTCGTTGGACAGCTTCCCGATCGAGTGGATCGAGATCCAGGAGCAGCACCTGCTGATCGAGGGCCAGGACACGCTCGGCAACCTTCAAGTCCCGCGCACGTATCTGAGGCTGCAATGCGAGCACGAGCTGCGCGCCAAGCTGATCCTCCTGCGCCAGAGCTACGTGCTCTCGGCGGCCCGCCCCGATCGTCTGGAAGGTGTGCTCCGCTCGACCTCCAGCGGCTTCGCCACGCTGTTTCGCACGCTGCTGCGTCTCGCGGGCGAGTCGCCGCCCGCCGACACGGCTCAGGTGATCGAGCGCGTGGCGGACGTGCACCGTCTGCAGGCCGAAGGACTTCTGGGCATCTATCTGGTTCGCGCCAACCCGCGCCGCTACCGGGGCAACGAGCTGCTGCCGATCTACCGCAAGTTCCTCGCGGAGATCGAACGGCTGGTGAGCGCCATCGACGGCATGCCGGTGTCATGAAGCTCGGGCGCGCCGCGGCGCGCCTGACCCGCGTCTTCGCGTTCACGTGGGCGCTGGCCTTTGCCGCCGCCGGGCTCAGACCGCTCGCCCATCCGTCCTGGGCTCAGGACTCCACGACATTCGTCGAACCGGAGATCGGGGCGCCGGTCGGTTTCGTCAACGATCGCGCGGGCGTCCTCTCCGCGACCACGAAGGCGCAGCTCGAGGCATTCCTCGATCAGGTGCACCGCAAGACGGGAGCCGAGTTCGCGGTGCTGACCGTGCGCACCACCGCGCCGCTCACACCGACCGAGTACAAGGTCAAGGTCTTCGAGACGTGGAAGATCGGAAAGCGCGGGGAGGACAACGGACTCCTCCTGCTGCTGGCGCTCGAGGAGCGCGAGGCGTGGTTCGAGACAGGATACGGTCTGGAAGGCGTGCTTCCCGACGGACTCGAAGCGCGCATCGTGCGCGAGGAGATGTCTCCGCCCTTCAGGGCCGGCGACTACGATGCCTGTGTGGTGGCCGGGGTGAAGGCCGCCGCGGTGCGGATCGCCGCCGACAAGAGCGTCACCCTGGAGTGGAATGGTCAGGAGCTGCGCTACGCGAGAAAGACGACGCGGCCGCAGCGCGCCACGCTGCTCACGTTCGTCATCTGGATGGTGATCCTGTTCCTGGTGATCCGGAGCCGCTCGCTGCGGACGCGGCGAAGAGGGTTCTGGGGTCCTTACTGGGGCGGTGGGATGGGCGGCTTTGGCGGTGGCTTTGGAGGCGGTGGTTGGGGAGGCGGCTTCGGCGGCGGAGGAGGTGGCTCGTTCGGCGGCTTCGGTGGCGGAGCGAGCGGTGGCGGTGGTGGCGGTGGGCGTTTGTGAGCGGCTGGTCGCGTTCCGGCTGGCCTGAAAGGAGCGAAGTTTCATGAAGCGTGGTGGACTGATTGTCGCGATCGTGGCCGTCGTCCTGTTGCTGATGGTCGGCGGCTCGCTCGTGGGCGGTTACAACCGGCTGGTGACGTCCCGCGAGACGGTGAAACAGCGCTGGTCTCAGGTCGAGAATCAGCTGCAGCGCCGGAACGACTTGATCACCAATCTGGTCGAGACCGTGCGCGGTGTCGCCGGACAGGAGCTGGCCGTGTTCGGCCAGATCGCCGACGCGCGCGCGCGGATGGCGGGCGCACGGACGCCCGACCAGCAGGTCGAAGCCGGGCGAGCCATGGACTCCGCACTCGGACGGCTCTTCGTGGTGGTGGAGAACTACCCTCAGCTTCGGAGCAGCGAGGCCTTCCGTCAGCTGATGGACGAGCTCGCCGGAACCGAGAATCGGCTGTCGACCGAGCGCATGCGCTACAACCAGCAGGTTCAGGACTACAACGTCATGATCCAGCGCTTCCCCACCAACCTGTATGCCGGACTCATGAACTTCCAGCCGGCGACCTACTACCAGATTCCCGACAGCGCGCGCGCGGTGCCGCGCGTCGACTTCAGTGGGATCGGGGGGAAGAAGTAGCGACGCGCCGCGCCGGCGCCGGAGCACGAAGCGGATCGAGTGCGGCGTGATCGCTGGCCGCGAGCGCCTTCTCGTGCGCGGCATCGGGCGGCATACCGCCCGCGCGGTGGGTGACGTAGGCGAGCGCCCACCGCGCGAGCGCGATGGAGGCATCGAGGTACGGCTCGCCATCGGTCGCGCTGATGGCTTCAGCGTCGCGCGCGATCGCGGCCCACCGGGCAAAACGGCAGACGCGTCCGCTGGCATCGCGCTCGGCCATGGCCGACAGCGCGTGAGAGCCCTCCTCGCTTCCCATCCACTCGGCGACGCGCACCGCGCGCTCGACGCCCCGTCGCGCCTCGGGCGGGAACGCGGTGAGACCAGGCTGCAGGCGAAGGATCGCCTCCTCGCGCGCCGCCACCTTCAGGGGATCGGCGCCATGCGCCGCGAGCGCTTCCAGCGTCTCGAGCAGCGCTTCGGCCTGGCGCGCGGCTCGGCTGGCGTTCCGAAGCGCGAGCGACGCGGTGTGACACAGGATCCCCACGGATTCAAGCTGAGACGGCTCGACGTCGCGGCCATCGAACCGCTCGTCGGCCACCACCACGCCGAGGACTCCCTCCGCCGAGCGAAGTGGGGCGAGCACCGCGATGCCGGCCGCGATGAAGAACTGGAGCTCGTCTCGAAGCTCGGGAAAGCGATCGAGATCGCGACGCCTGACGGGCCGACCGAGTCCCGAGAGCAGCGCGAGCAGCTCGCCGCCAGGCTCGAGACGAAGGCGGGAAGCCCGGCCACTCACGTCACCACGCGTCGCGCTCGCGCGCAGCGTCGGCTCGCTCTCATCGGCCCTGAGCAGGGCCGCCATGCCGCTTCCGAGGAGCGCCTGAGTCTCGACCAGCAGACGGCGCGTGAGCGCATCCCCGTCGAGCGAGGCGTGGAAGTCGCGGGCGTAGGCATCCGCCAGATCGTGCAGGCGTTGCTGGTCCAGCAGCTCCGCGTGACTTCGCCGCGCCTCTTCCCGCGCCTGACCCAGCTCGTGCTCGGCCTCGCGGCTTCGCCGCCGCGCGTCGCGGGTTTCGGCCGAGCGCGCCAGCAGTCTGCGAATGCGCGCGATCAGCTCCTTGGGTGAGAACGGCTTCGCCACGTAATCGTCCGCGCCGCGCGACAAGCCCTGAAGCCGCGCCTCGGTCTCCGCGGCCGCCGAGACCATGATGATCGGAAGATGCGGATCCTCGGGATCCGCCCGGAGCACGTCGCAAACCTCGTAGCCGCTCCGCTTCGGAAGTCGCACGTCGAGCACCACGAGGTCAGGGCGCTCGCGCGAGGCCAGGCGCAGCGCCTCCTCCCCATCGGAGGCCTGGAGCACGCGGTAGCCGTAGGCGTTGAGCGCGATGGTCAGCAGCTCCACCACCCTGCGGTCGTCGTCGACCACCAGGATGGATGCCGGGATCGAGGAATCCGTGGCGCTCGCCATACTCATGCGGTCTCTCCCTGAAGACCGAGCGCCTCGACCACGCGCATCAGGTCGGAACGCTCGAACGGTTTGCGAAGCGCGAGGCGAATTCCCGCGGCCGCGGCGAGCTTCTCGTCGTGGGCGTCACGCACCAGCGCGACCGCGGCGGACGATGACAGCGATCGCAGATGGTCGCCGCGCGGGGAATCGGGAA
>Ga0070688_100000869_pt1 | contig 15022 bp, 8 predicted proteins | sample KBSS13HmetaG_FD_64679 | JGI IMG/M metagenome (GOLD analysis project Ga0070688, IMG submission 64679) | Switchgrass rhizosphere microbial communities from Kellogg Biological Station, Michigan, USA - KBS S1-3H metaG | ecosystem: Host-associated > Plants > Roots > Rhizosphere ...
TTCGCCTACCTGCAGCGCGAGGGCCAGGCGCCCGCACTGACGGCGTTCCTGGTGCCGCGCGACACGAACGGCGTCACGTTCGGCAAGCCGATCGCGAAGATGGGACTCCGGACGTCACCGATGGGCGAAGTGATCTTCGAGGACTGTTTCGTGCCGGAAGCGTCCCGCCTCGGTCCGGAGGGCGCGGGCATGCGCATCTTCAGCTCCGCGATGGAGTGGGAGCGCGCCTGCATCTTCGCCGGCCACCTGGGCGCGATGGAGCGGCTGCTCGACGACTGCATCGCCTACGCGAAGAAGCGGAAGCAGTTCGGGGCTCCGATCGCCAAGTTCGCGTCGGTCGCCGACCGCATCGCCGACATGAAGGTGGCGATCGAGGCCGGGCGCTGGCTGCTCTACAAGGTGGGCTGGCTCACCGGGCAGGGGAAGAACGCCGTGCTGGAGTCCGCGATGGCGAAGCTGTTCGTGAGCGAGATGCACTCGAAGGCGGCGCTGGACGCGCTCCAGCTCCACGGCGGCTACGGCTACATGAAGGAGTACCCGATCGAGCGCGAGGTGCGCGACGCGCTCTCCGGAACGCTCTACTCCGGCACCAGCGAGATGCAGCGGAAGATCATCGCCAGCTGCCTGGGGCTATGAACGTCCACCGGCTGCTGCCGCGGCTGGTCACGCTCTCCGCGGAGCGGCATGCGAGTGCGCCGGCGATCGTCATGGACGGCGTCACGCTCGACTACGCCACGCTCGAGCAGCGCTCGAACCGTTTCGCCCGTTCGCTCGTGGCGCACGGCGTGCGCCGCGGCGATCGCGTGGCGCTGTGGCTCCCCAAGTCGCCCGACGCCATCGTCGCGCTCTACGGCATCATGAAGGCGGGCGCCGCGTACGTGCCCGTGGATCCCGCGGCGCCGGCGGTGCGGCTGGCGTTCATTGCAAACGACTGTGAAGTTGCCGGGCTCGTGACGACGCGCGACCGCGCCGCAGCGCTGGACGAGGCGTTCGCCGGTCGCGCGCCGATGCGCGCGCTGTGGTTCGCGGACGAGAGCGACCCGCGCGCCGAGCTGCCGCGCGTGGCGGGCCTGCCCGGCGTGCCGTGGGCGGCGCTCGCCGCCGAGGACTCGCGCGCGTTCGACTCGCCGGCGCTCGAGGACGATCTCGCCTACATCCTCTATACCAGCGGCTCCACCGGCGAGCCGAAGGGCGTGATGTTGTCGCATCGCAACTGCCGCGTGTTCACCGATTGGGCGGCGGAGACGTTCGCGCTCACCGAGCGCGACCGGGTCGCCAACCAGGCGCCGTTCCACTTCGATCTCTCCACGTTCGACCTGTTCGCCACCGCCGCGGCCGGCGCGGCGCTCCACCCGGTGAGCCCGCGCATCGCCGCGTTCCCCGCCGCGGTCGCCGCGCGGTGGGCCGAGGAGCGGCTCTCGGTGTGGTACTGCACGCCCAGCTCGCTGGTGCTGATGCTCACGCGCGGCGGGCTCGAGAAGCGGGACCTGTCCGCGCTGCGCGTGCTGCTGTTCGCGGGCGAGGTGTTCCCGAACAAGTACCTGCGCCAGCTGATGGCGCTGGCGCCGCACGTGCGGTTCGCGAACCTGTTCGGGCCCACGGAGACGAACGTGTGCACGTGGCTCGAGGTGAAGCATGCGCCGGAGGGCGAGACGCCGCTTTCGATCGGGCGCGCCTGCCCGTACGACGAGGCGCTGGTGCTCGACGAAGCCCTGCGCCCGGTGCCCGCGGGTGGCGTCGGCGAGCTGTGGGTGCGCGGCGCCTCGGTGATGCACGGCTACTGGGGCAAGCCCGAGCGCTCGGCGCTGGCTCTCCAGACCATCGACATCGCGCCCGGCATCCGCGACCGCGCGTATCGCACCGGCGACCTCGCGCGCGTGCTGCCCGACGGCAACCTCGAGTTCCTCGGCCGCCGCGACCACCAGGTGAAGACGCGCGGCTACCGCGTCGAGCTGGGTGAGATCGAGACGCGGCTCGCGGCACACCCCGGCGTGGACGAGGCCGTTGTGCTGGCAGTGCCGGACGACGAGATCACGAACCGCCTGGCGGCCGTGGTCGTGTGCCGGGCCGGCGCGGAGGTGAGCGCGGACGAGCTCAAGCAGCATTGCGCGCAGACGCTCCCCCGGTACATGGTTCCGGAGTCGGTCGAGTTCCGGAAGGAGCTGCCGCGCACGAGCAGCGGCAAGGTGGACCGCCGCGCGCTGCTCGATCCGAACGCGACGAAGGGAGCGAGATGAGCCTGAGCCCCACCGAAACCGCGATCCGCCAGTTCCTGGTGGAGGACGTGTTCTACGACCGCGACCTCTCGAAGCTCGGCGTCGACGACTCGCTGCTCGCGAACGGGCTGCTCGACTCGATGGCGATCTTGAAGACGGTGACGTTCTGCGAGGAGCAGTTCGGCATCACCATCCCCGACCAGGAAGTGCTGCCGGATCACTTCGAGAGCGTGCGGCAGATCGCGAAGCTGGTGGAGCGGGTGCGCGGGAAGTAAGCGGGGGTTCGGCTCCTAGAAATCCATCCGCAGGCCGAAGTGGACCGAGCGCGGGGAGCTGAACATGTCCGACCTGTGCGTGGCGAGCGCGTAGGCCTGGTTGGGATCGATGCCCTCGCCCCGCAGCTGCGCCGCCACGGCCCGCCCGGGCTCGGTGTCGAGGAAGCCCGGCATGTACGGCGAGCCCGTTCCCTGGTAGACGAGGAGCGCGTTGGCCGTGTTGAACGCGTTCAGCACCCACACATAGGCGCCGAGCTTCGAGCCCCAGAGCCGGATGCCCTTCGTGATCTTGAAGTCGAGCGCCTGCGTGAACGGACCCGTCCGCTCGTTGGGCGCGCCGGTCGGCTGCTGGGCTACGTTCAACTGCGTCACCTCGTCGAACACCATCGTGGACGAGTACGGCATGGCGCTGGCCAGGTTGTAGAGCACGTTCACGTCCAGGTCCGCCAGCGGGGTGTGGCTCCCCCACTTCGGTCCCTCGTTCTTCAGGAAGCTGAGGCCCAGATTCACCGACAGTTTGTGACGCTGGTCGAACTCGAGCTTGGACTCCTGCAGCGGCACCAGCTCGCTCGCCGCCCACGGGATGTTCCGCGTGTCCGACGCCGGGCCCGTACCCTGCGCCAATGACAGGCTGTAGCCCAGGCTGGCGTTGATGTGGTTCATCCGGCGCAGCGTGAAGCCCACGTCCACGCCCTTGATCGTGGCGGAGCCCACGTTGCGGAACGCCGCGAACGCGTAGGGCGCCGACGGGATGGCCGCCACCTGCACAAGATCCTTCACGTCCTTGTAGTAGACGGACGCGTGGAACTTCGAGAAGTCGTTCAGCTGGTGCGACAGCCCGACCTCATAGGACGTGGTCATCTCCGGCTTCAAGTTCGGGTTCCCGAACGGCACGTAGTAGCCGCCGGTCTGGATCTTGTGCTCGAGGAACCGATAGGAGACGTAGAGGTCCTGGAAGCTCGGCTGCTGGTAGAACTGGCCCCAGTTCACGTGAAGCACGCTGCGGTCGGAGACCGGGAAGCGGATGCCGACCCGCGGGCTGATGTGGCCGTACGTCTTCGCGTCGGTGAGGTCGGCGTCGGTGAGCACGTTGTCCGGTCCCAGCGGCCGGTCTGGGTTGACCAGCGCCTTCTCGTTCACGTTCAGGTAGTCGTAGCGCAACCCGACGTTGGCGACGAGGCCGCCACGCTCGTAGCTGTCCTGGAGGTATGCCGAGGCCGTGATCGGCTTGCGCGGGCCGTCCAGCGGGTCCAGCTGGCCTTTGTTCGCGTTCTCGTCGAACCCGTAGGCGTTGATGTCGAACTGGCCGGGCGTGAAGTTCGACGGAAAGTAGTTCTGGTAGAAGCGCAGCTCGTACTTGTCGCCCTGCACGCCCGCCTGGATCTGGTGGGACGCGTTGATCCGCGACGTGAAGTCGGCCCGGATCGCGGCGGACTGCGACTCGCGGCGCAGGTAGTCGTCCCACAGCGCGCCGGTGCTGCCCGGGATCGCGAGCACGCGCGAGGCGAGCGAGTCGGAGAGCGGGTCGCCGGGCGTGCCGCTGAGGCCCGGGTAGAACCACGGGATGTCCTCGCGCAGCTGCGGGTGCGGCGTCCGTGAGTAGGCGGCCAGATCGTCGAAGAACAGCCCGTCGCCGCGCTTCCGCGCGGTGCGCAGGAACGAGGCGCCGATCGTGTAGAGCGCGCGCGCGTTGAGCGTCTGGTGGAACTCACCTGTGTACGACTGGTTGCGATCCTCGTAGCGCGGCATGTGTGCGAGATCGAAACGAAAGCTGTTCCGGTACTCGGTCCAGTCATCGCTCGAGCTCAGCACGCACAGCTTGAGGCCCGCGGACGGGCCGAGCGTGAGCCGCAGTTTGCCCTGGCCGGTCCAGCCGCCGAGCGAGTTGCTGGGCAGCGGCGCGGTGTAGTTCGACCGCGGCGCGCGGGCGTACTGCCAGCGCCGCTGGCCGCTGACGTAGAACGAGCCCAGGTCCCAGCCCTTGATGAGCGGGCCGCCGAAGGCGCCGTCATAGACGTTGAAGTCGTAGACCCCGGAGTCGAAGATCTCGTCACCCGTGCCGGTCCGGTTGTCGGTCAAGGCCTCGAACGAGCCGCTGTAATTCTCCCCGCCCTCCTTGGTGACCGCGTTCACCACGCCGGACATGATGCGGCCGTACTCTGCATTGAAGCCGCCGTTCAGCAGCACCACCTCCTCGATGGCGCTGTTGTTGATCGCGTTCGAGGAGTTGCCGGTGAGCGGGTACCGCTGCGAGAACCCGTCCACGTAATAGGCCGTCTCGTCCGGCCGGCCGCCGCGCAGGACGAGCGTGTTCGAGTTCGTGCCCTCGAGGTCGATCTGCCGCACGATGTTCACCACCCCCGGCTCCTGCGCCAACGCTTCACGGTAGCCGCGCGTGGGCAGCCGCTGGATCTCGTTGCCGCTCAGGAACCGCACGGTCCCGGTGGCGTCCTTCTGCAGCAGCGGTCGCTCCGCGTTCACCACCTCATTCGTCTGGGCGGCCTCGGTCTCGAGCGTGGCGTCCAGCGTGGTCGAGAAGTCGGGCGCGATCTCCACGTTTGCGGCGGCGAACGCCGCGTACCCGGTCAGGCTCATGCGCACGGTGCAGTGGCCGCCCGGGATCCCGAGGATGAAGTAGGTCCCCCGATCGTCGGTGATCGCTCCGAGCCGCTGCCCCTCGATCCGGATACTGACGCCAGGGAGCGGCTGCTTCTTCTCGTCCACGACGTGGCCGATCAGCCTGCCGGTGGTGCCGGCGAGCGCAGGCACCCCGACTGCCAGGCTCAGCGCGGCCGCGACCAGCGTTCGTCCCCATCGCAGCGAGCGGGACACGTAGGGACCCAGCTTCGTACCTTCGGCAAGCATCGACGGCCCCGGGCGAGCGTGCGGTGGGTCGTCCGCACTATAGCAATCGAGCTGCCCGCGGCTCCCAGGAGATGCTGGCCGAGGCGGGGGAGGTGGGCGCTCGTCGCGAGGGATGTGGACAGCCAGCCCGCGCGGCGTCGACGGGCTTTCGCGTTGCAATATAAGCAGCAAGGCAAAAGCCCCTTGACTCGCGGGTCGCGCTCGGTAGCCTTTCGCTCATGGTTGGGCAGAACGTCCAGCCGAACCCACACCACATGGAGGTGTGTGATGAGCACAGGGAAGAATCCGATGGCTGGTAAGACGGGCGTGCCGCCGCGCGAGGCTTCACCCGCGCAACCGAAGACGCAGCCGCCCCAGCCCCCGGGAGCCAGTCCGGGTCCGCCGCGACCGCAGCAGGCCCCGAACCAGACGAGACCAACGTAGGATCTGGCGGCCGGGCGTCGTAGATCGCGACGGGGGCATCCCGCCATCTGAGAAGGGATGCGGGGTGCTTCCGTCCGGCGACATCGGCCGGAGGACTTGACGTCAGGACGGACGGAGCGCGGGAAGGCGCCCGGTCCGGAAGCATCCACCACAAGGACGAATCGAAGCCCGCACCGCCACGAGATCGCGGTGCGGGCTTCTCGTCAGCCGCCCACGACCGCGATGCGTGTGAGCCGCCTCACGACAGCGGCATCCGGAACAGCTCGCGCGAGTTCCGCCGCGTGATCTCCACCGCCTGCTGCGGCGTCCAGCCGCGCAGCTCGCACAGGCGCTTCACCACGCGCGGCAGGAGCGACGGCTCGTTGCGCTTGAGCGAGCGAGGCTCGGGCTCCAAGTATGGGGCGTCGGTCTCGAGCAGCAGCATGTCCTCGGGGGCGTCGCGGATGGCGTCGTCGAGGTCCTTGTGCCCGTACGTCAGCACGCCGCCCAGGCCGAGCTTGAAGCCGAGCGCGCGCGCCCGCTCCACGGCCGCCGCATCCTGGTCGAAGCAGTGGAGCACGCCGCCCGCCTGGGGCTTCGCCTCCTCCAGCAGCGCCAGCACGCGCTCGAACTGGCTCCGCTGGTGGATGATCACGGGCAAGCCGACTTCGTCCGCGAGCGAGAGCTGCACCCGGAACCACTCCTCCTGCACGTCGAGCGGCGCGTAGTCGCGGAACGTGTCGAGGCCGATCTCGCCGATCGCCACCACGCGCGGATGGCGCGCGTGCGAGCGCAGCGCAGGGAGTTGGTCCATGGCGACGTCCGCGGCCGAGTTGGGGTGCACGCCCACGGCGAGGAATACGTTCGGATGCTCGGCGGCAAGCGCGAAGCCCTTCTCCCAGATGCCGGGGCCGTACGCGATCTCCACGAAGTGCGTGACGCCGACGTGGTGCGCGCGGTCGAAGACGAGCTGGCGATCCTTGTCGAACCGCTTGTCGCAGAGGTGGACGTGGGTGTCGATCATTTGGATGTTGCGGGCCTCCGGCCCGCATCCGGGGACTCGGGGCCGACGAGCTGCAGCGGCGTGCGCGCCAGCTCCAGCATGCGGCAGAACGCGTTCGCGAGCTTGATCTGCCGCGGGCTCGTGCAGTCGGGCTCGAAGAGCCGCGGGCTCCCGACCACGATGCAGGCGCACTGGGCACGCGAGGTGGCCACGTTCAGGCGATTGGGGTTGTAGAGGAACTCCATGCCGCGCGGCGCGTCCTCGGGTGTGGAGGTGGTGAGCGAATAGAAGACGACCGGCGCTTCCTGTCCCTGGAAGCGGTCCACGGTGCCGACGCGCGCGCCGCGGGGCAGCTTCGCGGCGAGATCGGCGACCTGCGCGTTGTAGGGCGCGATGACGAGGATGTCCCCGAGCGTGAGCGCATGCCGGCCGCCCTCGCGGTCGCTCCACGCCACTCCGCCCCGCAGCAGGTCCGCGACCAGCTTCACGACGACGTCGACCTCCTCGCGCGACGCGCTCTGGTTCGCGTCGTGCTCGAGCGGGAGGTAGAACAATCCGGCGCCGTCCAGCGTGCCCGCGCCGCTCAGGACCTGCCGGTCCCGCGCCCCGTGGGGACGCAACCGTCCCTCGTAGAACACCTCGGACGTGAAGTCACAGATCTCGGGCGGGAGCCGCCAGGTCTGCTCGAGGAAGAGCCCATGCTCCGGAGCGATCGTCATCGCGCCGGCGAGCACGTGCTCGAGCGCGGACACCGCCGCACCCTCGGGGTGGAGGCCCTGGATCGGCTGCTCGAGCTGCTGCGGGTCACCGAGCAGCACCACGCTCCGGGCACCGGGCGCGATCGCGAGCACGTTGGCGAGCGACATCTGCCCAGCCTCGTCCACGAACAGCACGTCCACGGCCTCGAGGAACTCCTCGCGCGCCCACATCCACGCGGTCCCGCCCGCGATGCGCACGGTGCCGTCGCGCAGCGCGGCGCGCACCTCCGCGTTGTCGTTGCTCTCGGCGATGCGCGGGTTCGGTGACTCGCTCGGCTCCTGCTTCTGAATGAGCGTCACCGCCACGCGCTCCTCCTTCGCCGCCTGTACCACGGCTTCCAGCAGGTTGCGGATCACCTTGTGGCTCTGCGCGCACACGCCGACGGTCTTCCCGGCGTCGACGAGGGCGCAGATCATGCGCGCGCCGATGTACGTCTTGCCCGCGCCGGGCGGGCCCTGGATCGCGAGCGTCGTGTCGTCCAGCCCGCGTGCCAGCCGCAGTGCGGCAGGCCCGCCGCCCTCGCCTGCGCGCTCGAGCGCGCCGCCCGCATGGCCCGCGATGCGCGGCGGCCGGCGCAGCAGCAGGTCGCGCGCGGCGCGAAAGGGCCCGGGTGCGTCGACGCCGTGCTCGGCGACCCAGGCCCCAAGACGCATGAGCGACCGCCATTGCTCCTCGGCCTTGACGACCTTGTGCCTGAAGACGCTGGTGGGATGGAGTGTCGCGGCGCGCCCGGTCTTCTTCACCTCCAACGTGAACTCGATCAGGTCGATCTTCACGACTTCCCCGAAGTTCAGGTCATGTGGAAGCGGCACCTTCAGTTGGTCGCCCTCGCGGATCGCGGTCTCTTGCGCCGGGAATCGATAGCGGTCCACGATCGACCGCTTCGCAGAGACCCGCTCGACGAACTCCAGGCCCGAGATGGCCGCGGTCTCGTCGAGCAGCGCTTCGTCGGGAAGCTCGCGCAGCCGGTAGAACTCCCACCACGCCGCCTTCTCCTCCCGGCGATGCCAGTCCAGGAGATGCGCGAGCAGCGCCCGGGCGCGCTGCTCGTCGTCACGCGCGGCGGGATCCTCCGGAACGGATTCTCTGAGCCGCTCAGCCAGCGCCGCAGCCAGGGCCTCGCGCTCGCCGATGTCCGGCGGGGCATCGCCCGCGTCCTCGTTCGGCCGCTCGATGGCGTGTCCCGCGGCGATCGCGCCGGCGCGCAGCGTCTCCAGCCAGTCCCGGAGCGCCTTCGCCGACAGGCAATCGTCGCGGTTGTAGGCGACCACCTTGTTCGCGAACTCGTCGTCGGCCGACACCGGAAGACCCAGCTCGAGGCCGCGCTCGATCAGGCGCAGGGCAGGTCCGGCTTCGTCGAGCGGCTGCTCGCGCGTGAACGCGTAGAGCGGCTCGAGCTTCTTGATCGAGTACTCCTCGACGCTCGCGCGCAGCGCCTGCTTGACGACCACGTGCAGGTCCACGAAGCGCCCGGCGCGCAGCAGGCGGTCCATCTCGGCCTCGCGCGTCGCGTGCCGGCCCATCAGCCGCTTGAGCGCCCCCGGCTCGTAGGCGCCGAAGTGGTAGACGTGCATGTTGGGGTCGCGCTCCCAGCGCGCGAGGATCGCGTCCATCACCTTCTCGAAGCCGCGCTTCTCCGCGGCACGATCGAGCGCCCACTCCCGATGGTAGACGGGCGGCCCGGCGTCGAGCGCCAGCATGCCCTCCGGCGGCGGATCGGCGATCGCCCAGCCGAACAGGTACTCGAGCCCGCCGTCGTCGACGAAGGGATCTGCCTCGAGATCGAGGAACAGGTCGCCCGGCGACGGCGCGGGCAAGCGCGCGAGGCCCTGCGCGGGCGCGAACGGCAACAGCTCGTAGAGGCTCCTGTGCTCCGTGCGTCCCTCGAGCTGGACGCGCGCCTGCTCGCGCACGCGCACGTAGCCGTCCTGCGCTCCACGCGCCGGCTTCCACGCGAGGGGCACCTGTTCCGCGGCGAGCTTCGCGAGCGTGGCGATGTCACGCGCTTGCAGCTCGCGCATCTGCAGCCTCGACAAGCCGGCGACGAAGCTCAGGTAATCGTCGCCGCGGCGCTGCTGGTCGCAGCGCGGGAACCAGCGACAGATCTCGCAGTGCGGGACCGGCTCGGGATAGGTCATTGCGCCATGAGTCTCGTCGGCCGCTGCCTCGAGCCGGCGCCGGACCAGCCGGTGATACGCGAGGTAGTCGGCGACGCGATAGCACTCAGCCGCGAGCTCGGGGAGTCGCGGCACCACGTACATGCGCTCCGGCAACACGCGCTGAGTGTCCTCGAGCAGCTCCGCGTAGAGGCAGAGCTGGAGGATCGCGCCGCCGCGCGTCTCGCGCGCGAGCTTGGTGTCGAGCGGCTCGTAGTGCCATGCGCCGAGCTGGCTCCTGCCGTCGACGCGCAGCAGCAGGTCGGCGCGGCCGAACCAGCGGCCGCTCGCAAGCGTCGCCTGCGCGATCGCCTGCGCGCCCGAGCGCATCGCAGCGAGCGTCTGGGCGAGCGCCTCGGCCGGTGGCGCCAGCTCGGGCAGGCGCGTGATCGCGACGCCCGTGCGCTCGAGGTGCGCGAGGTAGGCGCGCTCGTGCTCGAGGCCGCGCTGGCGCAGCACGTCCGCCTCGGGGCGGAACCAGTGGGGCGGCTTCCAGCGGCCCTCGGCCGCGCCGCGGTCCAGCGCCGTGACGTGCCGGCAGGCGAGGTGGTTGGCGAGATCGGTGGCCGAGAGCCTGAGGGTGTCGCCGTCGAGCTTCACGCGGCGTAGAGCTCCCTGAGTCGCGCGGCGAACTTCGGGCCCTTGCCCTCTTCCTCGTGCTTCACGAACACGAACGCGTCGCTCCACGGCTGCTCGCGGATGCGCTGTGCCCATTCGCCGAGCGTCTGGTCGTCGAACTCCTCCCGCCGCAGCCGCAGGTAGCCCCAGTCGGCGGTGGGGACGAGCGGCGCCACCGGCTCCTCGCCGGTGTCGGAGACGACCAGCGCCACCTTGTGCTTCCTGAGCGTGTCGAACACCTCGTCGTCGAACCACGTCTTGTTGCGGAACTCGAACGCCACACGGCCCGGGCTCGGCACGCCGTCGAGGAAGGCGGTGAGCCGTGGCAGGTCCCTCTTGAAATTCGGTGGGAGCTGGTAGAGGAGCGGGCCCAGCCGGGGTCCGAGCGCGGTGATGACACTGACGAGGCGCGTCACCGACTCCGCGCAGTCGTTCAGCCGCCGCATGTGCGTGATGCGCTGTGGCGCCTTGATCGCGAAGCGGAAACCCTCGGGGACCTGGTCCAGCCAGCCCTGGATCAAGGGCTCGGTCGGCATGCGGTAGAACGTGTTGTTGATCTCCACCGTCTCCAGCCGCTCGGCGTAGAAGCGCAGCATGTCCTTGGACGCCAGCTTCTCCGGGTAGAAGTTGCCCTTCCACTCGTCGAACGAGTAGCCGCTGGTGCCGAGCCAGGCGCGGGCGCTCACGCGCGCGCGCTCCCGAGTGTCCCGCTCCACGCCGCGACCGTGTCGGCCAGCTCGTCCAGCACCTGCTCGTCGCTGCGCCCGCTCTTCTTCAACACGTGGAACATGTGGTCGGCGTGCTCCACGATCCGGAGCGTGGCACGGGGCCCCAGCTTCTCCACGACCGGCCGCAGCAGGTCCAGCTCGGCGAGCGTGTCGCGCGTGCCCTGGAGGAACAGCATCGGCAGGGCGACCTGGTGTAGATGCTCCGCGCGCGAGACGCCCGGGCGCCCGGCGGGGTGGAGCGGGAAGCCGAGGAACACCAGGCCCGCCACGCCTTCGAGGGGCTCCACCGCCGCGGCGCGCGACGTCATGCGGCCGCCCATGGACTTACCGCCGGCGAGGAGCGGCACGCCGCCCGCCTCCTCACGCCCCATCGCCACCGCGGCGCGCACGGTGTCGAGCAGCAGCGGCTCGGGATCGATGCGCCGCGAGCCCTGCTCCGTGTACGGGAACTGGTAGCGCAGCGTGGCGATGCCGCGCGCGGCGAGGCGCTGCGCCATCGTCTCCAGGAACCGGTGCCGCATCCCCGCGCCGGCGCCGTGGGCGAGCACGTAGAGCGCACGCGGGGTCGCGGGCGAGGTGAGCAGCGCCGAGACCTCGACGCTCTTCGACACCGGGAGGCGCCGCTCGCTGGCTTCGGTCGTCACGTGGCGTCCCCTCGCTGCATGCGCGTCTCGATGGCGGCGATCGCCGTGGCCATGTCGATGCCGGGGCCGAGCACGGCGGCGAGCGGATCTTCCATCTTCTCGAAGCGCTTCGGCAATGTCTTCAGCGTGAACTTCGCAGGGTCGAGCTTGCCGTTCACCTCGCTCCAGCGCAGCGGGCACGACGCCGGCGCGCCGGGCAGCGGCCGCAGCGAGTACGGTGCGACGATCGTGTTGCCGTGTCCATTCTGTCCCCAGTCCACGTAGACCTTGCCGCCGCGCGCGTGCAGCGGCCGCGCCAGCGTGGAGATCTCCGGCAACTCGTGCTGCACGAGCGTCGCCAGCAGCCGCGCGAACGTCTTGGACTCGGCGTGCGTGTAGCGCCGGCCCAGGGGGATCAGGACGTGGATGCCGGTGGCGCCCGAGGTCTTGGGATGACTCGGCAGCTCCAGGTCCTCGAGGATCCCCCGCAGCGTCTGGGCGACGCGGATCACGTCGCTGAACGGAGCGCCCTTGGGATCCAGGTCGAGCACCAGCCAGTCCGGCTGCTCGAGCGAGCCCGATCGCGCGCTCCACATGTGGATCGGGATCGTGCCCATGTTCGCCACGTAGCGGAGCGACTCGACGTCGTCCAGGACGAAGAACTTGATGTCGCGCTCGGAGTCTTTCGAATACACGGTCTCGGTGCGCACCCAGTCCGGCACGAACACGGGCGCGTCCTTCTGGAAGAACGACTTGCCCTTGATGCCGTCGGGGTAGCGCGTGAGCACGATGGGGCGATCGCGCAGGTAGGTGAGCATGACCGGCGCGATGGTCTCGTAGTAGCCAATCAGGTCGGCCTTCGTGTAGCCGTCGTCGGGCCAGAACACCTTCTTCAGGTTGCTGAGGCGGACGATGCGCTCGGCAGGGGCGCGGGCCGAGTCCGCGGCGCGCGGCGGCGGGTCCGCCGCAGGAGTGTCCTCGCCGGTATCGGCCGCCACCATCTCCGGCGGATCGTCCTCCTCCGCGACGCGCGCGTCCTCGCGGTGGACGTCTTCCGCCTTCTTGTCGTCACGCATGCCGAGGAAGATGGGATGCCGCAAGCCGCCGTCGGAGGTCCACTCGGTGAAGCGCACCTCGCAGACGAGGCGCGGCTCCACCCAGTGATCGGCGCGCGTGTTCGGGCCGGTATCGCCGAACGGCGAGTCCTTGCGCGCGAGCGACTGGAGCGTCGGCCAGAGCTTGTCCTGGAACGCATCGTCGAAGCCGCTCCCGACACGCGTCACGTGCCGGAGCTTGCCGTCTTCGAAGACGCCCACGTGCAGCGCGCCGAAGTGCCGGCCGCTGCCGCGCGGATCGGTCCAGCCGCCGATCACGAACTCCTGCCGGCGCTGGCACTTGAGCTTCACCCACTCGGGCGAGCGGCGGCCCGTGTACGTGCTGTCGGCGCGCTTGCCGATGATGCCCTCGAGGCCCATCTCCGAGGCTGCTTCGTAGAAGGCCTCGCCCTGTTCCTCGATGTGGTCCGCCGCCTGGACGATGCCCGCGGGCGGGAGCGCGCGCGCGAGGAGGTCCTTGCGCTCGGTGAGCGGCAGCCGGCGGAGGTCGTGGCCTTCGAGCGCCAGGCAGTCGAAGAACACGGCGCGCACCGGCACGCGCGCCATCACCGTGGCGATGTCGCGGGGCTTGTTGAGCAGCATGCGCTTCTGCAGGCGGCCGAAGCTCGGGCGCCCGGAGTCGTCGAAGGCGATGATCTCGCCGTCCACGACGAGGTTCGGCACCGCGAGGGCTCCGATGGCACCGGCGATCTCGGGATAGCGCGCGGTGATGTCTTCGCCGCTGCGGCCGAACATCTTCACCTCGTCACCGCGGCGCTCGGCGATCACGCGCACGCCGTCGTACTTGATCTCGAACAGCCAGCCCGGGCGCGTGAACGGCTGCTCGGTGAGCCTGGCGAGCATGTGCTTCACCTGCGCCCCGCGTACTTCACCACGCGGCGCCTTCTTCGCCTCGACGTGCGCGCGCAGGGCGGCGAGCCAGGCGTTCGCGTCCTTCATCTCCTGCACCGTGAGGCCGGTGATCACCGAGCGTGGCCAGCGCTCGATGGCGTCCACGTCCGCGGCGGCCGCATCCTTCTTCTTGAGCAGCAGCCAGTCCTTCTGGCTCCGCGTGCGCACCAGCGTCCAGCGGCCACCGAGCTTGTGCCCGAACAGCTCGATCTCGATCAGTCCGCGCTCGTAGAGCTCGCGCACCGACTCCGGCTTGAACGAGCGGTACGTGCCACGGTCCCACACGATCACCGAGCCCGCGCCGTAGTTGCCGGAGGGGATCACGCCCTCGAAGTTCGCGTACTCGAGCGGGTGGTCTTCCACGTGCACCGCGAGCCGCTTCTCTTCGGCACGCACCGACGGGCCCTTCGGCACCGCCCAGCTCTTCAAGACGCCGTCCAGCTCGAGGCGAAGATCGAAGTGCAGGTTGCGCGCCCAGTGCTCCTGCACGATGAAGCGCAGCGCGGGCGCTGCGCTCGGGGCCGGGCTCGGCGCCGGTGCGGGCGTCGCGGCGATCGCGCCACCGAACGGCTCGGTCGTGCGCTCGGGGTCGCGCTTCTTGCGGTACGCCTCGAGCGGCGATCGAGCAGCCGGCTCGGCAGGCGGCGTGTCCTTCGCCGGCTCGCGCTTGCGTGCGGGGCGGCGGGCAGCGGAAGAACCGCGTCGGGCAGGCATGTTCTGCGATGACGTTCCTGTAGGGTCCAGCCGATGAACCGTGATATTGAGGGCAGTTAATCACGGTGCTAGCCTCGCTGACCACCACCTCACTGCGAGGGAGGGAATCATGCCTGCACACTCCATCGGGTCGGCCAATATCTCGTTCGGCCTGGTCTCGATCCCGATCAAGATGTTCACCGCCGCGTCCGCCGGCGGCGTGTCCTTCAACCAGATCCACCCCAAGTGCGGCGGCCGGGTCAAGCAGCAGCTGATCTGCCCCACCTGCAACGAGGTCGTGGACCGGAGCTCGCTGGTCAAGGGCTACGAGTTCAGCAAGGACCAGTTCGTGCAGTTCACGGACGACGAGCTCAAGACGCTCGAGGGCGAAGCGTCGCGCATGATCGACATCGCCGAGTTCGTGCCGCTCGACCAGGTGGACCCGATCTACTTCGAGAAGACGTACTACATCGGGCCCGACAAGGGCGGCGAGAAGGCGTACCGGCTGCTCGCGGACACCATGAAACAATCCAACCGCGTCGCGCTCGCCAAGTACGTGATGCGGGGCAAGGAGAACCTGGTGCTGATCCGGGCCGCGAACAACGGCCTCATGCTGCACACCATGTACTTTGCCGACGAGATCCGCGACTTCAGCGAGGTGGACAAGGGCGAGAACGC
>Ga0070688_100000876_pt1 | contig 14958 bp, 14 predicted proteins | sample KBSS13HmetaG_FD_64679 | JGI IMG/M metagenome (GOLD analysis project Ga0070688, IMG submission 64679) | Switchgrass rhizosphere microbial communities from Kellogg Biological Station, Michigan, USA - KBS S1-3H metaG | ecosystem: Host-associated > Plants > Roots > Rhizosphere ...
TTGTTGAAGAACGCCTCGATGTACTTGGCGCGCGCGCGGCCGTAATCGATCCAGTAGGCGTGCTCGTAGACGTCCAGCGCGAGAATCGGCGTGGCATTCCAGATCGGGAACGTGTTCTGAGCGTCCCCCACCGTGGTGGTCAGCGTCTGGAAATCGTGGTCGTAGGCGAGCCACACCCAGCCGCGAGCGGCGAGTCCTGACGCCTTGAAGTCGGCGAGCCAGGCGTCGTAGGAAGGGAAGTCGCGCTGGATCATCTCCATCAGACGCGTGCTCGGCTGGCCGCCTTTGCCGCCCAGGTGGCCGAAGTAGATCTCGTGGTTCTTGACCCCGCCGATCGCGAACGACAGATCGACGCGCAGACCGCGCAGATCGCTGTAGATCTGGTTGGCGGAGCCGCGGTCGACGCTGTTCAACCGCTCCTGGATCTCGTTCACCTTTCCGCAGTACCCCTTGTACAGCTCGTAGTGCTCTTCCATGGTGCGCTGCGAGATTCCGTTGAGCTCGCGAATCGACGCGAACTTCTTCGGTTCCAATTTGGGCCAGGGCATCCGAAATCCTCCAATAAATGGCGCTCGAAGAGCGCCGAAGGGTCGTTGGTCAGGAGGACTGACGGTAGTCCCGCGTTCCGCCGCCTGTCAACGACCGGCCCGCCGGCGGGGACCGCGCCGGTCGCGAAGAAACCGACGTCTTCAAGAGACGTTCAGGGTGTTTCCGGTCGCTCGCGCATCCCGTTGGCATTGGCGAGCAGACCGCTCGCGACCGAATCGAACACGGCGCGGACTCGGGGCAGACTCTTGTCACAGCTCGCGTCGTAGATGCGGCAGGCGGCGAGCGTGTAACCACATCCGCAGGTGCAGCGTCGCGTGTTGACCTGACGCAGGAAGATCTCTCTTCGACCGGCGTCGAGCGACGCCAGCTCCACTTCGGGCAGGTCGTCGATCCAGCGCGTCTTCTCGTCCGCGCCTCCCGCCTGGTTCAGCGCTTTCGGAATCGGGTTCGAAGTGTCCGCGGGCGAGTTGGAGGCCATGGTCGACGGTGGGGTTCGAGCGGCCTTCCACTGGCCAACCGCGACCGCCAGCCCGGCAATCAGGACGAGGCCAGCCGCAGCGGCGATCCATCGTCCCGCCGAGCGTCTGGGTGTCGCTTCGGAGTCCATAGGCGCCTTTCGATGCAGGGGACCGGCCCTCGACCCGCGGGCGGCCCCGCTCGGCGGCGGGGCTTGCGATACGTTAGCCTGTGCCTGACATCCCACGGAAACCTCGAGGTGACCCGATGAGCTGGATCCGGACCGCCGACGCCACGCTTCCTCCACCCGCGGACGGCCGTGATCCCGTTTCGCAGTCGGGCATGACCTCCCTGCTCGAGGCCCTGGCGCTCCATGCACCGGACTTGAAGGCAACCGTCGAGCACGGCAGGGCGCTCATGGACGACCCCTCTCCGCTGTCGAATGCCCAGGCCGAACTGATCGCGGTGGTGGTGTCGGCCACGAACGGATGCGGCTACTGCGTCGCCCATTACGGACCGCGACTGGCGCTGGCCCTCGGCGACGAGGCGCTCGCGCGGGCGGTGGCTCGCGACTATCGGGAAGCCAACCTCGCGGCCCGAGACCGCGTGCTCCTGGACCACGCGGTCGCGCTGACCTGTGAGCCATCGGAACGCAAGCTCGAGGACGTCGAACGCGTCCGGGAGTACGGCTTCGACGACACCGCGATTCTGCGCGCCACCCACCTGGCCGCCTGGTTCGGGTTCGTCAATCGACTCGCGAGCGGACTCGGCGTGGCGCTCGAACCCGACATCCATGAGTGGGAGTTCGGCGATCAGCGCTGATTCACGCGCCGCGTGACGTTTTGACTGGAAGTGCATCCGGAGAATTGGTTTAGACTTTTCTTTCTCCGACGATGATCTCCGGTCGCCTCTTGTTCGTCACTGCCCTCCTGGCCTCGTTTCATTGGCTGCCGAGCACCGTCTCGGCCCAGGTTCTCCTGCCGCCCGGATTCGCCCTCGAGGAGGTTCACCCCCAGGTCAATTTCCCCACCTGCATTCGCTTTTCTCCCGACGGCCGACTCTTCTTCACCGAGCTGAGCGGGCGGGTCGCCTACTTTCCTTCGCTGACGTTCCCCAATTCGGTCACCTGGACCACGCTGAACGTGGCGAGCGGCGGGGAGCGCGGCGCCCTTGGCCTCGCCTTCCATCCCAATTACCCGGACTCGCCCTACGTCTATGTGGTCTACACGGCGGCGAGCCCCCTGAACGACCGCCTGGTTCGTTACGTGGACCAGCTCGGAGAAGGGAAGTCCCCGGCGATCCTGTTCGAGAACTCGGGCGCCGAGGACTTCCACCACGGGGGCCGCGTCGCCTTCGGCCCGGACGGTCAGATCTATCTGACCTACGGAGACCAGCTCGACCCCGCGGCGGCGCAGTCGATCACCGACCGAAGAGGGAAGATCTTCAGACTCGGTCGCGGGGGAAAGCCGGCGCCAGGCAATCCCTTTGGGCCACAGAATCCGGCGGCTCTCTACGGGATCCGCAACGCTTACGGCCTTTGCTTCGATCCGCTCGAGGGTACCGGGTACTTCACCGACAACGGCCCGGAGTGCGACGACGAGATCAATCTGCTCACGTTCGGCACCAACTATGGGTGGGGGCCGAACGACGATTGCAACGGCACGCCTTCCGGAACACGCGCCCCGCTGGCTTACATCAATCCGACGATCGGGATCACCGGCTGTTGTGTGTATCGCGGCGGCGTCTACCCGAGCCGCTGGGACGGGGCCCTGTTCTACGGCGCCGTCAACACCGGGCTGCTCTATCGCGCGCGTTTCGTGGCCGGCCGGCCGGACCTGATCGATACCCTCGACGTCTTCGCGGATTTCCATGATCCCGTGCTCGACGTCACGGTCGGCCCGGACGGTTTCCTCTGGGTCGCGACGATGGGACGCATCTGGAGGATTAGCTACACCCCACCGGTGGTCGGGGTGGGAGATCCTCGAGGGGTCTCGGCCGCGCCCACTCTCCGGATCGGTCCCAACCCATTCCGCGCGAACGTGGCGTTCGAGATCGAGAACGCTGCCGCGGGAGCGCGGGTCGAGGTCATGGACGTCCAGGGTCGACACATCCAGAGCTGGAGCGTCGAATCGAACCGCCGACTCCAGTGGGATGGCCGGAGCGCGCGCGGCGATCGCGTCCCTCCGGGGATCTATCTGGTCCGGCTGACCACCGCCGACCGGCAGATCACCCAGCGGATCATTCGAGTCGGGAGCTGATCAGCGCGGCGGCGCTTCCACCGCGGCGATCTCGAACACCGCCAGCGCGGCGCCGACTCCGGGTCCCGGCTCGTAGCAGAGCACCTGGCCCGGAACGTCACTGCCCAGGAATCCGCGCAGGAACTCCAGATGGCGCAGGCCAGCCTCGGGGTGAGCGCGCTCGACGACCTGCGGGTCGCCCACGGTGAGATCGCTCCACGTGCCCGCGGCCAGCGCCTGGAGCGCGTGCTCGTCGAACACCCGGGCCTCAGGGACCTCCCGATGGAAGCTCCACGCGTGCGCATCGTTCGAAAGCAGTCCTCCGACGACCAGCGCGGCCTTCTCCGCGCGGTTCTCGAGGACGCGGCGCACGATCTGTCCCCACGCGCGGCACTCCGAGGCCGGCCTCATGGCGACGGACAGCGGCACCACCGTCGACTCGCGGCGCGGCAGCAGGAAGTGGAGCGGCACCGTGACGCCGCTGTCCACCCCGCGCTGGGTCGGCCCCACCCGCGCGCCGGCCTTGGCTCCGGCGTCGATCAACGCACGCGCGATGACCGGGTGACCCGTACAGTCGTAGCGCATCTCGACCCCGAACGCCGGCAGGTCGGTGCGCGTGCGATGGCGCTTCCCCACGCCCACCTGGAACGGCCCTGGTGAGACCCATCGCGCGCTGAGTGCCACCACCACGTCGGGACGCTCTTCGGTCAGGCGGGCGCTCTCCCGAGCCAGTGCTTCGAGCATCGGCGTGCGATGACGGCGGTGCTCGTCGAGCACCAAGGTCGGAAGGTGGGGGACCAGCCAGGCTCTCGAGGTCAGCATGGCTAGTGGTGACGGATGCGGAATTCTCCCGCTCTCGCCGCCGCGCGCTCGTTGCCCGCGCCGATCTCGAGTCCGCGGTCGGTGGCCTCGACCAGGAGCTCGCCGGGAAGCGGAAACATCACGCGCTCCTCGAGCAGCTTGAACTCTTCCAGCCGGTGACCGCCCGACTTCTGCACGAAGGCGATGCAGTCCTGGACCACGGGCTCGGGCGTCGAGGCACCCGCCGTGATGCCGACGTCACCCTGGATCCATTCGACGCGGATGTCGTCCGCCGACTCGATCAGAAACGCCCGCGCGCCCAGCGTGGCCGCGACCTCGACCAGACGATTGGCGTTGCTGCTGGTCGGCGCACCGACCACCAGCACCACCTTGCAGCGTCGCGCCAGCTCCTTCACCGCGTCCTGCCGGTTCTGGGTGGCGTAACAGATGTCGGCCTTGGTGGGCTCGCGCATCGCCGGGTACTTGCGGCGCAGCGCTTCGACGATCGTGCGCACGTCGTCCACCGAGAGCGTGGTCTGCGAGATGTAGGCGACGCGGCTCGGATCGGGAAGCGAGAGCGCCTCGACGTCGGCCACGTTCTCGACCAGCACGATCGCGTCGGGCGCCTCACCCATCGTGCCTTCGACCTCGACGTGGCCGCGGTGGCCGATCAGCACGATCGAGTAGCCTTCCTTGGCGTAGCGCAGCGCCTCGAGGTGCACCTTGGTGACGAGCGGGCAGGTGGCGTCCAACGCCCGCAACCCTCGCGCCTTGGCTTCGCTCCGGATCGCGGGCGAAACCCCGTGGGCCGAGAAGATCACGACGCTCTTCTCGGGCACGCTCGACAGCTCGTCGACGAACACCGCCCCCTTGGCCTTCAGGTCCTCGACGACATGGCGGTTGTGAACGATCTCGTGGCGGACGTAGATCGGCGCGCCATAGACCTGGAGCGCCATCTCGACGATGTCGATGGCCCGGTCGACGCCGGCGCAGAATCCGCGCGGCGCGGCGATGAACAACGTGGGGGTGGGAGAGCTCATGGTAGCCCGCTCCGGATGGGGCGGTTCGCGACTCTACCGGAAGCTCCTGGAGCGCGCCAACGAGCCGCCGCGTTCAGCGCTTGCGCGGCCCCTGGGTCGCGGCGCTGTCGCGCGCCGCTCTGGCCGCGACGGCCTTCAAGCTGTCCGCGGTGAACACGGCGCGCAGCGAATCGGGAGCTCGAGAGCGCAGCACGCCGATCAGCGCCTCGACTCGCGCCTGTTCGCCGCGATCGTCACCGAACAGCCGCTGGCCCGTGCGCAGCTGCTCGAGCGCTTCCCGCGTGCGGCCTCTGCCCGCCAGGGCCATGCCGTAGACCACGTGCGGAGCACCGGTGTTGGGGGCGACCCTCAAACCATCCTGCGCGAGCGCCAGCGCCTCGTCCGGACGATTCAGCGTCTGCAGCAGCTCCACCGCGGAGAGGCGGGTCGCATGCTCGAGCGGCGCCGCGGCGAGCCACCGTCGATAGACCTCCACCGCCTCGGCGTCCCTTCCTTGCGCACGCAGGAGTTGGATCTCGGCGATGTACCCGATCGAGAAGCTCGAGTCCGCCCGGGTTGCGCGCCGGTAAGCGGCGAGCGCCGTGTCGGGGCGACCGGAGCGGCGTTCGAGGTTGCCGAGATTGAACCAGGTCACAGGATCGTCGGGCTCGCGACGGATCGCCTCCTGATAGGCCGCTCGCGCCTCCTTCGGGCGACCCGCTGCCGCGAGGGCTGCCCCGAGGTCGCGATGCTCCTCGGCGTTCGTAGGCGGCAGCGCGATGGCGCGACGCAGGGCTCGCTCGGCGTCGGCCGTCCGCTCGGCCTTGAGATACGCCGCTCCCAGCGCGTGCCACGCGAGCCCGTCCTTCGAGTCTCGACGAGTGACGAGCTCGAGCTGCTGGATGGCCCTTGGCGTGTCGCCGGCACGGTTCAGCGCGATGCCGAGCTCGCGCGCGGCGTCGCGGTGGTCGGGATGGCGCTCGACTTCCGCCGCGAAGCACTTGACCGCTTCGGCCCACTGCGCCCGGGTGTTGAAGAGCAACCCCATTCGGTAGTTCGCGTCGCGAAGGTCGGGATCGATTCGCAGCGCCGTCCGGTAACTGACGATCGCCGCTCCGGGATGGTGGTCGCGCTCGTACTCCTTCCCCTTCTCGAACTGCTCACGAGCCTGAGCGGCGGCGTTCCCCGCCGCGGTGTCGGCCGGATTGGGTCGGCCCGGGATCAGCACCGGGGCCGGCTCGGATTCGGGAGGCGCGCTGTCGGAGGTGGTCGGCACCCACAGCGTCGGTCCCTTGGAAGGCGCCTGCGCGCCGCTCGGGGGAGCGAGGATCACGCCGAGGAGGGCGACGAGCAGCAAGCAACGAGGCCCCGCGTGCGGCGGGGCCTCGTGGATGGGTGACGCGATCAACGGAAAGCGGTCAGCGGCCGGAGAAGCTGGGCTTGCGCTTCTCGACGTACGCCGCCAAGCCTTCCTTGGCATCTTCGCTCTGGAAGAGCTGCTGCTGCAGCTCGCGCTCGATCGCGAGACCGCTCTCGAACGGGACCTCGGCGCCACTCTGAACCGAGCGCTTGATCCGTCCCACGGCCTTGGCGGCGCGATTCGGAGGGCAGAAACTCTCGGCGTACTTCTGGATCTTCTCGATGAACTCGTCGTTGCTGGCCGTCTCCCAGATCTGGTTGACCATGCCGAGCTGAAGGCCCTTCTCGAAGTCGAAGGTCTCGCCGCTCACCATGAGCTCGATGGCCGTGCTCTTGTTGATCAAGCGCGCCAGGCGCTGGGTGCCGCCCGTACCGGGCAGCACGCCCAGGGACACTTCCGGAAGCCCGATCTTGCCCGCGCCCTTGCGCGCGATGCGAAGGTCCGCCGCCATCGCGATCTCGAGGCCGCCGCCCACCGTGTGACCGTTGAGCGCGGCGATCACCAGCTTGGGCGTGTGCTCGAGCCGATTGAGCGTCTCGTTGGCGTGGAGACAGAAGAAGTACTTGAAGGTGGGATTCACCGTCTTGAGCATGTTGATGTTGGCGCCGGCGCAGAAGAACTTCTCCCCCGCGCCACGCAGCACCACGACGTGCACGTTCTCGTCGAAACGCGCCTGCAGAATCGCCTCGTCGAGATCGCGCATCATCTCGTACGTGTAGGTGTTGGCCGGCGGATCCATAAGCTCGATCCACGCCACGCCATTCTTGACCTGGTAATCCGCCAGCTTCTTGGCCGCGGTGCTCTCCATGGAGGGATTCTCCCGTTCGCGTCGACGACGAGCGGCCGGAAGGCCGCGGGGTATCGGTGGAAGGGAGCGAGTATAGGGAGGCCACTCCGCGAGCGTCAACGACCGCGGCGCCGGCCTCGGCAGGCCTGGCACTACTCGAAGTGACTCGCCGTGAGCGCCGCGGGCTCGCCGGTGAACCGCGCCGGACGCTTCTCCACGAAGGCGCGGGTCCCTTCAGCCACGTCGGGGCTCTCCCAGCAGATGCGCTGAGCTTCGATCTCGGCTTCCAGGCACTCGCCGAGGGAGCGCTGGAGCGAAGCGGTCAGCGTGCGCTTGGTGAGCCGGATGCTGGTCTGCGGCCCCGAGGCCAGACGAGTCGCCCACATCCGCACTTCGTCGGCAAAACGCTCGTGGGGAACGACGCGATTGACGAGGCCGACGCGGAGCGCCTCCTGGGCGTCGATCATCTCGGCGAGCCAGCAGAGCTCGAGCGCCTTGGCGACCCCGACGAGCCTCGGCAGGTGGTAGGCGCCGCCCCAGTCGATGTGCAGACCTAGCTTCACGAATGTCTCCCCCAGCGTCGCGCGATCCGAGGCGATCCGCAGATCGCAGGCCAGCGCCAGGTTGAGGCCACCGCCCGCGGCGGGGCCATTGAGTGCGGCCACCGTGGGGATCTCGAGCGCGGCCAGCCGGCGCGCGGCCATGCGGCCGGCGTCGAGCATCGGCAGGAACTCCTCGTACGTCGCCCCGCGGGATTTGAGATCGACCATGTGCTGGATGTCTCCACCGGCGGAGAACGCGCGGCCGGCTCCGGTGATCACCAGCACGCGTGCCTCCGGATCCGCGGCCACGCGGTCGAGCGCGGGCACCAGCGCTTCCCGCATGTCGTCCTTGAATGCGTTCAACTTCTCGGGTCGGTTGAGCGTGAGCGTCGCGATGCGATCCACGACCTGAAGCTGAACGAGCTCCGTCATGACTCCTCCTGCGTGAGTGAACCGGCTGGGCGCCGCCCCGCGCGGCGCCCGAGCCGACGGTCTTCCGACCGGAACGCTACTTCTTTGGTTCGGCCTTGACGATGACGTGCGACGCGAGCTTGTTGTACTCGGCCTTGGTCACCAAGTTCTTCGACGTGAGGTCGCTCTTCGACTTGAGCGGCCGCGCCGCGATGATCTTCTCCGCCGTGGCCTCATTCACGCCCGGCAGCTTCATCAATTCCTCCTTCGAGGCGGTGTTGAGGTCGACCTTGGGCGGCGTGGTGTGGTGCGTGGTCGTGGAGTGGCTCTTGGCCGAGGTCGACCCGGTGGACGGCATCGTGCTGCTGCTGCTCTGAGCCAGCGCCACGGTCGCGGCGGTGAGTGTCATCATGGCCGCGATCGCGAGGAACATCGACTGCTTGCGAAGCATGGAGAACCTCCTGACGAGGGGATACGGCTGCACGCCGGAGCGCCCTCGACGCGCCGGACGTGGAGGCATCCGATGGGATGCCTCGTTCGAGGTCGATGGCCGTGAGGCGTGGCCATCGAACGAGGAATGGCGATGGGGTGGAGACCGAAAGGGCGAAGGGAAGCGAGAGACGAGGAAGTCGCGAGGTCGCTGCGCCGGAGGGAATGGCGATGGCGCGCGGAGGCGAGGCAAGCCAAAGTGGGCTCGCCCGCGGGGGCCCGCGACTGCTCATGGCGGCTCGTTCACGTGTGACTCGATCCGACTCGCTGCGCTCGCTTCGCCACCAGCCAAAGGCCTGGTGGCCGGCGGTGAAGCTCGAGAGCGCCAAAGGCGCATGGCCGCCGCTCTTGAATGATCGTGGCGTGGGCAAACGATGGACGGCGTGGGGCACGGTGGCCGAATGATGGTTCCGACGCCGGTGCGGAGTCGCAGGCACGCTCGGGGCGGATCCGCGCACGGTTCGCGCGACGAGGTTCGGGGCCGCGACCGAGTGCGCGTGCCGATGATGAGCATGAGGCAGCCGCTTGTGAGTGGCGGCGACCGCGTCGGGAGCCGCTCGGCCGGACGCGCGAGCCGGATCCGTGAGGCCGATTCCGGCGGCGACGGCGAGCCACAGGATGAAGAGCGACCGACGCATGTTCGAAGTCTCGTTCATTTTCGTTCACGGACGTTATCGTCCGTTCGCCATGTCTATACACCCGAGATGCGGAGGGCTGGGGGCGTGGCTGACCGGCGAAGGCCATGGAAAGGCGTGGGTTGAGCGGCAAACGAGGGGTGTCTTCAGGAGTCCGTAAATTATTTCGGGCGCGCTGGGGCAATCCACCCGTCGCGGGCCACCAGGATTGCGGGCGCCAAATCCGGCGTGCGAGAATCCGTCGCCATGAAGCCGCGTCAGGACCACCTCCGGAACCGCTGGCTCCGTTCCCTGGGCATCGTGGTGATCGCCGTGTTGGCGCTCGCCGCGGGTGGACACTTCTGGCATCACCTCACCGACGCCGCATGCGACAGCCCGCGTGACGCCTACCCTCATCCCTGCGCGCAGTGTGCGGGATTCCATGGCGGCGTGGTCGCCGAGTCCATCCAGGCGGCGGCGGCACCCCGACTCAACGATCTGGCCGCGGTCTTCGTCGCCCCGGATTGCGACCGCGTCGGTCAGACTCGCGGCACCGGGTCTCCTCGAGGTCCTCCTCTCTCCTAGAGCCTGAACGCGAAGGCCACGCCTTCGCGCCATCGCGTCTCGTCACGACATTCGCCGAGGCGTGCGTCCGTTCCGCTCTGGAGTTCACAGGAGGATCGTGTGCTCGCGCACCGTACCTGGTCTGCGAGGACGTGCCTGCTCATCGTGCTGGCGCTCCTCGTTGGAGTGACACCGACACGAGCCGGCGTCACCAATCCGAACATCTCCATTCTGGGGCAGCCCTTTTCGCGCTGGACCAACGACGAGAACGATCCCGACGTCCGCCGCGCCACACTGGACGTGGGCGAGACCGAGGTCATCTACGACGACTACCTGAATCCTTATGCGAAGGGCTTCTTCACCATCTCGTTCGGAGCCGATGACGTCGAAGTCGAGGAAGGCTATTTCACTCTGCTTCGCGGATTGCCCGCCGGCCTCACGCTCAAAGGTGGCAAGTATCGGGTCGGCTTTGGCAAGCTCAATCCGCTCCATCCGCACGCGGTTCCCTTCGCCGATCGACCTCGGGTGCTCGCCGCCTACATGCCGGGCGATGAGTCGTTCAACGAGACCGGGGTCCAGCTGTCGGGCCGCTTGCCGAGCCCGGGGGATGTCTCGATCAACGCTTCGGCCGACTGGCTGAAGGGCGACTCGTTCTTGATCTCGCGATCGCCTTCGGGGGATCCCGGCGATCCTCTCCTCTCGGGCGGAGACGACCGCGCTCAGGAGTCGCGCCCCGCCGGCATCGGACGGCTCTCGGCGTTCATCCCGATTCACGACCGCTCAGGGCTGGAGATCGGGTTCTCGGGCACTCAGGGAACCAACAACGTCGCCGCGGGCACACGGACCACGGTTCTCGGGGGTGACGTGAAGCTCAAGTTGTGGACGTCGGCAAGCGCCTACCTCCTGCTGCAAGGCGAGGTGATGAGTCTGGATCGCGAGAACGCGGCGTGGGACTCCACCACGCAGAGTTACGGATCGACCTCGGTGAAGCCGTTCGGCGGTTACGTGTTCGCCGACTACAACTTCGGCACCCGATACAACGCCGGCGTCTCGTACGAGCACTTCGAGGAGCCGACCGCGACCCAGGCGGCGGATCAGGCGTTCGGGGCCTTCGCCGGGCTCTCGCTGCTCGAGGAGAGCACCGTGTTCCGTCTGGATTGGAATCACTTCATGCCGGGCAATGGCTCGGCCACACCCGACAACATCGACACCGTCACCTTACGCGTCATCTTTTCCATGGGCCCGCACAAGGCCCATCAGTTCTAGGAGGACCTATGAAAGCCTGGCTCTCAGCACTCGTCTTGAGCGCTTCGCTCATGGCACCCTGGGCGGCGGAAGCGAAGATCAAAGTCGCCGCCTCGATCAACGATCTCGCATCGATCGCCAACTCCGTGGGCGGCGATCAGGTCGAAGTGTTCGCGATCGCGCGCTCCAACACCGACGTTCACCGCGTCGAGGCGCTGCCTTCGTACATGGTCAAGGTCTCGCGCGCCCAGATCTATCTCAAGGTCGGGCTCCAGCTCGACCAATGGGCGGATCCGATCATCGACGGATCGCGCAACGAGCACCTGACGATGGTGGATTGCTCCCAGGGCGTGCACGTCCTCGAGGTCCCCACCGGCCGTGTCGATGCCTCGATGGGGGACGTTCACCCCAACGGCAATCCTCACTACTGGCTCGATCCAAGAAACGGCGGCGTGGTGGCGCACACCATCGCCGAGGCCTTTGCACACCAGGACCCCGCACACGCGGCGGATTTCCGGTCACGCGCCGATCAGTTCGCGAAGGACGCCGAGGCCGCGTGGAAGAAGGGCGTTCAAGCGGCGGCCGCGCTTCCGACCAAGACGGTCTTCACGTATCACCGCTCGTGGAGCTATTTCGCGGATGCGTTCGGCCTCGAGGTGGCCGCGACCGCGGAGCCGGTGCCCGGGATTCCCCCGACCGCGCGCCATCTGTCGGAACTGGTCCAGATCGCGAAGTCGCGAGGCGTGCGCGCGCTGATCGAGGAGCCCTACTTTCCGACCGACGCCGGAAAGTTCCTCGAGCGTGAGGCCGGAGTGAAGACCGCGCTGGCCTCGCCCTCGTGCGACGCTCCGGCGGCGGGGAGTTACCTCTCGCGCTTCGATACGGTCTTCCAAGCGTTGACCGCAGCCTCCGCGCGCCAGGGCAACCCATGATCGACGCCCTGTCCCTCCCCTTCTTCAGGATCGCGGCCATCGCGGTATTGGTGCTGGCGGGCATCCATGCCTACCTGGGTTTCCACATCGTGCGGCGCGGGGTCTTGTTCGTCGATCTCGCGCTCGCGCAGATGGCGGCGCTCGGGGTGGCGCTCGGGCTCGTGCTCGGCCTCGAGCACAACGAAACGGCGTCTTACCTGCTCGCCCTTGGCATGACGTTCATCGGCGCGGCGGTGTTCTCTTGGCTTCGCGGGCGCGCGCGCAACGTGCCCCTCGAGGCCTTCATCGGGGTGGTGTTCGCGACCGCGCAGGCCTTGGTGTTCCTCGTGCTCGAGAAGAGTCCCGCGGGACCGGAGCACCTCAAGGAGACCTTGGTCGGTACGCTCTACACCGTGGATCCGCGGCACATCGCGCTGGTCGCGGTGCTCTACGCGGCGATCGGAATCGTGCACTTTCTGCTCCGCAAACCGTTCTTCGAGATCACGTCCGATCCTCAGGGCGCGCACGCTCGCGGGCGCAGGTTGTTCCTGTGGGATCTGCTCTTCTACGCGACGTTCGGATTCGTGGTGACGTCGGCCGTGCAGATCGCCGGAGTCCTGCTCGTGTTCGGGTTGCTCGTCATTCCCGCCATCGCCGGCTTGATGTCCACGTCGCGCACGGGACTGGCCATGGTGGTGGGTTGGGTGTTCGCGATCGTGGCCGGCGTCGTGGGCCTGCTCGGCTCCGTGCAGATGGATCTTCCGGCGGCGCCGAGCGTGCTCGTCACCTTGACCGCGATGCTGGCGCTCCAGGGGTTGATCCTCTCCGCGTGGAGGCGCATGCGTCCATCCACCGCATGACGAGATGGGCGCGGCCCTGCATCCGTCGTCTCACACCAGTTCGACCGCCAGGAGTGATCCGTCATCGCTCAGACCGCGCCCGCTCCAATCCCGGACCTCGCGCATGAGCTCGGCGACGCCACCCGCGAGACTGCGGTGCCGGTGGCGCCGCAGGCCGGCGAGGACACGATCGCGACCGAATGGGGCGCCGGAAGCATCCATCGCTTCGAACACGCCGTCGGAGCTGAAGTACACCCGGCTGCCTCCGGCGAGCGACACGCGGTGATCGCGAAAGACCGCGTCGGGAAGGACGCCGATCGGAAAGTCGTAGCGTTCGATGTTCACGGGCTCGCCACCGCGCGGCACATGGATGGGCGCCCCCTGGCCGGCGGAGACGAAACGCAGCTCTCGACGTGGGACGTCGAGGATCCCGTAGAACATCGTGAAGTACTGCCCGCCGTCGGTATCCATTGGGAACATCCGGTTGAGTCGGCTGGCCACGCGACGCGGCGGCACCAGCCGGGGCGGGCGGCGTCCATTCCGCGAGGCCTCGACCAGGATCGCTCCAGGTCTCAGGAACGGGCAGAGGGCGTGGTGGAGCGCGACGAGGAGCATGGCCGCCTTCACCCCGTGGCCGCTCACGTCGATCAGGTAGAAGCCGAGGTGTTCCGGATCGAGCGCGAACACGTTCAGCGTGTCGCCGCCGAGCCGCTCGCAGAGCTCGACCGACCATGCCACCCGGACTCCCTCCAGCGCCGGGATCGAGGTGGGAAGCAGCGACCGCTGCATGTCGGCGGCCGCCTCGAGATCCGCGCGCATGCGCTCATTGGCGCGCCGCAGGTCCTCCGCGGCGGCCCGCCGGTCGGTGACGTCGCGCAGCAACGCGATCAGATAGCTGCCCGTGCTGAGTGACACGACCGACGCGGAGATTTCGGTGGCTCGGCGCTCTCCGTCCCGCGTTCGGCACTCGACTTCGATCGTCGAGCCCATGCCCTGTTCGAGGACCTGACGCGCGAAGGCCTGCAGCTGATGCGGATCGTCGGGATACAGGCCCATCAGCGGCATCGTCAACAGCTCGCCTTCCTCGTAGCCCAGCATCTGGCAGGCGCGGCGATTGACGTCGACGATCCGATCGCTGGACGGATCGACCACCAGGATACCGTCGTTCGAATGGTCGAAAATCTTGCGTAGCGCGTCTTCGCTGCGAACCAAGGCTTCGGCAGCCCGCTCGGCCGCCCGGTTCCAGGCTTCGAGCTCGGCCACTCGCTCGCGCAGGCGCTCGAGCTCCAGCGTCGGGTCCACGAAGGGCGACGCGACCGACAAAGCCATGGTTTGCACCTCGCTCGCGGTGAGAGGTTGCTGCGGGTGGATGCCGATGGGTCAGATACGTGGATGGTTCGCTCCAGATGCGTGCCCTCGACGAGCGCCGGGTCCCGCGTCACGTGCGCGGATCGCTGACAGATGCTTTACTCCCGCGCCATGCGAACCGACCTCTTTCGGCTATACGAAGCTTCCGTGCAGGATGTGGATTTCGATCTCTACTTTTTTCGCAGTGTCTACCGGACCATTCGCGGAACCACATTCGAGCGTCTCCGCGAGGATTTCTGCGGCACCGCCCGCCTCGCATGCACCTTCGTCCAGCGCAAGGCCTCGCGCGAGGCTTGGGCGGTGGATCTCGATGCGCGGACGCTGGCCTGGACGCGCGCGCACCACTTGCCGCTGCTCGGCGACGCCGCGCGCCGGATTCACCTCGTTCGTGCCGATGTTCGCCGCGTCCGCACACCCAAGGTCGATGTCGTCACGGCCCTCAACTGCTCGTGGTGGGTATTCAAGAAGCGGCCGGCGCTGATCGAGTACTTCCGAAGCGTTCACCGATCCCTGGCCCCTCGCGGCCTCATGGTGCTCGACGCGTTCGGAGGCGACCGCACCCTTCGGGAGACGAACGAGCGCAGGCGCGTTCGCGGCATCCGCACGTTTGCCGGCGAGCGGGTGCCCCCTTTCACCTACATCTGGGAACAGAAGAGCTTCAATCCCGTCGACTACAACATGCACGCCGCCATTCATTTCGAGCTCG
>Ga0070688_100000878_pt1 | contig 14950 bp, 10 predicted proteins | sample KBSS13HmetaG_FD_64679 | JGI IMG/M metagenome (GOLD analysis project Ga0070688, IMG submission 64679) | Switchgrass rhizosphere microbial communities from Kellogg Biological Station, Michigan, USA - KBS S1-3H metaG | ecosystem: Host-associated > Plants > Roots > Rhizosphere ...
GGCGACGAACAAGGAGCAGAAGATCCGCATCGAGGCGTCGAGCGGCCTCTCGGACAGCGAGATCGACCGCATGGTGAAGGACGCCGAGAAGAACGCCGAGGAAGACAAGAAGCGTCGCGACGAGATCGACACGCGAAACCGCCTCGACAGCATGACGTACGAGGTGGAGAAGAACGCCAAGGAGTGGTCGGACAAGCTTCCGGGCGACCTCAAGACGCGGCTCGAGGGGTCGGTGGAGCGTGCGCGCAAGGCGCTTCGGGGCGACGATATGAACGAGATCCGCGCCGCGCAGGAGGAGCTCAGCAAGACCTTCGGCGAGGCAGGCCAGTCGTTCTACGCGCAGAGCCAGGGCGCGCCGGACGCCGGTCAGGGTGCGGCGGACGCGGGTGCGGCGCAGGGCGACGGGGCATCCTCCAAGCCGGCGGACGACGTCGTCGAGGCGGACTACGAGATCGTGGACGAGGCCAAGAAGTAGTAAATCGCGATCTGGGCCAATTCAGTAGCAAACCGAAGCGGGCGCCCGGCGTGTCTCACCCATTGGGAACACAGGGCGCCCGCCTTCTTGTATAGTACAGGGAGCCGGACGCAGGACACTCTCAGGAGCGGACGAATCAGTATGCCAAGCAACTTCTCCCGCGTGCGCCTGGGCGCCGCGGTCGCGACCGCGTTCGTGTGCGGTCTTCTCTTCGCTTCAGGATTCGATCTCACGCGCTTCGGCTTCGCCCAGGATGGGACGAAGGGTGCGAAGGTGGCGTCCTCGCAGGTGCAGTCGCTCGCCGAGACCGGCAGCGCGTTCGAGGCGATCGCCGATCACGTGACGCCGAGCGTGGTGTCGATCCAGACGACTCGCGTCGCGAGCTCGCGGCAGCGAGGCAGCCGACCGGACATCGAGGAGTTCTTCCGCAACTTCCAGCCGTCGCCGCAGGAGCGCGCGCCGCAGGAGGCCAGCGGCACGGGCTTCATCGTCTCGAAGGACGGCTACATCCTGACCAACAACCACGTCGTCGCCGACGCGGACAAGGTCACCGTCTCCCTCCTCGACAAGCGCGTGTTCGAGGCGAGGGTGATCGGGCGTGATCCGACGACCGACGTCGCCGTGATCAAGATCGACGGCACCAATCTCCCCGTCACGGCGCTTGGCGACGACAACAACGCGCGTGTCGGGCAGTGGGTCGTCGCGATCGGCAACCCGCTCGGCCTCGACTTCACCGTCACGGCCGGGATCATCAGCGCCAAGGGCCGGCCGCTCGCGGGCCTTCTGGGCAATCGCGGCTACGAGATCACCGACTACATCCAGACCGACGCGGCGATCAATCCCGGCAACTCGGGCGGACCGCTCGTCAACATCCGCGGCGAGGTGATCGGGATCAACAGCGCGATCGCCAGCAGCACGGGCTTCTACGCCGGGTACGGATTCGCGATCCCGGTGACGCTCGCCAAGCAGGTGATGGACGACCTGATCCGGTACGGCAAGGTGCGCCGCGCGGTGATGGGCGTCGCCATCGCGCCCGCGACGGCGGTGGAAGCGAAGGCCGCCGGCCTGAAGGAGGTCACGGGCGTCTACGTGCGCTCGTTCAGCACGGAGACGGAGAGTCCGGCGAAGGACGCCGGCATCCAGCCGGGCGACGTGATCATCACCGCCGACGGCAAGCCGGCGGACCGCGTGAGCACACTCCAGCGGATCATCCGCGCGCACAAGCCCGGCGAGACGGTGACGCTCGAGGTGATGCGCTTCGGTGAGCGGAAAGCGTTCAAGGTCAAGCTCGTCGAGGCGCCCGACGCATCGCAGGTCGCGTCCGGCGACGAGCCGTCGTCGATCCTGCCCGCGAGCGAGGGCCGGCAGTTCGACAAGCTCGGGATCACCGTGGAACCGGTGTCCCCTGCCCTCGTGACGCGCGCGCGCGTGGCCGAGCCGTATCGCCGGGGCCTGCTGGTGAGCGAGGTGAAGGTGACGGGGCCGGCGTACCGTCGCGTGGACGCGGACAACACGATCCTCGTGTCGGTGCTCAACCCGGGACCGCGGCGCGAGCTTCACACGCCGGCGGATCTCGAGTCGGTGCTGTCGGGGCTCAAGAAGGGAGACGTCGTGACGTTCCTCGTGTACCTCGTTCCGCGCGGCGAGGACGACAAGGGCACGACGCAGGCGCTGTCGCTGGAAGTCGGGGGCTGAGTGGACCGCTCGACGGTGTGAAGCTGCGGCGATCACAGAATCACGACCGGCTTCGGGAAGCTTCCCGAGGCCGGTCGTGCATCGACGGCCGACGACCGTCTGACTGGTTCGCCGTCGCGGATGTAGCTTTCAGCGCGATGCGGGAGTGGCGGAACTGGTAGACGCAGCAGACTTAGGATCTGCCGCCTCACGGCGTCCGGGTTCGAGTCCCGGCTCTCGCATTCTCGGCCCCTGCCGGCTGTCGCCGGCTGGCATCTGGGCCCGCCTCGTCGGCGCCGTCCGCTCGCCCACAGCGCTCCGTTGCTGGGCGCGCCGGTGATCGTCTCCCAGCGTACGGGCCCCGTGCGCCCCGGAGAGACCATCCCCTCCCCTCCTCGCGCCGAGGCCCATCGCCACCCGATACGCCTCATGCGACGCTTCGCTGCACTCCTCGCCGTGGTTCTCGTCGCGGCCTGCTCCAACGAGATCGACACCAGCACCCGGCCCGACAACGTCGTCGGCTCCTATCAGCTTCGCAGCTATGGCGGGCAGAAGCTGCCGACGGTCGTGTCGACGGACCAGAACGGCACGGCGGAGCTGCTGAGCGGCGAGATGGTGATCGCAGCCGACAAGTCGTGGACGGAGTCGCGCGTCTACCGCTATACCCTGGGCGGCGCCGTGCAGCAGATCGCGTTCGGCTCCAACGGCAGCTGGACGCTCACGCGCGACGGCGCGTTCATGGAGTTCAACGACAAGGTCCTCGGCTACCAGTTCTCGGGCACGGCTGCCGGCGGCAGCCTGACGCTGAACCTGAGCGACGGCGCGACCGCGATCTATTCGCACTAGAGGCATCTCGTCCAATCGTTTCCGGAGTAGTCGGGAACGAACGTCGTCCGCAGGCGTTGACCAGTCGAAGCGAGCGCGTGGCCGTATGTCACGCTGCTCCAGCTCTCGACACCGACCCCGAGCGGATGAGCGCGGACGACGCAGCACAGTGCCGGCGGATCGTGCGGACGCACGCACGCACCTTCTGGCTGGCGAGCCACTTCCTGTCTCCCGAGAAACGCCGATCGGCGTACGCGCTGTACGCGTTCTGCCGCGTCGCGGACGACCTCGTCGACCTCTCGGCGACCTCGTCACCCGCTGAAGTCGCGCTGCGGCTCGGCGACTACTCGCGGCAGCTGAGCTCAGCGCTCGCCGGACGTCCCGAGGGACCGGTGTTCCGCGAGCTGCTTCGTGCGGTGCGGCTGCACGACGTCCCCGCGACGGTGCTTCACGAGCTGCTGGAGGGCATCGCCAGCGACTGCACGCCGTCGCGCTACGCCACGTGGCCCGAGCTGTACAGCTACTGCGAAGGCGTCGCGAGCACCGTCGGCGAGATGTGCACCTACGTCTTCGGCGTGATCGGCGGAGACTCTGAGCGCCGGCGAGCGCTCACGCACGCGCGCATCCTCGGCGTCGCCATGCAGATGACGAACATCCTGCGTGACGTGGGTGAGGATGCTCGCCGGGGCCGCTGCTATCTTCCGGAGGAGGACCTGGCGCAGTTCGGCCTGGCGCGCGAGGAGGTGCTGCGCGGAGTGCGACCGACCGATTCGCGGTGGCGGAGCCTGATGACGTTCGAGATCTCGCGCACACGGTCGCTGTACGCCTGCGCCATGCCGGGGGTGTCGATGCTGGCCCCGGACTCTCAGCGGTGCGCACACGCCTGTGCGCTCGGCTACGCCGGCATTCTCGGCGCGATCGAGGCGATCGGCTACGACACCTTCGCGAGCCGGGCACGTCTCGGCTTCACCGCGCGCGCCGCGGTGGCGTGGAGCGTGTGGCGGATGCCGGTGCCACGGGAATCGGAGGAGAAAGCGCCGGCGGCGCGTCCACGCACGGAAGGGGCGGAGGTCACGTGGGCGTGATCGACGCGACCAGCTCGCGGTCCCGGACCGAGGCAAGCCTGTCGCGGCTCGCGCTGGCGGGGCACGTCGTGCTGCTCCTCGTCTCGGGGATCGCGTTCGCCACCTTCCTCGCGCCCCCCGCGCCCGCGTGGCTGCAGACGCCGGCGAACCAGAAGGTGGCCGCCTTCATGTTCACGTTCGGCGGACAGACGACGGTCGTCCTCGGGGCCTTCGCCGGCATACTGCACGCCGCCAGCCGACTGGGGTGGCGCACCGCCGTCGGCATCTTCGTCGTCGCCTTCTCGATCTCGCTCGCGTCCGAGCTCACCGGTACGACGACGGGATATCCCTTCGGTCCGTACTCGTACAGCACGCAGCTCGGCCATCTCATCGGCGGGCGGGTGCCGTTCAACATCCCGACATCGTGGTTCTACATGCTGTACTCGTCGCTCGCGATCTGCGGGCGGCTGCTCGCTCCACGCGACGATTCGGCGTCGAAGTGGCGCTGGGCCGCGGTCGCCGCGGTGGTGCTCACGGCGTGGGACGTGTCGATGGATCCGGCGATGGTCGCGACCACTCACTGGTTCTGGCACCTGCCCTCGCTCGAGGGTGCGTCCACGTTCCGGCGCGTGTTCCTCGCCGGATTCTTCTACGGCATGCCACTGACGAACTGGCTCGGCTGGCTGGCGACCGGTCTCGTCGTCGCTCGCGCGATGCTGGCCATCGTGCCACCGAGCACGTGGGCCGAGCGCGTGTCGCCGTCGCGACTGCCGCTCGTGCTGTACGCGGCGAACGGCGTGCTGCCCCTGATGATCTGCGCCGGCCGAGGGATGTGGTGGGCGGTGACGTTCGGCGCGGCGGCGATGGGGATCACGCTGGTGCTGGCGGTGAAGCGCCCCGCTCGCGCGGGCGCGAAGCGACGCGAGATGCCGCGCGTCGCCGGCGTGACGGCGAACGGCTGACCGAGTGCGCGTAGTCGTCATCGGCAGTGGGTTCGGCGGACTCGCCGCGGCCGTCCGTCTCCAGCAGCAGGGCCACGAGGTCACGATCCTCGAGAAGCGCGACAAGCCCGGCGGAAGGGCGTACGTCTACGAGCAGGACGGCTTCACCTTCGACGGCGGGCCGACGATCATCACGGCACCGTGGTTGATCGACGAGCTGTTCGAGCGCAGCGGCCGGCGCACGAGCGACTACGTCGATCTCGTACCGATCGATCCGTTCTACAACATCCGGTTCGAGGACGGATCGGTGTTCCGGCACACGGGAGACCGCGCGAAGGTCATCGAGCAGGTCAGACAGTTCTCCCCGGGCGACGTCGACGGCTACGAGCGGTTCGCGGCGGCGACGGAGCGGATCTTCGAGACGGGGATGGCGCTGATCGACACGCCGTTCGACCGTCTGCGCGACATGCTGAAGGTCCTCCCCGACCTCGTGCGGCTCCAGTCACACAAGTCGGTCGCGCAGCTCGTGAATGGCTTCTTCCAGGACGAACGGTTGCGGCAGGTGTTCAGCTTCCATCCGCTGCTCGTGGGCGGCAATCCTTTCCAGAGCACGTCGATCTACGCGCTGATCCACACGCTCGAGCAGCGATGGGGCGTCTGGTTCGCGATGGGAGGCACGGGTGCGCTCGTACGAGCACTGGTTCGGCTGTTCGAGGAGCTCGGCGGCACCCTCCGACTGAGCTGCGAGGTCGCCGAGATCGAGATCGATCCACGGACGCGGCGTGCGACCGGCGTCCGTCTCGCCGACGGCGAGGTGGTGCGCGCCGACACGGTGGTGAGCAATGGTGACGTCGCGACGACGTACATGACGCTCGTGCCCGGCGCGCATCGTCGCCGCAACACGGACCGTCGGTTCCGTCGCATGCGCTACTCGATGTCCCTGTTCGTGATGTACTTTGGCACCGACATCCGGTACGACGACGTGGCGCACCACGAGATCCTCATGGGCCCGCGCTATCGCGGACTCCTGGACGACATCTTCACGCGGAAGTCGCTGTCCAACGATTTCTCGCTCTACCTGCATCGCCCGACAGCCACCGACCCGTCGCTCGCGCCGCCCGGGTGCGACAGCTGGTACGTGCTGTCACCCGTTCCCAACCTCGCCGGGAGCACCGACTGGCGTTCGGCCGCGCGTCCGTACCGCGATCGCATCGTCGAGTATCTCGAGCGACGCTACCTGCCTGGCCTGTCGCGGCACATCGTCACGGAGCACATGATCGACCCGCTGCATTTCCGCGACACGCTCAACAGTCATCTGGGCAGCGCATTCTCCGTCGAGCCGATCCTGAGACAGTCGGCCTGGTTCCGTCCGCACAACCGGAGCGAGGACGTGCCGAACCTGTACTTCGCGGGCGCCGGGACGCATCCGGGCGCGGGGCTTCCCGGGGTGCTGAGCTCGGGGAAGATCGTCGCCGAGATGATCGGCGCCGGAGAGCCGATGCGGGCGTTCAGGGTGGTCGGACCGATCAAGGGGTCAGAGTCGTTGAAATTTTCAACGACTCTGACCCCTTGATCCTAGGTGTCTGACCCCTTGATCCACTTTGGGTCGTGGATGGAGAGGAACGATGCTCCCGTCCGAGCATCCGACGCTGGGAGCAGTGCCTCCGGCCCGTTCAGACCTGATCGCCGCCGGAGATCCGCCTTCCGTCGCGCGAACGGCGGAACTTCGTCCGTGAACCCGGGCTTCCAGAGGCTGCAAGCGCCCGAGCGGAAGGGTTAGCTTTCAAGGTCACCGCGCCGGTCGTCCGCGACGTTCAAGCGAGCGGAGCCGTCGCCCGTTCAGGGCTTCAGCGAACCACATGGACATCCAGATCACCACCAAGAAGAGCGAAGGGGTCGAGCGGCTGCTCGAGGTCTCCGTGCCGCTCGCGACGGTCGCCGCGGAAGAGGAGAAGACCGCGCGACGTTATGCGACCTCGGTGCGACTCCCCGGATTCCGTCCGGGCAAGGCGCCGCCCGCGATGGTGCGCAAGCGCTTCAAGGACGCCATCCGCCAGCAGGTGCTCGAGACGCTGGTACAGGAGGCGTTCAAGGAGGTGATGGAGCGCGAGAAGCTGGATGTCGCCGCGCAGCCGCACGTGCACGACGTGAAGTTCGACGAGGGGCAGCCGCTCACGTTCGAGCTCCATCTCGAGGTGCGCCCCAAGCTCGAGCTGACGCGCACGGAAGGGTTCCGGATCGCGCGCACCGAACCCGCGGTCGCCGACGACGCGGTGGCACAGCAGATCGAGACGCTGCGCGATCAGAAGGCGACGTGGGCGCCGGTCGAGGAGAAGCCGCGCGAGGGCGACATGGTGAAGGTGCTCCTCGCGACACCGGAGACGGCGGGCGGCGAGATGCCGGAAGGGAGCCCCTACAACATCGTGCTCGGTGGCGGCCAGGCGATTCCCGGGGTCGAGGAGCTCATCATGGAGCTCGCGCCCGGTGAGACCAAGGAGCGCGTCGTGAAGTGGCCGGACGACTTCCCGGACGAGGCGCAGAAGGGACAGACGAAGAACGTCCGCGTGACGCTGCAGGAGGTGAAGCGCAAGACGTCGCCGGCGCTCGACGACGCGTTCGCGCGCGAGGTCGGCGACTTCGACTCGATCGACGCGCTCACCGCGGCGGTGCGCACCGACCTGGAGGAGCACGCGCGCCGCGACGCCGATGCGCAGGTGCGCCAGCAGATCATCGACGAGATCACGCAGGCGAATCCGTTCGACGTGCCGCCGAGCTGGGTCAACCGGATGATCGGCGCCTACATGGAGGCGTACAAGATCCCCGAGGAGCAGCGCCAGGCATTCGGCAACGAGTTCGCGGCGGTCGCCGAGCGGCAGGTGCGGCGCGACATGATCATCGACGCGATCGCCGAGCAGCAGCAGCTCGCGGCGACGGAGAAGGACGTCGACGACCGTGTGGCGCAGGTCGCCGAGCAGCGCGGCTCGGATCCGGGGCAGATCTATACGTCGCTGCAGAAGGCGGGACGGCTGCCGGAGATCGAGCGCAGCATCACGGAAGAGAAAGTGTTCGAGTGGTTGATCGCTCGAAACGAAATCACCAGCGGAACCAACGGGTGAGGGATCCCATGGCCACACTGTACCCGCCGTATGTCATCGAGCGCTCCAGCCGCGGCGAGCGCAGCTACGACATCTTCTCGCGGCTCCTCATGGACCGCATCGTCTTCCTCGGCACGCCGATCAACGACGATGTGGCGAACATCATCATCGCGCAGCTGCTGTTCCTCGAGGCGGACAACCAGGACCGCGACATCTTCGTGTACATCAACTCGCCCGGCGGCAGCGTCTCGGCCGGCCTCGCGATCTACGACACGATGCAGTACCTGAAGGCGCCGGTGAACACGATCTGCATGGGCCTCGCGGCGAGCATGGGATCGTTCCTGCTGGCGGCGGGTCGCAAGGGGAAGCGCAGTGCGCTGCCGCACAGCCGGATCATGATCCACCAGCCCTCGGGTGGCGCGCAGGGAACGGCGGCCGACATCGAGATCCAGGCGAAGGAGATCCTCTTCCTCCGTCATCAGCTCAACTCGATCTACAGCAAGCACACGGGCCGCCCGGTGGAGCAGATCGAGCGCGACATGGTCCGCGACTTCTTCATGTCGGCCGAGGAGGCCAAGACCTACGGTCTGATCGACAACGTGATCACGAGCCGTGGGGAGATCGTCGACCCGCAAATCATCGCCGCGCAGGCCGAAACGGCCATCGTGGGCGCTAAGTAGTTGATTTTGTTGGGGCTCGTGAAAACCTTCACGAGCCCCAATCGTCTTTCTTGACCGGGTCCGATGCGACTGTTAACTCTCGGATACCCCACCTCGCCCCTCGCTCGCCTGGGCGTGCGCCTCCCGCTGAGTCACCGCTATGTCGCACGATAAACACCTCCGTTGCTCGTTCTGCGGCAAGTCGAAGGACTCGGTCCGGAAGTTCATCTCGGGCCCGTCCGTCTACATCTGCAACGAGTGCATCGCGCTCTGCAACGAGATCCTCGCGGAGGACGAGGAGCGCGAGGTCGCGGAAGCCATCACCCAGGTCCCGACTCCCCAGGAGATCAAGGACACGCTGGACGGCTACGTGATCGGGCAGGAGCGGGCGAAGAAAGCCCTGGCAGTCGCGGTCTATAACCACTACAAGCGGATCAACTCGGCATCGGTCCGTGAGGACGACGTCGAGCTCGACAAGTCGAACATCCTGCTCATCGGCCCGACGGGCGTGGGCAAGACGCTGCTGGCCCAGACGCTGGCGCGCATCCTCGACGTCCCGTTCACGATCGCCGACGCCACGACGCTGACCGAGGCCGGCTACGTCGGCGAGGACGTGGAGAACATCCTCGTCCGCCTGCTCCAGGCCGGTGACTTCAACGTCGCCGAGTGCGAGCGCGGTATCGTCTACATCGACGAGATCGACAAGATCGCCCGCAAGTCGGAGAACCCGAGCATCACGAGAGATGTATCGGGCGAGGGGGTGCAGCAGGCGCTGCTCAAGATCCTCGAGGGGACCGTCGCGAGCGTGCCGCCCCAGGGTGGGCGCAAGCATCCGCAGCAGGAGTACATCCAGATCAACACGAAGGACATCCTGTTCATCTGCGGCGGGGCGTTCGACGGACTGGAGAAGATCATCGAGGCCCGCACGGGCCGCCGGCAGATCGGCTTCGCGAAGCTGGAGACCGACCCCATCCGCGCCGCGAAGCTGGCGAAGAACGCGTTCGCCGAGGTCGAGCCGGACGACCTGCTCCGCTTCGGTCTCATCCCCGAGCTCGTCGGCCGACTTCCGGTGACGGTGCCGCTCGAGGGGCTCGACGAGGAGTCGCTGGTGCGCATCCTCCAGGAGCCGAAGAACGCGCTCACGAAGCAGTACACCAAGCTGTTCGATCTCGAGGAAGTGAAGCTCACCTTCGAGCCGTCCGCCCTGCGCGCGATCGCCGGCAAGGCGCTCAAGCGCGGCACGGGCGCGCGCGGCCTGCGCGCGATCCTCGAGGAGCTGCTCACCGACGTGATGTTCGACCTGCCGACGCGTGAGGACGTGGTCGAGGTGAAGATCACGGAGGCGAGCGTGTTGAACGGGACCACTCCGTTGCTGGAGCTGGCGCCGACGAAGAGGAAGAAAGAGGCCTAGCAAGGCACTGCTGTACTCTGTACTGAGTACCAGCGAGGTACCGGGACTTGCATAGCAGCCCCACGAATGCGGTCGCCCGCGGTGAGAGACGTTCTCGCCGCGGGCGGTTTCGTTTCGGCGCAGAGTTCAGTGACCCCGACCAGTGGCTAGCCGCGCATTCGTCGGGGTAGTCGCCAGGTCTTGGTACGAGGTACTCCGTACAAAGTACGGCAGTGCCTTTATGTTCAGGCATGCCGAATTTCCCAACCGACGGTCCCGAGCTCGTCACCTCCGACCGCCTCCCCGTCCTGCCTCTGCGGGACGTGGTGGTGTTTCCGTACGTCGTCATGCCGCTCCTCGTGGGTCGGGCGGCGTCGCTTGCGGCGCTCGAAGCGGGCAACGAGGAGGATCGGCTCGTACTGCTCGTCGCGCAGCGCGACGCGGAGACGCAGGAGCCCGCGGCGGCCGATCTCTATCGAGTCGGCGTCGTCGCACGCATCCGGCAGCTGTCGCGCCTCGGCACGGGCACGGTGCGCGTGCTCATCGAAGGCGTCGCGCGCGCGCGGGTCACGCGGTACGTGCCCGGGAACGACTGCCTGCGCGCGGTCGTCGAGCCGATGCCCGCGCCGGTGCTCGGGGAGGCGGACGAGGTGCTCCTGCGCCGCACGCTCTCGCTGTTCGAGGAGTACGTCGCGCTGCACCGGCGGCTCCCCGCCGAGCTGGTGACGATCATCCAGAGCGCCGACTCGCCGGCGCGGCAGGCGTTCGGCATCGCGGCACACGTCGGCACGCGGCTCGACCGGAGGCAGGCACTCCTGGCGATCGACGAGCTCCCTGCCCTGCTGCGCTCACTCGGCGACATGCTCACGAGCGAGATCGATCTGCTGCGGCTCGAGCGCAAGATCGACGACGACGTGCGCGGCTCGCTGTTCCAGAACCAGCGCGAGTTCTACCTGCAGGAGCAGCTCAAGGCGATCCACCGCGAGCTCGGAAGCGAAGAGGGGGACGACGGCGACGATCTGGCCGCGACGCTCGAGGCAAAGGGGTTGCCGGAGCCCGTCGCGGTACGGGCACGGCGCGAGCTGCGACGGCTGCGCAAGCTCGCCGCGATCTCACCCGAGGCGGGCGTAGTCCGCACGTATCTCGACTGGATCGCCACGCTGCCGTGGCGCGAGCGGACCGACGACGTGCTCGACGTCTCGCACGCGCGACGTGTGCTCGACGAGGATCACTACGGGCTCGAGGACGTGAAGGACCGCGTGCTCGACTACATCGGCGTGCTGTCGCTCGTCGAGCGGCTGGACGGTCCGATCATCTGCCTCGTCGGGCCGCCCGGCGTGGGCAAGACCTCGCTCGGCCGGTCGATCGCGCGCGCGATGGGGCGCAAGTTCGTGCGCATGTCGCTCGGCGGCGTGCGTGACGAGGCGGAGATTCGCGGCCATCGCCGCACCTACATCGGTGCGATGCCCGGTCGGGTGATCCAGGCGATGCGGCGCGCCGAAGTCGTGAACCCCGTCATCCTGCTCGACGAGATCGACAAGCTCGGGAGCGACTACCGCGGCGATCCGTCGGCGGCGCTGCTCGAGGTGCTCGATCCCGAGCAGAACAAGACGTTCAACGACCACTACCTCGAGATCGACTACGATCTCTCGCAGGTGCTGTTCATCACGACGGCGAACTCCCTCGCCGGCATCCCCGATCCGCTGCGCGACCGGATGGAGATCATCCGGCTCGCCGGGTACCTCGACCAGGAGAAGTACGCGATCGCGCGGCAGTTCCTCGTGCCGCGCCAGCTCACGCAGCACGGCATCGACCCGGCGACCGTCACGCTCGCACCGGACGTCGTACCGACGATCGTGCACGCGTACACGCGCGAGGCGGGGGTGCGCGACCTCGAGCGCCGCATCGGACGCATGGCGCGCAAGCTGGCGCGCGCGCGCGCCGAGCGTCGTTCGGCATACGCGTCGGCGACCGACGAGGTCCCAACCGAGCAGGATACGGTGCAGGCGAGCCAGCTCCACGCCCTGCTCGGTGTCGCGCCGTTCGATCCGGCGGCGAACACGCTCGAGGACAAGGTCGGCGTGGCGACCGGCCTCGCCTACACGAGCACGGGCGGCGACGTCCTCGAGATCGAGGTCAGCGTCGTCCCCGGCCGCGGGAGACTCCAGCTCACCGGCACGCTCGGCGACGTGATGAAGGAGTCGGCCAGCGCCGCGCTGAGCTACGCCCGCGCGCGCGCCAGCGCGCTCGGACTCGAGCGCGAGTTCCTGCGGTCGCGCGACCTGCACGTGCACATCCCCGCCGGCGCGACGCCGAAGGACGGACCGAGCGCTGGGATCGCCATCGCCTGCGCGATCGTCAGCGCCCTCAGCGGCATCCCGCTCCGCGGCGACGTCGCGATGACGGGCGAGATCACCCTGCGCGGCCGGGTGCTCGGCATCGGCGGACTGAAGGAGAAGACGGTGGCGGCGCTGCGGAACCGCGTCGCCCACGTGATCCTGCCGCAGGAGAACGCGCGCGACCTCGACGAGCTGCCGGCCGAGGTGAAGTCGGGAATCCAGTTTCATCCCGTGCGGACGATGGACGAGGTGCTCGCCGTGGCGCTCGCGCGCGCGGTGGACGTGCGGCCGAGCGAGTCGCCCGCCGCGCTGGTGACGCATTGACCGGCACGAAGGACGACCCGCTCGTCATCCGCTCACTCGAGTTCATCGGACCGATGGCGAGCGCCGACGGCTGGCGTCCGCCGAGCGATCTGCCGGAGGTGGCGTTCGCGGGGCGATCGAACGTCGGGAAGTCGTCGCTGCTGAACCGGCTCGTGCGGCGGAAGGCGTTCGCCCGAGTGAGCAACACGCCGGGGCGGACGCGCGAGATCAACTTCTTCAAGGTCAACGACCGATTCGTGCTCGTCGACCTTCCGGGCTACGGCTACGCGCGCATCGCCAAGACGCGGAAGGCCGAATGGCTCCCACTCATCGAAGGCTATATCCGCCACGCGCCGACGCTGCGCGGCGTGGTCCAGCTGCTCGACGTCCGCCACGCGGCGTCGAGCGACGACCTGCAGATGCTGGACTTCCTCGCCGACGTCGGCGTGCCCACGATCGTCGCGCTGACGAAGATCGACAAGCTGCGCCCGAATGAGCTGCCGGAGCGCATGCGGGAGCTCGCCGTACAGCTCCAGCTCGACGAGGAGCAGATGATCCCGTTCAGCGCGACGACGAACGTCGGACGCGACGACCTGGCCGCGGCGGTGGTGTCTTTAGTGGAGCAGCCGTCGTGGCGGGAGGAGCAGCCTGGTGGGAGTGGGGAGTTGGGGGTGGCGGGTGATGGGTGAGAGCGTTTGCAGTCACCCACCACTCCCCACTCGCCACCCACACCGCGTCTCTAGAATTCCGCGCTCAACGAGAGCCGCACCGTCCGTGAAGCGCCCGGCATGATGTTGTTGTTCCCCTGCGACGTCGCGTAGTAGCGTGAGTCGAAAAGGTTCTCGACGTTGAGCTGGGCGCGCGTCTTGTAGGGGAGCGCCAGGAACAGCGCGCCATCGTACCGGGTGAAGGCGGGGAGCGTGACACTGTTGTCGATCGCGGCGTACATCCGCGCCTGGTGCACGGCACCGGCGCCGACCGCCACGGCGGGCGCGAGCTGCACGCGGTTCCACAGCGAGATGGTGGAGCGCGGGACGAGCGGCACGGTGGCGCCCTCGGCGCCTGCCGCCGTGCGGCTGCGGATCTTCGCGATCTGCGACGAGTAGCCGGCGACGAGCTGCCACGTGGGCGTCACTTCACCGGTGGCGCCGAGCTCGTAGCCCGTGGTGCGCTGCGCCCCGGTCTGCACGGTGCGCTGCGCGTTCGCCGGATCGGGTGCGGTGCTGTTGCTGCGATCGAGCTGGAAGACGGCACCGGTGAGCGAGAGCGACTCGTGCACGTCCCACTTCGCGCCGAGCTCGTAGTTGCGGAACCGCTCGGGCTCCAGCGTCTGCGTCGTCGCCGTGAGCGACGAGAACTGGTCGCCCGAGCTCGGAAGGTGCGACACGCTGTACGATGCGTAGAGCGAGGCCGGAGCGGCGGGTTTGAAGATCAGCCCCGCGCGAGGAGACACGAGCCGGTCGTAGCGCTCGAGGTCCTGCCCGCTGCGGTTGTTGTGGAAGCGGATCGTGAAGGCGTCGACGCGCACGCCGGCGACGGCCTGCCACTGCGACGAGAGCGCGATCTGATCCTGCGCGTACAGCGCCCCGACGTCCGCCTGCACGTGATTGTCGGCATCCGTCGAGGACTGACGGAACGCGACGTTCACCAGGCTGGTCGGGGCGGCGAAGGGCACCGGCGTGCTCGTCGCCGTCGCGCTGCCGTCGAAGTACGCGGTGTTGCGGACGTTGTCCGTGCGCTGCCGCGAGAGCTCCGCGCCGGCCAGAAGGGTGTGACGCACCGTCCCCGTGGCGAGCGTGCCGGTGACGTCGGTCTGGTTGAACAGGCTCCGGCGCTCCGTGGCGTTGTTGTAGCCGAACAAACTCACTTGGGAACCGCTGGTGTCCACGGCTCCCGGATAGACGTTCTGGTAGAACTTGTCGTAGTACATGCCGCGGGTGCGATTGCGCAGCGAGATCCCGTGGCCGAGCGCACGGTCGATCACGACGGCGCCGCCGTTCACGTCGGCGCGCGACCGGCTCACGGTCGGATCGCCGAAGAACGTCGTGATCGGTGCCGGCGATGGCGCACCGCGGAACGACGGAATGCCGCGATCGACGGTGCGATCGTCGTGGAAGGACTCGTAGTCGAGGCGGATGACGTTGCCACCGACGACGATCGTCGCCGTCGGCGTGACGCCGCGTCG
>Ga0070688_100000879_pt1 | contig 14949 bp, 8 predicted proteins | sample KBSS13HmetaG_FD_64679 | JGI IMG/M metagenome (GOLD analysis project Ga0070688, IMG submission 64679) | Switchgrass rhizosphere microbial communities from Kellogg Biological Station, Michigan, USA - KBS S1-3H metaG | ecosystem: Host-associated > Plants > Roots > Rhizosphere ...
ATTGTACATTCTTTGTACCCATACCGGGATAAGTATAAACAGGATTTCGCAAACGAGATGTGTCATTGCTCGCCGTTAACTCTCCAAAGTTCCATTGCCATCCACTTACTGCACCATAGACTGTTGTAGTAGCATCTGTAAATGAAGTTGGTTTAGTAACACAAATGCCTGATGAAATAAAATCGGGAAAAAAACCGGGGTAAAGACCCATCTGCATAGTTGCTGAATCAGAACATGGGTCACCGGGATTAACAACGAGTTTTATAGAATAAAACCCTGTATCGGGAAAAGTAAATGAAGGTGTTTCGACATTCGATGTATCATTTAAAGTGCCATTGATACCAAAATCCCAATGCCAGGCATAAATAAGTGAAGTTGGAGTTTGGTTTGCAAAACCAACTTTGAAATCGTCACAAAATACTGCTGACAAGGGTAATTGAGCAGCGACAAAATCACAATCAGCAACTTTTAAAATAAAATCTTTACGATGAGTATTAATGATGGTTCCGTTTCTCCATTCATTTACACAAACGGTAATAACAAAAGAGCCTGCTCCGGGTGCAATACCCGAAATGATACCAGTGGTTGGGTTAATGGTAACTCCCGGGCCCATTGGTGAGGATGCGCTATAACCATTAGCGTAAGGAACAACATTGTAAGGGGGTGCAGGTGGATTGGGAACAACAGGGCTTGTTTCGCTACCACCAGAATATGCATCACAAAATTCATAAGTTAATACATCACCATCAGGATCAGAAGCGCTAAAGTCAAGTGTAAAATTCCTGTTTTGACAAACCAGCGCAGTATCTCTTAAAAAAAATTGAGGACTTGAATTATGATTACCTGCACCAAGCGTATTTGATCCTGCTATACTCCCTACATAAGTAGCACCCACTCCAATAGGCACACTCAGGTTAGTAATATTATCTACACGACAGCATCTTTGAAAGGATATCCAATACCCCATTTGATTATCGGGAATGGATATTGTTAAATAATAAAAGCCCACCTGGTAACACACCTGTGGAGGATTTATGATGCAAGGAATAATTCCGCCTTTCTGTATTTGTTGGGTATGGTCAAGACTTACTTCGAATGGAGAACCATTAATCCTGGCGCCTGAAAGTTTATCAAATATTCCAATGTTAACAATAGGATCGAGTGCTGCGCCGCCTGAAAAACAATCCCTGAAAAGTTTAAGTGTGATCTTATAAGTACTGGTTCCTGCTGATCCCCCAGGACCTATGTATTCATAAAATATTTCACCACCGGTAATATGACGGGCGAAAGAGGGAATTGTGCAACAGATAAAAAATATAACCAATAACTTTTTCATGCCGGATATGGTTCGTATGTTCTTTACTGTAAGCTATTTTCAGGATCGAAAAATAGCTAAGCTCGGAGGATGGTTTCCACCGGGCCGGAATCGGGTTTAAAAATACAAAAATTTAATTGCATATCTAACTGCGAACAAGGTTGTTAATTCGTTAAAAGACCTTGATAAATAAACGAATGCTGCACAATAAAGTTGTTATAAAAAAAGAAAAACCCTGCTGCAAAGAGGGTTTTCAAAAAAGTTATTTGCGCCTTGTCACCTGGCAAGCAATACAGTTCCCTTTTTGAAATGGACATTCCCATCAACATCAGTTGCTTTTACCATCCATATAAACGTACCTGTGTTTTGCTTGATCCCTTTAATTGTCCCATCCCATCCTTGCCCATCATCCAGTTTATGACTATAAATTAAACCTCCCCAGCGATTATATACGCTGAAATAATCTATTGTTTTCATTCCAACATATATTGGTCTGAATACGTCATTACGGCCATCACCATTTGGAGTAAACCCTGTTGGTACAAAAATTTCTGGACCGGTTTTAAACACATGTAATGAAATGCTTGCTGTATCAAAACAACCTGCCTGATCTTTAACAGTAACCAAATACGTAACATACTCCGCATTGCCATCAAGCATAGCAACAGGACCTTGAATGTTTGGATTATCCAAACCTGTTGCAGGCGACCATTGATAATTTACACCGCCGGTTGCTTTTAATTGGAATGGAAGGGTTGCAATGATGGAAGTATCATTTCCTGCAAATGCCTTTACTTTTGGCAATACAGTTACAATAACAGTATCATAAGAAGGTTTCGGACAGCCGGAAGAAATATCGGTTGCCGATAATATATAGGAGGTTGTTCTTGTTGGAATAGCAATAGGATCTAACACACTTGCATCACTTAAACTTGATGTATTGGACCAGGTAAATGCTGTTCCATTTGTTTGCCCATTCAATTGTGTTGTTGAATTATCGCAAATAGCAACGTCATTTCCGGCATTCACCATTGGTTTCGGCAGCACTGTTATTACTAGATCTTCAGTTGCAGTACATCCACCGATCCTAGATGTAATGTGATAAGTTGTCGTTATGGTAGGTGTAGCGATCGGGTTTAAAATATTGGGATTACTTAATGTTTGACCTGGTGACCACATATATTGCAATCCGTCCGTATTTGCAAAAAGTTGAACAGGATCGCTTGCACAAATAGAAGTATCATTACTTGCAGTAAGATTAACTGAAGTAATAACTCTTACTCTTACAGAATCAGTATTCCGACAACCATTATCATTAAATTCGACCTTGTACCATGTAGTTGTTTTTGGAAAAACAGATGGTGCAGCAGATGTCGAATTTAAAATATTGTAATTGGGTGTCCAGGAAATGGTGCCGCTTCCACTTGCATTTAATTGTAGAGTATCTACATAGCATATAAGTGTATCCCGAAATGCCATAAGGATCGGCGGTTTATCAATAACGGTTACCGTTTTGTAAATAGTATCACGACAACCTTTAGTGCTGCCTACAATAAATTCAGCAGTATAACTTCCAATATTTGCATAAGTGTATTGCGGACTTTGCAGTCGCGATGTATCACTTAAAATAGAAACAATACCAAAATCATATCGCCAGAAATTAATACTGCCATAAGTAGCCGTTGTTCGGTCAGTGAATTGAATCGGGGCATTCATACACATACCGGTAACATTCAAATCAGGAAAAAAGCCGGGATAGACTTTCACTTGTGCAGTAGTGGAATCAGAACATGGTTGGTTTCTATTGGCAACTACTTTTATCATATATATCCCTGTATCCGGATATGTATAGCTAGGTATGCTTGAACGAGATGTATCAGCAAGTGTTGTCGGATCTCCAAAATCCCAGTAATAATTATTGATAAGTGCACTTGGAGAAAGATTAGAAAATGACATGGTCAGATTATTGCAATTAATATAACCATTTGGCTCAAGTGTTACTGTTGCTACATCGCAATCAGCCACTTTAATTTGAAGATCTTTTCTCTGCGTTGCAAGCAGTACACCATTACGATATTCTTTTACGCAAACTGTAACAACATAAATACCCGCTGCCGGGGCTGTACCTGTCATCATCCCATTTGAGGCATTGATCGTGACGCCACTTCCCATAGGAGAAGCGCCGCTATACGGAGAATTATAAAGAAGAGGGTTATAAGGTGGTGGCCCCGGGGGATTTGGAATTGTCCCCCCGGTATTGGTATATCCTTCACAAAATTCGTAGGTCAGTATATCGCCATCGGCATCGGTAGCTCCAAAATTGTATGTAAATGGATAACCAGCACAAATGATCACTGTATCTATGCCCAAAAATTTGGCGCTATTATTAACTGGCCCGGTTGGTTCGGCCAAATTGCCGGGTATTTCAGCAGTATAAGTGGCGCCGAAATTAGAAGAAGGAGGAGCAATATTACTTATACTTCCTACTCTGCAGCATCGTGCCCATACAATGGTATAGCCAAATTGAGATGCTGGGACGGAAAGAGAAAAAGTATATAGCCCAACCTGGTATGATACAAGAGGTGGATTAATTATACATGGACCAGGCGTAGCAGTTAATGTTGATAAACCACTTTGAGAAACTACCCTGGTATCAAAAGGTGTAGTTGAACCCTTAGCATATACCGCTATATTGATCGGATTATCCAACAAAGTGCCTGATGAAAGATCTCTGAATAGTTTTACTGTAACTGAATAAGTATAGATACCTCCTGATTGACTTACAAACGTATACCACATTTCACCACCTACTATATGATTTGCGTATGTAGATAAGGAGAGTAATAAACCAATAATAATACACAGGAATTTTGTCTTCATTTCTCGCTGACTTAGTTTTCATTTCCCCAGCAAAAACTCTTCTAATATCCGGTTGGCGTTTTGTGTCTCTTCCATCATTCCCATGTGGCCGGATTTTTTCAAGACATGAAAGTAAGATTTTTCAGGTAGATGACATTGCTTGAGAACGTCATTTAGAGGAACCGCATTATCGTGTTCTCCCGCAATGAAGAGCACAGGATTTTTTGTGTTTTTCAATATGGAAGTTCGCTCAGGCCGACTCATCATTGCTTCATAGTATGCTATGAGTGCTTTGGATGTAAAACCTTTTAGGCTTTCTATAAAATCGTTTATGGAGTTTGTTATTTGTTCTTTGGAGTTTGGAGAAAAAAGATTTGGCGTTGCACTTTTCAAAAACTCAAAAGCTCCATGTTGTTTTATGAATTCAATTCCTTTTTTGCGTGTTTCTTTTTTTTCTTCTGTATCGGCAAAAGCGGAAGAGTGAAAAAGGCCAAATGCATTAACATGGTTCCAGTAGCTTTCAACAAGAGCTAAAGTGATATAACCTCCCATACTATGACCAATCACTGTGCACTTGTCAATATTTTCTTCATGAATAATAGTGTGCAACACTTCAGCCATCCCCTCCATAGTCATATCGTCAATCATTTCTGACCGGCCGCTTCCCGGAAGATCAGGAACGATAAGATGGTATTTGCTTTTTAGATATTCAACCTGTTTATCCCATACATTTCCATCTTCTCCAAAACCATGTACAAGCATTACAGGATCACCAGCACCAATGCTACGGTAAAATATTTTTTTGTACTGGTATAAAATTATTTTTTCCACGATTGTTTTCTTTTACTCAAATAGAAACTTCTTATTAAAATGATCCCGGTAATAGGTAATAATGCTGTATTAAATTGTTGTGGGAGAAAGAACCATGCCAGCAATAAGGCGATCGTATAGAAAAAGATAAAGCGGAAGTAACTATTGACCCATTGTTTTTTGCTGAACAACATAAAAGCGACCGGTAAATGTGTTGGCAATGCCCATAATAGATTGAAATTATTTTTACACATGGCATGTTCTGTTCCAAACCACATGAACAAGATCAGTATGCCGATCAAGCCAACAATAACAAAGAAAAAGAAATCAAATATTTTGAGAAATAAATTCCATCTTTTGAAAACAAAAATGCTCAAAGCTGCTATCAATAAAAATAAGATTCCAAAAACAATGAAAGGGGTAATGCCTGTCTTTGTTTTGTATGCATCAAAATAATTCAGCAAGATCCTTTTTTCACTTACTACTGGTTGCCCGTTCAATTTAGAACTGTCAAATGCCATCAATAAATAATCAGGCAGGAACATGGCTTCACGGTTTGTTACTTTCTTATCCATTGGATTTCCAAGGAGCATGTCTATTCCCAATTTGCTCCATTGCTGACCGCCTCTATCAAGATAGACATGTATCAAATTCCTGAATGTTGTACCGGGTTTTGGCAAAATATTTTTCGATTCAAGTTGTTTGCCTGCTGCTTTTTCTAACATATCACGCAACCGGGTGGTGCAGTTGTCATAGTTAAAATCGTAGCGATAGTATTTGTTTTCGTCTTTTGCATTTTCAAAGAGAGCAGCTACCATCCTTTGTTTTTCTTCACAAGAAATATTTATTACCTGCTCCGTAATTCCTCTTTTGTAATATTCATATTCATATAAAAAATAAGATAGCGTATCAATAGAAACAAAATAAAGCAGCTTGCCTTTTACAAACTTTTGATAAAAGTCAGAGTCAAATTCAAAAGTGCCATAGTTGAAAACAAGATCTGTATTATTGTCGCTGTCAACTACCCTTAATGCACTGTGCCCAAAAGTTGAATAAAGCTCTGTACCGGGTGTGCAGGTAAGTAAGCTGATGCGAATGCCACAGCTATCCTGGGCAAAAGATGAAAAGTGAAAAGTGAAAAGTGAAAAATAAAAAAGGAGTTTCTTCACCGCAGTCGTTTTGGTAAAAATATAAGATTTATTTCACGAAAAGTCGCAAAGAAATGCTAAGACGAAAGGAGATATCTTCTTATTAGCCGAATAGAATTACAAAAGTACAAGAGTGCGACGCAAGAGAAGATGATAGTAGTAATGGCGATCGTTAAATAAAAATCATTGGCACATCAGCATATTATCATATTGGCGAATCATTTCCTGCTATAATTCGGCGCCTCCCTTGTTACTTCCACATCATGCGGATGACTTTCTTTCATTCCCGCATTAGTGATCTTTATGAACGTTGCTTTCTTTAGATCATCAATATTGCCTGCACCACAATAGCCCATACCTGCACGAAGTCCGCCAGTATATTGATAAACGATCTCTTTCAATGTGCCTTTGTATGCAACACGACCTTCAATTCCTTCGGGGACAAATTTCTTTACATCATCTTCCACATCCTGGAAATAACGATCGCTGCTGCCGGTACTCATAGCGCCAAGAGAGCCCATGCCGCGATACTCTTTGAATTTTCTTCCTTCATAAATAATTGTTTCACCCGGGCTTTCTTCGGTGCCGGCAAATACACTTCCCATCATCACACAATCAGCGCCGGCTGCAAGAGCTTTTACCATATCCCCAGTGTATCGGATACCACCATCCGCGATCAGCGGAATATTTTTTTGTTTCAGTTCACTGTATGCTTCCATTACAGCAGTTAGTTGCGGCACACCGGCACCGGCAACAATACGTGTTGTACAAATAGATCCCGGCCCGATACCAACCTTCACTGCATCTGCACCGGCTTCTGCTAATGCTTTTGCACCGGCAGCAGTGCCAACATTACCTGCGATCACATTCATCTTTTTAAAATTCTTTTTTACATCTTTCAATGCATTGATGACTCCTTTGCTATGACCATGTGCACTGTCAAGACCAATGATATCAACGCCTACATTTTGTAAGGCAGCAACACGATCAAGCATATCTCTTGTAATACCAACACCGGCGCCAACCAATAATCTTCCAAAAGAATCTTTCACCGCATTGGGATGACTTTTTAATTTCAATATATCACTGTATGTAAAAAGACCTTTTAATTTTCCTTGCTTATCAACTATCGGAAGTTTTTCAACTTTTGTTTTCTTAAAAAGCTGCTCTGCTTTTTTTAGATCGGTTCCTTCAGGAGCAGTGTACAAATTTTCTTTTGTCATTACCTCACTCACTTTTCTTTTCGGATCATCCTCAAATCGAAGATCACGGTTAGTAAGAATGCCAACGAGTTTACCAGCTTTATCAATGATGGGAATGCCACCGATCTTATTTTCTCTCATCAGCTTTAATGCATCACCAATCGTAGCATTTGCAAGCAAAGTAACCGGATCAAGTATCAAACCACTTTCACTTCTTTTTACTTTGCGTACTTGTGCAGCTTGTTCTTCAATGCTCATGTTTTTATGAAGCATTCCAAGCCCACCTTCTCTTGCCAATGCAATTGCAAGATTGGCTTCGGTCACGGTATCCATCGCTGCCGAAAGCATCGGAACTTTCAGCGTAATGTCTTTTGTAAGCCGGGTTTTTATTTCTACATCTCTCGGCAACACCTGGCTATAACCGGGTAATAAAAGCACATCATCGAATGTGAGTCCTTCGCCGAAAAATTTTTGGGAATCGTTGTCTGAGGAGGGAAAATTTCTTGTTGCCATGTGCAAAGATAGGGCAACAGAAGGAATTTCAAATTTTAGATTTTAGATTTCAAATTTAACGTATCAATGTAACCGTACCTTTCTTAAAAACTTGTTGTTTTGTATCACGTTGTGTATAGCTGAGCATCCAAACAAATACGCCGGGTTGTTGTGGAATTCCTTTTATCGTTCCATCCCACCTGCCCTGCCAGTTTGTTGAGCGAAACACTAATTGCCCCCAACGATTATAAACTTTGAATTCATAATTATCAGCTTTTAATGCATTATGCGGACCGAACTTATCATTGAGTCCGTCATTATTAGGTGTAAAAGCAGTCGGTATGTCGATGATACAAAAATCAAGTACAGTGAGGATTTTAGTCACACTATCACTACAACCAAGAGCCTGGTTAGTGACTACTAATTTTACCGGGTATTTTATTTCCCTGCTAAGTGTTGGAAAAAGAAAAGGAGGTGGATCTTTTAATGAACTTGTTCCAATGGATCCGTAATTCCATCGCCATGTATCGATACTTCCTGTGCTTGTATTTTTAACTGAGAATTTATCTTCCGGACAAATGACAGTTTCCATTTCAAAAGATGCTTTTACTTCATTATTCAGTGCGATCACAACAGAGGATGAATCTGTGCATACTCCATTGCTCACAAACAATTTCACATTATTCGTACTTGATGCCGAAGCGATAATAGATGTGGTTGGAGTCAACACTGGTGGAAAGTTGTTGATGTTCCATTTCCAATAATTCACATCGTGAGCTCCATTATGCGAAAAGAAAACGGTGTCTTTCAAACATCCATATAAAATGTTGTATTGAAAATCTGCTGATACAGTATCGACTGTAATAAATGAAAGTGTTTGCAAAGGTGTTTCCTGCCCGCATTCATCTATTACTACATTGCCATCGCTCCCGGCCTTTAATGAAACAGTATATGTTCCTTTTGTAGAAATAGGAGATGCAAACTTTACAATGATATATTCTGTTTTGCCATCAATACAATTTCCGAAAGCACCAATTACATTAACAGGTGAAGGACCGGATACAGAAAAATCAGTTCCATTTGAAGCAATAGTGCCGCAGTTTATTTTTTTCGGAAAATATATTTTTATTGAATCAGGTGCACAGCCTAGCTTACCAACACTGTCGGCAAATATTGGTTGTGGCTTGTTGTATGTAAAAGAAACGAGTTCGCCTTGTGGAATAACATTATCACAATTGTCACGAAGCGTATTGCCATCACCGCCATTATTTATAACAAGATTATAATTGCCATTAGGAAGTGGTGCTGAAAGCGTTAATGTTATTTCATCGAAATCAAAGGCGAAGCTACAGGAATCAGGTAATGCAGATGTAATGGTGGTTACAGCAGGAAGTAAACTGAATTCCGAACCACTAACAGTAATGCTGGTACATTTCACTTTTTTATTCAGCTTTACAGTAATTTTTGTTCCATCACAATCAGGCTTTGCGCTAGCTAAATGAGGAATGTTTGGATCAGTAATTACGGCGGTACCGCCACCAAATGAAAGATCATATCCGCTCTGGCCATTTGTGAAATGACTTATCATTAATATGTATTCATGTCCTGCAGTTAGATTCGGCATAGCAGCGAATGTTGGTAAATTATTAGCCGGATCGGAAGCGCATTGTATAGAATTAATGCCTGTTGCAGATGCCCCGGTTGGGCCATAAGTACCTGCCCAGTTCCCGGTTACAACTAAAGTGTTATTTGTAAAAATAGCATCAGGGCTTTGGCCGGTTATATCCCATAACTGCCAATCGTAATCTTCATTTGCGGATAAAGGAGTTATTAGAAATCCCAATGTTCCGGATGCGTAACAAGTGAATTTGTAGAAGTATGGATTTTTATTCTGATAGGCGGCGTTGCCAGGTTGATTTGAGCAGCCAGGAACAAATAAGCTTACAGTTTGACAAATAGGAACAGAAGCCTGGTGAAAAACAGTAGTGCCACAAACCGGAAATGCGGTGGAAGGAGTTTGCCCTAAATTGGTACAGGTCTGGCCAAAGCTGATGGTTGCTTGAAAAACAACTATCGACAAAACCACAAAATATTTCCGCAGCAGTTTTAAGGGCATAAAAGGGAATAAATATTTTCTTTACAGCACTTGAGACAATAACAACGGTTAAAACGTTGCCCCATTCATCAATCAGCGCAAACTATATAACTTTTAGGTGAATGATATTATTGCATCCTGCAATTCTGCGTTAAAAATAGATCGATTGGATCAATTCAATTTGTAAAGTTTTCCCGGCAATGTGGCAACTACACCCTGCAATTCAAGATTCAAAATAGCAACCGCCATTGAACTGCTGCTTAACCCGCTTTTAAAATTCAGTTCATCAACATGCACCAGGTCTTTTTCTTTTAAAATATCAACAATTATCTTTTCATCTTTAGATAACTCAATGAATAATTCTTTCTGACTCCTGGCTCCTGACCTCTGACTTTTTTCCTCCCATCCCATCACTTCGATCAGTTCTTCCGCATCAGTAAGCAACATTGCTTTATTATTTCGTATTAAAAAATTACAGCCTGCACTTTTATGATCATTTACTCTTCCGGGCAATGCAAATACATCTTTGTTATAACCGTTTGCTAACTCTGCAGTGATCATGCTTCCTCCCTTATCGCCTGTTTCGATAACAATGGTTGCGTCACTCATGCCAGCAACAATTCTGTTTCTTGTTGGAAAATTATGTTTATCTGGTTTTGTATTACTTCGAAACTCGGTCAATAACCCTCCGCCATGTTTCAGCATATCCTTTGCGAGGGTTGAATGTTCAGGAGGATAGATCTGGTCAAGACCATGACCTAATACACCAACAGTAGCCAGATTATTTTTAAAAGCTGCTTTATGCGCTATCGCATCAATACCGAATGCCATGCCGCTGACAACAAGAATATTTTGCGATGAAAGTTCTTTTACTAATTTTTCTGTTTGCTGTTTACCATACTCTGTATGATTTCTTGTTCCAATGATGGCAACAACTTTTGATGCATTCAGATCAGCATCGCCTTTGTAAAAAAGAAGGGTAGGAGAGTCATAGCAATTCAGTAATCGTTGTGGGTAATTTTTATCAGTGAGAAATAATGGTATGATCTTATACTTCTCTATGAATTTTATTTCATCTTCAGCCTTTGAAAAATTATTAAACGCTTTGATTGCCTTTGCTCTTACTTCACCAATACCTTCGATCTTTTCTAATAATTGTTGTTTTGCTTTAAAGATCTTTTCAGCAGAACCAAATTCCTGTGCAAGGATCTTTGCATGAACACAGCCGATGTTGGGAACTTCAGTAAGAGCAAGCTGATATAGCAATTCGTTTGTCAAAAGATGATAATTGATAACTGATGGATGATAAATAGGCAATTTACTAAACTATCATCTTTCATCTATCATCTGATCATTGACTCATGACTTTCATTTCCGTTCTCCTGTTCAATGCTTTTCCTTCTTCGGTTTTATTGTCGGCAACGGGTTGTGTTTCTCCAAAACCTTTGGCAGAAAGCCTTGCTGTTGGAATTCCTTTTGAGATAAGATAAGTGACGACTGATTTTGCACGGTTGTTTGATAAAGTGAGATTGTCTGCAGGTTTACCAATATTATCGGTGTGTCCTCCGATCTGGATCTTTACAGTAGGATTATCATTCATTAATTGTACTACTATATCAAGTTCTGCTTCTGATTCAGGTTTAAGATCAAATTTATTTATATCAAAGAAAACATTTTTCAAAACAACAGATGCATTGGCTTCTATCGGTTGCAGAGGAATATTTTTTTCATAAGTGGAGTCTGGCGAATGATTGATTAGGGAAAAATTATCTGAATAAAATAAATATCCTTTCCTGTTTACATTGAATGCATAGTCTTTTCCAACAGGAAGTGTGATCAGGTAATTTCCTTTTTCATCTGTCTGTACTTTTGAGATCATTTGTTTTGTATTCAGATCAATAAGCTCAACAGCAGATGGCAGACCCTTTGTTGTTTTTTTATCAAACACTTGTCCTTTTACCCAAAGAGTCTTATTAGGGCGAATATTTTCTGGTAATATAAAACTATAAATGTCTAAGCCGCCTTTACTATCTGAACGATCGCTTGCATAATAAGCTGTCTTTGCATCAGCAGCAATGAACAAAGTTCCTTCGTCATAAATAGTATTGATTGGATAACCAAGATTTTCCGGTACACTCCAATCTCCTTTGGGTCCTTTTCTTGAGAAAAATAAATCGGGGCCACCATAACCCAACAAACCAGACGATGTAAAAAACAATGTTTGATTATCGGCATGTATAAAAGGGCATGATTCATCGCCGGAAGTATTTATTTGCGGGCCAAGGTTTTCAGGTGTTGTCCATTCACCATTTAATTGTAAATGCGAAACATAAATATCACTGCCGCCATAACCGCCTTCTCTTCTGCTTGCAAAATATAAGTCTCTTTTATCTGGTGAAAGGCATGGTTGTGATTCCCATTGATCTGTATTTATTTTACCACCAAGATTAAGACCTTCACTCCAGCCTTGCGGGGTTTTAAATGAAATATAAATATCACAACTTCCCCAACCATCTTTTCTGTTACATGCAGTAAATACCAACCATTCTCCATCTTGTGAGATCATTTGTGCGCCTTCATTCTGATCAGTATTTACATTGCCACCAAGGGGGGCCGCTTTTACCCAATCTTTACCATCCCATTTTGCAGAAAAAAAATCTTCATCAAAACCCCGAAGTCTTCTTGTAAAGAAGAATTCTTTACCATCAATTGTTAAACAAGGAAGGTATTCTGATTCTGCGCTATTAATCCTGTCACCGGCATTTTTTGGCGCAAACTCATAATTGCGTCCTGCATTCTTTTTTTCCTGGGCCACTGCAAATTCAAAACAACGCTTACGAAACTCACCAGCCTTGCGACTTGCCTCTCCTAATTTGGGATTAGATAAATAATCATTAATTGTATTCAACGCTTTATCAAAATTTCCCATGCCTGCAAGATTAATTGCATACGGAAGTTTATAAACTTTAGTTGCAGCAGAATCTTTTCTCAAGGCTTTTTCATAATACTCAACAGACAGGTCGGGTTTTCTTGTTTGACCGTAAACACCTGCAAGCGATAAATAGGCATCAACATAATTTGAGTCCAGGTAAATAGCTTGTAAAAAATAACTGATCGCATCATCGTACCTGTCTTCGGTTGCCTTTGTCATTCCTTCATTATACATTTTGACTGCCCGTGGATTTATTTTCGCTGGGTCTGAGACTTGCGCATTTAAAGAATTGACAATAAAAAATTGGCAGGAAGAAAGAAGTATTATATAAAAAAAAGTTTTCATTGATATTGCTGGATTTCTATAACGAATCTAATACATTTTTATTCCCTATTCAGTAAATAAATGTTAAGAGGAAAGGGAGTTATTTTTGGTTGCATTGTGCCCTGTTTTTCTTAGCTCAAAGCTCATAGCTTTTTCTCAAGGCACATTAATGTATTTATGTATCTGCAGGCTCAGTTCCCATTGCGGATGAGCTTTAATATACTCGATGATCGATGGCATTATCTCTGTGCCTTTATCCCATTCGGGTTGTAAAAAAAGCTTACATGTTGGTGACGCTAATGCAGCATATTTTTCTGCCCAATCAAAATCACTTTTATTAAAAACAACAATCTTTAATTCATTTGCAAGTGGAACAATTCCTGGTAATGGAGCTTTGAATTTTTTTGGTGATAAACATATCCAATCCCAGGAACCGCTTAGTGGGTGAGCTCCTGATGTTTCAATATGTGTTTTTAAACCAGCAGCCTGCAATTCTTTTGTTAGCTCAGTAAGATCATGCATCAAAGGCTCACCGCCAGTAATAACAACAATTTCAGCAGGCGTTTTTTTTACTTTCGATTTTAAACTTTCAATTTTCAACTTTGGATGTTTCTCCGCATCCCAACTATCTTTTACATCGCACCAAACACAACCAACATCACAACCACCTAATCTTATAAAGTAAGCAGCTTTGCCCTGGTGAAAACCTTCACCTTGTAAAGTATAAAAATCTTCCATCACGGGAAGTGATGTATCAATTTGAGATTTTAGATTTATGATTTCGGATTTCACTTTAGTAAACACAGATTTCTTTCAACACTTAAACTACAAAATTAGCACATTGACACATAAGCAAATTATCACATTATATTTCCTAATTCATCATCATACAAGATCTGTAAGTATTATTCAGCAATGCAGCAATAGTCATTGGTCCAACACCACCCGGCACCGGCGTTATCCATGAACATTTTGGAGCAACGTTATCATAATCTACATCACCCCTTAATCTGAATCCACTTTTTTTTGTTGCATCAGCAACACGGGTGATACCAACATCAATTACAATAGCACCTTCTTTTACCCAATCCTCTGTTACAAAACCAGGCCGACCCAACGCAGCAACAATAATATCCGCATGGCGACAGAGCTCTGCAATATTTTTTGTTTTGGAATGACAAAGAGTAACGGTACAATTACCCGGGTTTTTATTTTCACTTAATAAAATACTCATTGGCCTGCCAACAATATTGCTGCGACCAATCACCACTGCATGCATTCCCGAAGTATTGATCTTATAATGTTCCAGCATAAGCATAATGCCATGTGGCGTGGCAGGAATAAAAGTTGGTAATCCCTGAACCATTCTTCCTACACTTACAGGGTGAAAGCCATCAACATCTTTATCAGGGTCAATAGTATTGATAACCTTATCATCAGAAATATGTTTTGGCAAAGGAAGCTGAACAAGAATTCCATCTACATCGGGATCATGATTTAAATCCTGAATTTTTTCCAACAATGAATGTTCTGAAATGCCTGCTTCAAATCTTATAAGTGTAGATTTGAAACCAACCTCTTCACATGATTTTACTTTTGAAGCAACATAGGTCTCACTGGCCCCATCGTTGCCAACTAATATTGCTGCGAGGTGCGGAACTTTTTTTCCTTCAGTGAAAAGTTGTGCTACATCTATTTTCAATTGATCTTTTACCGCCTGCGATACTTTCTTACCATCTAAAATTTGCATGGCGCAAAGGTAGTTTTGTGAG
>Ga0070688_100000880_pt1 | contig 14947 bp, 11 predicted proteins | sample KBSS13HmetaG_FD_64679 | JGI IMG/M metagenome (GOLD analysis project Ga0070688, IMG submission 64679) | Switchgrass rhizosphere microbial communities from Kellogg Biological Station, Michigan, USA - KBS S1-3H metaG | ecosystem: Host-associated > Plants > Roots > Rhizosphere ...
TCCGAGGTCGAGGCGGTGCTGCTGGAGTCCACGCTCATCCGCCAGCACCGGCCGCACTACAACGTGCTCCTGAAGGACGACAAGAGCTTCCCGTTCGTGAAGTTGAGCGTTCAGGAGGAGTGGCCGCGCCTGTCGGTGACCCGCCGCGTGACCGACGACGGCGCGCGCTACCTGGGTCCGTTCACCGACGTCAAGGCGCTGCGCCGGACGCTGCGTGACCTGAGGCGCATCTTCCCCATCCGCACCTGCCGCAACTTCGAGGACTACCGGCGCCAGGACCGGCCCTGCCTCTACTACCACATCCGCCGCTGCGCGGGCCCCTGCTACTCGCGCGCCCACGTCGACCCGGTGCAGTACCGCGGGTACGTGGACGGCCTGCTGCTGCTGCTCGCGGGCCGGAACGACGAGCTGCTGGCGCGGTTGAAGCGCGAGATGGCGGAGGCCGCCGAGTCGCGTCGCTACGAGGTGGCCGCACAACGTCGCGACCAGATCTCGCTGCTCGAGCGCGCGCGCGTGCCTCAGGCGATGGTGAGCGCCGACCCGCGCGACACCGACGTGCTGGGCTTCGCTCACCACGGCCGGATCGCCGCGATCGCGACGTTGTTCGTGCGCGAGGGCCGCGTCATCGGCAAGGAGACGCGGCTCGTCGACCGCGCCGATGGCATGGACGATGCCGCGCTCCTCGAAACCTGGGTGACGCAGGTGGCGCTCGCGCGCACCGACCTGCCGCGCCGCGTGCTGGTGCCGGCGCTGCCCGAGGCCCACGGCGTGCTCGCGGGCGCGCTCGCGAGCCGCGCCGGACGCGCGGTGGAACTCACGGCGCCGGCGCGCGGGCGCGCCCGGCGGCTGGTCGAGCTGGCGCAGAGGAACGCCGCCGCCGCGCTCGAGCAGGCGCAGGCGCGCGCGGCAGGGCGGCGCGCGCACTACTCGGAGGCGGTCGAGGGCCTGCAGCGCGAGCTGGGGCTGCCGGTGCCGCCGCATCGCATGGTGTGCTTCGATATCTCCAACTTCGGCGGCGACCAGGCGGTGGCTGCGGTGGTGGCGTCCGAGGACGGCCGCGCGCGCAAGTCGCTCTACCGGCGGATGCGCATGCACAAGCCCGGCCCCGACGACTTCGCCATGATCGGCGAGGCGGTGGAGCGCTACTGGGCGCACGTCGAGTCGGGCGAGCTACCCCGTCCCGACCTGGTGGTGATCGACGGCGGCGCGGGCCAGGTGGGTGCGGCGCGCGCGTCGCTCGACAAGGTGGCGACGCGGCCGGTGGCGCTGGTGGGGCTCGCGAAGCGCGAGGAGCTGATCGTGCGCGAGCATCTTCCCGACCTGAAACTCGCGCGGCGATCCGAAGCGCTGAGGGCGCTCCAGCGTCTGCGCGACGAGGCGCACCGCTTCGGGCTCGACTACCACAGGAAGCTCCGTTCGCGGGCGCGCATCGGCAGCGTCTTGGACCACGTGCAGGGCGTCGGTCCCGCTCGCCGGGCGCAGCTCTTGAAGGCGTTCGGCTCGGTGGAAGCACTGCGCGGTGTCACCCCGGAGGAGATCGCCGAGCGCTCGCACGTGCCGCTGCCGCTCGCGCGCCGGGTCGCCGAGGCGCTCGGCCACGAGGAGGGCGCAGCATGAGGGACGCGAAAACGCCTGGCACTTCGCGCTCGGCGGGTGCCGCGGGGAGTTCCGGTGCGATTTCGCCGCGCCTGACCGCTGCCATCGACGGGTGGCTGGACGAGCTTCGCCGTGGCCGGCGGCTCTCGCCGGGCACCGTGGACGCCTACGCGCGCGATCTCTCCGATTACTCGGGCTTCGCTGTCCACCACAAGCTCCGCGGCTGGGACGAGGCGACGTCGACGTTCGTGGATGGCTACTTCGCCACGCTCGAGCGGCGCGGGCTCTCGACCGCGACGCTCGCCCGCCGGCGCTCGACGCTGCGCGGCTTCCACGCGTTCCTCGGTCGCGTCGGGCACACGGCGCAGGATCCGGTGGCGCTGCTGCCGCCGCCGCGACGCGAGCGCCGGCTGCCGCACGCGCTGTCGCGCGAGGACGTCGAGGCGTTGCTGGCGCACCCGGAGGGAGAGGAGCCGTTGGCGCTCCGCGACCGCGCCCTGCTCGAGCTGGCGTATGCGGGCGGGCTCCGGGTCTCGGAGCTGGTGGGCCTGACCCGGGACGCGGTGGACCTGAACGGCCGTGCGCTCACCGTCACCGGCAAGGGCGACAAGCAGCGCCTGGTGCCGTTCGGGCGCGCCGCCGCGCGCGCGCTCGCGCAGTGGCTCGAGCGCGGCCGGCCGCAGCTCGCGCGCAACTCCCGGGTCGACCACGTGTTCGTGAACGCCCGCGGCGGGCCGCTGTCACGCATGGGCTGGTGGAAGATCCTGCGCGGTCATGCGCGCGGCGCCGGCGTCACCGCCCGCGTCCACCCGCACGCGCTTCGCCATTCGTTCGCGACGCACCTGCTCGAGGGCGGCGCCGACCTGCGCGTCGTCCAGGAACTCCTCGGGCACGCGCGCGTCAGCACCACCGCCATCTACACCCACCTCGACCGCGGCTACCTGCGCGAGGTGCACCGCCAGTTCCACCCCCGCGCCTGAGGGGCGCGGGGCCTTCTCGATCGGGGCCTTGGAGGACCACATGTCGTTCCGCAGCCAGCGATGGCTACCCGCAGCACTCCTGATGCTCGCTCTCTTCACCGTCTGCGCCTGGCCGGCGCACGCCGCCAACACCATCACGCTGCCGCGCTCCGGCCAGGTGGGGATCGGTATCACCGGCTCGTTCGGCACGCTGCTGCCGACGGGAGAGTTGGGCAACGAATTCGGGAGCGGCCCCGGGCTCTCGGTGAAGATCCGCTATCGCATGCGCTTCGAGCGCGCGATCGGGCTCACGTTCGACGCCGAGCGCATGAACTCGCGCGACCCCTCGGGGGCGGCGGGCGCGTTCGACTCGCTCACCGACGCGCCCGCGGTGCTGCGCGACTACATGAAGATGGTCACCGCGGGCTTCGAGTTCTACCAGCTCTTCGACACCCGCGAGCGCACGGTCAAGTACCTGTCGGCGGGCGCGGGGCTGGCGCAGATCTCGGCGCACCTGACCGATGGCGAGACGCAGTACCCGATCGCCGGCGACGCCCTGTTCGTGAGCGTGGGCGCCGGCTTCGAGCGCTTCTTCTTCCGCAGCTGGGCGTGGGAAATGGGCTTCAAGTACAAGCCCGTGCTCCACGACGGCAAGATCAACCACGACCTGCAGGGCAATGTGGGTCTCATCTTCTACGCCGGCTATTGACGCCATGACCGCACCGCTCCGCATCGCGTTCCTGGGCGCCGCCCGCACCGTGACCGGTTCTCGCCACCGGATCTCCTGGGGCGAGTCGAACTGGCTCTACGACTGCGGCCTCTACCAGGGCCATCGCGACCAGGCGGAGGCGGTCAACCGCACGTTCCAGTTCGATCCCGCGACGCTGGACGGCGTCGTCGTCTCGCACGCCCACCTCGATCACACCGGCAACCTGCCGACGCTGGTGTCCCAGGGATTCGGCGGGTCGATCCACATCACCGACCCTTCGGCCGACCTGTCGCGGGTGATGCTCCCGGACAGCGCGCACCTGATGGAAAAGGACGTGGACCACGTCAATCGCCATCGCAACGGCACCGCGGTGCGCAGGCCGCTCTACACGCTCGCCGACGTCACCGACACGCTGTCGAGGTTCAAGACCTACGGCTACGACGAGCCGTTCCAGCCGTTCCCCGGTGTCACCGCCACCTACCACGACGCCGGTCACATCCTCGGCTCCGCGATGACGACGTTCACGTTCGAGCGCAACGGCCGCGGCTTCAGGCTGCTGATGGGCGGCGACCTCGGGCGCGCGAACCGCGCCATTCTTCGCGATCCGGTGGCGCCGCCGGGGCCGGACGCGCTGGTGCTCGAGAGCACGTACGGCGACCGCCTGCACGCCGACGATGCCCATACCGAGCGACTGCTGATCGATGCCGTGCAGCGCACGGTGGCGCGCGGCGGGCGCGTCGTGGTGCCGGCGTTCGCGGTCGGGCGCACGCAGGAGCTGGTCGCCGTGCTCCACCGGCTCATCGGCAGCGGCGCGATCCCGGACCTGCCGCTCTACGTGGACAGCCCCATGGCGCGCGAGGCCACCGCCGTGTTCAAGCGCCACCCCGAATGCTTCGACGACGAGACGCGCCAATCCTTCGGGAACGGCGGCGCGCCGTTCGGCTTCGACCGCCTGCGCTACGTCATCACGCCCGACGAGTCCCGCTCGCTCAACGACCTCCACACGCCCTGCATCATCATCTCCGCCTCCGGCATGTGCGAGGGCGGGCGCATCCTCCACCACCTGCAGCACGCGCTGGGGAACGAGCGCAACACCGTGCTGTTCGTGGGCTTCCAGGCCGAGGGCACGCTCGGGCGGCGGCTCCGCGACGGGGCCGAGAACGTGAATGTGTTCGGCGAGCCGGTGCGCGTGCGCGCCGAGATCGTCGCGCTCGACGGCTTCAGCGCGCACGCCGACCAGCACGAGCTGCTCGACTGGTTCGCGCGCCTCGATCCCCAGCCGCGCACGGTGTTCCTCGTCCACGGTGAGCCGGAGCCGGCGGAGACGCTGGCGGGCCTGCTGCGCGCGAAGTCGACCGCCCAGGTGCACGTGCCCGAGAAGGGCCAGGAGTTCGAGCTGTGGACGTGACCGAGCCCCGCTACCAGGTGGGCCAGCGGCTCCACCACCCGCAGTTCGGCGAGGGCCTCGTCGTCGAGGTCCACACCGACCGCGGCCGCGAGGTGCTGGAGGTGGTGTTCGACGGCCAGCTGCGGCGTCTCTCGACCCAGCGCGAGTGGGAGATCGTCGACGGCTCGGCGCCCGCGGCCGCATCGCGCGCGGTGAGCGTGGACGTGGGTGAGCCGCTCGACGCCGAGGGGGGCGGCGACGGTGAGGAAGATGGCGCGCCGCGCGCCGTGTCCGCGCCGTCGCGCGACGGCGGCATCCGCCGCCACTGGCATCCACAGGGCGATGCGCTCCTGCGGCACTGGATCGACAACGCGTCGCAGTCCCAGGGTCACTTCGACCTCCGCGCCGACGCCGAGGCGTGGGCGGGCTGGGCGAGCGCCGACCGGCTGGTGTCGCTCGACAGCCTGCGAGGCGTCGAGCGCTTCCCGCACCAGGAGGCGGCGTGCTTCAAGGTGCTGCGCGACTTCGGCGGACGCGGCATCCTCGCCGACGAGGTCGGCCTCGGGAAGACCGTGGAGGCGGGCATCGTGTTGAAGGAGTACGTGCTCCGCGGCGCCGTGCGCACCGCGCTCGTGTTGGTGCCGGCGTCGCTCTGCGAGCAGTGGCGCGCCGAGCTGTGGGAGAAGTTCGAGCTCGACTTCGTGGTCTCGCGCGGGCCCGCCGGGCAGTGGGGCCGCCACCCGTTCGTGATCTCGTCGCTCGAGACCGCGCGCCACGAGCGCCATCGCAAGCGCGTGCGCGGCGCCGACTACGACATGGTGGTGTGCGACGAGGCGCATCGTCTCCGGAACCACCTCACGCTGGGCTGGAAGTTCTTGAACGACCTGAACCCGCGCTACCTGCTGCTGCTCACCGCGACGCCGGTCCAGAACGACCTGCGCGAGCTCTACAATCTGGTGACGCTCGTCCGCCCCGGAACGGTCGGTACCTTCTCGCAATTCAGGAGGGACTTCCTCTCCGGCCACGACAAGCGCACGCCGCGCAACACGCCGCGGCTCCGCCGGCTCTTGAAGAGCGTGATGATCCGCACCCGGCGCGCGGACACGCAGCTCACGTTCGCACCGCGCAAGGTGGAGACGTTGTGGGTGCCACAGACCGCCCCCGAGCGCCTGCTCTACCGCCAGGTGAGCGAGTTCGTGGCCAGCGCCGTGCACGCCGAGCATGCGCAGCCGGGCCGGCCGCACTACTTCACGCTCATGGTGCTGCAGAAGGAGATGGGCTCGTCGTGGGCGTCCGCGAGCGGCACGCTGGAGAAGCTCGCCGCGCACCCGGACGGCCTGGACTCGAAGCGCGTGCACGCGCTCGCCGAGCGCGCGCGCTCGCTCTCCGAGGACGCGAGCAAGCTGCGCACGCTGCTGCGCTGCATCGCCGGCTTGAGGGGCGAGAAGGCGATCGTGTTCACGCAGTTCCGGGCGACGCAGGACACGATCGTGGCCGCGCTCGAGGCCGAGCACGTGCCCACCGCGGTGTTCCACGGCGAGATGGGCTGGCGCGAAAAGGAGGAGGCCCTCGAGCGCTTCCGCCACCACGACCAGGTGCTGGTGAGCACCGAGGCGGGAGGGGAGGGGCGGAACCTCCAGTTCGCGCGCATCGTCATCAACTACGACCTGCCGTGGAACCCGATGCGGCTCGAGCAGCGCATCGGCCGCGTGCACCGGCTCGGCCAGGAGCACCCGGTGCGCGTGGTGAACCTGGTGTCGCGGGGCACGCTCGAGGCCTACGTGCTCGAGATCCTCGATCGCAAGATCCGCATGTTCGAGCTGGTCGTGGGCGAGATGGAGGAGATCCTCGGCGCCTGGCAGATGCAGGGCTCGTTCGAGGACGAGGTGTTCCGCCGCTGGACCGAGTCGAGCGTGCCGCGCGCGCGCAAGCGCCGCTTCACCGAGCTCGCCCAGCACCTGGTCACCGCGCGCAAGCTCTACCAGCAGCAACGGGACAGCCAGAGCATGCTGTTCCACGGCGCGAACGAGACCGAGGAGGAGCGCTCGTGACCACGCTGACCAAGCGCGCCCCGAAGGCGGGGCGGAACGGCGATGCGCAAGCGCGCGCCAACGGCAAGCACGCGAACGGCGCCGGCAACGGCAAGGCGGCCGCCCCGCCCGAGGTGCCGCGCGGCGGCACCGCGGCGGAGTCGGCGGACTGGCGGCGCTTCGTCGGCCGCTGGCTCGAGGCGCACCATTGCAAGGTCGAGGCCGCACCGCGTGGCGACTGGGAGGTGGAGCTCTCGCCCGAGCTGCAGAAGCGCTGGCGCCGCCAGCGCGTGCGGCTGGTGTTCGATCCCGCGCGCCCGACGGTGCCGCGCGGCGCCTGGTTCACCGCCCCCGGCAGCGCCGGCGGGCGGCGCATCCTCGAAGCCGCGCTCGCCGAACCGTTGTGCACGCGGCGCACCGCGCTCGCGCGCGTGCCGGGAGCACCCGACGACGGCTGGACCAGCGCCTGCCGCGTGCGCGGCCTCACCTGGGGCCCGGCGCGCCTCGGCCCGGTGCGCTACGAGCGACGCGTGGCGTTCCACGCCGTGATCACGCGCTGGGGCGGGCTGCCGTGGCAGGAGCAGTGGGTGGTGCTGGTGGGGGCGGGCGGCGAGGTGCTGGAGCGCGTGCCCGAAGCCCAGGTGCCCGAGGTGCGGCCGCGCGAGGGGCTCTACCAGATGCCCGAGGAGCTGGAGCCCGAGGTACGCGAGCGCTGGCTGCTCTCGGCGCGCGCCACGCTCGAAGCGCTGGCCGAAGAGCGCGAGCGCGAGTGGGCCGTGTCCGTGGGCCGCCTGCGCGACGACGAGCTGGATCGCCTGGGCTCGTTCTTCTCCGCGCGCATCGAGGAGGAAGAGGAGCGCATGCGGCGTCGCGCCGGGCACGACGAGCACGAGCTCGAGCACGGCGACGCCACGTCGCTCAAGCTCGAGTGGGAGCGGCGCGCCGCCGAGGTGCGCCAGCGCTGGGCGATGCGCACCGAGGTGCGGCTCTGGGGCATCGAGGAGTGGTCGTGGCCGGTGGCGGACCTCGAGCAGGAGCTGCGCTCGGGCGCGATGCGGGTGAAGGTCAAGGGCCCGGTGGACGTGGCGCGCGGCCGGCCGGCGCTGCCGCCCTGCCCGAGCTGCGGCAAGCCCGCGGAGATGCTGGTGCGCGCGCGCGGCACGGTCTGCTGCGCGGCGTGCGCGCCCGCTTGACGCTCGCCCGCGAGCGCCCGTAGAGTCCTCCGGCTTTCGGAACTGCGGGGTGCGTAAGGCCCCCGCCTCCCAAGTCTCGACTGGAGGCCTGCTTGTCGCTGGAATCACGCAAGAACGCGCTCGACGACCCGGGTGCGGAGCTGCTCGACCGCGCCACCGCGCTCTGGGACCGCTACGGCCGCATCGTGCTCGGTGTCGTGGTCGGGATCGCGGTCATCGGCGTCTCGGCCTACTACGTGATGAGCGGCGCGGCGCGCAAGGAGAACGCGGCCTCCGAGCGGCTCGCCGAGGCGAGCGACCTGTTCTGGCGCGCGGACTACGACCGCTCGCGGCAGATCGCGCAGGACATCGTGAAGCAGTACCCGGACACGCCGAGCGGCCTGGATGCGCTGCGCATCGCCGGTGACGACGCCTACTGGCGCGGCAACTGGAAGGACGCGGTCGCCGACTACGACGCGTACCTGAAGAAGAAGAGCAGCGGGCTGCTCGCGAACACCGTGCGCCGGAGCCTCGCCTACGCGCAGGAGAGCCTCGGCCAGTACGCGGCCGCCGCCGCCAACTTCGACCTGCTCGTGGGCCAGATCGACCGCGAGACGAGCGGCGAGATGCTCTACGCCGCCGGGCGCTGCCTGGTCGAGGACAAGAAGCCCGAAGAGGCGAAGAAGCGCTACCAGCGGATCATCGACGAGTTCCCCGACTCGAGCTTCCAGCTCCAGGCGCGGATCGAGCTCGGGAAGCTCACGCCCGTCTACGTGAACTGACGCAGGTTCTCCGCAGTCGCACGCGCCCGGCCGCGGGTCCCGCAGCCGGGCGCGATCGTTTGCGTCAGTCGCGCTGGTACGCCGCGAGCACGTAGCGCCGGCCCGGCGTGGCGTAGGGGAAGAGCGCGGCGGCGCCGAGCGTGGCGCGCAGCCGATGCGCCTGCAGCGAGTCGTTGGTCGCGTGCACGAAGTCGCGCTGGAACTCGGGGGCGGTCGCGAGCCGCTCCTCCATCGGCGAGAACGGATGCAAGGGCGCGCCGGGATCGTCGCGCCCGAACAGCGTGAGGACGATGAAACGCGGCCGCTGCTCCCAGACGTGGGCGAGGTCGAAGCGCTTGTCCATGAACGTGCCCGGGCTCGTGGCGATCGTGCGGTCGGTCAAGCCGGTGACGTCGACGATGCGCTGCTCGATGCAGCGATAGCCCACCTCGCCGATGTCCATGAGCACGATCGCGTCCCCGGTCGCGGACCGCGAGTGGAGCCAGTCGGCGAGCGCGCCGTGACCGCTCCGCGCGCCCGCGGTCTCGGTGGCGACACTCTCGGCGAGCCGCACGCGATCGGCCCAGTGGAACGCCAGGCCCAGCGGCGCGCTCGCGAGCAGCAGCACGCTGAGCAGGCCGGTCCCGCCCCGGCGCGCGCGGGCGAGCGCGCGTGCCCAGCCCAGCGACGCCGTGACCGCGAGCAGCGGCAGGTAGGGGACCACGAGCCGGCCCGCGGGCATCCAGTCGCCGCCGGTGTAAAGCGGCAGGAGCCCGCCGATGAGCCCGACGATCGCCGGGACGAGCGACGTGCGCGCGGGCGATCCGGTGAAGCTCCAGCCCGCGAGCGCGAGCAGCAATCCCAGGTCGCCCGCGAATGCCATGCGCAGCGCGTCGTGTACGTACGCGACGCGGTTCCCCGAGCCGCCGGCCTTGGCGTAGAACGTGTTCGGGAGCCAGGCGCCGTCGTACGCGATGCGCCGGAACGCGAGCTGGCCGAGCACGGCCGCGACCACGAGCAGTGACGCGGTGGCGAGCGCGCGCCACGACGGGCCGGGCGTGCTCGCAGAGTACTCGCGCGGCACCGCGGTGTGCTCCGCCCGGGCGCGCACCACGACCGCCACGCCGCACGCGAGCACGCACACGAGCGGCGCCTCGGGCCTCGCGATCGCGGCGGCGGCGAGCGCGAGGCCTCCGAGCATCACCGCGCCGTCCCGTTGGCTCGTGAGCCCGCTCACGCCCCAGGTGAGCAGGCAGGCGTAGAGCGTGGTCTCGAGCCCGTTCATGGCGTGGTAGGCGAACCCCGACGAGCACGCCACCAGCGCCGCCGCGGCGATCCCCGCCATTTCGGCCCAGCGCGCGCCCGCCGCCGCGCGCCGCGCGAGCAGGCCCGCGCCGAGGATCGCGAGCAGGCCCGAGGCGAGGCCGATGGCCTTCGCCGCCGGTAGCGCCGCCTCGGGTCCCGCATAGCGGATCACCGGCGTCAGCAGCAGCACGAGCAGGAAGTTGCTGTAGCCCTCCACGTGCTCGCCGGGGTTGTAGTAGGGCCCGTGGCCCGCGGCCCACTGCCGGCTGTAGCGGAACGCGATCCAGGCGTCGTCCACCGTGTGCGGCGCGAACGCCCACACCAGCCCCACGAACGCCAGCAACACGAACGTGAGGCCGAGCGCGAAGTCGCGGTCCGTGCCAAGGCGCGGGGCGTTGGCCGGGGGCGCCGCTCGGGCCCGGCGCGCTCGTGGGGCGTGCTCGGACAGTCGCAAGCGGATTCCTTACGCCACCCAGACCGTCTTGGCGTTCACGAACTCGCGGAGCCCGATCTGGCCCAGCTCGCGGCCGTGCCCGGAGCGCTTGACGCCGCCGAACGGCAGCCGCGGGTCGGAACGCACGGTGGCATTCACGAATACGGCGCCGGCTTCGAGCGCTCCCGCAAGCTCGCGTGCCCTCTCCACGTCCGCGGTCCAGATGCTGGAGCCAAGCCCATATCGGGAGCGATTGGCGAGCGCCACCGCGTCGCCGGCGTCGCGGGCGCGGATCACCGCCGCCAGGGGGCCGAACGTCTCCTCGTCGAATGCCGGCATGCCGGGGGAGACGCGCGTGAGGAGCGTGGGAGGGAAGTAGTTGCCATCGCCCGGGAGCCGGCGCCCGCCGAGCACCAGGCGCGCGCCCTTCGCCACGCTCTGAGTCACCTGGCGTTCCAGCTCGTCCACCAGGTCCGCCCGCGCCAGCGGGCCGACGTCGGTGGCTCGGTCCAGCGGATCGCCCACGCGCAGCGCGCGCAGGGCGTCGCCGAGCGCGGACTCGAACTCGTCGGCGATCGCCTCCACGACGACGAAGCGCTTGGCCGCGATGCACGACTCGCCGTTGTTGATCACGCGCGCGGCCGCGGCCTGCCTGGCGGCGTGTGCCACGTCGGCGTCGGCGAGCACGATGAAGGCGTCGGAGCCGCCGAGCTCGAGGACGATCTTCTTGAGCGCGCGCCCGGCGATGGCAGCGACCGAGGCGCCCGCGGGCTCGCTGCCGGTGAGCGTCACCGCGGCGACCGCCGTGTGCGCGGCGAGCGTGCTCGCTTCTGCACCCTGGACCAGGACCACGGTGAAGGCGTCCTCGGGGAGCCCCGCGTCGCGCCACAGCCGCTCCATCGCCAGCGCGCAGCCGGTGACGTTCGAGGCGTGCTTCAACGCCACCGTGTTCCCGGCCGCGAGCGCGGGCGCGGCGGCGCGGAACACCTGCCAGTAGGGGAAGTTCCACGGCATGATCGCGAGCAGCACGCCGAGCGGGTCGAAACGCACGTACGAATCGCTGGCGTCGCTCGCGACGCGCTCCGGCGCCAGCATCGCGGTGGCGTGCTGGGCGTAGTGGTCGCAGACCCAGGCGCACTTCTCGACCTCCGCCTCGGCGGCGACGATGGTCTTGCCCATCTCCAGGGTGGCCAGGCGCGCCAGTTCGTCGCGGCGCTTGCGGATCAGCGCCGCCGCGCGTGCGAGCACCGTCACGCGCTCGTCGACCGGACGCTTCGACCAGCCCTTGAACGCCTCGCGGCAGCGCACCAGCCGGTCCCCGGCCTCCACGGCCGAGTGCGAGGTGACCTCGGCCAGTTGCTCGCCGGTCGCCGGATTCACGGAGACCATGAGGTTCGCGCTGCGCATGAGCCCACCATGACGCAGCCCGCCCGGTTACGCCAACCGGGCCTCAGGCGGCGCTGTCGCTGGCGACCGGTGCGTCGAACGCGAATCCCAGCTGGATCGCGAGCCTCGGCGGCTCGGGCTCGATCGGCGCTGGCACCGATGCGCGTCGCGGATGCGCCTGCGACAGCGCGGCGACGCGCGCGGCGTTGTGCTCGGCCTCGGGCGCGAGGCGTAGGCGCGCGTCGAGTAGAGCTTCGCGATGTGCTCGGCCTCGGCGGGCCACACGTCGGCGAGCGTGGAGAGGAAGTGCTCGCGCGTCCCGGGCTTCAAGTGCACGAGCTCGGTCCAGAGCTTCGAGGCGCCGGCATCTCGCGCGGCCCTGACCGCGTCCGCAAGCAACTCCGGCCGGTCCGAGAGCCCGGGCAGGATGGGCGCCAGCGACACACCCACGCGGATGCCCGCATCCGCGAGCATGCGCACCGCGCGCAGCCTCGCCCGGGGCGGCGCGGTGCCGGGCTCGGTGACGCGCCAGAGGTCGTCGTCGATGGTGGGGATCGAGAGGCTCACCGAGACGCGCGCGCGATGCGACGCCGCCTGCAGCACGTCGATGTCGCGGATGACCAGCGGGCCCCGGGTGATGATGCCGAACGGGTTCCAGCGATCGTGGAAGGCCTCGAGGCAGCCCCGCGTGAGCCGGAAGCGGCCCTCGGCGGGCTGGTAGGGGTCGGTCGCGGCGCCGACGGCCACGGACTCCATCTTCCACGAAGGCCTTGCCAGCTCCGCCTTCAGGATCTCGACCACGTTCGTCTTCACCCGGATGCTGCGGCCGTAACGGTCGTCCGACGGACGGTCTGCGCGTTTCTCGAACGCGCGCACGTAGCAGAACGTGCAGCGGTGCGCGCAGCCCATGTACGGGTTCAAGGACCAGTTGAAGGGCATCCCGGTGACGGGATTGAGCGCGGAGCGACAGGGCTCCAGGCGGTATTCGGCAGGGGACATGCGGGAAAGGCTACCGCTGTTGCTCTTACTGCACAAGTGTGCAGTATCGGCCGTCCGGTCAGCGCTCGGAGAGCTTCGTGAACTCGGCCAGCGGCCTCGAGAGCCATCCGGTGAGCCGCATGACCATGGGAAACGAGGCGCGGCCGCCGGAGCCAAGCTTCTTGAGGCCGGAAGCACCGAGGGCGAGCTTGAAGGCCAGGCTCGGCCAGCTCATCGAGTGTTGCTCGAGCTGCGCCTCGAGCGCGTCATGGAGACGGGCGGTGTCCAGCCTGAGGATCAAGCCCGGGGGCGGCTCGGGTAGCCGGGCGTACGATCGCTTTGGGTGACCGGGCACGAAGCTCTCGGGCGAACGGCCCAGCCAGTGAAGCATCCGCAGCACGCCGTCGGCCTCGGCCGCGTCGCGGGTGGCCAGCTTCGCGACCGTCGACGGACTGACGCCGATCTCGAGCGCGGCCTGCGACCAGGTGAGGCCGAGCGCGATGCGCCGCTCATCGAGGGCGGCGTGGAGGTCTTTGAGGCTGAAGTCGGCGTAGGGCTGCAACCGGGCGGCTCCGGGGTGAGGGCCCGGAGGATAGCGCCTGGGCGCGGGTGCGGGGCCAGGAAAGGCGCGGCAGACCGTGCCCGCCCATACGCCGCATAATATCTATTATGTAAACCTCGCCTCGTGGTTCGAACTGGCCTGCGGGCCCGGACGCGAGGTTTACATAATCGCTGCGTGTGGGGGCGCAACGCCCCACCCCGCGGCGGGGCGCTTGCTTCGCTCGCGCCCTCTCAGGGGCAATAGCTGGCGGCGCTTTGGACCGAGCCGGCGGCGCCCCAGAGCCCGAGCCAGAGGCTCAGGTCGGCGGCGCCGAGCACGCCGTCGCCGTTGATGTCGCTCCGGCCGATCGGCTCGCCTGAGCCGAAGTCGCCGAGCCAGAGGCTCATGTCGTTGCTCCCCAAGCCGCCGCTGCCGTCCAGGTCCACGTAGGCCAGGCTGGCCGTGCCCAGGAGCACCCCGCTCGCGAATACCTGGACGCAGGGGCCAGCGCCGGGTGGCGCACCGGGGGTGCCGCCGCCCACCAGCGTGATCCGGGCCTCGCCGTGGATGTCCGTGGATTCGAGCACGCCCGCCGTGCCGCAGCGGATCGTGCTCGGGGGGGCGTACGACTGGCTGCTCAAGCGCGCGCCGGGACAGTTGAGAATCCGGACCTCGACTGTGCTGTTGGCCACGGGATTGTTCGCAGCGTCGTGCACCACCACCGTGAACGCGCCGGCGGTCGTGTCGGCGAGGTCGCCGCTCCTGCCCACCAGGAGCATGTGCGAAGGGATGTGCGACAGCGCGGCGGAGGGGACGGCATGCGCAGGGCTTGCGAGGAACGCGGCGCACGACGCAACGAGTAGCAGGTGCTTCATCGGGGAGCCTCCATGGCGCCAGGCTCAGGGGCCAACGGTCATTACCCGGGGACGGGAGGGCGGTTCCGGATCTCGCCCTCCCGCCGCTCTCCCCCGTGCTGCCCCCCGCCGGTTCAGCTCACGACGAGGTTCAGGAGCTTGTCCTTCACGTGGATGACCTTGCGGATCGCGCCGCCGTTCACGTAACGGCTCACGCGCTCGTCGGCGAGGGCTGCGGCCTGCACCGCGGCCTGGTCGGCGCCCTTCGGCAGCTCCAGCGTCGCGCGCAGCTTGCCGTTCACCTGCACGGCCACGGTGACCGTCGACTCCTCGCACAGCGCCGGGTCGAACCTGGGCCACGGCGCGTACGCCAGGCTCTCCCGGTGGCCCATGCGCGACCAGAGCTCCTCGCACAGATGCGGCGCGAACGGTGACAAGACGAGCACGAACGGCTCGAGCACGGCGCGCGACCGCGCCGGCTGCTTCATCACCTCGTTCACGAACACCATCATCTGCGCGATCGCGGTGTTGAACTTGAGGGCGTCCAGGTCCTCGGTGACCTTGCGGATCGTCTGGTGCAGCACGCGCGTCAGCTCGGGGCCCACGGCGGCGCCGTCCACAGCCAGGGTCCCGTCCTCGCGCGTGTACAGGCGCCAGACGCGGTCCAGGAAGCGCGAGATGCCCTCGACGCTGGCCGTGCTCCACGGTTTCATCGCCTCGAGCGGGCCCATGAACATCTCGTAGATGCGCATGGCGTCGGCGCCGTACTCGTCCACCATGTCGTCGGGGCTCACCACGTTGCCCCAGCTCTTGCTCATCTTGCGGTTGTCCTCGCC
>Ga0070688_100000882_pt1 | contig 14934 bp, 10 predicted proteins | sample KBSS13HmetaG_FD_64679 | JGI IMG/M metagenome (GOLD analysis project Ga0070688, IMG submission 64679) | Switchgrass rhizosphere microbial communities from Kellogg Biological Station, Michigan, USA - KBS S1-3H metaG | ecosystem: Host-associated > Plants > Roots > Rhizosphere ...
TTGAGCTGCACGGCGTGCGGGCCTTCGGCGAGCCGGTAGACGCCGACCGCGGCGTTGGTGTCGCGCGAGTTGATCGCGAACGCGGCATCGCCGCCGACGCGCTCCTCGCGGCGCTCGAGCGCCACGCCGAGCGAGCCCCGCAGCAGCAGGAAGTCGTTCTGCCAGACGTACAAACGCTGCCGCGTCGTGAATCGGCCCGGCCCGAATCCGGTGCGCGAGTCGCTGATGTCGTCGGTCTGGGCGGCCTCGAGCTGGCTGGTCCACCAGCCGGTGAGCCGATTGCGGCTGGCGAGCGCCAAGCTATCGACGGTGGTGATCGTACGGTCGTCGAAGCCCGGCTCGGCGTCGAACTGCGCGTCGAGCCGGCTCTTGAGGAACCGCACCGAAAGCTCCTGCTCCGGCGCGAGACGCAACGAGACGCTGCCCGAGGCATCGTCGCCGCGATAGCCGTCGCGGTCATCGTTGAAGCTGAAATTGGCCGGGTTGGCGATCGCATTGAAGCCGTCGCTTTGTCTGTGCCCGACGTCGAGCGCGTATCGCCAGGCGCCGGCGGCGCCGGAAACACCGCCCGACGCGACACTGGTGCGGTAAGTACCGTAACCGGCGCTGGCGTGCGCGGCAAAAACATCGCCGCCGTTGCGCGTGAAAACCTGGATGACGCCACCGATCGCATCGGCGCCATACAGGTTCGATGCAGGTCCGCGCAGGATTTCGATGCGGTCGATTACATCTATCGGGATGGCTTCCAGCGCCGCGGTGCCGGAAGCGGAGGACCCCACCCGCTGGCCGTCGATCAGCACCAGCGTCTGGTTGCTGTTGGCGCCGCGCAAGAACACGCCGCTGGTCGATGCCGGGCCGCCGTTCATGACGATCTCGACCCCGGGTACGCGTCGCAAAAGCTCGGCGAGGCTTTGCGCACCGGCGCGGGCGATTTCTTCGGCGCCAATCACCGTGACGTCGGCGACGAGCTCCGACAGTGCCTGCGGCCAGCGCGCCGCGGTGACCACCAGCGAATCGAGCGTCAGCGCGCCGGGGTTTTGCTGCGCTTGGGCAATACTGCTGAAGCCGGCGAGGACCAATGTGGGCAGCAGGTATTTGGTCGGGAACGGCAGACGAGACATCATTTTCTCCGCAATGCCGTGCGTCCCCGCACGGCGGTTGGTGGCAGGCAACGCGGAGAAAACGTTCGGGCGAAGGCCCCGGCGACAAGCGGCATCCGGCCGGACATCGCCTCCCCGCGATGCGTCTCGGTCCGAAAGCCATGCGCGAACGTCAGGCATTCCGGGGCAGGCCGGTCTCCGGGCTGGTCGGTATGCGAAAGGCTCAACGCCTTAGCGCCGGACGGTCCGCCTTCCCATGCGCGACGCGCACAGTGGCATTCGAGGACCGCCCGCACCGACTTACCGTTGCGGGGGCAGCGCCGGCTTTGCCGCATGAACATGCGGCGCACCGGCTTCCCGTTTCACCCGCGGCGCCAAACTGGCGCGGCGGACACCTGCTGCGGCCGAGTATACCGCTCCGCGGTGACAGACGGCTTGCGCTTCCCGGGACTGCTATACTCTTCGGCCCTTCGTATCCAGCCCAAGACGCCCGACCGCTATCCGTGAGCCGCAAGCTGTACATTCGCACGTTTGGCTGTCAGATGAATGAGTACGACTCGGCCAAGATGGCCGACGTGCTTCACGCGGCCGAGGGCCTCGAGCCGACCGCCCGACCGGACGACGCCGACGTCATCCTGTTCAACACCTGCTCGGTGCGCGAGAAAGCGCAGGAGCGCGTGTTCCATGACTTGGGGCGCGTGCGCGCGCTGAAAACTGCGAATCCGGAGCTGATCATCGGCGTCGGCGGCTGCGTCGCCAGCCAGGAAGGTGCCGCGATCGTCGCGCGCGCACCGTACGTCGACGTGGTCTTTGGCCCGCAGACCTTGCATCGCCTGCCCGAGCTGATCGCACGCCGGCGTGCGACCGGCCAGCCGCAGATCGACATCAGCTTTCCCGAGATCGAGAAGTTCGACCACTTGCCGCCGCCCCGCGTCGACGGCGTCGCGGCATTCGTGTCGATCATGGAGGGATGCAGCAAGTACTGCTCGTTCTGCGTCGTTCCCTACACCCGCGGCGAGGAAGTGTCGCGGCCGTTCGACGACGTGCTGACCGAGGTCGCCGACCTGGTCGACCAGGGTGTCAGGGAGGTCACCCTGCTCGGACAGAACGTCAACGCGTACCGCGGCAGCGCAGGCGAGGGCGAAATCGCCGATCTGACCGCACTCATCGAGCACCTCGCCGAGATCGACGGCCTGGCGCGCATCCGCTTTACGACCTCGCACCCGAAGGAAATGTCGCAGCGGCTGATCGATGCTTACCGCACGGTACCGAAGCTCGTCTCGCAGCTTCATCTGCCGGTGCAATCCGGATCCGATCGCGTGCTGGCGGCGATGAAGCGCGGCTACAGTGCGCTCGAGTACAAGTCGATCGTCCGCCGCCTGCGCAAGGCCCGTCCAGCGCTGTCGCTGTCATCCGATTTCATCGTCGGATTTCCCGGCGAGACCGATGCCGACTTCGAGCAGACGATGCGGCTGATCGACGAGGTCGGATTCGATGGCAGCTACAGCTTCCTGTACAGCCCGAGACCCGGCACGCCGGCGGCCAATTTCGGCGACGCCGTGCCGCGCGAGATCGGACAGGCGAGGCTCGCGAGACTGCAGCAACGGATCGATACGCAATACGCGGCTTGCAGCGCGGCGATGGTGGGGACCATCGAGCGCGCGCTGGTCACCGGCAGCGCCAGCAGGGATTCAGCGGAGCTCTCGGCGCGGACCGAGTGCAATCGTGTCGTCAATTTCGCCGGCAGCGCCGATCTGATCGGACACTATGCCGACATCCGCATTACCGCGGCGCGCGCACATTCGCTGCGCGGCGAGCTTGCCGTCGTTCAAGGCGCGCTACGCCCGGAACAACCGGCCTGTTTACCCTTCAATCCTTGAGAATTACCTGAAGCCACCATGACCGCACAATTCTCCCCGGTTTCGAGACTTACGATCGCACTCGCCGCCGCGTCGCTGCTGGCCGGCGGCTGCGCCAGCGTCCCTGCAACCGATTCGGCGACGCTGGCTGCCGCCGCAGTCGCCGCGACCGGCGCCGCGCGCGCCGCGACCGAAAATACCTCCCCGATCGCCACCGGCGCCGGTCATGCTCCGACCGAGCCCGGAAGCGCGAAAGCGGGTGTGCCGGCCGTTGCTGCCGCCGCTGCGGCTGCGGCAGCCGCTGCCGTCGCCGCTCAGCAGAAACCGTTCGCCGAAGTCGTCAAGGATGCCAAGGAGCAACCGGGCTTTTTCAACGTCTACAGCAAGGACGAAAAGGTCTGGCTGGAAATCCAGCCGGACCAGATCGATCGGCCGTTCTTCCTCCAGGCGAACCGCACGCAGGGCATCGGCGAGCGCGACCCGTTTCCCAGCCCGATGCTGCGTTCGTATATCGTCGAATTTCACCGGGTGGGCAATCTGGTGCAACTGATCGCCAAGAACACCCAGTTCATCGCGATTGCGGGCACGCCGCTTGCGCGCGCAGTGCGCGAATCGACCAGCGACAGCCTGCTGGGCTCGGTGCCCGTCGCCAGCCAGCCGCACCCGGAGCGGAAGTCGGTCCTGATCGAACTCAATCCGTTGCTGCTGAGCGATCTTCCGGCCGGGTCGAGCGCGCTCGAGTCAGCGTACCGCATTCCCTACGCTTTCGATGCTCGCAATTCGAGCTTCACCGGCATCCACAACGGCGCTGACCTCACCGGTTTCGGCGTGACCGCGCATTACGCGGTATCGAAACTGCCTTCGCGGCCGACGACTCCCTCGGCCGCGGCTTCGCGCGTACCGCCGCCGGCGCACCTCGAGGACGCGCGCAGTCTCTTCCTCGGCTACTACTACAGCTTGGCCAGGCTGCCCGAGCCGATGCACGCCCGCGCGGCCGACGATCGCCTCGGGCATTTCGTTGCGCGCCGCTGGGATTTTTCCGACGACATCAAGACCTTCCCGGAGGTCTATTACGTCAAGCGCTGGCGTCTGGAGAAAAAGGATCCTGAGGCCGCGCTGTCCGAGCCGAAACAGCCTATCGTCTACTGGCTCGACCGCGACATCCCGGAAAAATACCGTGACACGGTCAAGGCCGGGATCCTCGAATGGAACAAGGCGTTCGAAAAGATCGGATTCAAGGATGCGCTTCGGGTCGAGCTTCAGCCCGAGAACGCCGATTTCGACACCGCCGATGCGCGCCATGCCTCGGTGCGCTGGGTCGTGCGCGATGAACCCGGCGCGCTGGCGATCGGTCCCAGCCGCGCCGATCCGCGTACCGGCGAGATTCTGGACGCCGATATCGAGATCGAGGACGGCTGGACCCGCTTGCCGCGGCGCCAGGCTTCCGAGCAATTCCATCCGCGAACCCAATCGCTGCCCACTGGCGAAGACACGTTTTGCGAATACGGCGACATCGCGATGGACGAGCTCGCGTTCGCGCTCGACGTGCTGGTCGCGCGCGGTGACATCGATCCGAACGGGCCGGAAGCGCAGAAGTACGTGCTGGCGACGCTCAAGGACGTGGTGACGCACGAGGTCGGCCACACGCTGGGGCTGCAGCACAACTTCCGCGCTTCGACGATCTACACGCAAAAGCAGCTCGAAGACCCGGTGTTCACGCAAGCGAACGGCATCGGCGGATCGGTGATGGATTACAACGCGATCAACCTGGCACTCCAGAACGAGAAGCAGGGCGACTATGTGATGCCGACGATCGGCCCTTACGACTACTGGGCGATCGAGTATGCGTACAAGCCAATCGAGCCTGACAAGGAGAAGTCTGAGCTCGCCAAAATCGCCGCGCGCAGCGACGAGCCGCAGCTCGCCTTCGCCAATGACATCGACGCCGGTTTCGGCGGCGTGGCCGAAGGCATGGATCCGCAGGTGAACCGGCGCGACCTGGGCAGCGATCCGCTCGAGTTCGCGACCCGCCGGCTCAAGCTCTCCCGCGAGCTCTGGGCCCGGCTTCAGGACCGCAAGCTTGCGCCGGGGCAGAGCTACGAAGTGTTGCGGCGCAATTTCGTCGCCGGCCTGACGCAGCTGGGCAACGCCGGCGCAGTCGCGGCCAAATATGTCGGCGGCGTCGTCTACGTGCGCGACCATGCCGGCAGCGGTCGCGAGCCGTTCACTCCGGTGGCGCCCGACAAGCAGCGCGCCGCGCTGAAGCTGATCGCCGACGGGTTGCTGTCGGTCGACAGCTTCCGGCTGCGCCCTGAATTCGTGCGCAGGCTCACCGTCGACCAGTTCGACCGCGGGCGCGAGGACGCGGGGATCAGCGCGATCTCGCCGGACATTTCGCTTTCCGACCGGATGTTGCGCGTGCAGCGCGCGCTGCTCGATCAGCTTCTGTCCGATACGGTGGCGACGCGCATCGAGGAAAGCGCTTACCGTCAGACGAAGAGCAGCGAGGCGTTCCGCCTGTCCGAGCTCTACGACACACTGCAAAGCGCCGTCTGGAGCGAGCTGAAAACCGGCCGCGATATCACGCCGTTCCGGCGCAACCTGCAACGCGAATATCTGCGACGGGTGGCGACGACGATCCTGCATCCGGCGCCGTCCGATCATGCCGATGGCCGGGCGCTGCAGCGCGCCAACGCGAAAGAACTGCTGGCGCAGCTCAAGGCTGCCCAATCCCGAGCCTCGTTCTCGAAGGAGGCGCGCGCGCATCTTGCCGAGTGCGAGAACACGCTTTACGAAGCCCTGAAGGCGCCGATGCTGCGGCCCGACGCATAGTGTCCTTGAAGACGCAGACTCTCGACGTCGAGCTTTCGCCAGTCGATAACCGCGCGCTCGCCAATCTTTGCGGCGCGCTCGACGCCAACCTGCGCCAGATCGAGTCGGCGCTGGATGTCTCGATCGCGCGCCGCGGCGCCGCGTTCACCGTACGCGGACAGCCGGCTCAGACGCAGCAGGCGGCTACGGCGCTCGAGCGCTTCTACGCCGAGGCGCACGCGCCGCTCTCCATCGACGATATCCAGCTCGGTCTGGTCGAATTGCGCAGCGTTGCGGCGCGCGAAGCCACGCCGCACACAGCAGACGCTTCGGCCGAGGCGCTGACGCTGCGCACGCGGCGCGCCGATCTGCACGGGCGCACGGCCAACCAGATCCTGTACCTGAAGCACATCCAGGAGCACGACATCACGTTCGGCACCGGGCCGGCCGGCACCGGAAAGACCTACCTGGCGGTTGCGTGCGCGGTCGACGCGCTCGAGCGCGATCTGGTCAAGCGCATCGTGCTGGTGCGGCCTGCGGTCGAGGCAGGCGAGCGCCTGGGCTTCCTCCCCGGCGATCTGGCGCAGAAAGTCGACCCGTATCTGCGGCCACTCTATGACGCGCTCTACGACCTGATGGGCTTCGACAAGACGGCGCGGCTGTTCGAGCGCAACACGATCGAGATCGCGCCGCTCGCCTACATGCGAGGTCGGACGCTGAATCACTCGTTCATCATTCTCGACGAAGCGCAGAACACGACACCGGAGCAGATGAAGATGTTTCTGACGCGCATCGGGTTCGGGACCAAGGCTGTGATCACCGGCGACGTCACGCAAATCGATCTTGCCCGCGGCCAGAAAAGCGGGCTGATCGAGGCGCGCCGCGTGCTGGCCGACGTTCGCGGGATCGCCTTCACCGAATTCACCGCCGCCGACGTCGTGCGCCATCCGCTGGTCCAGAAAATAATCAGCGCCTATGAAAAGCACACGCGCAGCGAACGGATCGATGCCCCGGGCGCGAGCTCCGGCGGCGAGCGCTAGCGTGCCGCGCGTTTTCCCGGCGAAACCCTGACTCGCCCGCTTGCATCGCTGCCGTTGCGCGCCGACGAGCAGGATGCGCTGCGCCGGCGCTGCGCCATCGTCGTTTCGGGCCACGGCGATGACGCGCCCGGCGCCGAGCTGGCGCGTGTCGCCGAATGGTGCAGCCGCAACGGATGGCATGCCGATCGCTATGGCGAGGGTGCGCTGATCGGCGCCTTCGAGGCCCGGGTGGCCGCGCTCCTGGGCAAGCCCGCCGCCGCATTCATGCCCAGCGGCACGATGGCTCAGCAGATCGCTCTGCGCATCGCCTGCGACCGCGCAAATAACTCGGTCATCGCGATGCATCCGACCTCGCATCTCGAGCTGCACGAGGAGCATGCCTACGCGCGCCTGCATTCGTTGCGGGCGATTCTCCTGGGTGAGCGCAAGCGGCCGACCTCGGCGCGCGATCTCGACGAGCTGGCCGAAACTCCGGCCGCGCTGCTGGTCGAACTGCCGGCGCGCGAGATCGGCGGCCGGCTGCCGGACTGGCCGGAGCTGGTTGCGCTGATGACGCTCGCCGGCGAGCGCGGCATCTGGCGGCACATGGACGGCGCGAGGCTCTGGGAAGCGCGCGAACACTACGCACCCGCCTCCTACGCGGACATCTGCGCGCAGTTCGATTCGGTCTACGTCTCGTTCTACAAAGGCATCGGCGCGCTGGCGGGCGCCATGCTGCTGGGCTCGGAAGACTTCATCGCCGAGGCGCGGGTCTGGCGGCGCCGGCATGGGGGCACCCTGGTCCAGCTGCAGCCGTTCGTCGCGTCAGCTGCGATGCGCTTCGATGGGCAACTCGCCAAGATGGCGGCGTATCGCGCGCGGGCGGCCGCTTTTGCCGAATCGCTCGCCGGCATCGACGGCTTGTCGGTCGAGCCGGCGCCGCCGCAATGCAATCTGTTCCATCTGCATTTCCATGCGCCAGCGGAAGCGCTGACCGCGGCGCGCGATCGTATCGCAGGTGAGGACAGCGCGTGGCTCGCGCCGCGTTTCTCCGCGGACCGCGGCCCCGGTCTTGCCAGCGCCGAAATCTACGTCGGCGACAGCTTGCTGGCGGTTCCGCGCGGCGAGGACCGCCGTCTGCTCGCACCGCTGTACGCCAGGATGGTGGACCTGGCGCGCGCAGGCGGGACGGCGGCGGCGCAATGACCGCGCCGCGCCTGACCCTTACCGTGCAGCGCGCTTCCGACGATGCCGATCTGCCGGCACGGGGATTGCTTCGGCGCTGCGTCGCGGCCGCACTCGAGCGCGACGCCGACATCACGCTGCGTTTCGTCGACCGCGACGAAGCGCGACGGCTGAACCGCCGTTACCGCCGCCAGGACCATCCGACGAACGTCCTCTCGTTCGTGTACGATGACGAGCGTGACGTATTGCGCGGCGATATCGTGCTCTGCACTCCGGTGTTAAGGCGCGAGGCGCAACGGCAGGGCAAGGCACTGGCTGCGCACTGCGCGCACCTGGTCGTCCATGGCACGCTGCATCTGCAAGGCTACGACCACGTCGACGACGCCGATGCGGCACGAATGGAGGCACACGAGGCCACCATCCTAGCGCGGCTGGGCTACGCCGACCCTTACGCCGCCGAATTGCCGTCCCGCAGCGCCCGATGAGCGACGACTCCAACGACCGGTCGACGAAGCCGACGCTGCTCGAGCGTCTGTCGGCTTTCCTCTCGCGCGAACCCGACGACAGGGAAGAGCTGCTCAGGCTGCTGCACGGCGCATTCGAGCACAAGCTGCTCGATGCCGACGCGCTGTCGATCATCGAGGGCGCGCTGCAGGTGTCCGAGATGACCGTGCGCGACATCATGATCCCGCGCGCCCAGATGGACGTCGTTTCGATCGAGGACGAGCCGCCCCAGTTCATACCGTTCGTGCTCGAAAAGCGGCACTCGCGCTTTCCGGTGATCGGCGAGAACAAGGACGATGTCGTCGGCATCCTGCTGGCGAAGGAACTGCTCAACTACTACGCGAATCCGGAAAGCTTCGAGCTGCACGACACGCTGCGGCCGGTCGTTTTCGTGCCCGAATCGAAGCGGCTCAACGTGCTGCTGCGCGACTTTCGTGCCAATCGCAACCACATCGCGATCGTCGTCGACGAATACGGCGGCGTCTCGGGTCTGGTGACGATCGAGGACGTGCTCGAGCAGATCGTCGGCGATATCGAGGACGAGTACGACTTCGACGAGGCCGAGGACAACATCATTGCCGAGGCGAACGGCCGCTATCGGGTCAAGGCGCAGACCGAGATCGCCGCCTTCAACGAGAAGTTCGGCAGCGAGTTCAGCGACGAGGAGTTCGACACCATCGGCGGACTGGTGTTGAGGGCGTTCGGCCGCCTGCCAAAGCGGGGCGAGACGACGACGATCGACAAATTCCGCTTTCGCGTCGTCCGCGCCGACAGCCGCCGGATCTACACGCTGCAAGTGGAAAAGCTCTCGCCGCCGCCCGAAGAGGAACCCGAGCCGGGCGGCGCCTGATGCGGGCGGGCGCCGCCCTGCTGCTCGGCATCGCCAGCGTCTTCGGCTTTGCGCCGTTCGGCGCCTGGGCCGTCTCCCTGCTGGCGCTTGCCGGACTGTTCGCGCTGTGGCAGCGCGCCGGAACGCCGCACGCCGCGGCCTGGATCGGTTACGCGTACGGCATCGGCCTGTTCGGCGCCGGGACCTCGTGGACCTACGTCGCCTTGAGCACGTTCGGCGGCATGATCCCCATTCTGGCCGCGATAGGCACCGCAGGCTTCTGCGTATACCTCGCGCTGTTTCCGGCGCTGGCGGGCTGGACTGTCGCACGGCTCGCGCCGCCAGCCTCGCCGGCGCGTCTGGCGATCGCCGCGGGCGCCTGGACGGTCGCCGAGTGGCTGCACAGCACCGGATATCCAGGCTTTCCCTGGCTCGCGACCGGCTATGCGCAGGTCGGTGGTCCGCTCGCAGGATTCGCGCCGATCGGCGGCGCGTTCCTGGCCGGTCTCGCCGTCGCGGCGGCCGCTGCGCTACTGGTGTACGCGACAACGTCGCTGGAGCGCCGCCGGTATCTCGCCGCGGTCATCGGTGCTGCCGCGATCGCGTCGATTGCGGTCGGCGGAATAGCGCTTTCCGCAATCGAGTGGACGCAAGCCAGCGGCGAGCCGATCGCCGTCAGCCTCGTGCAGGGCAACATCGATCAGGACGAGAAATTCGATCCGGCGTATCGCGAAAAATCGCTGGCCATTTACGCCGAGCTCGCCGAAAGCGCCAAGGGCCGGCTGATCGTGCTGCCCGAAAGCGCGTTGCCGATGTTCGCCGACGAGGTTCCGGACGCTCTTATCTCCCAGCTTCGTGCGGTCGCGGTGCGCAACGGCGGCGACCTGCTGACAGGCCTGTTCTTCTTCGAGCCGCGCGAGAGTGAAGACGAAGAAGATCGGTATTACAACAGCGTCGTCAGCATAGGCACTGCGCCGATTCAGATCTATCGCAAGCATCATCTGGTGCCATTCGGCGAGTCGATTCCGGCAAAACCCGTCGTCGGCTGGCTTATCCGCCGCGTGCTGGCGATTCCCCTTGCCGACCAGACGCCGGGTCCCGCCTATCCGCAGCCGATGGAAGTCGCGGGCCAGCGCCTGGCAGTCAATATCTGCTACGAGGACGCGTTCGGCGGCGAGCTGATTCGGCAATTGCCGTCCGCCACGCTGCTGGTCAATTTCACCAACGATGCCTGGTACGGCCGCTCGCTCGCCGCCGAACAGCACGCACAGATGAGCGCGATGCGCGCGATCGAAGCCGGACGTCCTATGCTGCGCGCAACCAACACCGGCATCACAGCTATCATCGATCATCATGGCGTCGAGCGCGCGCGCCTGCCGTGGTTCACGCGCGGCGTGCTCGAGGGCAGCATTGCCGGGCGCACCGGCGCCACACCTTATGTCCGTTTTGGCGACGCCATCGCGCTCGGCGCCTCTCTGGTCATGATCGCCATCGCGCTGGCGGCCTTGCGTCTGCAGCGACGCTCGCCGGCAGGCTGATCAAGCCGCCGAACGCCGCGCGCGTGGACGCAAACGCGCATGCAGCACGGCTCGCTTTATTCTCGGCTCCGTTTGGTCGCGGCGCCGCGCATCCAGTAAAATCAGACCTTTGCGCCGACCGCGGTCACCATGCTGACGTTCCAGCACCTGATTATGAAGCTCCAGAGCTACTGGGACGAACAGGGCTGCGCACTGCTGCAGCCGTACGACATGGAAGTCGGAGCAGGAACCTCGCACACGGCGACTTTCCTCCGCGCGCTGGGGCCGGAGCCATGGCGCGCCGCGTACGTCCAGCCTTCGCGCCGGCCAAAGGACGGCCGCTACGGAAAGAACCCGAACCGCATGCAGCACTACTATCAATATCAGGTGGTGCTGAAGCCCTCGCCGATCGACATACTCGACTTGTATCTCGGCTCGCTGAAAGCGCTCGGCCTCGATCTGGCCAGAAACGACGTCCGCTTCGTCGAGGACGACTGGGAGAATCCGACCTTGGGCGCATGGGGCCTGGGCTGGGAAGTGTGGCTGAACGGCATGGAGATCACGCAGTTCACCTACTTCCAGCAGGTCGGCGGCCTGGACTGCGATCCGATCACCGGTGAAATCACCTATGGACTCGAACGGCTGGCGATGTACCTGCAGGGCAAGGAGAACGTGTTCGACCTGGTGTGGACTTCGTCGAAGCGGGACGGCGTCGAACACGAGCTGACCTACGGCGACGTGTACCTTCAGAACGAGATCGAGCAGTCGACCTACAACTTCGAGCAGTCGAACGCGGACGAGTTGTTCAAGCTGTTCGGGCTGTTCGAGTCGGAGGCAAAGCGGCTGCTGGAAGCGAAGCTGCCGTTGCCGGGCTACGAAATGATCCTCAAGGCGGCACACACGTTCAATCTGCTCGACGCGCGCGGCGCGATCTCGGTCACCGAGCGCGCCGCTTACATCGGCCGCATCCGCACGCTGTCGCGGCTGGTCGCGCAGGCGTATTACGACTCGCGCGAGGCGCTGGGCTTTCCGATGCTGGCCGGCGAGAAGGTCGCCTAGTGTCGGACACCTTGATCGTCGAGCTGCTTACCGAAGAGCTGCCGCCCAAAGCGCTGCCGCGCCTCGGCGAAGCCTTTGCGGCAGGCATCGAAGCGGGGTTGCGCGCGCGCGGCTTCCTCGACGAAACGGGCCGCGCGATCGGTTACGCGACACCGCGCCGGCTCGCGGTGGCAATTACCAAGGTAGCCGACTCCATTACAGAACCGCCGCGCGCAATCGCGCTGGTGCCCGTCAGTGTTGCGTTCGATGGCGACGGGAAGCCCACCCTGGCGCTCGACAAGGCGATCAAGGCCAAGACCGGCTTCGACACCGCTGGCGCCGTCCCCGCAGAACGCCTGGAACGACGGAGCGACGGAAAGCTGGAGCGGCTCTACTACATCGAGCCGCCAGTCGCGGTCCGCCTGCGCAGCGCACTCCAGGAGGCGCTGGATGAAGCAATCGAAAAGCTGCCGATTCCGAAGCTGATGAGTTATCAAGGTTCCGATGGAGCCACAGTCAAGTTCGCGCGACCGGTGCACAAGCTGCTGGCGTTGCATGGCGGGCAGATCGTGCCAGTCGATGCATTAGGGCTCGCAGCCGCGAATCTTACCGACGGGCACCGCTTCCTGAGCCACACGAGCATCGAAATCAAAAACGCCGAGGCCTACGCGCCGACGCTCGAGGGAACCGGAAAAGTCTTGCCCTCGTTCGCCGACCGCCGCGCGAAAATCGTCACCGGCCTGGAGCACGCGGCCGAGCACGCGCAGATCATCATGCCCGATGCGCTGCTCGACGAAGTCACCGCACTGGTCGAGTGGCCGGTCGTCTATGCCGGCACGTTCGACCGCGCGTTCCTCGATGTGCCGCAGGAATGCCTGATCCTGACGATGCAGCAGAACCAGAAGTACTTCGCGCTGGCCGACGACGCGGGGAAGCTCAAGCATCGTTTTTTGCTGGTCAGCAATATCGAGACGAAGGACCCCGCCGCGATCATCCAGGGCAACGAGCGTGTGCTGCGGGCGCGGCTCGCCGACGCCAAGTTTTTCTACGATCAGGACCGCAAGACGCCGCTGGCTGCTCGCGTCGACAAGCTGCGCGGCATCGTCTATCACAACAAGCTGGGCACCCAGGCCGACCGCACCGCGCGGCTGCGCCTGGTCGCGTCGCGCATCGCGCCGATGCTGGGCGTGGACCCGGCGCTCGCCGACCGCGCGGCGCTGTTGGCGAAGGCCGATCTGGTCACCGACATGGTCGGGGAATTTCCGGAGCTGCAGGGCACGATGGGGCGTTACTATGCGCAGCACGACGGCGAATCGGCCGAGGTGGCGGACGCGATCGCCGAGCATTACCTGCCGCGCTACGCGGGCGACGCGCTGCCCGCCGCCGGCGTCGCACAGTCAGTCGCTCTCGCCGACAAGCTCGAAGCGCTCGCGGGAATGTTCGAGATCGGCCAGCTGCCGACCGGCGACCGCGACCCGTTCGGGCTGCGCCGGGCGGCGCTGGGCGTCATTCGCATCCTGATCGAAAGGAAGCGCAGGCTGTCGCTATCCGGTCTCGTCGATGTCGCGTTCGACGCCTTGGCGCAGCAACGGACGGTGTCGCGTCCGCGCGAGGCGGTGCTCGATTTCCTCTACGAGCGGCTGCGCGGCTATTTGCGCGACCGAGGATACACGGCGAACCAGGTCGCGGCCGTCGTCGATTCCCGGCCCGATTGCATCGACGATCTGCCCGAACGGCTGGAGGCGGTGCGCGCGTTCGAGGCGTTGCCCGAAGCGCTGTCGCTTTCTGCCGCCAACAAGCGCATCGTCAACATACTGCGCAAGGCGCAGGGGGAAGGCGGCGGCGCCGTCGATCTTTCGGTGCTTGTCGACGGTGCCGAGCGAGCGCTGCACGCGGCATTCGACCAGCTGCGGCCGATCGTCGCAAGCCGCGTCGCCGACGGCGACTTCTCAGCCGCACTGCGGGCGCTGGCCTCGACCAAGCCGACGGTCGACCGCTTCTTCGACGACGTGATGGTCATGGCCGACGACCCGAAGATCCGCGGCAACCGCCTGGCGCTCTTGCGCGAAGTCTCGGCGACGATGAACCACGTCGCCGACATTTCCAAGCTGGCCGTCTGACGACGCGATTCCCCGCCCTCGACGGAACGCATGGTGCCGACCCGACAAGCTAAGCTGATCGTCCTGGATCGCGATGGCGTCATCAACTACGACAGCGACCAGTTCATCAAGTCGCCCGACGAATGGCGGCCGATCCCGGGCAGCCTGGAGGCGATCTCGCGGCTCAACCACGCCGGATTCCGGGTGATCGTCGCGACCAACCAGTCGGGTCTGGGCCGACGCCTGTTCGACATGGCCACGCTGATCTCGATCCACGACAAGATGTACAAGGCGCTCGCCCAGCTCGGCGGCAGAGTCGATGCGCTGTTTTATTGCCCGCATACGGCGGACTCGAATTGCGATTGCCGCAAGCCCAAGCCGGGCATGCTGGTCGAGATCGGACAACGCTTCGCGGTCGACCTGACCGGGGTGCCTTGCGTCGGCGACGGGGAGCGCGATCTGCAGGCCGCGGCAGCCGTTGGCGCGCAGCCGATCCTGGTTCTTACCGGGAAGGGCGAGAAAACGCTGCGCAGCGGCAATTTCCCGCAGGACACGGCGATCTTTCCCGACCTCGCTTTTTTCGTGACCGCGCTCCTCGCGGGCGACTGAAGTCGCTCGAGGCGTCCACGATGTCGGCGCTGCGCTCGCTGCTGTTCGCGCTGTATCAGATGATCCTGACGCCGATCTATGCGACGCTGGTCCTGCTTTTGTTCTGGCTGCCGCCGCTGCCTCGCTTCCGGTTCATTACCGGCTGGTGTCTGCTGAATCTGATCGGCGCCAGGCTGATCTGCGGCATCCGGCACCGTGTGATCGGCGCCGAGAACATCCCGCCGCGGGCCGATCCGCACCTGGTGATGTCGAAGCACTCGTCGACGTGGGAGACGCTGTCGCTCAACTTCCTCTTCCCTCCGCTCGCCTTCGTCGCCAAGAAGGAGCTGTTGTCGATTCCATTCTTCGGCTGGGCGTTCACCCT
>Ga0070688_100000885_pt1 | contig 14919 bp, 14 predicted proteins | sample KBSS13HmetaG_FD_64679 | JGI IMG/M metagenome (GOLD analysis project Ga0070688, IMG submission 64679) | Switchgrass rhizosphere microbial communities from Kellogg Biological Station, Michigan, USA - KBS S1-3H metaG | ecosystem: Host-associated > Plants > Roots > Rhizosphere ...
AACTGATCGGCGAGGCAGAGCAACTCGACATCGGCGGCGGGTTCGGCAGCGCCGATCACCTCCGCATCGAGCTGATGGAATTGGCGGAAGCGCCCCTTCTGGGGCCGTTCATAACGGAACAGCGGGCCATGCGTTGCCACTTTGAGCGGCGCATATTGCTGCCAACCCTCGGTCAGATAAGCGCGCGCAATGCCGGCGGTGAATTCGGGACGGAGCGTAAGCGAATCTCCGCCGCGATCGTCGAAGGTGTACATTTCCTTGGCAACGACATCAGTGGTCTCGCCAAGCGAGCGTGCGAAGACGGCGGTCGCCTCGAACACGGGGACCTCGATCCGGCCGAAGCCGTAGAGCTTGCGGACACGATCGAACGTGGCAACGACATGCGCGAAGCGCGCCGCCGTCTCCCCGATCATGTCCTGCGTGCCCCGTATAGGTTTCGGGGTCTCCGTCCTTGCCATGGGCGCTCCCTAGAGGAATTCGGTCGCAAAGGTGAAGGCATTTTGCCGCCGGGACGCTCGCTGTTGCAAAATATTCTTCGTACCGACTTGAGCACGGCCGCGAGCGCGTATATTGCGCCGCAGCATGAACATAGATCTCATTCCCGTCGGCGACGACCCGCCCAACAGCCTTAACGTCATTATCGAAGTGCCGGTGGGCGGCGAGCCGGTGAAATATGAGTTCGACAAGAAATCCGGTGCGTTGTTCGTCGATCGCATCCTGCACACGCCGATGCGCTATCCCGCCAATTACGGCTTCGTGCCGCATACGCTGTCTCCGGACGGGGATCCGCTCGACGCGCTCGTCGTCGCGCGATCGCCCTTCATCCCGGGCTCGGTGGTGCGCGTGCGGCCAATCGCAGTGCTGATGCTGGAGGACGAGGCGGGCGGCGACGAAAAGCTGCTGACCGTTCCGATCGATGGGGTGTTTCCCTATTACAGCAAGGTAGGCGAAAAGGACGATCTGCCCGAGATCATCATGCAGCAGATCGAGCATTTCTTCACCCACTACAAAGATCTTGAAACCAAGAAGTGGGTTCGCGTCGGCACCTGGGGCGGAGCCGAACAGGCGCGCCAGGTGACGCTCGACGCCATCGAAGCGGCAAAGCGCGCCAAGCAGATTCCGCGTCGGCGCAAGGAAGATTGGCCGCAGCCGGAATAGGCCGCAGCAAGGGCCGCGCTCGCGCAAAGGCATCTTTACCAGACATTGACTAAAATCAGCCAATCTCCGCCGGCAATCGAGCGGAGCGATGATACGTGCTGGCAAATGTCTGGACCCGGCTGAAATCGCGATATGACGGAAAGCTGGCCGGCCGCCTTCAGGCGAGCCTGCCTTCGATCTGCCGCGCATGGCTGGTGCTCAGCCTCGGCGCGGCCTTCATGCGCAATGCGCACTCCCCCGGGGCATGGATGCCGGCATCGGCGCTGACGGCAATCGCGCTTGCTGCGCCGGCGATCGTACTTCTTGCCATTCTGCGCTATTATCAGCCGTCCGCCTTCTTCGCTCAACCCGCCACACGGCTTGCGCGGCTGGGCCGCTGGCGGCAGCTCGACAATCTGAGCGCCCGTGATTTCCAGCAATATGGCACCGCAGGTTTGCTCACGATGCTGCTTGGCGGATTGCTGCTGAACGTACCGGTACGGGCGGCTGAATTCCTGGTCGCCATGCCAATTCCGCGTCCGGACGCGCCGGGCTGGTATCTCACTTTCTATGGCTTGATGCTGATTGATCTTGCGCTGCTCTGCTCCTGCTATGCGGGCCTCGTCGGGCTTGCAATTCGCAAAGTGCCCCACTTCCCGCGCCTGCTCGTAGCAACATGGCTGCTCGACATCACCGCGCAGCTTGTGATTGGCGCGACGATGGCTGCGGTTTCCCATGTCCCGGCCCCAGTGATGCATCAGCTGCCGACCTTGCTGAACGGCAATATCGAGAAGGTGGGCATCAGCGTCACGATCTGGCTGCCTTATTTATTGTTGTCGCAGCGGGTAAATCTTACCTTTCGCCATCGCATTCCTGCTTACAGCTTCAACAATCTTAAAAGATCTTGAGCCGATCTCGCCTTCACAGCACATAAATCTCACTTTACTAAGAAGATTTATTAGTAAATACCGTCGACGAGTACGTATATCTTCGGATATACGGTTGTCCTTTGGCTGTTGATATTTACCTGATGTCGAGCTTGACGTCTGTTCAACAACGAGGAATTCTTGCCGCATGCCAATCGGATCGCTGCATGCGGAAAGATCGAAACCTTCGATGGAGGCCAATGCCAGGCCTTGTTTCCTCGCGCCATCTCGGCATCATGCATTCCCCAGATACAGCTATGCGCATCTGGCGCGGCGTGGCGGGGAGCATAGTCTGATGCGTGGGGAGACGATCATTGCGGAGCGGCCGGCCAAAACGCCGAGGCCGATCGCCAATGCGCCGCTATTCCCTTCGGGCGTGACGGTCGATCGCAACATTGTGCGGCTGTTCGTGGCCGCGGCAATATCGTGCCTGCAAGTGGCGACATTGATCTACGGTATCAAGCCGGCCCCGCTCGGGCTTGCCGCATCCGCCGCTTATATTCTGTGGGCCATGGCCGGCCTGTTCCCGCCGCGTTATGGCTCGCCGATCTTCATGACGCCCGTCTGGGCGGGGCGCCTTGCTGAGTTGACGCTCTGCGCGGCCATCATTGCCACGGGCGGACCGGTCCTGCTCGGTTTCCTCGCAGCGGCGGTCGCCCTGTTCCTACCCCAGGATTATCTTCGCCACATCACGCGACGCACCACCGTCAAGGCGCTCTTGATCGCCGGCCTGGTTTGCGCTGCCCTGTTGTTCGGCCACCGCTGGGGGCCGCCGGTGATGCAAACCCCGTCCAGCCCGTTCGACGAGGCTTTTGCCGGGCTGGTGTTCGCGATGTTCGCCGTCGCGGTGAGCGGCGGCGCGATCATCCCGCGCGAGATGACGTGGAATGACGAACTGTCGCACCATGTGGCTTTCGCCAGCAAGGCGCCGATGGAGCGGCTGCTCGAGCTTATCGCGGAACGGATCGGCGGCACGGTCGCCATGGTGTTCACCGGAGGCCCCGACCGCCCACTGGTCGCGCGCGTGATGCACGCCGGCCAGGATCACGCCATCGAGCTGGACGAAAAATCCGGCCAGCTTCTCTACGCGCCACGTGCGGAAGCGCGGCCCTTCCTGTTTGACAGCAAGGCAGGCAAGAGCCTGTTCGAAGATCATCGCGGCCGGATCGGCGTGCGCCATACCATGGCGTTCGCCAAAGCCTGGAACGGCCTGTTCGTGCCGGCGCGGGGCACGGCCATTCCGGTCGGCATGGGCCGGGCCAGAGGCTGGCTTTATATTGCCAGCGGGCAGGATCTGACGCATCGCAGCTTTTTGGAGCTGCGCAAGGTAGCGGCCGACATCAACGGCATGATCGTGCGTTTCGAACGGTTCGAATCGTGGCGCGAACGCACGCTGGCCGAAGCGCGCCTGCTCGCCAGCCGCGACATGCACGACAGCGTGCTGCAGACGCTTGCCGGGCTGCGTATGCAGTTGAGCTCGATGGTGAAAGCGAGCGAGGCAGGCGGCTCTGAACAGCTCAACGCGCAGATGAAAAGCCTCGACGGGATCGTGGCGGCCGAGCAGCAGCATCTTCGCGCCGTCCTCAAGCGCAGTCACGAGGATGCCGAGACGGCGGCCGAGCTGTTCTCCTATCTCGAAAGCCGGGCGCAATCGCTCGCACGGCAGTGGAATATGCGTTGCAGCGTGCAGATTCCCGACGAGAGCCTGCCGGTTTCCGAAGAGACCGCGATCGAATGCGAATTTCTGCTGCGTGAAGCCATTTCGAATGCAGCCCAGCATGCGAGCGCGGATCATGTTGCGCTGGCGATGGCATTGGAAGACAATACGTTATTGGTCACATTGCGTACTGAGGGAAAACCCTCGCGTAACGTTAAAGAAAAGGGCGATCGAAAACGCCCAGTTGAATCGCGGTCGCTACGCCAACGTGTCGAGAAGCTGGGGGGGACCGCCTATCTTCAATCCATAAGTGGAGGCGGGGTCTTATCGATCCAGATCCCGCTGGAGAGAAAATAATGGCCGACCTGCTGATTGCCGACGATCATCCCATATTCCTGTCGGGCCTCAAATCCTTCCTGGAAGCACATGGCCACAATGTCGTCGGCCAAACCTCGTCCGCCAATGAAACCATCATGGCGTTGCGCTCGGTGAAGCCGGACGTGGTGATGGTGGACGTGCACATGACCGGTGGTGGCGGCATCGAGGTGCTGAAATATGTGCGCGACGCAGGATTGGAGGTGCCGGTCGTATTCCTGACCGTGGGCATCGATGGCGAGGACATTTCGGAAGCGCTTCGGCTTGGGGTCAATGGGCTGGTGCTCAAGAACAACGAGCCGCAGTCGCTGCTGGAATGCATCGAGGCGGTCAAGCGCGGCGAGGACTGGTTCGAGGATGCCGTGATCGACGTGCTGATCGCGCACCAACAACGGCCCGAGCCGGGCCGTTCGGCGGCGGCGGGCAAGATTCAATCGCTCTCGGCGCGCGAGCGGGAGATCGCAGAACGGGTCTCGCAAGGTTCGCGCAACCGCGAAATCGCGAAGCAATTCGGCATCACCGAAGGAACGGTGAAGGTCCACCTGCATCGCATTTACCGGAAGCTGGGAATCGCATCGCGTGGAGAGCTGATGCTGCTGACGATGGGCCGAACACGCGGGTAAGCCGGTCCGCGCGCGTTCGGTCAGGATATGACCCGCCAGACCATGATGGGATTATCCTTCAGCCTTATCCTTTGAAGCCAGGCGGGCTTCTTCCCTGCCAGCAGTTGCGCGGCAAAGCCATGTGGCGCAAATCTTTGATAGACTTGCACCTCACCCTTATCGGGACAGATGATGACGTAACGGAGCTCGCGCCGTCGCATGATGTCATGTGCCTGTTGGGGGCTGCCCATGAACGCCGCGATCAATTGGCTCATCGCAGCATGATTGCGATGATGGCTGCTGGCGAGTGCCGCGTGGCGCGTGTAAAGTAGCAGCGGCGGGGCGAGATCCAATGTCGCCAGAAAGCGCCCCTCCGGCAATCCTTGCAACTGGCTTACATGCTCCGCCGCCTCGCAGGCCGACGTTGATGCGTTACCCGGGGCATTCGCCTTATCGGGTGCGCTCGGGACCAGGTGCGATATCGCCGCCGAAGCGACAAGCGGCGCAACGGGGCTCAAGAGCCATATGATCAGAGAAGTGCCGAGAACGCGGACCACCGCCTTGTCGCTCGCCAATGACCGGCGCGCCGCGTGGACCATCGACCACGCGACCCCCGGCGCGGCGGCCGCGCTGGCAAGCCCACACGCGCGCTGCACCAGAATGCCCACTATCACCGCGGACACGAGCAACGAGAGATAGACTCCCCACGCCCACCGCCGCTCAGGATCTGCGCGGAGGAAACCCAATCCCGCACAGGCCAGCCCCATGAGCGGGAACAGAATGTTCAAGGCCATATCGCCGGGCGAACCGCGCCAGATCGGCTGGCCCTCCAGTACGTGCTCATACCAATATGTGCGTACATTGGGCTCGAGCGTGGTGAACGCATCGGCGCCGCAATGGGGCGGAACGCTATGATAGGCCGCAAGCGCAGCCGCCCCGATCAATGCCATCGCCACAAATCGAACGATCGTGTTGCGTGGATTCAGCACGGCGAGTGCGATCGCCCCCCCTGCTGCAATTCCGATCGCCAGCAATTGCGGTGGCGACACGCCGTCGCAGAACGGCGCACTCCAATCGCGCTGCGCATGCAACAGCAGAAACAATGAAAGTTCGAGCAGGAGCAGCGCGGCCGAAAAGCCCATCAGGCGTTGGCGTTTGCTAGGCGAAGGGCGGAGCCCCCAGTCGATGCCGAACACGGCTGCAATAGCCAGGATGAACGGCAAGGGCTCCAAGGATATCTGCAAGGCTATGGCCGCCGCGACGCCGCTGAGCAGCCCCGATCGTCTGCCGTTGCTGTCGAGCGCGGCAAACAGCGCCAGCATGGAAAGCGCAATCTCCCACCCATGATGATCGATGCGCGTCGGCGTGGTCTGGACCAGCACCGTCGTGCTCATCGCGACCAAGGCTGCCGCGGCCGCGCCGGTCTCGGCGTCAGCGAGCCGCCGGCCAACCACCCCCGCGAGCAGCAGAATCATGCCCAGCGTGACAAGGGGCACGATCGAAACCGCCAGCATCTCGGCACCGTTGGCCCCGATCAAAGGGCGGAAGAGCAGGATCAGGGCCGCAAGCGGCATGTCCACCAGGCGCGACCAGTGCATCGGCGCACCCCAGGGCTGGTTCATCCGATATTGCGTGACATCATAGAAGCTCTGGCCGTTGAGCCAGTCGCGTACCTCGACGAGCCGAAGCTGATCGTCGACATCGGCGAAATTATGGGTCGTGATCGCGTGCCAGCGGACGGCCAGCAGGATCAGCACCGTCAAAGCCCACACGGCGCCGATAGGCAGGAAGAGACGGCCGCCAAACAGCGGCGCCTCATCACAGACGGGCGAAGAAGCGTCGGCGTGCGGCGACAGCATGCGCGATCGCCTAGGCGGCCTTCAATGGCTTCGGCACGGCTCGCAACGAGGATAGCGCCGCCCGCCCATTTTCAGGCACAGCCGGACCGATATGCTCGTTCTCGCCTTCCCGGCCGGCCTCATGATATTCGGCGTCTTCGTTGACCGCCCAAATATCGAACAGCCGCTCGCCCGCAAGGATGTTGCGAACCGTCAACATCGCCGTCATCATCGCATGATCCTGATTGTTGTAGCGATGCATGCCATTGCGGCCGACCAAGTGCAGCGTGGGATAGGATGCTTCGAGATCGGCGCGCATCGCCGCGACCTGGGCCGCATAATTCTCATCGTAAACCGGGTAGGCCTTTTCCTGCCGCACGACCACCCCGCCCTCGACCCATGCAGGGTCGCACAGGCCGAGCTTTCCCATCTCCTTGGTCGCGAGCCGGACGAGATCGTCGTCCGAGGACGACCAGAGACCATCGCCTTCGAAGCAGAAATATTCGAGGCCGACGCACGCAAGCTCCGTGTCCGGCACCATTTCGGGCGACCAGCTGCGGAAATTCTGGATGCGGCCAACCTTCACGCTCGGATCGTGGATATAGATCCAGTTATCCGGAAACAGGTCCGCCGAGCGGATCATCAGCGCGACCGTCAGGAAGTCGCGATATTTGAGCTCCATCGCATTGGGCAACGAAGCGGGCAGCGGGTGCAGCCGCCCGGCCAGCTCGCGCATCGGCGCCGAGGAGATGACATGCTGCGCGCGGATGACACGCTCGCCCGCCCCGCTTGTCGATGTCATGCGCCAGCCTTCGGCATCATGGCTGAGCTGGTTGAGAGCATGGTCCATCAGCACGAGGTTGCCGCCTGCGAGCACGCGATCGCGCGCCGCTTCCCACATCATGCCCGGCCCGCGCCGTGGATAGCGGAAGGTCTCCAACAGGGTTTTGACGCCCATGCCGTCATTGGGTTTGCGGTGCAGCCCCAGCGAACGCTTGAGCCCGTCCAGCACGGCGCCGCCCAGGCTGAGCCCCTTGATCCGCTGCGCCGCCCAGTCGGCGGAGATGTCGGAACACGCCATGCCCCACACCTTTTCGGTATAGGTCTTGAAGAAGATCGAGAAAAGCTTGCGGCCGAACTGATTGACCGTCCAATCCTCGAACGAGCGCGCATTGCGGATCGGGAACAGCTTCCAGCGCGCATAGCTCATCATGCATGCGGCGGAGCGGAACAGGCCGAGATTGCGCAGCGCTTCGAACGCGCGCAACGGGTAGCTGTAGAACTTGCCCTCATAATAGATGCGGCTCATGCGCGGCCGCTCGATGAAATCGTCGGGCAGCAGCTCGTTCCAAAGATCGACGACTTCGCGCGACTTCGAGAAAAAGCGGTGGCCGCCAATATCGAAGCGGAACCCGTCGTGCTCCACGGTGCGGCTGATGCCGCCCACATAGATGGGATCTTTCTCGATCACGGCGACGCGCTTGCCTGCCTTGGTAAGAAGATAAGCCGCCGTGAGGCCGGCAGGGCCCGCACCCACGATCGCAACATCGACGCTGACGTCAGAATGATTCACGCATTTCCCCGCTTCCGGACCTTGCGAAGGCTCTGCCGGAAATTGGTTAACAAGCTGTATCACCGCTTCCCCTCATCCGGATATCAGCCCCGTCCCGCCTTCGCCATCCGCGTCTGCCCGATTGGAAGACAATATTTTTGCTCAATTCAGCCGGCGGAAATCTTCGGGAGATTTACTTGGCTGCACCTTTAGCGTCGTCTATAGCGTGGGCGAAGATTAATAACAGTATATCCGGAGTTGTATATCCTTAGATATACGAGAAATGTGCATCATCATCGCCGATGAAACTCACAAGTTTCTAACAAGCCAAGTAAATAAAAATGGTATACGATTCGACTCGTGGCTTTATTCGATAGTTAAATCGATAATGATATCTTTGGTTAACACAAAACGCTTCATAACTGATTGATTGTAGGGGAGAAAAAACATCAATTGACATGAAGCTGGGTTTATATCTCCGTAAACACATCGTTTACCGAGGCGGGAGCGGGGCGCAGTTTCCAGGGTGAAGCTGCAAAACGGCGAACAGGGTAAACGGGGTGTCAAAAGGTGGGACAGTTTACCACCTCCAGTAAGGGGTCATGTTATGATCAAGCTTATCTCGTCCTTCCTGCGCGACGACAGCGGCGCTTCCGCTGCTGAATATGCGCTCATTCTCGCAATCGTGGGCACCGGCATCGCTGGCGCCGCCTTTGCTCTCGGGGGCGCCATTTCGAACTCGATGAACAAGGCAGTGAACTGCATCAATTCAACCACGGGCACCTGCTGATCTGGTCGATCGTCACAGGACGTTTATTTAGGGGTCAAAATCATGGTCAATTTCATTGCATCGTTTCTCAAGGACGATAGTGGCGCTTCGGCTGCCGAATATGCGCTCATCCTCGCGATCGTCGGTACCGGCATTGCCGGCGCTGCCTTCGCTCTCGGTGGCGCAATTTCGAACTCGATGAACAAGGCGAAGAACTGCATCACGTCGGCCAACGGTACGTGCTGAACTTAAAGTTGCCCTGCAGCTAACCCTGCAGGGTAACGATCTTCTGAATCTTCAGGCCTAAGGGGCAAGAGGCCATGCTACAGGGGCGTTCGCTCATCATTCTCGTCGTCGCGATCCTGCTGGGGATTTGCGCAGTTATTGTTGCCAACGCCTATCTGGGCGGCGTGCAGCAGCAACAGACGCAAACCGATACCAGCAAGGGCATGGTCAAGATTGCCGTAACCGCATCGGCGCTGGATTTCGGCGCGCCGGTCACTCCCGAAAAGGTGCGCTTCGTCGACTGGCCGAGCTGGTCGGTTCCCGAAGGCTCCTTCAGCTCGGTCGAGCAGCTTTTCCCCGCGGGCAAGACCCATGTGGTGTTGCGGCCTATGGCAGCCAACGAACCCATTCTAAGCTCCAAGCTTTCCGGTGAAGGCGGACGCGCGACGCTCGCGGCGCTGCTGCGGCCAGAGATGCGCGCCTTTGCCGTCCGGGTAAGCGACAGCTCGAGCGTCGCCGGCTTTGTGCTGCCAGGCGACGTCGTTGACGTGCTGATCACGCGCAGCGCCGCCGCCCAGAACGCGCAACAGATCACCGACGTGCTGCTTCAAAATGTTCGCGTGATCGCGATCGATCAGGACGCCAGCGACTCGAAATCCGATCCGCGCGTCGGCAAGACCGCGACCCTGGAGGTCAGCCAGACCGACGCGCAGAAGCTCGCGCTCGCGCAGCAGGTCGGCTCGCTCAGCCTCGCGCTCAAGAAAGCTGCGGATGATCCCCGTCCGATCGTCGAGACGGTTGCGTCCGACGATCTGCGCGACCGCGCCTATGCGGGCGGCCTTTCCAGCCCCGGCCCGGCGGCAAGCATCGCCGCTCCCCGTTACCGGGTTCACTATGGTTTCGTGGCACCACGCCGCAAGCCGCTGACCGTAGAAGTCGTGCGTGGCGTGAACAGCAAGGATTATGAGGTAGGGCGTTATGTCGGGTATTGAGGGGATGAAGGTCGGGCGCGCCGCCGCGCTGCTGCTGACGACGGCGCTGCTGGCGCCCGCGGTCCAGGCCGCGCCAGCGCCGGCTCCTGTGATCGCCCCAGTACAGCAGGCGAGCTCGCTCGAAGTCCCGCTCAACAAGAGCGAGGTCTATCGCTCGAACCGCAGCTTCACCAAGGCTCTGATTGGCAACCCGGACATCGCCGATGTCCTGCCGCTTTCGAACCAGTCGCTGCATGTGATCGGCAAGAAGACCGGGACGACCACGCTGACGCTCTACGGCGCGGGCAATCAGCTCATCCAGGTCATCGACGTCGTCGTCGGCCCCGATGTGGTGAGCCTTCGCCGCCAGTTCGCCGATCTCATGCCCGGCGAGAAGATCGGCGCGAAAATTTCGAACGATGCGATCGTGCTGACCGGCACCGCATCAAGCGCCGTCGCGGTCGACAAGGCGGTGCAGCTTGCCGCCACCTATACGGGCGCGCCCGATAAGGTCGTCAACATGCTGTCGGTGGGTGCGTCGCAGCAGGTGATGCTGGAAGTGCGCTTCTCGGAAGTAAACCGTTCGGCTTCTAAAGAGATCGACCTCAATCATAGCTGGTTAGGCAATAAGGCCGAGGGCAGCATTGGCAATTTAGCAACCCAATCGGCGCTCGCGACCAATGCCACTCGCACCACGAAGATTCCCGATTTGGGCATAATCGATCCAAGGCCAGTTATCTCCACCGACACCGCCAGCGCTGCCTTTCTCTCAGGAGGACTCAGCTATGCGATCGGAGGTCTCAAGCTGTTCTCCACACTAGACGCGTTGGAAAAGAAAGGCCTCGTCAAAACATTGGCCGAACCAACGCTTGTCGCGCTTTCGGGTGAAACAGCTTCGTTTCTGGCTGGCGGCGAATTCCCGATCCCCGTAGTTCAAAACAGCGGCGGCGGAGGCCAAAGCGGCAATAACGGGATCACCATCGAGTTCAAGCCTTTCGGCGTAAGCCTCGGCTTCACGCCGACCGTGCTGGCCGATGGGGTGATCAGCTTGGCCGTTACTCCGGAAGTGAGTTCGATCGATCCATCCGCATCGGTCACTATCAATGGCTTGGTCATTCCCGGCCTGCAAACTCGCCGCGCGAAGACCACGGTTGAGCTACGCGATGGCCAATCCTTCGCCATCGCCGGCCTTCTGCGGAATGATTTCCAGGATACGGTGCGTCAGGTTCCGGTGCTGGGTTCGCTGCCGATCATTGGCGCGCTGTTCCGCTCGAGCGGCTTCCAGAAAGGCCAGACTGAGCTGGTGATGATCGTCACGCCTCGGCTGGTGAAACCGGTGGAGAGTGTCGCGGACGTGCGCTTGCCGACCGATCGCGTCGGCGATCCGCATGAGCTCGACCTGTTCATGATGGGCCGCACCGACAAAGCCGTTGGCATTCATCCTCTCGATCCGAATGCCCCGCCCCCGGAAAAGCCTGCTGTCTCCGCAAAGCCTGCGCACAAGGACAAGAAGGGCGGCTTCTCGGGTCCCACCGGCTATGAGCTGTAAGGAGTTGGCAATGCGTATTCTCTCTATTGCGTTGCTTGGCCTCGCAGCCTCAGCTTGCACCCCCAACGATGTCACCTTCGGCGGCGCCGTGAAGGATGACGTGGCGATGCAGACCATCGATCCCGAGCCGCGCTATCAAGGCACGGTAATTGAAGGCGGATCGGGCGACCATGCCGCTTCGGCGATGGAGCGCTATCGTAAGGGCGAGGTGAAAGAACCCCAGACGATCAAGACCACCGAGGGCGTCAGCAGCTCCGGCGGCGGATCACACTGAGGCGCGTCCGATGCGCGCTCGCTTTCTTGCTCAATTGATCCGATCGCAAGACGCAGCCGTCGCTCCGACGGTCGCGATTTCGTTGTTTGGCTTGATCGCGGTGGGTGGAATAGCATTTGATTATGCGCGGCTTGCCGCGATGGATTCGGAGCTGCAGTCCGCAGCCGATCAAGCAGCATTAGCCGCCGCCACGCAATTGGACGGAGCCAGTGACTCGATCACGCGCGCGACCACGGCAGCCAGAAATCTGGTCACCAACAACTCCCGTTTTGCGAGTGACCAATCAGCTATTGGCGTGCCAACGCTTGTTTTTTTTAAAGCATATGATCAATCGACCGACACGGGCACAACGACTAGCACTGCTCCAGAAGCAAAATATGTCCAGGTAACGGTAAGCCCTCGAACTGCTGTTTATGCCCTGACCCCGATAGTCAACCTGCTACACAGAAGCGACTCTGTATCGGCGCAGGCAGTAGCCGGCTTGGGCGCCGCTATTTGCAAAGTACCGCCCTTGATGATTTGTAATCCCAGGGAGGGGGCTTCGCCGGACGATTTCCCTAGCTCCAGCGACGTTGGCAAAGGTCTTAAGCTAGAGGCAGGTGGCGGACAAACTTGGACGCCTGGGAACTATGGATATCTCGATTTCGGAAGCGGGGCAAATGCCGTTGAACAAGCGCTGGCCGCCAATAGCGATGTTGAAAATTGCGTCAACGCACAGACTGTTCAAACAAAGCCCGGAAATACGGCCTCCGTCCCCGACGCGATCAATACGCGTTTTGACATATATGGAAGCGGCCTGACTAACTACTGCTCTGTATCCAGCAACGGTACAAGCAATTGTAGTCCGGCCCTTAATGTACGCAAAGACGTAATACATACAACCATCACGGCTGGGAACGGTAATGGTAACGGGAACGGGAACGGGAACGGGAATGGGAACGGCGGGGGAAACTCTGGCCCCAATTGCGCGTTCGCGAATGGCGTCAACCCTTGGATACTTCCGCCCACGCAATATTTGCCAGACCCGGTCAGCAGAACAAGTGCAACACCGACCAACATGGGAATGCCACGCGATATTTGCCACGCAGTAAGTACCGACGGGGATTGCGGCGGCGCGACGGTTAAAGACCGCTTTGGTGACGGCAATTGGGACCGCAGCCTTTATTTCTCCGTAACCCACTCTGCGGCAGATCTCAGTGCTGCTGCGAGTTGGGCTGGAAAAACAACCAGCACCCTCACACGCTATGATGTTTATAAATGGGAGTTGGCTACGGTCGGCAAGCTTAATGATCTTACCGCTGGCGCTGGATATTATGCTTATTCGGCTCCCAAATGCGCAACCGGCATCGGTGAAAGTACAACACAAAAGGATCGGAGAGTCCTGACGGTAGCTGTCGTTGATTGCCAAGCTGGCCAAGTGAAGGGATCTTCACCAGTCAAGGTCAAGAAATGGGTCGATATGTTCCTTGTTGAACCGTCTCTCAACCGCCCTCGGACAGGACAAGATCAAATTTATGTGGAGATTATCGGGGACGCCACGAAGCCAGGCGGCGGAAACTCCTACCAATACTATTCTCGTAACAAGCCGTATCTGATAAAATGACGAGCTTACTCAAAAAGACAATAGACAGCACGAGTGGCTCTGCGGCAGTAGAGATGGCGCTTGTCACGCCGATCCTGCTTACTTTGATGTTCGGCTCTTTCGAGCTCGGCAATTATTTCCTTGATGATCACGTTGTTATCAAGGCTGTACGCGATGGTGCGCGGTATGCGGCAAGGCTACCAATAAGCAATTATAGCTGCCCCAGCGGAAGCACGAGCGGAACGCTCCTTGGCAGCTCGACCGAGATCAAGAACGTAACTCGAACGGGAACAGCGGACGGCACCGGTGCGCCCAGGCTAGCAAGTTGGACTAACCAAAGCACCATAACAATCACGGTGGGCTGCAAACCGATAGCGACTTACCCTGGCATGTACAGTCAGCTCCCCGGAGATGTTCCAGTAGTCACCATATCTGCCTCGGTACCCTATACTACTTTGTTTAGTCGCCTCGGGTGGCAAATCAAACAAAGTGGTGCAGGCGCAACAATGCTGAACTTGAACGCTCAATCGCAAGCAGCGGTGATGGGTATATGAAGCGCTCGCCGCTAGCCGCTCTGCGAAATGGCAGTGGCTCGACGGCGGTCGAGTTCGCCTTGGTACTTCCGCTCTTAATAATCTTCCTGCTCGGCATCATTGACGCTGGCAGACTATTATACACTTGGAACCAGGCAGAAAAAGCCACTCAGATGGGGGTTCGCTTTGCCGCGGTTACCGACATGGTTGCTCAGGGTATCGCTACGCACGATTTTACTACCAACGGGATATCGCCAGGAGAAACGGTTACCACAGCCGTATTTTCCCACGCTGAATGCGTGAGCGGAACTTGCAAAAATTGTGCGGGCAGCGCTTGTGGCAGTTTCGGCAACGGTCTGGGTTATAACGACACGAACTTCAAAAAAATTGCCGACTGGATGGCCCGTTACTTCTCGCGATTGAACAACAGCGGTGGACAGACTGACTATAGCAAGATTCAAGTCGACTATGACAATGCGGGTCTCGGTTATGTCTCTGACCCCAGCAGCCCGGGAATATCTCCGCTTATAACGGTCAGGCTGAGAAACGTAACATTCAATCCAATTTTGTTAACGGTTTTTGGTGCTTCAATTTCGTTGCCCGATTTCAAGGCAACGCTAACCGCCGAAGATGCCAAAGGCATTTACTCGAATTAGGGAATGTACACAGTGGGCGTCGTGAACAATCCGGAGACAGATATGGGCGGGTGGACGCTTCGCACGGGTGAGGCGAGCGTGCAGCTGATCCTGTCTCAGGCTGAGATCGGCGCGGGCGATATTCCGGCGGGCGAGATTGCGGGCTTTGGGGTGACGGTCAACGCCGTGCCGTGCGATGCACCGATCACCGAAGAGCTGATCAGCCCGGCGCGCGCGATCGTGATCGAGGCGGTGCCGAGCTCGACCCAATCGCTCGGGCGGCTAGCGGCGCTG
>Ga0070688_100000887_pt1 | contig 14902 bp, 7 predicted proteins | sample KBSS13HmetaG_FD_64679 | JGI IMG/M metagenome (GOLD analysis project Ga0070688, IMG submission 64679) | Switchgrass rhizosphere microbial communities from Kellogg Biological Station, Michigan, USA - KBS S1-3H metaG | ecosystem: Host-associated > Plants > Roots > Rhizosphere ...
TGTTGCGAATGGGTACGGGGCCGATGGAGACCTTGCCGTCCGCTCCGGATCCCAACCACGACGATCGGGCGAACGGGGCCGCCATTGGGCCCGACGGCAGCGTGCTCGGCGTCCAGATGCTGAACGGTTCTTGGACGCCGGTCCGGTACACCGATAGCCGCGGCACCGAGTTCCTGAACAACCTGTTGCCGCAACGGAGCGACTGGACGTTGAACAGCGCCACGTCGATAAAACCCGGGGAGATTCTTGGATGGGGCACGCACCAGGGTCATGGACGCGCTTTCCGCATTCACACGACCCCGGCCGGCGATCTGACCGAGATCGTCCCGCTGCCGATGCCCAGAACGTACGCCGACGATGCGCCGAACATCATGATCGCGGCGAAGTCGAACGCCGCGAACGAGATCGTCGGTTCGGTGTACGACGGGATTCCGTTCTGGCCGCAAGCCGCCCTCGTCTACAGCGACGCGACCGCGACCATCGACCTCAACACCGTGATCGATCCTCAATCCGGCTGGACGCTGCTGGCCGCATTCGCCATCAACGACCACCACGAGGTCGTGGGCTACGGCGTCCGCGCGGGGACTCCCGGTTACCACGCGTACAAGCTGCAGTTGCCGGATCTCAGCCCGTGCGCGACGGATGCCTGTCACGTGGCGGTCCGCGACCCGCTGACAGGCGCGTGCTCGTCGACGGCGAAACCTGACGGCACCGTGTGCGACGACGGTAACGCGTGCACGACGGGCGACGTCTGCACGGCCGGAATGTGCCAGGGACCGACGGCATTTTCGTGCGCTGCCCCCGATACGTGCCACGACAACGGCACATGCGTGAGTGCTTCGCCGCTGCCGACGCCGCCGTCGGACGACTTGATCGGCTGGTGGAAGCTGGACGGCAACGGCAAGGACGAGACCGCCGGCCACCACGATCTCGCGAACGAAGGCGCCGTTCCGACGCCGGGCCGCTCGGGCATGGCGATGCGGTTCGACGGGACGTCGTGCATGACGGCGCCGATCTGGGACGAGGCGCGGATGCAGGGCGCCAGCGGCCTGACGATCATGGCGTGGGTCAACCCGGACACGTACACCTGCGACACGCAGTTCGACGTGAACACCGTCGTCGGACGAGGATGGGACTACTCGATCGGGTCGTGGTGTTACGAGGGCGTTCCGCCCGGATACGCGCAGGGCCTCGCCGGCACTGTGCGGCCCGCCGGCGCCACCATGTGGGGGTACGGTGGAGGCTGGGGGATGGGGACGCGGTGGCAGCTCGCCGCCGTGACGTGGGACCACCAGAACATGTACACGTACCTCGACGGCAAGTTGATCAACACCTGGCCCATCCCGGGGGACGTGGGCGACATCGATCCGTTCTTCACGGTCGGCTGCATGACGTCGCTGTACTGGTCCGGCAGTGACCGCATCAACAACTTCCACGGTGCCGTCGACGAGGTGATGCTGTACCGCCGGGCGCTGTCAGGCGACGAGATCCGATCGTACTTCACGGCTTCCGACCCTTGTTCGCACACGACCTTGGCGGACGGCACGGTGTGCAACGACGAGAATCTGTGTACGACCGGCGAGACGTGCCACGCGGGCGCGTGCAACAGCGGCACCGCCGTCACCTGCACGGCGCCTGACACGTGCCACGATCCCGGCACCTGCTATCCGTGGATGGGTTGCGCGAATGCGCCCGTGAAACGCGACGGCGCGGCCTGCAACGACGGCCAGCAGTGCACGCAGGGCGAGACGTGTAGCGCCGGCAGTTGCCAGGCGCCCGCCAATCCGAAGCCGGTCGTCACGAACCTGCCCATCGACTATCTCGGCACTTTCGGTCCGCAGAGCTTCGCGTACGACATCAACAATGCGGGCCTGTCCGTGGGCTGGGCGTCGACGCCGGACCTGTCGCACAACGACGCGTGGCGAGCGAACGGCCCGGGTACGATCACGAACCTCGCTGAACTTTTCGGGCTGGGTTCGCCGAGCTCGGCACACGCGATCAACGACAGTAATACGATCGTTGGATTCCAGACGACGCCAGACGGGGTCTCCCACATCTACCGCTACGGGCAAGCTGGTTACGAGGCGATCCCCGACCTCAGCGACGGCACGCCCGTGCTCAACGAGGAAAGCATCGTCCTCCACGCCGGGATCTACATCCGCGGCGCGTTCCCGATGGACATCAACAACGCTGGCCAGTTCGTCGGGTTTTACACGGCCGGTGGCAAGCTTCGTGGTTTCCGCGCGGGCCCCACCGGGATGGAGGACATCCCGCCGCTGGTACCAGACGGGTCGACGCTGATGTACGGCGTCTCGGAGACCGGGACGACGGTCGGCCTCGGCACGCTGGCCGCTTCGGACTGGCTCTACTCCGCGCCGATGCGCGCGGTGCTGTTCGACAACGACGTCGTCGGGCTGGTTGACCTGAACGATCTCATCGACCCGTTGAGCGGGTGGGTGCTGACGAGCGCGACGTCGATCAACGGCGACTACATCGTCGGCTCGGGCGAGCTCAACGGCGACGGTGTTGGGCGAGCCTTCCGCCTGCACCGGTCGACGGGTGTGATCGACGACATCTCGGGTGGGTGGTACTCGAGCGGCGCACTCAAGGTGAACGCGGCCGGCGAGACGGTCGGTTCAGGCGCCCTGAGCGCCGAGAATGCGCGCATCGCCCTCAGTTCCGCGTTCGTCTACACAGACTCCCTCGGTTTCAAGAACCTCGACGACGTCATTCCGCAGGATTTTCGCTGGAGCATCCGTGGCGCCAACTCGATCAACGACGCCGGCGAAATCGTCGGCTGGGGCTACTACTGGGGCGGCTGGGGCCCGAGCCCTTTCCACCTGAAGGTGCCGGCAGGCCAGGCGGCGACCTGCGCGTCACGCAACGCGTGCGGCGGGGGCGACGGCGACGCGGTCTGCCTGTTCTCGGATGGCGTGGTGGAGACGTCGCCGGGCCATTTTGTCGCGCTGTTCGGCTACGACAACGCGGCGGCCACCAGCGTGCATCCGACCATCAATGAAGCTCACCTGGACGCAAACGGCGATTCGCCCACGCCGGCGCCGCCGGCCGACCTGCAACCCGGTACGCACAGCGGCGGCTACCTGCCGCTGTTCGATTCGGGGCACACGGTCTCGTGGACGGTCGGCGGCGAGACGGTGACGGCGACGGCCACGAGCCCGCACCTGCAACCGGTCGCGATCGGCAACAACGGCATCGGCGTCGTGATCGGCGGACAGACGATCGTGATCAAGGCCGACACCGGACCGGCCTGCGCGAGCGCCAGCGACGGCACGCCGTGCGACGACGGCAACGCGTGCACGCGCACGGACGTGTGCCAGGCAGGCGCGTGCGTCGGCGGGAACCCGGTCGACTGCGTCGCATCGGATAACTGCCACGCGGCGGCGTGCGATCCGGCGACGGGGCAATGCACGCAGACGACGGGAAGCGGCGCGTGCAACCTGGGCGCATTCGATTACGACAAAGCGGGACGGCTGATCCGCGACCGCGGCGCCGAGTTGCACTACGACGCCTACGACCAGCTTCGTGAGGTCGTCCCGACGGCGAGCCCGCCCGCTTTCACGAACCTGCCCGTCGATGATTTGAAGACGCCGGGCGAGGGGGAAACCCAGGCCTTAGCCGGGCACTCGAACTCGAAAGGTCATGTCCCGGTGGCGGTGAGCCTCGTCGCCGGCGGGTATCGCACGCTGCTGTTCGAAGGGAACGGGAAGCCGGTGGACCTCACGGCCGCCGCCGGCATGGGGACGAGCGTCTTCGGCAACTCCATGAACGACGCCGATGCGGTCGCGGGCACCTGGTCGGCGGGCGGGACGAATCACGCGTTCCGCTACGACCACGACGGGTTCCATGACCTCCCGAACGCTGGAGACATGACGATCGCGTACGACATCAACAACCAGGGCCAGATCACCGGTTACTTCAGCGTCAATGGAAATGCCCACGGCTATCGGCATTCCGACTCGACCGGTTTCCAGGAGATCGGCACGTTGGGCGGGGCGCAGAGCTGGGGCTGGCGCGTCGACGACCTCGGCATCGTCTCGGCCAGCGCGCAAACGCCGGACTCGCCGTCGACGGGAATCGCACGCTTCGGCCATGCGGCGCTCTACCAGGACACCGTCGGCCTGCAGGATCTGAACACGTTCGTCGATCCACCCCTGTCTGGCACGACGCTGGCCGTCGCGAACGAAAAGCAGGGCGACTGGGTCGTCGGCATCGCGACGCAGGGCACGCAATCGCGTGCGTATCGATTGAAGCTGTCGACGGGCGCGTTCGAGGAGATCGGGTGGGCCGGGTCCTCGTTCGCGTACTCGGTGAACTCGGCCGGCGACGCCGTTGGCTGGGGCTACACCGACGCCGGCGAAACGATCCAGGCTGCCTGGATCCTGAGCGAGCGGACCGGCTTCGCGAAGCTGAACGATCTGATCGATCCCGCGAGCGGGTGGGACCTGCGCACGGCGGGCAGCATCGACGACTTCGGCGACGTCGTCGGCTGGGGCTACCACAACGGCCGCGTGTCCGCGTACCGCCTCCGCATCCCGGCGCACTCTTCCGGCACCGGCGGCCCGATCGTCGCCGAGGTCCACACCTACGGCTACGACGGCCTCCGAACCTCGACGACGACCGCGTCCGGCACCGCGAACGCCAACACGCAGGTGTGGTTCACGCAGGACTACAGCGAACATGACGGCAACCGCGAGCACTACGTCCGCATCGGCAACCGCATCGTCGCCAAGGTGACCCTCCGTCCACCTCCGGGCGGCGGCGGCGGAATGGCCGCGCTGGTCGATCCGCGCCATCCGCCGATCGACGTCGAGGAGCTCATTGCGAAGATCCTGCTGGCACTGCTTTTGGCGGGCGGTCTTGCCGCGACCGGCGCAGGACTGGTTGGCAAGAAGCGCCGCCCGGCCTGGGTCGCGATCACCGCCGGTCCGGTCGTGCTGTTCTTCCTGGCGTCGTGCGACGAGGTCAATACGAAACGCCAGTCCGCCGCAACGTTGTGGGAACGGATCGAGACCGTCTATTTCCATCATGGCATCGCAGCGGGTCCCGTCGTGACCACCAACGACGACGGAACTCTGAGAGAGGAACGCCGCTACGAACCGTTCGGCCAGCCGGTAAACGCAAACGTCGGTGGCACGATTGGTCCCGTCGACTTCCGGCGCGAGCAACAGAATAGCCTCGGCAAGCTCACCAACCCCAACACCGGCTGGAGCTACCATGGCGCCCGCTGGATGCAGCCGCAAACCGCTCGGTGGACCGCGCCCGATCCCGCGACCCTTGGGCCAGACGAGTCGTTCCTGGCAGCGCCCTGGGATCTCAATCCGTATTCGTACGCGGGGAATACCCCATCCGTGCTTTGGGATCCCGACGGAAACAAAGGGCAGGACAACGTCACGTTCTTCAGCGTCGAAAGAGGCGGGCCGATACCGCCTTTGCAGGACTACAACGCCGCAGGAAACAAGGCCGCGGACCTGGCCTGGAAGAACCCTCCCCGGAGGCTGGATTGGCTGGGTGGAGGCACAGTCGAAGGTCGATCCGTCATGTACCGGGAGATCGGCAGCGTCCTCGCGAGCCGCCCAGGGGCCATCCACAGCAAGTGGTTCGCGGCGGCAGGAATCGTCACCACGGTCCAGGGCGTAGGAGGCGTGGAAGCGCCGTCGATTCTCCGAGTCTTCTTCCTCAGCGGCCGGGCAACCGACTACCTCAAGCGTGTAAACGCCGAACTGTTTGCCTACAACTACAGAAACTTCCAATATCTGAAGGCCGGGAAAGAGATTCCAGGCCTCGAGGGGCTGCGCGGGCGCGATCTTGATTACGCGATGGTTGTGATGGAGCAAACCTTGGTCGAAAAAATTACGATGAGGGAACTTCCCGATCCCAAAGTCCGCGCAAAGATCATGGCCGAAATAAGCGACATGTTCAGTTCGAGATTTGTGCACCCGGAGATAAAGCACGCGGCGGCAGATCGCGGCATGGACACCCCGGATTTCGGAAGTCTCGAGGACCGGGTAGACCTCGGCGAAGGCATTGTCGATCGCCTGTACGATAGTCCGTCCGAGATGCAGGATTGCTCCTGGTGCAACTGAAGTACCGGGTCTTCTTTGTCGTGTTGGGCAGCGTGGTCGCGGCGCTGCTCGTCGAAGAAGCAATCGCTGCTTTCTTGTCTGTCGGCTTTACGTACGCGGAGAACCCGACGCTGGAATTCCGCCAGAGGATTCGCGGCCTCGATAAAGATGAGCTCCTGATGGCGTGGGCCCGCGTCGTTCTTTTGATCCCGCTCGTCGAGACCGTCGTCCTTGTCAAGATGATCCGGCTGCGGGGCCACGTCGGAGCGTTTCGCTTTGCAGCTGTCAACGTCGGCATGTACGTGGTGTGGGTCATGGCGATTCTCTTGATCTTTCCGCCGGCCGTGGGGTTTGTAATTCGGGATGCACCGCCGAGCATGCAGCTACCGTGGCTACATTTGTTTGGTGCCGTGACGGCTCCGCTGATCATTGGCGCCGTTGGCTTGGCTCCGCGAAGTTTGAGGGGCCTGAAAGGAACGAAGGACGGCACCGAGCGCGAGCAAGGCCAAGCTTAGGGGAATCGCGACCGCGAACCGCGTGATGTGCGGCTGCTGCGGGGCGTCCCTCTGGCGGTCACGCTGGTTCGACGTGTTTCCGTAATAGACTGTTTGCATGACTCGCGGTGATACCGCGCCACTGCCACCGACGGGCGCGCGCTCCCTGCGCCATGTCCGTGCCGCGCAGCTCCGCGCGCGCGCGACCCGGCAAGCGATCATCCAGATGCTGCTGGGGACGGTGTTCCTGGTGGGGGCGCTGGCCTATGCGCGGGCGCCGGACCGGCATGAACAGGTGAACATGGCGTGGATGGCGGGCCTCCTGGTCCTGTCGGCGCTGGACGCGGCCCTCGGCTTGCGGACGCTGGTGCGCCTCCGGTTACGCCGCAGGTTTGCCTGGGTCTGGATGGCGGCCACCGTCGCGTGGGCGTTGCTCTCCGTCGTGGTTGTGGCGGTCCTGCTGCGCGGGTAGGGTGGCGCCCATGGCGGAGGCGACGCGCGCCGGCGAGACGCGCACCATCCTGATCACGGGCAGCTCGTCCGGGATCGGCCGCGCGCTGGCCGAGAGGTTCGCCGGGCGCGGATGGAGTGTGTTCGCCAGCATGCGCAATCCGGAACGCGGCGCGGAGCTGCGCGCCCGCGCCGCCGACAAAGGGTGGCGGCTGACGACGCCGGCGCTCGACGTCACCAGCGACGCCTCCGTCGCCGCCGCCACCGCTGACGTCCTGCGCGAGACGGGCGGTCGCCTCGACGTGCTGGTCAACAACGCCGGCTACTACCAGTTCGGCGCGCTGGAGGAGACCTCGCCCGACGAGCTCCGCGCCCAGCTGGAGACGAACGTCGTCGGCGTCCACCGCGTCACGCGCGCCGTCCTCCCCGCGATGCGCGCGCGCCGCGCCGGGACGGTGGTCACCCTCGGGTCGGTGTCGGGGCGCGTCGCGGTCCCGATCGGGGGGCCGTACCACGCATCCAAGTGGGCGCTGGAAGGCATGATCGAAGCCCTGCGCCTGGAGCTGATTCCGTTCGGCGTCCGCGTCGTCCTGATCGAGCCGGGGCCCTACCACACCCGGCTCCACGACAATGAACGCCTGGCCGCGGCCGCCGCGGCGGGCGGGGCCGACAGCCCCTACGCCGACCTCCTGGCCGCGTACCGGCGCCAATCTGGCAAGCTGCCGCGTCAGGAAGACCTGGAACCGCTGATCGACGCGATCGAGCGGGCGGCGACCAGCGAAAACCCGCGCTTGCGCTGGCCGGTCGGACCGACGTCGCTGACAGGCGGTCGCCTGCGCGCCTTCGTCCCGGACCGCCTGTACGAATGGCTCATGCGCCTGGCGTTCCCGATTCGATCCAGGCCGTGAATGCTCGAACCGGCGCGCTATAATCGACCCTCGTGCCGTCAGACAAGCTCACACGCCGGGAGGTCGACTTCGTCTTGCGGCGGGCGGCCGAGATCGACACGCAAAGCCCGGCGCGGAGCGAACGCGCCTCTGACGAAACGCTGAGCGTCGGCGAACTGGTCCGGCTGGGCGAGGAAGCCGGCCTGCGCGGTGATGCCGTCGAGCAGGCGCTCACGGAGTTGCGCCACGGCGCCGCGCTCGAGCCCGAGGAAAGCGGCACGCTGGCGCGCACGCTCGGCGCCAGCCGCGTCGTCGTCAGCCGCGTCGTCGCCGCGCCCATCGAGGTCGTGCGCCGCTCCGTCGACCGTTTCCTGCGCGACCAGCTGATGACCATCCGCCGCCACCACGGCGATCGCATCGAGTGGGAGAGGGCGCAGGGGATCTGGCCCGGGCTGGTCCGATCCCTGGATTTCTCCAAGCGTTACGCCTTTTCGCTGGTCAGCCGCGTCGAGACGGTCCTCGCGCCCGACGGCATCGACGGAAAAGACACCGCCGTGACGTTCAACATCGACCTCAGCGAGATGCGCCGCGAGCGCATGGCCCAGATGGGCTTGCGCGCGGCGATGGCGTTCGCGCTGCTCGGCCTCGGCGGCGCCGCGATGGTGCCCGGCTTCGGTGTCTACGACATCGTGGCGCTCGCCAGCGGCAGCGTGGCGGCGGGCGGCATCTTCGCGCTGGAACGCCGGCGCTACATGGAGAGCCGCAGCCGCGTCGCGCTGGCGCCGGAACGCTTCCTCGACCTGCTCACCGTCCGCCACGGCCGCAAGCCGGACGATCCCTCGCTCTAGGTCAGAACGACGGCGTGGCCAGCCCGTCCTCGTCGACGGGATTCTTCTTCTTGGTCACGTGGTGACCGCCGCCGCCCTTGCTCTTCTTGGGATCGGGCGGCGCAGCCATCTTCTCCAGCGACACGTGGAACGTCCGGTCCATGTTGACGTCCGCGGTCAGCGGGCGTTCCTTGTAACCAGGCAACCGCAACACGTACGCGAGCGCATCCGGGCCGGCCTTACCCGCGTCCTTGGCCAGCTGGATCTCGACGGGGACGACGCCCAGGTCCTTGTCGTCCTTCTTCCGGAAGACGTGCGCGCCGGCCGGCTCCGCCTCGAAGCGGATCGTGACGGTCTTCTTCACCGGGACGACGGGCGGCAGCTGAGGCGGCGCTGTCTTCGCCACCGTCGTCGTCGTGGCGACCGGGGGCGGGGCAGGCGGCGCCGCCTTCTCCTTGATCAACGCGAAGTAGACGACGGCCAGCAGCGCGACGCCGCCGACGCCCGCGATGTAGAACTTCCCGCGCTTCGGCTGGATGGCGAGCGCGTCGTCGATCTCGGACGACGCGGACGACAGCGTCGACGTGGTCGACGCGCGCGACGAGATCGTCTGGGCCATCGTGCTGGCGGCCGACGCGTTGGACAGCCGGCGTCCGCTCGGCACCGGGGCGGTCACGCGCACCTCGCCGACGATCGCCTTCCGGAAGTCCTCCATGCTCTGGAAGCGTGCGCCCGGGTCCTTCGCCAGCGACTTCATGATCGCCGCGGCCATGTGGGGCGGCGCGTTCGGCGCGACGTCCGTCAGCTGCGGCGGATCCTCCAGCATGTGCTTGGCGAACAGCTCGCCGACGCCCTCGGCGTTGAAGGGCGGCCGGCCCGACAGCATCTCGAACAGGATCACGCCCAGCGAATAGATGTCCGTGCGGTGGTCGAGAACGCCCGCGCCCTTGCACTGCTCGGGCGACATGTAGAGCGGCGTCCCCATGAGCGATCCGGTCCGCGTCTTGACCGAGCTGGCCCCGTCGGGCGTCGACAGGATCTTCGCCACGCCGAAGTCGAGGATCTTCACCTGCAGGGCGCCGTCGGCCTTGATGACCAGCTGCACGTTGTGCGGCTTCAGGTCGCGATGGACGATGCCCTTGGCGTGCGCGGCGCCCAGCGCCTTGCACATCTGCACCCCGATCGCCTCCACCTGCTCGGTGGCCATCGGGCCCCGGGCGATCGCCTCGGTCAGCGACTCGCCCTGGAGGAACTCCATGATGAAGTAGGGCTGGCCGTCGGCCGTCTGGCCGAAGTCGAGGATCTCGACGATGTTCTCGTGCGCGACCATGTGGATGGCGCGCGCCTCGTTGAAGAAACGGGCGACGATGTCGGGATCGCGCGCCAGGACGGCGTGCAGCAGCTTGATGGCGACCTTGCGGCCGAAGACCGGGTGCTGGGCGAGGTAAACGACCCCCATCCCTCCCTCGCCCAACAGGCTCGTGACGCGGTAGTTCCCGATCGTATGGTTGATCAAGCTTGCGTTGGTGGTGGACACGACCGAGATCCCCTCAACCTAGACGCGCCGGCGGCCAAAATCTAAAAAACCTGGGCGCTGAAATGCCATTTTACGCTCGGACCCCATGCAAGACGCGAGCTGTTTCCAAACCACAAGCATCCTTCGGCGGATCCCTGTCAGAACTCGAATTCCGCAATGATTCCACCCGAAGACGCTGAAGCTGTCGGGAAGAGCTTGAGCCCGTGATTTGAGGCACTCTGCGTCCCCTCCGAGGTGAGGTAGCCCTTGTATAGCAGCACGCCCCCCGCGATGGCGAAGGCTCCCGCCAATCCTACAAACACCCACTGCAGCAGCTGATCCTGGTTTCCCTTGTCGGTCAGCGTGTGCGCGCTGGCGCGCTGATCGTCAGTCAGGGGTGTGGCCCGGTTGCCGTGGATGTCGCAGGCGGTGGTCATGGCCGGGTCGCCCATGCACTGGAAGCGGCGGTACTGGTCGAGCTGCGAGTTGATGTCTCGAACATCCAGTCCGTATTTCAACGCCAGCGCGCCGGACGCGACCGTTCCCACCACGGCAATCCAGAAACCGGTGCGGGCCATCGTCGGACCTTCGCTGCTCGGCGGCTCGCCACCGCCGCCCATCTCGACGCCCTTGCCGGTGGGTTCCGGGCGCGGCACCTCGACCGAGACCGGTGACAGCGTCAGGTTCAACGGCAGGCTCTGTCCGGCCGCGAGCGTGAACTCCTGCTTGGTGGTGGTGTAGCCGCTCTTCTCGACGGTCACCTCGTGACGCCCGGGCGCCACGTCGGGGATGACCACCGGGTTGCCGCCCGTCGTTCCCACCTGGGTTCCATCCAGGCTCACCGCCGCGCCGGGAAAATTCGCCCGCACCTGGATAGAACCGCCGCCCTTGCCACTCAGCTTCGCGAGCCACCCGGCGGCGCTGGCGCGTAGCCCGGCGGCATCAGCGTGCTTCTTGGTCACGGTTTCGGCCGTGAAGCTCTCGACGACCGCGCGGCTCACGTCCAGCAGCTTCAGCGTCAGCTGGTAGTCGCTGCCGGTGCGCTTGACGTTGCCGAAGATGACCTTGTCCGCCCCCAGGCTCTTTCCCGCGGTGGACATGCAGGCCGGAGCGGCATCGGGGCACGCGAACACCAGCTTGACCTCGACCAGGTCCTTTCCCTGCAGCAGCTGGTATCCCTTCGTCGCGGCGACACGTTGCCGCAGCGCATCCGTTATTTCGGCGGCGACGGCTTCTGGCGCGTCGTCGAGAGGCTCGATCCCCAGGACGACCGTGCCGACATCGTTCCCGGCAGCGGCGCGCGATGGGAGGGTGACGGCGGTCAGGCCGGTCGCAAGGACAAGGAATGGCAGCCCGGCTAGACGCATGAGGCGCCATTTTTTCCGCATGTTTAGGCTGTGTCAACGTATGGGATAAAACAGCGCGAAACGCCGCTGTTTTTGCGGCAACACCGCACGCGAAAATGTGGAAATGGGGCTGGCGTGCTAGCGTCGGTCCGTGCGCCTCAAGGTCCTGCTCGCGCTGTGCGTGCTGCTGCTGGCGCTGATCGTCAACGCGATTCTCACGACGATCTCGTCCGATCGCACCCGGCAGGGGCTGGTCGCGAACGAAGCCTATCTGGAATTGCAGGGGTCGGTCGATGCGGCGTGGAAGTCGCTGAATGACTTCGCGCCGGCGCTCGGGCGCGGCACGACGGCGCGCCTGGACCCCAATCTGCCCCTGGCGTTGCGCATGAGTCGCAAGCACCTGGACGACGCGCTGGGCGTGATCGATCGCTACCTGGAAAAGGAGCCGCGATCGTCGCGGCGACCGGATTTCGACAATCGGAGGCAGCAGATCGCCGCGCTGGGGACTCAGCTGGACGGGGTGGCGAGTGAGCTGGGGACGGCGGCGGCGGCCGTCGACCCGAAGGCGCGTCCCGAATTCGAGAGCCACTTCGCCACGCTGACGCACAACCTGAACCGGATGCGGCGGCCGCTGCGCGGCGAAAGCGGCAAGATCGCGCAGCGCCTGTCCGATGACGGCGAGACGGCGCTGTCGATGGCGATCGCGCTCGGCCTCGCGGGCTTGCTGGTCGCTGGCGCGGTGTTCCTGTTCACGCTGGCGTCGCTGCGGCCGCTGTCGGTGCTGCGCGCGCACGCCCGCCAGCTGGGCAAGGGCAACTACACGCAGCGAACGGGCGTGACCTCGGGTGACGAGATCGGCGATCTCGCGCGCGAGTTCGACGCGATGGCGGACGCGATCCAGGAGCGCGAGCAGCGGCTGATCCGATCGGAACGCCTCGCCACCGTCGGGCGAATGGCGGCCCACATCGCCCACGAGGTGCGCAATCCGCTGGCTTCGATCGGGCTCAACGCCGAGCTGCTTGGCGACGAGATCACCGACCGCGGCGACGAGGCAAGGCGGCTGGTCACGTCGATCATCGGCGAGGTCGATCGCCTGACGGAGATCACCGAAACCTATCTGCGCTTCGCGCGCCTGCCGCGCCCGAAGCTGGAACGGGAGAACATCGGCGCCATCGTCGCGTCAGTCGTGGACATGTCTCGGGGCGAGCTGGCTCAGGACGACGTCGTGGTGACCGTCGACATCGCGCCGGGGTTGCCCGACGTGGGCGCCGACGAGGCGCAGCTGCGGCAGGCGCTGCTCAACCTGATCCGCAACGCGCGCGAGGCGATGTCCGGCGCGGCGGCGCGCCGCCTCGACGTCTCGGTGCGCGAGGCGGCGGGGCGCATCGTGGTCGCGATCCACGACTCGGGCCCGGGCATCGGTGCCGCCGACATGGGTAAGATTTTCGATCCGTTCTTCTCGACCAAGGAGCGGGGGACGGGGCTGGGGCTGGCGCTGGTGCAGCAGGTCGTCGTCGACCATGGCGGGCAGATCGAGGTCGCCAGCCCGCCGGGCGCGGGGACGACCTTCACCCTGTGGTTGCCGGTGGGCGACAGCGATCGCCAGAATTCAGCGGCGCCCGTCGCCGGCAGCGGCGCGGTGGGCGGCGGCCCGCTTGCGGTCGCCGATCGTGTCGTAAAGAGTGGCGAGCTCGAGGTGCAACAGGGCAGGGGACTGCGCGCCGAAGACGAGCGCGCGCTCGAGGGCGGCGGCCCCGGCGGCAGTCTTGCCGGTGGCAGTTAGCGCCCGGCCCAGCGCTGCGTGCAGGTCGGCGTCGGCCGGATCGATGAAGATCGCTATCGGCGCGAGCTCGGTGACGCGCGCGGGCCGGCCCGCCTTCGCTTCGCCCAGCACGGCCTCCTTGGCGACGCGATCGGTCTGCGGGTCCAGGCGCAGCGCCGCCACCAGCTCGGCGACCCGGTCCGGCACGCGCGACTGGTTCTTGTAGAGCTCGGCGAGCAGCGCGTGCGGCTCGACGCGCATCGGGTCGAGCTCGACGGCGCGCCGCAGGTGCGCTTCGGCGGCGGCCGGGCGCTTGCGGTGGATCTCCGCCAGCGCCAGGCGTACGCGCACCTCGTAGCCGTCCCGGGGCGGCGCGCCCGTGTCCAGCAACCCCTCGAACGCCGCCACGGCGGCGTCGGCGTCACGACGCCCGAGCGCGATCTCGCCCGCGAGGAACAGCGCATCGGCCTGCTCGTCGGCCGACGGCTGCGGCAGCGCGCGCGCCCGTTCCAGCGCCTTGCGGGCCTCGTCGACGTCGCCCACGCGCAATGCGCCGAGGCCGCGCGCCACCCAGTCGCGCGTCGCTCCGACTTTGCCGGCTGGCCCCGCGGGTACGGCAGCGGGGCGGATCGCCTGCGGCGGCAGGTACTGCTTGTCGAAGCGGACGAAGCGCCGCGCGAGCTCGGCCCGGAACTCGCGCTCCAGCGCGTCCGCCGACATCCCCGTCATCTTGCCAATCACCGCCGCCTCGGCTTCGCCGCGCCCGAACGCGACCAGCGCCTCGCGAAGCGCGGCGAATCCGAACCGGCGTTCGAGGAACTCGACGGCGACCGCGGCGTGCGCGTAGGCGCGGACGGCCTCCTCGCCCCGCGCGGTCACGAACGCGTTGGACAGTGAAAGCAACGTCGGCAATTCGCCGTGGCGAAGAGCGGCGTACAGGGCGGCGTCGTCGTGGCGGGTCCATTCCGGGCGAAGGCGCGCCGTCTCCAGCTCCGACAGGCCCTCGGTGAACCAGCGGGGAACGCGCGAGCGCGACAGCTGGATCGCGAAGACGTGCGCCAGCTCGTGCGTCAGGACCATGCCCCAGTTGAAGGCGTGGTTGCTCGGCGCCTGCGACGTGATCACGCGACCGAAGCAGACGCCGGCCACGCCGATGGCGGGCAGGCCCGTCGTGCGGACGGCGAACTCCCGCGGCTCGCCGAACAGCTCGAACATCACCGGCCCGCGCGGCTCCAGGCGATAGCGGGCGACGAGATCCCGGTAGCGCTCCTCCAGATACGGCGCAACGACCTCCGTGATGGCGGTCCGATGCGCGGTGGGCACGCGAAAATGCAGGTGCGGTCCGGGGACGGTCGTGTAGCGCGCGGGGATCACCTTCTCGTAGAGGTTCAGGAGATTGAACGTGCGGACGTCGTACGGATCGCGCTTCCACGCGCGGCGCAACGTATCGAGCCCGGACGTCTCGTCGCCCAGCCGCAGCAGCGTCATCGCCAGCACGGCCAGGCAGCCGGCGTCGTCGGGATCGGCGGCGACGCCC
>Ga0070688_100000893_pt1 | contig 14871 bp, 16 predicted proteins | sample KBSS13HmetaG_FD_64679 | JGI IMG/M metagenome (GOLD analysis project Ga0070688, IMG submission 64679) | Switchgrass rhizosphere microbial communities from Kellogg Biological Station, Michigan, USA - KBS S1-3H metaG | ecosystem: Host-associated > Plants > Roots > Rhizosphere ...
GAAGGAGCCGCCGCAGACGAAGAGGATGTTGGTGGTGTCGATCGTCAGGAACTCCTGGTGGGGGTGCTTGCGCCCGCCCTGCGGCGGCACCGAGGCGGTGGTCCCCTCGAGGATCTTCAGCAACGCCTGCTGGACGCCTTCGCCGGAGACGTCTCGGGTGATCGACGGGTTGTCGGCTTTGCGCGCGATCTTGTCGATCTCGTCGATGTAGATGATCCCCGTTTCGGCCTTCTTGACGTCGAAGTCAGCGGCCTGGATCAGCTTCAGGAGGATGTTCTCGACGTCCTCGCCGACGTAGCCGGCCTCGGTCAGGGCGGTCGCGTCGGCGATCGCGAACGGCACGTTGAGGATCCGGGCCAGGGTCTGCGCCAGCAGCGTCTTGCCGCAGCCGGTCGGGCCCAGCATCATGATGTTCGACTTCTGCAGCTCGACGTCGGTCTCGTCGGACTGGGCGATCTGGACCCGCTTGTAGTGGTTGTAGACGGCGACCGAGAGGGCGCGCTTGGCGTCGTCCTGGCCGACCACGTACTCCTGCAGGACGTCGAAGATCTCCTGCGGTTTGGGTAGGTTCTCGAGCTCGAAGACAGGGGGCGCCGTCAGCTCCTCGTCGATGATCTCATTGCAGAGGTCGATGCACTCGTCGCAGATGTAGACGCCGGGGCCGGCGATCAGCTTTTTCACCTGCCGCTGCGACTTGCCGCAGAAGCTGCAGAGAAGCTGCTCGTTCGAATCTGAAGGACGTGCCAGCGGAATCCCCTCCTAATGGGACGATCTCTTGCCTCCGGCGGCGCCCCAAAGGTTAGAGGGGGACCTGCACCGGTTCGTGAGGGTCGTTTACGGCATCGACCGAGCGGTCCCTTCACGTGAGCGCAGCCTTGCGTGCCGTTACCGTGGTGCGGTGCCACCCGAGCTCGAGATTTCGCCGGTCACCGCCGAGGAGTTCGAGCAGCTGCTGCCCCTGATTGCCGCCTACCAGCGCTTCTACGAAGTCGAGGGGATCGACGAGGAGCGCAACCGCGCTTTCTTCCGCCGTTTCCTCGGTCCGAGCGAGGACGGCCTGCTGCTGGGAGCGCGCCGGGAGGGTCAGCTGGTCGGCTACGCCTGCCTCTACTGGCACTTCAGCTCGCTGGAGGCGTGCGAGTGCGTGCTGATGAACGACCTCTTCGTCAGCGAGGACGCCCGCGGGGAGGGCGTCGGCAGGGCGCTGATCAAGGCCACCGCCGAAGTCGCCCGCGAGCGTGGCGTTCCCTTCATCGAGTGGTCGACCGCACCAGATAATCACACCGCCCAACGCCTCTACGACAGCACCGGCGCCGAGCGCACGGAGTGGTTCAGCTACGAACTCCGGGTCTGAGCGTCAGACCGAGCGCAGGTTGGGCGGCGGAGGCGGCTGCTGATCGAGGCGATCCATCACCCTGAACATCGCCTCCAGAAGCGCCCGGCGCTCGTCCCGTCCGTCACGCAGTTCGGCCAGGATCTGGTCGGTCTTGCGCCGAGACTTCAAGTTCTCCTCCCGAAATTCAGCCCGTTCCTTTTCCCAGACGGGCCTGAGTTTCTCCATTTCCGCCCTGATCGCTTCTTGGCGAGCAATCGCTTCCTCTTGCTTCTTCGTCGCAGCCTCTACGCCCGCCCGGGCGATTTCGGTGCGGGCAGCGCACTCGGCCAAGACTGCAGACAGTTCCTTCCCGGTCACGAGAGGAATTCTGCCAGGCGAGACCATACGCATCGCGCGCAGAATGAAGAAGTTCTGCAACCCGTTAGCGTCAATTCAGTGACTTTCGTGCTTGAACCGATCGATCGCGACGATCCGCGGGTCCGAGACCTTTACGCCGACTTCGTCCGCGAGGCCGACGGGCCGCTCGTCTACGACCGGGAAGAGGCCGGAATCGACCTCGACGAGGAGATCGCCGCCGGGCCCCCGGCCGACCTCGTGCCGCCGAACGGCGTCCTCCTGCTGGCTCTGGCCGGCGGCGAGCCGGCGGGGTTGGGCGGCGTCCGCTATCTCGACACCGAGATCGCTGAGGTGAAGAGCATGTACGTCGCCCCCGCCTTCCGCGGCACCGGCTTGGGACGCCGCATTCTTGCCCGACTCGACGAGATCGCACTCGAACACGGCTGCCGCGCCGTCCGTCTCGACACCTCCGACTACCTCACCCCTGCCGTCGGCCTCTACCGCTCCGCCGGCTACCGCGAAGTCCCCGCCTACAACAGGAACCCGAAAGCCGACCTCTGGTTCGAGCGGGCGCTCGACGGGGGGAACTAGGAGTAGCGGTCCCAGCGGCGCAGCTCCCCTTCCGGGTTGACGGCGACGCCGTGGGCGTGGATCTCGAAATGAAGGTGGCAGCCGGTGCCGGCGGCGTTACCGGTTTCGCCGACCCTGCCGACGGACTCCCCCTCCCACACCGTCTCACCGCGCCGCACAGCCGCCGGCCGCGAGAGGTGCGCGTAGAAGTAGCTGCGCCTCTCCCCTTCGCCGTGGATCAGAACGTAGTTGCCGTAAAGAACCGGGTCGAAGCCACGCTGCAGAACCCTGCCGTTGCGCACCGCGACCAGCCTCGTCCCGCAGCCGGCGGTGATGTCGAACCCTTCGTGGATGCGGCCGCCGCTGCGCGGCGCGTGGTAGGTCCCGATCGCGCCCCGGACCCCGTGCGACCCCTGAACCGGGAAGACGTGGCCGTAGTACGCGACACCACCGTCGCGATCGGTGGCCTGGACCTGGGTCGGTGCGGCCAGAGCCGCGACCGCGGCGAGGAAAAGAAGGGCGCCGCGCCTCAGTGGTGCTCGATCACGCGGTCGACGATGTTGTACTCCTTCGCCTCCTCCGCGCTCATGAAGTAATCGCGTTCGGTGTCTTTGGTGACCTTCTCGAACGACTGGCCGGTGTGGTGGGCGATGATCTCGTCGAGGCGGCGGCGGACTTCGATGATCTCTTTGGCGTGGATCTCGATGTCGGTCGCCTGCCCCTGGAACCCGGCCGAGACCTGGTGGATGAGGATCTTCGAGTTCGGCAGCGCCATCCGCTTGCCCGCCGCGCCGCCGCTCAACAGCAGCGCCCCCATGCTCATCGCGACGCCGACGCAGATCGTCTGCACGTCGGGCTTGATGAACTGCATCGTGTCGTAGATCGCGAGGCCGGCGTAAACCGAGCCGCCGGGCGAGTTGATGTAGAGGCTGACGTCCTTGTCCGGATCGTCGGACTCCAAATGCAGGAGCTGGGCGACGATCAGGTTGGCGATGTCGTCGGTGACCGGGGTGCCGAGGAAGATGATCCGCTCGCCGAGCAGGCGCGAGTAGATGTCGAACGCACGCTCGCCGCGCGAGGTCTGCTCGACCACCATCGGGACCAGAGGACTCATGGCTCGCACTTTATAGAGAGGCGCCGATCTACTCGCCGCCAGGGGTCCAGAGCTCGCCGGCTTTGGCTTTGCCCTCCCCCTCGGGTGCGAGCAGCTTCTCCCGCGCCTCCGTTTTTTCCTGGCGGGCGTCGGCCTCCTCTTTCGGGATCGGCTTCGCCGCCTCGGCGACCAGGTCGATTGCCTTGCGGGCGCGCAGGTCCTCGCGGACCATCGCGTCGCGGCCGCTCTGGCGCAGCCGCTCCAACAGTTTCTCGGCGCTCGTCCGTTCGTGTTCGGCGCTGTGCTCCAACGCCTCGACCATTTCCTCCTCGGAGACCTCGATCCCCTCGGCCTCGGCGATCGCGGTCACGACCGCCTCCCGCTTCAGCTCTTTTTCCGCGTCGGGCTTGGTCTCCTCGATCAGCTCCTCGCGGGTTTTGCCCTGCATCTGCAGAAACTGGTTCGGGTCCATGCCCCGCCCGGCGAGCTGGCGTTCCATCCGCTCCCAGCGTTCGGTCGCCCGCGCGGTCGCCAGCTCCGCGGGAACCTCGACCGTGGCCTCGTCGACGGCGGCGTCGATCGCCGCCACCCGGAAGTCTTCCTCGGCACGGCTGCCCATCGCCGTCCCGACTTTCTCGCGGATGTCGGCCCGCAGCTCCTCGAGGGTGTCGAACTCGGAGGCGTCGGAGGCGAACTCGTCGTCGAGGTCGGGTAGGACTTTCTCCCGCACCTCTTTGACCTTGACTTTGAAGACCGCGTCCTTTCCGGAGAGGTGCTCGGCCTGGTAGTCGTCGGGAAAGGTGACTTTCACCTCGCGCTCCTCGCCGGCCTTAGCGCTGACGAGCTGCTCCTCGAACCCCGGGATCAGCTGCCCGGAGCCGATCGTGATGTTCTGCTCCTCGGCGGCGCCGCCCTGGAACGGGGAGCCGTCGATGAAACCCTCGAAGTCGACCACCAGCAGGTCGCCCTCGGCGGCCTCGCGCTCAACCGTCTCAAGTCGCGCGAAGCCCTCGCGGATCCGCTCGACCTCGGTGTCGACGATTTCGTCGGGGACCTCTTTCTCCTCTTTGCCGACCTCGAGGCCCTTGTAGTTGCCGAGCTTGGCCTCCGGCCGCACCCCGACCTCGAACTTGAACTTAAGCGGCTGGCCTTCCTCCTCCGGCGCCGAGACCATCTCGATGCTGGGATCACCGATCGCCGCGACACCGCTGTCGAGCAGCGCCTGTTCGTACCACTCCGGCAGCGCCTCGCGGATCGCCTCCGACAACACCGACCCGAAGCCGAGCCGCTGGATCACCAGCGAGGGCGGCGCCTTGCCGGCTCGGAAGCCCGGCATCCGCAGTTCTTTTGCCATCACGCGAGCGGCGCGCGAGGTCGCTTTCTCGACGTCGGCGGCGGGGACCTCCGCTTCGACCTCGACTCGGCTGTTCGGAAGCTCCTTGAGGGTGGTCTGCATGGCGAGTGACCCTAGCGACGCTGACTCAGCATCGTTCGCAGGGCGACGGCGAAGTCAAGCCCGAAGGCCAGCCCGCGGCCGATCGGCCCGGTCACAAGCCAGGCCCGCAGGCGCTCGCCGAATTCACTCATTCGCATATTCCAGCAGGGAAGAGTCGACGAGCCACTCGACGGGGGCGTGGTCGTCCGTGTAGACCTCGCCGCCCTCGAGCCGCGGCTCCAGCCCGACGGCGGCGCGGCGGGCCTCGCCCCGCAGCGGCACCGGTAGAGCCCCGATGTTCGCCCGCAATCGCGCTCCCGAGAGCGCACCCTCCGTCGCGACCAGCAGCGTGTTGGTCTCCTCGATCGGGTAGCGCAGGACCCGCGGGAAGGCAGTCGCCAGCGTCCGGCCCAGCACCCGCTCCAGCTCCCGCGCGCCCTCCGGGTGGCCGACGTTGACGATCGCGATCCCGCCCGGCGCCAGCCGCTCGCGCACCAGCCCGAAGAACTCACGGGTCGCCAGGTAGAAGGGGATGTAGGGCTGGCGGTAGGCGTCGACCATGATCGCGTCGTAGCCGCCGTCGGAGCGCTCCAGCCACGGTCGCGCGTCCTCGGCGAAGACCCGCATCCGCGGGTTGCGGAGGTCGAGGTAGCGGCGCCCCAGCTCGGTCAGCTCGGGGTCGATCTCGACGGCATCTACCGCCGTCGCCGGGAAGAAGTGGCCGAAGGAGCGGGCGACGGTGCCACCGGCGTTGCCGAGGATCGCGATTCGCCGCGGCGGCCGTCGGCCGGCAGCCGCGTGCAGAACCAGGTGGCCGTCCCAGTAGTCCTCGGTCAGGTAGGAGTCGGGGCGGTAGAGCGAGTGGACGGCCTGCCCCTCGTTCAGCTCCAGCACCCGGGTGCCGTCGTCCCGTTCGATCACGCGGGCGAACTGGTGCGTCGTCTCGGCCTCGTAGAGGACGCGCCCGTCGGCGTCGCCCTTGATCGTCCCCACCGGCAGCGCCAGCACCGCGACGAGACAGGCGGGGACGAACGCCGCCCGCGCCCCCACTCCGACCATCGCGACGAGAGCCAGCGCCAGCGCGAAGACAAGGAAGGTCCGCTGCGTCCCCAGCAGCGGGATCAGCAGCAACGCCGAGAGCATCGTCCCGAGCAGCGAGCCGGCGGTGGAGATCGCGTACAGCCTGCCGACCACCTCCCCTGAGCTCCCCACCTCACCGACCGCCAGCCGCACCGCCCATGGCGCCGCCGCCCCCAGCAGCGTCACCGGCACGGCGACTAGAACTAGGACGCCGAAGAGCGAGCCGGCGAAGCCGCCCACCGAGACCGTGTCGAAGGCGTCGACCGAGAAGCCGAGGAAGGGACGGGCGGCGAAAGGCACGGCGGCGATCAGCACAGCCGTCGCCAGCACCAGCAGACAGAGCCCACGCATGTGCGGGTGGCGGTCGGCGTAGCGGCCGCCGAACCAGTAGCCGACCGAGAGGGCGACGAGGACGACCCCGATCGTGTTCGCCCAGACCACGGTGGAAGCGCCGAAGTAGGGCGCCAGCAATCGCGCCGCCGCGATCTCCACCCCGAGACTGGAGGCGCCGACGACGAAGACGAGCGCCCCGAGCAGGAGCCGCTCAGAGCGGGCGGTCGTCGCCGTCACCCCCGGCCCCGATCAGCTGCCGCTCCAGGCGCTCGGACTGTCCGGCCGCGACCGCCCGCTGCGCCCGCGCCTCGTCGAGCTCGACGCCGCGCTCGGTCGCCAGGTCGAGCAGGCGCTGCTTCTCGATCCCTTCGCGCGAGACTTCGAAGAAGACCCAGGCCAAGAGGCCGAGCCCGAGGAAGGTCCCCTCGACCATCATCACCACGCCGGCGGTGCTCTGGTCAGCGAGCGGCGAGATCCCCCAGTAGGCCTCCCCGGCCGCGTACTTCGGGTAGAGCACGGTTCCCGACCACATCAGGACGTTGCCGAGGATCGCCCCGGCGAAGCGCACGGCGACGACGTAGCCCACCTTCCAGGCGGCGTTGAACCAGCTCGGCTTCGGCAGCGGGCCGAAGATCGGCATCCACATCAGGCAGCCGAAGAAGATGAAGCTGGTGTGCTCGAGCACGTGCACGAAGGCACCGCCGTAGGCAGCGTCGTAGAGGGCGGGGATGTGCCAGAAGTAGAAGTTGAGCGCCCAGAGCGGGAAGGCGACGAGCGGATGGGCGAGAACCCGCAGCCGGTCGAAGAGACGGATCGCCAGGATCGGCTGCAGCAGCGGCCCGGTCAGCCCGAGGACCAGGAGCAGGGTCGCCAGGTCACCCAGCATCAGGTGCTCGACCATGTGGGCGATCACCAGCTCCTCGCCGACGTGCGCCACCGGAGACACCAAGGCGACGGCGATCATCAGGAGGCCGCCGGCGAAGCAGAGCTGGCGCCAGAGCGGCACCGGCCGGCCGCGCTCAGCCAGGGTGATCGAGCGCTTCGCGTAGAGGCCGGCGGCGAACAGCAACGGCAGCGCCTCCAGCGGGGCGAAGGTGGCGCCGACGTGGGCGAGCAGTGGGGTCATCTGAATTCAGCGTAGCCCGCTGGTAGCTTGGCCTGGCCGTGAGCTCTCAGAACCACAGGTTTCCCCCGATCGGGAGCTACGGCTTTCTCTCCGACTGCCACACCGCGGCCCTCGTCTCCTTCAGCGGCAGCGTCGAGTGGCTCTGCTGCCCCCGCTTCGACTCCCCCAGCACCTTTGCCGCCCTGCTCGACCGCGGTGCCGGCCACATGAGCCTGCGCCCGAAGGGTGTGGTGGTGCCGATCAGCCGGCGCTATGAGCCGGGGACGCTGGTGATCGAGACGACCTGGGTCACCGACACCGGATGGATAGTGGTCAAGGACGCGCTGACGATCGCCGACTGGGCCCCCGCCGGCGGCGACAAAGCGAACCAGCGCGGCCGCCCGGAGACCGCGCACGAGTCCGACCGCTCCCTATTGCGGACGATGACCTGCATCGACGGCACGGTCGAGATGGAGATGGAGTGCGCGCCGCGCTTCGACTACGCCCGTGAGGGGGCGAAATGGAGTGGCGGCGAGCTCGGCGAAGCGCTCGCCACCGCCGGGGACGGGAGCGAGCTGCTGCTGACCAGCGATTTGGAGCTGAACCTGGACGGGGACGTCTGTCGCGGGAGGGCGGTCCTGCACGAAGACCAGACCGCCTTCTGCGCGCTGACCTGGAGCGACGGCCAGCTCGGCGGTCCCCGCAGCGCCCCCGAGGCTCTGGAGCGGATCGACTCGACCGAAGAGTTCTGGCGCGAATGGCTGCGCGACGGCAACTTCCCCGACCACCCCTGGCGGATCCACCTGCAGCGCTCCGCCCTCGTCCTCAAGGGCCTCACCTACGCTCCGACCGGAGCGATCGTCGCCGCCCCGACCACCTCGCTGCCGGAGACGCCGGGCGGGGAACGCAACTGGGACTACCGCTTCAGCTGGATCCGCGACTCGACCTTCACCCTCTGGGCGCTGCACACGCTCGGCTTCGATCACGAGGCGCGTGACTTCATGCGCTTCATCGTCGACGTCTGCCAGGACCACCCCGACCTCCAGATCATGTACGGGATCGGCCATGAGCGAGACCTCGACGAGAAGACGCTCGACCACCTCGACGGCTACGGCGGGGCCCGGCCGGTGCGGATCGGCAACGGCGCCTACGACCAGCGCCAGAACGACGTCTGGGGCTCCCTGCTCGACTCCGTCTACATCCACGAAAAGGCGCTGCGCGGGCGCGGCACCGAAGCGACCCGCCAACTGATCCGCTACCAGGTGGAAGCGGCGATCGAGGCCTGGCCGCATCCCGACCAGGGGATCTGGGAGTCCCGCGGCGAGCCGCAGCACTACGTCTCCTCGAAGCTGATGATGTGGGTGGCGGTCGATCGCGGCGCCCGCCTCGCCCGGCTCGGCTTCGAGGAGCTCGCCGAGGAGTGGGAGGCGAAGGCGGACGAGTTCAAGGCCGAGATCCTCGAGCGCGGTGTCCGCGACGGGGTCTTCCGCCAGCACTACGAGACCGACGCCCTCGACGCCTCACTGCTACTGATCCCGCTCCTACGCTTCCTGCGGCCCGACGACCCCCGCGTCGGCAACACCGTCCGCGCGATCGCCGACGACCTCACCGAGCACGGGCTGGTCTGCCGCTACAAGGTCGACGAGACCGACGACGGCCTCCAGGGTCGCGAGGGGACCTTCCTGATCTGCTCCTTCTGGCTCGTCTCGGCGCTCTCGGAGATCGGCGAACCGCATCGGGCGCGGAAACTGTGCGAACGGCTGCTGGAGTCGGCCGGCTGGCTCGACCTCTTCGCCGAGGAGCTCGACGCCGAGTCGGGCCAGCACCTGGGCAACTTCCCGCAGGCCTTCACCCACCTCGCCCTGATCAACGCCGTCTCCCACGTGATCGCCGACGAGAAGCGCGCCGACGGCGGCTACACCGCCGTCTTCACCGAGATGGGCGGCGTCCGCGAGGACGTCTGACGCGTTCGGCATTATTTTGTCGTAGACAAAAGACCTACAGACAAGATACTTCTTTGTGCCTTAAGTGAAACGGGAGGGGCCGATGCAAGCCATAGAGGAGAACCAGACCACCTGGGCGGAAGACGAGAACGTGGAGGCAGCTGTGATGCAGCAGGTGCTCGACCTCCATCCGACCCGCCTGACCCTTGCGGAGCTGATCCGGGAGCTCGGCGGCGAGCACGCCGGCTTCGCCGAGCGCGACGCGGTAGAGCGGGCGGTGCGCAGTCTCAGCGCCACCGGCCTCCTGCACGAAGGCGAGGACTTTCTCGCCCCGACGCGGGCGGCGCTGCGGTTCAGCGAGCTGCAGGACCGCTGAGGACCCAGCGGAACTTCCCCCGCAGCCGTGAGCGCAACTCGCTTGCGGCTGCGGAGGCCGCAGGGTCGTCCTCGGAGCCGGCGCTGACCAGGATCACCTCCGTGGCGAGAAAGCTTCCGAGCTGATCTTCGACGGCCTGGACGACGTCCTCGTCTCCCACCCGCGCCTCAGCCTCGACACCAGCGGCGGCCAGCGAGGCGACGCTGATCACGAGGCGACGCTGCGCGTCCCGCCGCGCCGCCTCGACATCGGAGGCCCAGCGGTCGAGGAAGCCGATCCTCGCGGGAGCGAGGACCATCACCTCGCCGGCGCCGTTGCTGCGCACCACCGCGGCGACCTCCTCGACCGCGGCAGGGTCCTCGAGCGGGTCACCGACGACGACGAGCACCCGATGAACGCCCGCGTCCTCTTGCGGGCCGATCGGCCCTCGCGGCCGCTGCCTGACGGCAACGGCGACGATTGCAACCGCCACCAGCGCCCCGGCCGCGACCCCCACTGCGGGACCGCCGAGCAGGAACAAGGCAGCGATCGGGACGGCGATCGCAGTAACGACGAGGGGGATCTTCCAGGGAGTCACGCCCCAAAAGCCTCGCAGGCGACCGCCGCCCCGTAAAACCTCTTAGTAGCCCTTCGTAATCCCGGCGACGGGCACCACGCGCTCATCGTTGACAAACCTCACGAGTCCACCTCCCCTCTCTCCCTTGAAAGCCCAAAAACCGCGGCGTCGCGGCTATCGCTCGAAAGCGTTTGAGCATTAATACTGGAGATTTCTCCAGCAATCAAGGGACGACCACTAAAACTCGTCAATAATCGGAAAACGCGGAAGCGTTGTGAAAATCCTGATTGACAAGGTGTAAAGTCTTGTTATCGGCCATTACCCCTGGAAACAAACCCCCGAGAAAAGGCCATGCCGAAGACCAAGAACAAAAAAGAGGGCGTAGAACAGGTAGTAGCAAAAGCCTTCGCCCACCCCCTGCGGGTGCAGATCCTGATCATTTTGAATGAAAAGGTCGCGAGCCCGAACATGCTCGCGCAGCAACTCGATCAGAGCCTCAACCTCGTCGCCTACCACGTCCGCGTGCTCGAGAAATACGACTGCATCGAGCTCGTCGACACGAAACAGCGGCGCGGCGCCACCGAGCACTTCTACCGGGCCACCCGGCGTCAGTTCCTCACCGACAACGAGTGGACGCGGCTCCCGAAGAGCCTCCGCGGCGGACTTTCCGGCGCGGCCCTGAAACCGGCGTTCGACGACGTCGAGGAGGCGCTCGACAAGCAGACCTTCGACGAGCTCGAGAACCGGCACCTGAGCCGGACCCCGATGGTCGTCGACCAGCAGGGCTGGGAGGACGCCGCCGAGGTACTGGCGAACGCGCTCGACCGCTTGATCGAGATTCAGGGCGAAGCCACCAGCCGCCTCGCCGCCAGCGGCGAGGAGCCGACTCATTCGCGCGCCCTGATCCTGCACTTCAAGTCGCCGGGACCAGCTTCCTCCTGATTTGCCCCTAACTTGGCGACGGCGCCGCTCCCGCCCGGGCGGCGCCGTCGGCATGGCCCGCCAGCGTGCCGGGCGGATTGACAGCGGCTTCTTCCGGGAAGGAAGGGGCTCGTGGACTCGACGATCGAGACCCGACCCGCCCTGGTGGAAAGAACGTAGACCGGTATCGCTATGGTTGCCCGGACGGTGGAGCCACTCCGCCGCGCTGCACGGCTCAGGACTGACGCTCTCAGGGCAGCGACGTTGGATAAGTATCGCCGCCTATTGGACGACCACTGCTGTGAACAGCGAGCAAACGCGTAAAGACGACCAGTCAGGTGCAGGTCCCGGCGAGGGCCTGACGAACGAGCGCATCCTTTGGGAGCGGTTCGTCAAAGACCGTGACCCGGCAATCCGCGAGGAGCTCGTCCGCCGCTACCTGCCGTTCGCGAAAAACCTCGCCCTCCGCTATCGGGGCGCCAGCGAGTCCTTCGACGACCTTCTGCAGGTGGCGAGTCTCGGCCTCGTCAACGCGATCGACCGCTTCGATCCCGAGCGCGGCGCTCCCTTCACCGCCTTTGCCTCGCCGACGATCCTCGGTGAGCTGAAGCGCCACTTCCGCGACCGCGTCTGGACCGTTCGCGTCCCCCGTGGCCTGCACGACCGGATGGCCGAAGTCGAGAAAGCGATTTCCGAGCTGACGGTGCAGCTGCAACGCTCCCCCTCGGTCACCGAGATCGCCGAGCGCCTCGACGTCGATCCGACCGACGTGCTCGAGGTCCTGGAGGCAAACCACAACCGCCGCCCGCTCTCGCTCGACCGCCCGGTCGGCGGCGAAGACTCCGAAGAATCACCCGCCTCGGAGTGGGTGGGAGACGAGGACGCCGGCTTCGAGCTGGTCGAGGACAAACTCGCCCTCGAGGGCGCCCTCCCCCACCTCGACGAGCGCGAGCGCCTCGTCCTCCAGCTGCGCTTCGTCGAGGACCTCACCCAGTCGCAGATCGCCGAGCGGATCGGCCACTCGCAGATGCACGTCTCCCGCATCCTCCGGCGGACGCTGGAGCGGATTCGGGCTGAGGTGGCCGAGCAGAGCAGCGCAGCCACCGAGTCGGACTGACAGTTCCGCCCAGTCGGCTAGTTGGTCGACAGCGAGGAGATGCCGACGACTAGGTACTCGCCTTCGTCGCCATCTTCGACGCGGAGCTCGTCGGTCAGTTTCTCCAGCGAGCCGCCCACCTCGGGGAGCTCGAAGCTCTCGCGCAGGCGCTCGGCGCCGCCGTGGGTCATCGGGCCGACCTTCAGCTCGATCCCTTCGGGCAGCTCAGCGATGCTGAGGGAGACGTGTCCGTCGGTGAAGCCCTGCGGGGCGCGGGCGGAGATCGCATCGCTGAGGAGCATCGTGTCGGAGAGGCGGTCGACGCTGATGTCCTGACGCGCGGCCAGGGCCGAGAGGGCGCGGCTGAGGACCGGGCCGACGATCTCCGGCGGGCCGACGCGGATCCGGGTCGCCTCGTCGCTGGTGACGCTGAAGGTGGAGCCGGTGGTGGCGCCGTCGTCGCGGGCCTGCAGCGGCAGGTGCATGCGGATCTCGGTGCCTTTTTCGGCACCCCCTTTGATTTCGAAGCTGCTGGAGAGAGCGGCGATCAGGGTCAGCCCGATCCGCAGGCTCGGGCGCTCGACGTCCGGCCGGGGCCGGATCCCGGTCCCGTGGTCGCGGATCACGACCGTGACCCCGTCGAGCTCACTCTCGGCCTCAACCTCGAGCGGGCCGGGCTCGCTGCCGGCGTAGGCGTGGACGACGACGTTCATGCAAGCCTCGGTGACGACCGTCTTCAGGTCGGCGAGGGAGGCCTCGTCCATCCCCAGTCGTTCGGCGAGGCCGGCGAGGGCATGGCGGACGACGGCGACGTTCTCGGCCCGCGCCGGGAGGGACATTTGCAGCCCCGAGCGATCATTGGTTGAGGTATTCAAAGTTCCAGCCTGCCCCCAGGAACGTCGAGGCTCATCATCGGAATCGCGAGCATAACCTTCTGCTTCGCATCACAGCCTGCTTACCCCGCCACGGGCACGCAAAACCGCGCGCCGGGTGGCTTTCCGTCTGTGCTGTGCCTGCGGTAGCATCATGCCGTGAACCCTGCCCCATTTGAGGTAAAGGTCGGCGAGCTCGAACAGGGAGTGCGGACGATCTCGGTCCGCGGCGAGCTCGACCTCAGCACCGCTCCCGAACTCGAGGGACCGCTGGAGGAGGCACTCGACAGCGGCGAGGGCTCGGTCTTGATCGACCTCTCCCAGTGCGAGTTCATCGACTCCACCGGTATCGCCCTGATCGTGCGGGCCTGGCAGCGCCTCGACAGCGGCGGAAACGGCCGCGGGCTCGTCATCTGCAGCCACAACGAGCAGGTGCGCCGGGTGCTTGAGATAACCGGCCTCGAGCTTTCGATCCCGGTCCATGAGACCCGGGACGAGGCGCTGGCGGCGATCGCCTCCTGAGGACTCCCGTCACACTCGCATAGCGGCACCTGGGCGCGGGTAGCCGTTTCTTGATGTCCCCTCCCCCGCGCCGTCGTCCCCGGCTCCCGAAAGAGCTGTTCGAGACCCGCAGCCACGCCTGGCATTCGCTCGGCCTCGGCGACGAGCTGGCGCCGCGTTTCTCGAAACGGCAGTTCGGCGGCCTGCTACTGGCGCTGCTGCTGATCGCGGGGACCCTCTTCGTCTACTACAACCGCCACGAGATCGCCCCCGGCTACGGCCAGTGGATCCGCTACGGGACGGTTGCCGTCCTCGTCATCGTCGGCACTGCCGCGACCCACTGGCTGGTCCGCGGCCTCTCGCCGCCCCTCTACCGGCGCCTCGACCCGGCGACGGCGGGGACCGCCGGCTTCGTCGTCCGCCTGCTGGCGACGGCGGCGGTGGTGATCCTCGCCCTGCGGATCGCCGGGGTAAACGCCGGCACGCTCGCGGTCGGCGGCGCCTTCACCGCGGTCCTGCTGGGGCTGGCGGCGCAGCAGGCGATGAGCGGGATCTTCGCCGGCATCGTCCTGCAGAGCACGCGCCCCTTCCGGGTCGGCGAACGCGTTCGGCTGGTCGGCGGCGCCCTCGCCGGGTCGCTGGAGGGGACGGTCTCCTCGCTCGGGCTCTTCTACACGACCCTGAGCCAGGGGGCGGACCGCCTGATGGTCCCCAACAACGTCCTCCTCAGCCTCGTCGTCGTGCCGCTGCGCGAGCCGGACAAAGTCGACGTCCGCGTCCGCTTCCCGGTCCACGCCAGCCCGAAAGAGATCGAGGACCGCCTCCTGCGGGCAATCACCGTCCCCACCCGCTACAAACCGAGCGTCTCGCTGGAGGAGCTCGAAGGCGATGCCGTCGTCTTCCGCGTCACCGCAACGCCCCTGCGCCCCGAAGACGGCTCCCAGCTCGCCGAGGAGGTGCTGGAGGCGCTGCGGCGCTCGGAACCGGCGACGGCTGAAAGGCGGCGCGAGTAGGGACGGGGTTTGCCGCTTCGTGCCGGGTAAGGGGCTCGGGCCGCTTCCTGCCGTGGACGCGGAGGACGCGGTCTCTGGCGCGGCCGTCTCGAAAGGCGGCGCGGCCCTTGTGCCCTTGCCGGCCGTCGAGCTCGACGATCTGGCGCAGGTGCGGCCAGTGGCAGTCGACCTGGAAGGTCTTACTTCCGGGTGGAGTCGGTGTAGGCGTCCGGCCCGAATCCGCTTCTCGAGGGCGCCGGTGCTCCATCCCGCCTCGATCAGCTGACGCCGCGCCACCACCCCGTGCTGGCGCTCCGCCAGCTCCG
>Ga0070688_100000899_pt1 | contig 14826 bp, 8 predicted proteins | sample KBSS13HmetaG_FD_64679 | JGI IMG/M metagenome (GOLD analysis project Ga0070688, IMG submission 64679) | Switchgrass rhizosphere microbial communities from Kellogg Biological Station, Michigan, USA - KBS S1-3H metaG | ecosystem: Host-associated > Plants > Roots > Rhizosphere ...
CGACGCATCCGCGACCCAGGCGTCCCGGACGTTCCATTCGCGCGGGATCGTCCAGTCGAGGACCCGTGTCCCCGTCGGCACCTCGCGGATCTCGAGCGGGGCGACGTGCTGCAGCCGGCGCAGTGTGGCTCGAAGGCCCTCTCCCGTGATGGACCGGCAGATCGGGTACAGCTCCGCGACGAGCGCATGCATCTCGCGCCCGAGGGCGGGGAGGTCCGCGCCGTCGCGGAGGGCCGCGACCGGCCGCGGCTCCGTCAAGGCGCTCCCGGGAAGTCCGGGTAGTCGCGGTCGCGGTCGGCGATGACCACGACCTCGCCCGGCCACTCGATGCCGAAGGCCGGATCGTTCCAGCGAACGCCGGCGCCGAGCTCCGCGCTGTAGCGCTGGGACATCTGGTAGGCGGCCTCCGTGTCGTCCTCGAGCGTCAGGAAGCCGTGGGCGCAGCCCTCCGGGACGTATAGAGCCGAGCGGTTCTCGGCGTCGAGTCGGACGCCGAAGTGCCGTTTGAAGGACGGCGATCCGCGGCGCAGGTCGAGGACGACATCCCACAGCGCGCCGCGCGTGCAGCGCACGAGCTTCGCCTCGGCCATCGGGGGGCGCTGATAGTGCATCCCCCGGAGCGTCCCCTTCCGGGCGTTCCAGGAGATGTTCCCCTGCACGACGTGCGGATTCAGACCGCGCGCCTCGAACTCCTCGTCCGCGAACGAGCGTGCGAAGAATCCGCGAGCGTCGGCGATGCGCTCCGGCTCGAGGACCCACGCGCCGGGAAGCGGCGTCGGGCGGAAGATCAACGCGCCTCTCCGAACGCGCCGCTCACGGAATCACCTCGACCGCGGGGATCGGCACGACGAACTTCGCGCCCCACTCGCGGACGTAGGCGAGCTGGCCCACGATCTCCTCCCGCAGGTTCCACGGGAGGATGAGGATGTAGTCCGGCCGCGTCTCCCGGAGGCGCTCCGGCGGATGGATCGGGATGTGCGTGCCCGGCGTGTAGCGGCCGTGCTTGTAGGGATTCCGGTCCACGGCGTACTCGACGAAGTCGGTGCGGATGCCGCAGTAGTTCAGCAGCGTGTTGCCCTTGCCGGGCGCGCCGTATGCCGCGACGGTCTTCCCGGCACGCCGCGCCTCGATCAGGAACGCGAGCAGCGCGCGCTTGGTCTCTTCGACGCGCGCGCCGAAGGGCCTGTACCGCGCCAGCGTCCGGAATCCGTCCGCCGACTCCTCGCGCGCGAGCGCCGCGGCGGCGTCCGTCTCGGTCCGCGGGTCCGAGCGGTGCGCCGCGAAGATCCGGAGCGAGCCGCCGTGCGTGGGCAGCCTCTGGACGTCGAAGATGCGGAGCCCGTGCGCCGCGAAGATGTCCCGGGCCACCGTGAAGGAGAGGTAGGAGAAGTGCTCGTGGTAGATCGTGTCGAACTGGTTCTCCTCCATGAGCCGCCAGAGGTGCGGGAACTCCATCGTGATCGTTCCGCCCCTGCCGAGCAGGACCTCGAGCCCGGCCACGAAGTCGTTCACGTCGGGGACGTGCGCGAGAACGTTGTTGCCGACGATGAGGTCGGCCGGGCCGTGCTCCCGCACGATCTCGGCGGCGGTCTCGCGTCCGAAGAATCGGACGACGGTGGGCACGCCGCGGTCGACCGCGGCCCGCGCGACGTTCGCCGCCGGCTCCACGCCGAGCACCGGCACGCCGCGCTCGACGAAGTACTGGAGCAGATAGCCGTCGTTCGACGCGATCTCGACGACGCGCGAGCTCTTCCCGAGGCCGAAGCGCTCGATCGCCATCTCGGTGTAGTCGCGGGCGTGCTGGAGCCAGGAGCTCGAGTAGGAGGAGAAGTACGCGTACTCGGTGAAGATCTCCGCCGGAGAGACGTACTCCTGGAGCTGGACCAGGAAGCAGCGTCCGCACACCCAGACGAGGAGCGGGTAGAACGGCTCCATCCGGTTCAGCGCCTCGGCCGGCAGGAAGCTCTCGCACAGCGGCGACATGCCCAGGTCGACGAAGACCTCGGACAGGGGAGCGGCGCAGAACCGGCAGCGCGGAGCGGCGACGGCCGCGTCCGGCAGCTTCTCGACGGCGCTCACTTGCCGGCGCTTCCGGCCTGGCTCGCGCGGCGCGCGAGGATGCGCCTGCCGAGGCGCGGCGCGGTCATGAGCATCGCGGCGCGAATGGCCTTTCGCATGTCCTTCGAGAAGCGGTAGCGCAGCCGCCGGCGCTTCCAGTACGCGGGAAGGACCGCGAGGCAGCGCATCTTCTCCGAGAGCGGCATCGGCACGCGCAGGACCGAGCGGGCGTACTCGCCGAAGCGGCGCCATTCCGGGAAGAAGATGCGCAGGCCGGCCCCGGGATCCGACTCCTCGAATTGCTCGTGGAGCGGCACGTAGTGGCCCGCGGCAGGGTGCAGCCGGCGGAAGAAGAGAAACTCGGGCACCTCTTTCATCTTCCCGCGCAGGGCGAGCTCCGCCTGGAGGAACGCGTCCGACGACGGATAGATGATGTAGCCGGGAGTCGCCCGGAAGACGCTCATCCGCATCAGGCCGAAGGCCGAGATGATGTCGGGAACGACCGTCAGCACGTTGCGGAACCGCTCGTGGGGAGCGGCGGCGTCCGAGAATTCCGCCGACTCGGCCGCGCCGAGCGTCTTGCCCTCGGCGTCGATCTCCCAGGCCCGCGTGTGCACGAACGCGACGTCGGGGTCCGCGTCGAGCTCCGCGACGGTCCGTTCGAGGTACTGCGGATGGAGGCGGTCGTCGTAGGCGACCGTGATGAAGTACTCGCCCCGCGACAGCTCGGCGCAGAGATTGAAGTTCCGGTCGGAGCCGATGTTGACGGGATTGCGGTGGTAGCGCGCCCGCGGCTCCGTCTCGGCGAAGCGCCGGCAGATCGCCTCGGTCCGATCGGTCGAGGCGTTGTCGCAGATCGTGAGCTCCCAGTCCTCGAACGTCTGCGCGGCGATCGAGTCCAGCGCCTCCTGCAGGTACCTCTGGCCGTTGAAGACGGGAATGCCGATCGACACCTTCGGGGCGCGGGCGGCGGAAGGAGCGGCGGGCATCCGCCCGGCGAGAGCGGGAGAGGACGACATCGGCTTTTCGGGGGCTTCCACCGGGAAATGGTAGCAGACCGAGGAAGCCGCGGAGCCGGATGGCGGCGGCCGCCGGCGAGCGCGTCCGGCCTCTAGGGCAGCTCCGGATAGAAGGTCGGATCCTTGGACGTGTTGTCGATCACCGACGCGAAGGCGTAGACCGACTGCGTCCCGCCGTCGACGGAAATCGACAAGATCTCGCCGGAGGGGATCGCGGCGTTCGGGAAGAGCGCGGTCAGATTGTGCTGCGTGTATCCGAACGCCGGAACGAAGAGCGACGTGGTGCCGAGGACCGTGTCCGGCGATCGGATCAGCGTCAGAGTCACGGGCGCTCCGCCGCCGGTCGGGTTGAGCACGCCTACGTTCGTCCGGAACGCGTCGTCGTTGCGCACGCCCAGGAGCGCGCCGGACGGGAGCAGGGACTCGGCGGACAGCGAGTCGACCTGCTGCCCGACCGTGCCGGACCCCGATGCTGCGTCCGTCAGGATGCGCTCGAAGACGGCGACCCCCGGGGAGGAGTCCGCCGCGATGCGGAGAGCCCCGTAGGTCTCCGACTTCCCGAAGAGCTCGCCGAGGGCATCGTCGGCGTGGAGGGTCTCGCGCGGCGCGAGGAGCAGGGTCTTGGACACGGCCGAGTCGTTGCTGCGGTCGTGCTCGAGGAAGGCCACTGTGATCGTGACGGGGGCGCCGGTCCCGTTGGCGATCGCGAGCTCGCTTCGAAAGAGCGCCGCGCCGATTCCCGTGACCGCCGCGACGCCGGGCATGAACACCATCGGCGAGGCGCCGACCGCGGCGTAGTACGTCGGGTCGCTCGATGCGTTGTCGGTGACCGCCGCGTAGGCGAGCGGCGCAGGGGCTCCGGCCGCGGGGACGATGCGGGCGGTGAGACCGCGGCCGGACGCGTCCGGGAAGAGCTGGGTGAGGCCCCACTGCTGCTGGGCTCCCGCGGCGAGGACGAGGAAAGCGCGGCCGAGCACGTCGCCGGCCGCATCGGAGAGCTCAACGGAGAATCCCTGGGTCGTGCCCGTCGGGTTGACGGCTCCGATGTTGGTGCGCGAGTCGTCGTCCGCGGCGAGGTTCGAGAGAAAGCGCTCTCCGGCCGCGCCGTCGGAGCCCGAGAGCCCGGCCGCGCCGAGCCCGAGGGTCCCGGCCTCCGAGGCCACGTACGTGCGCCCGGCGAGCCGCAGCGCCGCCGGATCGGCGCCGTCGGCCTCGAGGCGCAGCGATCCGAGCGCGTTCGTCAGGCCGAACTCGCCGGCGACGACGTCGCTCAGGAGGCGCGACTCGCCGGCGGCCAGCGGAAGCGCCGCTTCCTGCGACTCGCCCCCGCCGCTCGGCGTGAAGACGAGGCGCGCGGAGGTCGGGCCGCTCGAGCCGTTGGAGACGGCCACGTCCGTGACGAAGGTCGTGCCCGTCGCGCCGAGGACGTGCCCCGCGACCGGCAGCGTGGCGGAAGACGGTCCGGCCGGATCCGCCACGACGATCCGGCGGGTGCGGACGCTCGCGCCCGCGGCGTTCGACGCGGTCAGCGTCACCGTGTAGGTGCCCGGGGCCGAGAACGAGTGAAGGGGCGCGGCGATCGTCGACGCGTTGGCGGCTCCCGAGTCCGGATCGCCGAAGTCCCAGGAGACGGCGTCGACGGCGCCCGTGGAGAGGCTCGAGAACGTCACGTCCCCTCGGGCCAGGGGCGCGCGCGGACCGAAGGAGAACGCCGCGGCCGGCGCCTTGCCGGTCGCGATGGGCCGCTTCGGGAGCAGCACGAACACCTGGAAGTCCGGTCCGGTGGCCGCCGGCGCCGGCCGTCCCACGGGAACCGTCGCGGTGAGGCCGCTCAGCGGAATCGCGATGGCCCCTCCCTGGTAGGTCCCGCTCAGAACGGGAGCGCCGAAGAAGTCCTGCGCGTTGCGGACCTCGTAGGCGGTTCCCTTGTCGAGGACGCCCTCGAGCGACACGCTCGCCGTTGCCGCGCGATCCCAGTTGTAGACGGTGATGTTCGCGCGTCCCGGCTCGTACTGGTTCGGCCGCACGAAGATCTTCTGCCCCGTCGGCCGGCCGCTGAAGTACGTGTTGGACGGGAACTCGGACTTGTTGAAACCCGACAGGGTCCCCGCGAGCGAGTTACCCGACATCGTGATCGGCCGGAACGCGTTCACCAGCGCGAGGGCCTGCCCGCCCGCGAAATAGTTGTCGAGCAGGGTGGGAGAGGCGATGCCCTTGCTGAAGCCGAGATTCACGGCGGTGCCGCCCGAGGCGTAGTACGTGTAGTTGGATACGAGATACGTGCGCTTCGCGACCTTCGTGGAGTCTGCGGGGGTGCTGGCCTTCGAGCCGTTCGCCCCGACGAGGATGTCCATGGTCGGTCCGGTGACCTGCGAAAGCACCCCGTTGGCGAAGCTGGTGTTCCCCTCGATGTGCAGGTCGTCGAGCTTCCCCGTCTCCGTGTAACCGTGGATGCCGATGCCGAACTGGCCGAAGATGACGTTGTCGACGACTCGCTTGGTTCCGGTCTCGTTCTGGACGCAGATGCCGTGGCCGTGCCCGCGGTCGGGCGCGTCGTAGCCGTTGTAATAGATCAGGTTTCCGTAGACCTCGGCGTCCGGCGCCAGCGCCGTCGTGAGCACGCCCTCGACCGTGTCGTGGATCGCCAGGTTGATCAGCTTGGTTCCCCGTCCCAGCAGGTTCGTCCCCGTTCCGCGGCGCGCGGGGTCGGTTCCTCCCGTCGCGGACGTTCTCCCCGGGTCCGAGTTCGTCACCTCGAACCCCCAGAACCACGCGTACTGCCCGTTCACGATCAGCGTGACTTCGTTGCCGCCGTAGTTCCCGTCGATCGTCGCCCTCTCCCCGGGGTACTGGCGGACCACGATCGGCTTGTTCTTCGTCCCCTTCAGGGAGGAGACGTAGTGGCCCGTGTAGGTTCCTCCCCGGAGCCAGATCGTGTCGCCCGCCTTGACCGGCGGCGGCTGGCCCAGCGCCGTCTCGAGGTCCCAGGGGCTCGCGACGCTGCCGCTGCCGGACGACGATCCCGAGGGCGAGACGTAGAACTCCGCGGCGGAGAGGGGAAGAGAGAGGAGGGCTGCGCCGAGCGCACCCACGAGGGGTCTCGAAATGTGCATAGAACGCGAATAATAGCGCGGCGCGCGCGGCCGCGGACGCTCTTAGCCGAGTCTTAACGCCGCCGTCGGACGGAGCCGCGTCGCGCGGCTCCGGTCCGCCGCGTTCCGCTCCCTACTGGAGCGAGAACGTCGAGACCAGGAACACGGCCATCTGTCCCCTCGAGGCGACGCTCGCCGGACAGTACTTGCCGTTGCCGCAGCCCGACGTGATGCCCCGCGCGTGGAGCTCCTCGATCCAGGGCGCGGCGAAGGCGGTCTTCGGCACGTCCGTGAAGACGGTGCCGGTCGCGGGCGGCGGCGTGTGGGACGACCCGAGGTCGGCCTTCAGGAGGAAGACGGCCATCTGGTTGCGCTTCACGGACGCGTTCGGGCAGAACTTGCTGCCGCCGCAGCCGGTCGTGATTCCCTCGGCCTTCAGGCGCTCGATCCAGGCCGCCGCGAACGCCGACGCGGGGACGTCGCTGAAGACGTTGCCGGCCGCGGCCGGAGGGACGTAGTCGGCGCCGTGCTTCGCCTTGAGGAGGAACACCGCCATCTGCGACCGCTTGACGGGAGATGTCGGGCAGAAGTTTCCGCCGCCGCATCCGGCGCTGATGCCGGCCGCGGAGATGGTGTGGATCGCGTCGTGGAACGGGTTGATCTCCGGCACGTCGAAGAACTCGCCGGGTCCGGGCGTGAACAGGAGGACGAACGCGTTGAACTCCGGCCCGGTCGACTGCGGCCGGGTCGCACCCACCGGAGTCGCCGGCGTCAGCGCGGTCATCGGCACGGAGATCGTCCCGCCGTCGTACGTTCCCGTCGCCACCGGGGAGGAGGCGAACGGGTTCTGGGCGTTGATGAGCTTCCAGCTCGCTCCCGGCGTCATGAAGGACGACACGTCGACCGCGACGGCCGCCGCGAGGTCCCAGTTGTAGACCGTCAGGTGCGCTCGTCCGGGCTCGAACGAGCTCGGGCGGACGAACACCTTCGTGCCCGTCGGGCGGGCGGAGTAGTACGTGTTGCTCGGAAACTGCGAGGGCGCGAATCCCGTGACGGAGTCGTAGAAGGTGTTGCCGGTCATCGTCATGTTCGAGCAGTTGACCACCCGCAACGCCGTGTCGCCGTCGAAATAGTTGTCGGTCACGGTCGGGCTCGAGCAGCCCGCGCTGTAGCCGAGGTTGTTGGACCCCGCGTGGTCCTGGTTGTACGTCGCGTTCGAGAGGAGCTTCGGGTTGACCGCGCGCTTCAGTCCCCCGATCAGGATGTTGGTCGTCCAGCCGTGGCTCGAGAGGCCGCCGTTGTCGAATACCGTGTTGCCCAGGTACTCGATGTTGTTGAGGTTGCCGCCCTCCGTGTAGGCGTGAAGACCCCATCCGAACTGCTCGAAGACGAAGTTGTCGTGGATTTTCTTGGTCGAGTTGCCGGGGTCGTTGGCGGAGTAGATCCCGTGCCCGTGGCCGCGGTCCGTCGCGTCGTAGCCGTTGTAATAGATCAGGCATCCGTAGATCGAGGTGTCGTTGGCGGAGGTGCTCGTCAGGACGCCCTGCTCCGTGTCGTGAAGGACCAGGTGGATGAGCTTGATGTGGTCGCCGTCGACCTGGACGGCCATTCCCCGTCGGGCGGGGGCGTCCCCCGGCACGTTCGACCAGCGTCCGGGATCGGAGTTGAAGATCTCGAAGCCCCAGTACCAGGCGTAGACGCCGTGGATCTCGAGCGTCGGGAGGTTGCCGCCGTAGTTGCCGTCGATCTTCGCCCGCTCGCCGGGGTACTGCCGCACGACGATCGGCGCGGACGAGCTGCCGTTCAGGTTCGACACGAAGCGCCCCGTGTACGTTCCGCCCCGCAGCCAGATCGTGTCGCCCGGATCGACGGCGCCCGGCTGGTCGAGCGCCTTCTGCAGCTTCCAGGGATTGCCGATTGTGCCGTTGCCGTTCGACGAGGCGGTCGGGGAGACGTAGAAGTCGGTGCCCGTCGCAGCGGCAGACGCGAGCAGAGCTACCAGAGGGAGCCCGAGACGCATAAATTTTGAACGCATCGTTGGAGCAAATGGTACGGGCGCGGCGGACGGAACGCTACTGTCCGGGAAGGCCGAGTCCGAACAGGCGTCCGGGGACAGCCCGACTGTTCCGGCGAACAGGAGCCCGCGGGGCCGGGCCGGCGGGGAGACCGTGGGTCACGAGAAACGCCGAAACGAGCTCGTCCGAATCGCAGCGCCGGAACGGGAAACACAGACGCGAAGCGCGGAGCCGGAAGCGGGAAGCGGGAGCTAAAAAGCCGGAGAGGGAAGCGATGAGCGGAAGCGGAAGCCGAGGCCGAGCGCGGAGGACGCGCCGCAAACCCTAGGGCAGCGCGAACGTCCTCACGAGGAATACCGCCATCTGGCCGCGCGTATTCGGCATGTTCGGACAGAAGTCGTCGTTGCCGCAGCCCGCGGTGATCCCCTCGGCGGAGAGCTGCTCGATCCAGGGCGTGAACGGGTCCGTGATCGAGAGATCCGCGAACACGCCGGTCGCCGGAGGAGGCGCGTAGTTCTCGCCGTGTTGCGCGCGGAGCAGGAACACGGCCATCTGCGCGCGCGAGACCGCGGCGCCGGGGCAGTACTTTCCGCCGCCGCAGCCGCTGGTGATCCCCTCGGCGGCGAGCCTCTCGATCCACGCGGCGGCGAATGCGCTCACGGGGACGTCCGAGAAAACGGTTCCCGTCGCCGGGGGCGGAGCATAGGAGCTGCCGTGCTCGCTCTTGAGGAGCATGACGGCCATCTGCGCACGGGTCACGGCCGAGGCGGGGCAGTAATGCGTTCCGCCGCATCCGCTGGTGATGTCGTTGCGCGCGACGTTCTCGACGTAGTCGTAGTAGAGGTTGGAGGGCGGCACGTCGGTGAACGCGTCCTCGTTTCCTTCCGTCGGCACGTAGTCCATGTTCGAGGTGATGATCACGCGATCCAGCTTCGTGTTCGCGTTCCGCTCGCGGATCTTCAAATTGTGGGATCCGGCGGACAGCGGGAAGACGCGCGGATTGATCGTCAGGGGGACTCCGGCGGAGCCGCGTCCGTTGACGCGCGACCACTGCCAGTTGGGTCCCCAGGTTCCCTGGGCCGCGTCGAAGATGTCTTCCGTGCCGCCGTCCATCCTCACGAAGAACGAGTCGTGGAGGTTGTCGACGGCCTTGACCCGGCACCAGACCACGTAGTCCGCGTGGACCGGGATGGTGATCTGGTACGTGGCCGTCCCCTCGGACGGCGTGCTGGAGCTGACGAAGACTCCGGCGAAGGCCTTGACGTCGTTTCCGTCCTGCATCGGTGACGCCAGGGTCCCTCCCTCCGCCTCGAGACGGAGAACGATGTTGCCCGGGTCCGGCGTCGGCGTCGGCGTGGGCGGCACGGGCGTCGCGGAGGGAGTGCGGGTCGACGTCGGCGGCACGGCCGTCGACGTGCGCGTCCGGGTCGCGGTGGGCGGCACGGGGGTGTCCGTCGGCGTGTGCGTCGGGGGAGGCGGCGTCTCCGTGTGAGTCCGCGTCGCCGTCGGCGTCGAGGACGGCGGCACGGCCGTGTTCGTGGGCGTTCGCGACGCCGTGGGCGGCGGCGGGGTGTCCGTGCGGGTCGGCGTCGCGCTCGGCGGCACGCCCGTGCCGGTCGCCGTGGGCGTTCCGGTCGGAGGGGCGGGCGTGTTCGTCCTCGTCGGAGTCGACGACGGGGGGACGGGGGTATCCGTGCGGGTCGCGGTCGGCGTGGACGACGGGGGCACCGGCGTGTCCGTCCGGGTGGCCGTGGGGGTGGGCGACGGGGCGACGGGTGTATTCGTCCGCGTCGCGGTCGGAGTCGAGGTCGGGGGCACGGGCGTGTTCGTGCGGGTCGCCGTGGCCGTCGCCGTCCATGTCGGGGTCGACGTCGGGGGCACGGCGGTGTTCGTGCGCGTCGCCGTCGCCGTCGGGGGCAGCGCGGTGTTCGTCGCCGTCGGCGTGCGCGTGGCCGTCGCCGTGCGCGTCGGCGTCGACGTCGGCGAGCCGCCGGCCGAGGCCGGGAGAACGATGAAGACGTTGAACTCCGGTCCGGTCGCCGGCGGCGCCACGACTCCGATCGGCGTCGCCACGGAGAGCCCGGTCATCGGCAGCACGAGGTCGCTTCCGTCGAACGTGCCGGTGAGGACCGGCGCCCCGTAGAAGTCCGCGGCGTTGCGGACCTCGTATCCCTGGCCGACCGAAAGGACTCCGGTGAGGTCGGCCGAGACGGTGCCCTGGAGATCCCAGTTGTAGACCGTGATGTTGGCGCGCCCGGCCTCGTACGCGTTCGGCCGCACGAAGATCTTCACGCCCGTGGGTCGGGAGGAGTAGTACGTGTTGCTCGGAAACTGCGACTGGGTGAACCCGGTCAGAGATCCGTAGAAAGTGTTTCCCGTCATCGTGACGCCGGTGCAGGCCACGAGCTTCAGCGCGGTCCCGTTCGAGAAGTAGTTGCCCGTGACCGCCGGGTTCGTGCACCCGGCGCTGTACCCGAGGTTGTTCGAGCCGCCGTGACCCTGCGTGTACGTCATGTTGGCGGTCATCTTCGGGTTGTCCGCCCGGACGAGCCCGCCGAGGAGGATGTTCGTGCCGAGCCCGTGGCTCGACAGACCGCCGTTGTCGTAAACCGTGTTCCCCTGGTAGTCGAGGTTGTCGAGATCGCCGCCCTCGGTGTAACCGTGCAGGCCATACCCGAACTGGTCCAGGAGGACGTTGTCGTAGATCTTCTTCACCGGGTTGCCGGCGTCGTTCTGTATGTAGGCGCCGTGGCCGTGCCCGCGATCCGGCGAGTCGTAGCCGTTGTAGTAGATGACGTTGCCATAGACCTCGGTCGAGTCCGAACCGGAGCCGCTCAGCACTCCCTCGGTGGTGTCGTGCACCACCATGTTGATCATCTTGGTGCCGGTCCCGTAGAGCTCGACGCCGAGGCCGCGGCGAGGAGGGTCATTTCCGTCCGACGTCCAGCGCGTCGGATCGGAATTGAAGATCTCGATACCCCAGAACCACGTGTACGAGCCGCTGATCTTCAGCGTCGGTTCGGTGCCGAGGTGGTTGCCGTCGATGCGCGCGCGCTCGCCCGGGTACTGCTTGACGAGGATCGGGCTCGACGACGTTCCGACGAGGTTGCTGGTGAAGGATCCCGTGTAGATCCCGCCGCGCAGCCAGATCGTGTCGCCGGCGTGGACCGCGGCGGGCTGGTTGAGCGCGGTCTGCAGGTCCCACGGGTTGCTCTGGCTCCCCGTTCCCGACGGAGCGCCGCTGGGACTCACGTAGAAGTCGGCAGCTCCAGCGACAGCGGCGAACAGAAGCGCAGCCGCACAAAGCACCCAGAGGGCATTCCGTTTGTTGCGAGACACTGGTCGGAGACTATCGTCTCGCGGGTTCGCATTCCCACTGTTCCGCGAGGCCTTCTTTGTACAGGGGTTGGGACCCTGTGCATAGCTGTCCGCGAGGACAGGCCGATGTCTCCACGATCTAAGGCGAGCTCTTCGGCACGTAAGTCATGCTGTTCGTGAGGATCAATCGATCGAATTTTACGTACGACTCGCGCGAGCGGAACCGGAAGGTATGCGTGCCCGCCGTCAGCGGGAACACGCGCGGGTCGATCGCCATCGGAACTCCCGACGATCCCCGTCCGTTCACACGCCGCCATTTCCATGCGGCCGAGGCATCGACGTCGAAAATGTCCTCGTTCCCGTCGACCTGGATGTAGGCGCTGTTCGACGCCGTCGTGCCCGCGTAGAGGCGAGCCCAGAGAACGTAGTTGCCCGTCGCCGGAACGTCGATCGTCCATGTCGCCGTGCCGGTCTCGGCGGCGGAGGACGTGATGTACAGGCCGCCGAAGGCGTCGGCGCTCGGGTAGATGGCCATGGGAGCCGTGATCGTTCCCCACTCGGCCGCCCAGACCACGGTCTGCGTGCCGCCGCCGCCCCCGCCGCCGGTCGGGGTCGGGGTGCGGGTCGGCGTGCGAGTCGCCGTCGGCGCCGGGCCCGTCGGGGTCCGGGTCGGGGTGGGGATGCCGCCGCTGGACGCCGGAAGCAGGACGAAGGCGTTGAACTCGGGACCGGTCGGCGGAGGCGCCGCCACTCCGACCGGCGTCGCGACCGAGAGTCCCGTCATCGGCAGGACCAGGGCGCTGCCGTTGTAGGTGCCGGTCAGGACGGGAGCGCCGTAGAAGTCCTGGGCGTTGCGAACCTCGTAGCCGTCGCCGTTCGACAAGATTCCGCTCACGTCGACCGACACGGTGCTCTGGTTCGCCCAGTTGTAGACGGTGATGTTCGCCCGGCCCGCCTCGTACGCGTTCGGCCGCACGAAGACCTTCACGCCGGTCGGCCGGCTCGGAAGGAAGGTGTTGTTCGGGAAGGAGCTCGAGGAGAAGCCGACGACCGCCCCATAGAAGGTGTTGCTGGTCATCGTCGAGATGCTGCAGTTGACCAGCTTGAGGGCCGTCCCGTTGGAGAAATAGTTGTTGGTGACCTGCGCGGCGTTGCAACCCGAGCTGTACCCGAGATTGTTCGAGCCGCCGTGCCCCCGCGTGTAGCTCATGTTGTAGTTGACCTTCGGGTTGTCCGCATTCTTCATCCCGCCGAGCAGGATGTTGGTCCCGAGACCGTGGCTGGACAGCCCTCCGTTGTCGAAGACGGTGTTTCCCTTGTATTCGATGTTGTCGAGGTCTCCACCCTCGGTGTAGCCGTGGAGGCCGTAACCGAACTGCTCGAAGATGATGTTGTCGTAGACCTTCTTCGTCGGGTTCCCGGCGTCGTTCTGGACGTAGATGCCGTGGCCGTGCCCGCGGTCGGGCGAGTCGTAGCCGTTGTAATAGATGAGCGTGCCGTAGACCTCGGTGTCGTCGGTCGAGGATCCGGTGAGGACGCCCTCCGTCGTGTCGTGGAGGACCATGTTGATCGCCCGCGTCCCGACGCCGGTGAGCTCGACCCCGAGGCCGCGACGCGGGGGGTCGTTCCCGTCGCTCGTGTATCGGGTGGTGTTCGAGTTGAAGACCTCGAAGCCCCAGAACCAGGTGTAGGAGCCCTGGACGGTCAGCGTCGGACTCGTCGTCGGGGCGTTCCCGTCGATGCGCGCCCGCTCACCGGGATACTGCCTCACCTTGATGGGATTGGCGGACGTGCCGGCCAGGTGGCTGGTGAACGTGCCCGTGTACGTGCCGCCGCGCAGCCAGATGGTGTCGCCGGCATGCACCGCGGAGGGGTGGTTGAGCGCGGTCTGGAGCGTCCACGGGCTTCCGATCGTTCCGGTGCCGCTCGAGCTCGCGTTCGTCGCGACGTAGATCTCCGCCGCCTTCGCCGTCGCGCTGGTGAGGATCAGGAGGACCGGGAGAAGAGGCAGGGTGAGAGCCAGAAGCCGTTTCGCCATGGATGGACTCCGTTCCAGATTGAAGGGTTGCCTGTACATCCGTGAGAGTCCTTGGCAGGGTAGGTGGCGAGCAGCGCCGGGGCTACTGGCCGCGAGTCTTTCATTCGTACAGGTCCGGGCCAGTGTCGGACCTGTCCGGTCGGACAGGGGGTCCTTGCCCCCCGGCGGCAAATCCCGTACCCTCGATGCAGTGGTCAAACCTCGCTCAAACCGCCGGGCGACCGTTGGCCTCCTCGCTTTCCATCCGCTCGTCCTCTCCGAATTTGAGAGGTTGCTCACGGGAGACGCCTTCGCGCTGACGGTCCGCCGCCTCGAACCGGACATCATGGCGGACCCGGAGCGGCTCACGATTCCGAAGGCCGCGGTCTACGTTCTCGAGAGTCATGCCCATCGCCCCACGACGGAGGCGCTGGTCGTTCACGTCCTCGGGAAGAATCCCACCGGGAGGGTCGTGCTCGTCTCGGAGAAGTTCGAGCTGGGCGCCGCGTTCCCTCTGCTCCGCCTCGGGGCGAAGGGGCTTCTGACTTTCGCGGAGACGGGCGAGCAGCTCGCGCGGGCGGTGGAGGAGGTCGCCAGCGGCGGCTTCTGGGTTCCGCGGTCGCTCCTCTCGCAGTTCGTCGACGAGACGCTGTCCGCGGTCCGCCGCCCGCGCGGACCCGCCGGACCGGCCCGCCTCTCCCGCCGCGAAAAGGAAGTGCTCGAGGCGCTGCTCGAGAACCTCTCGAACAAGGAGATCGCGAGCAAGCTCCACATGTCCGAGCGCACGGCCAAGTTCCACGTCTCGAACCTGCTTGCGAAATACGGGGTGCGCCGCCGCGCCGACCTGATCCTCCTCACCTACACGCAGCTCGAGCGCACGCCGCCCACCTAGGGCGCGATACCCGGGGAGGACCCGGGGTCAGACTAAATATTAGCCAACACTAATAGGTTGATCCGATCGATTCGCCCGGGGGTGCCGTTTCGTTTGACACTTCGCGGGCGTCCCGCTTAGGCTTGCGCCTTCCCTGGTTCACAAAAAGATGAGACGCATCGGCTTTCTGGCGGCGTGTGCCCTGCTTGCGTCCGGGGCGGGGATCGGTGCGTCCACGCTTCCGGCCGGGTTCACGGAGACGGCCGTCGCGACGGGCCTCGCCGCTCCCACCGCGATGGCGCTCGCGCCGGACGGCCGTGTGTTCGTCTGCGAGCAGGGAGGGACGCTGCGCGTCTCGAAGAACGGGGCGCTCCTGCCGACTCCGTTCCTGACGGTGACGGTCGACTCGGCGGGGGAGCGCGGCTTGATCGGCGTC
>Ga0070688_100000901_pt1 | contig 14821 bp, 13 predicted proteins | sample KBSS13HmetaG_FD_64679 | JGI IMG/M metagenome (GOLD analysis project Ga0070688, IMG submission 64679) | Switchgrass rhizosphere microbial communities from Kellogg Biological Station, Michigan, USA - KBS S1-3H metaG | ecosystem: Host-associated > Plants > Roots > Rhizosphere ...
AGCCCGCGAACGAGCGGCCACATCTCGGCCAAGACGCCGCGTCCGCCGATCCCGTCGACGAAGCTCGGCGTGTACTCGATCGCGCGCGGCTCGCCCGCCGCGAACGACGCCGCGAGCGGCGCCGCGGTCTCGACCTCGCAACCGAACACCGGCGCGCTCGAGCCCGCGGCGCGGAGCGCGAGCGCGATGCCGGACGAGAGTCCACCGCCGCCGTAGGGCACCAGCACCGCGGCCGGCTCGGGAAGATCGTCGAGGATCTCGAGCCCGATGCCCGCGTTGCCCGCGATCACGCCTTCGTCCGCGACCGGATGGACGAAGAGCCCTTCGAGGCCCGGGTAGCTCCGCTCCTCGATCACCTGCCACCAGCGCGCGAACGGGACTTTTTCGACTCGCGCGCCCAGGCGCGCGAGTGCGTCCAGCTTTGCCGCGGGCGCGTGGTCCGGCGCCACCACCGTGCACGGCACGCCGAGCGCGCGCGCCACCCAGGCCACGCCCTGCGCCATGTTGCCCGCGCTCGCCGTGGCGACACCGGCCGCGAGCGACTCGCGCGACGCGAGGGCGATGGCATTCGCCGCACCGCGGATCTTGAACGAGCCGATCGGCTGCAGGCACTCGAGCTTCAACCAGATCTCGCGCCCGCCCTCCGGCCGGGGGAGCCGCACGAGGGGCGTGCGGATCGCGTGGCGCGCGGCCCGAGCGTGCGCCGCGCGCAGGTCGGCGAGCGTTGGCTTCGTGATCGCGAACGGTCCCGCGTGCGACGTCGCCATCGCCGTCAGGGCATGGGGTGGGGAGTGTGCGAGCAGACCGCGTCCATGCGCCGACCTTGGCGGAAGCGCCACGCGGGCGTCAATGCAGGCACGGCAGAACACCTCACATCGGCGTTCACCCGACCAATCCCCCGACAGGACCGGATGAAGCCGATGGAGGTGACGGCGACACCCGCTTTCGGAGCGGGCAGTCAGGCTTTGAGTCTCAGGTCGCGGCCCGGCGTGACAGGAATTCGTCGTCCCGTCCCGAGGCCCGGCGCTGCGAGCGGCCTGGGTCGGCGCCCCACCGCCCTTCGACGTCACAACCGGGGCCCGAGACCGGACTTCGATCTCGTACCCGGGGCCGAAAATGAACGCTCTTGAACACGCCACCACCGTTCGGCACATTCTCGGTTCCCCCGACTGCCTCGCGCTTCCTTCTGCGACGCCGGCCCCCGCGCCGACGTTGCCCACGAGCTGCGCCAGGAGGTGTCCCGGAGACATGGCCGAGCCCCCCCAAGGCCCCGGCGACGCCGAGGCCCGCGTCGACTGGAAGGGCGTGCGCACGCGTGCCCTGGGGACGCTCTACCCGCGCATGGGCGGCTTTCACGTCGACGACATCGAGGACGCGGCGCAGAAGGTCAGCCAGGAGTGCCTGCAGTTCGTGCGCCGGAACGGGACGCCACGCTCGATCGATGCCGTCGTCTGTGTGATCGCCCAGCGCATCGCGGCGGACGAGATCAAGCGGCGCGTGCGCGAGCGCAAGGCACTTGGAGATGGCGAGGTCGGCCCCACGCTCTACCCACCCCAGGACGCAGATCTGTACGAGGCGATCGACACCACGGTCTTCCTCATCCGCGGCTACTACCTCCTCAGGCATGCGCTGTGCGTGGAGCAGCTGGACGCGAGGCTCCAGGGCGTGACGTTCGAGTCGCAGGCACGGTCGCGTGGCGTGACGCCCGTCCTGCTGCGGAAGCGCTGGGAGCGGTGCATGGACAAGGTTCGTGAGGCGGTGCGTCGCGGGCGTCTCCGGATCCCGCTCCAGTTCCCGGACTCCCGGAGCCGCAGGTGACGCCCGACCTGCACGCGCGCTTCCAGGCCGGCCTGGCCGCCCACCTCGCGGGGATGCTGCCCGCCGAGGAGACCGAATGGATGGACGCGCACGCCGGCCAGTGTGCCGACTGCGGGAACCTCCTGGGTCGCGGCAGGGCGCGTTTCGCGCATCTGGGAACGAGCGGCGTTCACATCCCCGCCAAGATGCTGTCCACGTTCCTGGTCGAGCCCAACGAGCTGACGCCGCTCGAGCGCGAGCTCGTCGGCCGTCACCTCGAAGCCTGCGCCGCCTGCCGCCAGGACATGGAGGAGATGGCGCGCGCCGCGGGCGTGTCGCCGCGCATGAAGGCGCCGGGGGCCTCCGGCAGCGAAGGGGGCGGCACGGGAACGGTCCTCGTTCTGCTCACGGCAGCGATGCTCGTGGCGTTCGTACTCTGGCGCCAGGCGAGACGTCCGCCGGCACCGCCGTCGGCGCCGCCAATCGCCACCCTGCCCTCACCCACACCGGAAGCCGCTCTCGGGGGAGAACCGCTTCTGGTGCTACGTGAGTCGGTACGGGGGGCGACGAGGCCCGCGCCGGCCTCGGACACCCTCGAGTCTGGAACACTCCGTGTCCGCGTCCAGTTGCCCGCGCTGTTCGTTCGACGTGATTCGCAGCTGCTGATCACGGTCACGACGGCGGCGAGGGTGGAAGTGGCACGCGACACGCTGTCCGCCGAGGCACTCGATCGGCCGTTCGAGCTGTCCACGACGATCGGGCCCTGGAATGCCGGCGACTATGTCTTAAGAGTCGTCCCGGACGAGGGCCGCGACACGAAGGCCACGAGAGTGTTCGAGTTCAGGCTGGTTCAGAAGCAGTGACGATGACCCGGTCGCCCGCACGGGACCGGGTCATCGCCACTCTCCGGAGGTCATGAACGCACCCCACGCGCCCGGCACGTCGGCACCCGTCCGCGCGAGGATCTCCTTCCGCAGCCGCCGGGACGCTTCGCGCGCGGCATCGGGGGCAGCGAGTCCTTCGCCGATCCAGGCCTTGTAGAAGCAGTCCATCCACTGCGCGGTGCGCTCGTCGCTGACCCGGTACGAGCTGGTGAGCGCCACGCGGGCGCCCGCCTCCATGAGCGCCCAGCGCAGTCCGATGACACCCTCGGCCTCGACAATCGAGCCGCTGCCCGACTCGCAGGCGGAGAGCGTCACGAGCCGGGCGCTCGTGAGATCGAGCATCGCGATGTCGGCGGCGGTGAGCACGCCGTCGTTGCCGAGGTCGCCGGTCGTGAGGTTCGCACCCGCCAGCACGAGCCCGCATCGCAGCATCATCTCCCCCGCTCCCGGCGGCTGCGGGATGTCACGCAGGTCGGCGACCAGCATCCGCGTGGACCGGACCTCCTGCGTGCACGAATCCGGAACCAGATAGCCGTGCGTGGCCAGGTGCACGAGGGAGCAGCCCGCGATCTCGTGACGCACCGCGTACTCGGAGGCCTCGGCGCCCGTCAGGAGCCGCGGCGATGTCGCGTGCCGGGTCCCCCACACCTGGGCCACCTGTCGTACCTCCTCCACACTCCCGGGCAGCGGCGGGTACGTGAGCGGTGCGAGGTCGCGACAGTCCTGCGAGCGCCCGCGGAACAGCGCGCTCGCCCCGTGGATCTCCGGCGTGGCGGGAAGGTGGGCGCCGTAGTCGACCCCGCCCACGATCAACGCGCGATCCGATGCCGGCGCGCTCGCGCGGGCAATCAGCTCGCGCGGGCTCCCGATCACGTGGAACGTCGGCGCCGTCTCGAGCAGCGGCGTCCCGTCGGCAGCGGGCAGCGTCGCGAACGGCAGCGTCGCAAGCGGGCCGTCCGGGACGACGATCGCGAGCGAGCACGCGCTCAACCTGGGCGCGACCGGATCCCAGATCGCGTGCCGCAGCTCGTTCCCTGCGGTGCGCGCGCGCGCGCTCGTCGGCTTGCCGGAAGCGAGCGAGCGAAGCCAGCGATCCGCGTTCGAATCGATCGTGGCCGCCGGCCCGAGGACGACGAACTGCGGGCTCCGCCTGGCCACGATCACGAAAGCGCCGTACCAGGGCAGCGCGTACCCGGCCACCCGGGGCGGGCCCGCCTTCCCCGCGGCACGCGCCGCCGAGAGCCCAGGCGTTCGCTCGTCCGAGCGCAGGTAGCGCACGTAGTGGACGAGCGCCGCGTTGGCCGGGAGCGCCGACGCGACGAGGGACGCGTTGGCGTCGATGGAGGCGAAATCCGAGGCGAAGCGCGCACTTCTCGCCGCCAGGCGCTGCTCGATCTGCGCCGCTCGCGCCCGCCACGCCGCGGACGCCGAGTCGGCCCTGGGCTTCAACTCCGACTCCGCGAGCCGGGCCTGCACCTGGACCAGCTCCTTCGACCACGCCGCGAGCAGCGAGTCGTCGGTCGAGGACAGCTGTCGGCGTCGCGCCGCGGTCTCCGCCGCGACCAGCCCCGCGTCGCGCACGACCTCCGCCCAGACCTGCTGCGCGAGCGCGGAGTCCGGGTGAGCAGAAAGGATGGAGAGCAGCACGTTCAACGCCGCCGTGGCGCCACTGCCGCGATAGCGGAGAGCCTCCTCGAGCGTCATGCGCGCGAACTCGCGACGGATGTGCCGCGTGAGCGTGCCGGCGGCGAGCAGGGCCGGGGGCGCCGCCGAGTCCCACCGACCCATGCGCATCCGCACCGCGGCCATCTCCTCGGTCAACCGCGCGTACTCCGGATGCTCGGGCGAGCGGTGCCTGGCAGCGAGCGCTGCTCCCGTCGCGAACGCGCGTTCCGCCGCGGCCAGGCTGTCGCGGTAGGCCAGCAACTGCCCGAGCCGGTCCAGCGACGCCTCCCACTCGACTCCGGAGAACGGGGCCGGGTTCGCCTGGTACCGGGTCGCGAACATCCGCTCCGCCCGCCTCGCGGTGCCGAGTGCCGAATCCGGTCGGCCCAAGGCCTCCTCGAGCTGCGAGCGGTGCAGCCAGTACATCGCCACGTTGTCCGGGAAGCCCGCGAGCCCGCCTCTCGTGATGATCGTGTCGCAGCGATCGAAGTGCGCCTTGGCGCTCTTTGGATCGCCGGCGATCAGCTGGTAGAGCCCGGCGCTCTCTTCGGCCGTCGCGTCCTCCAGCGAGCCGTCGGGAGAGATGTGCGGCCGCAACTCGAGCCAGCGGGCGATGTACGGGCCCGCCTCCGCGCCCCGGTTCGCCTCGAACAGGGCGCCGACGTGGTTCTTGCACGTGTAGAACACACCCAGGCTGTCCAGCGGCCGCGTCTGCTCGAAGATCTCGAGAGCCTCCCGCTCGGCTTCGAGCCGCTGCTGCATCCGGCCAGCGGTCTCGTAGGCGAGTGCGAGGTTGAGGAGCGTGCGACCGACGTCCCGATGCATGTCCCCCAGCGCTTGCCGCCGGAGCGCCAGCGCGCGTTCCTGGGCGTCGACGGCATCCTCGCCCCGCTGCAGCTGGCGGAACACGTTGCCCATCGAAACCAGCATCTCGGCGCTCACGGTGTCGGGACGCGGCACGTGCCGTTCGTGCATCGCGAGCGCACGCTGCAGGCCGGCGATGCTGCTCTCGGCCAGCATCGTGACGCGCCACACCCGCGCCTGCGTGGCGAGGCTTCGCGACACCGGATCGCTGTCGGGTCCGTGCATGGCGCGCCGCCAGTCCACCGCAAGCTGGGCGATCGACTCCGCCGGGGCCTTGGAATGCCCGACCCGCCACTGCGCCTCGGCGAGGAGGTCCAGTAGGGCGGCCTTCCTCAGGGAGTCCGCGCGCGTGCGTGCATACGGGCCATCGAGCGCGCGCTGGAGCATCGGCTCCGCCTGGACGGCACGGCCGCGCAGGTAGAGCACGCGGACGGAGTCCTCGAGCGAGGTGGCGGCGAGCGCGGCGGAGGCCAGGGTCGCGACACCAACCATCAGCATCGCGCCGTGCGCAAGCCAGCGCCCCGTCGCCCGCCATCGCATGGCGGCGGATACTAGCGCATCCGCGCCATAGGACAGCGTCCGGTCGTGCCTACGGCCCCTCGCTGTCCTTCAACAGTGCGGCCAGCTCGTCCTTCCAGAACTCGGCCCACGTGTGCGTGCCGTGGCCGTGCGTCCTGTCGCTCGCCGGGACCAGCACGTAGCGGCCGTGCTTCACCCGCGGCATGAGCTTCTCGGCGATCCCCAGCTCGGGCGGGTTGATGAAGTCGTCGCCGGAGTTCACCCACACGAGCGGCGCCGTGATCTTCTCCAGATCGGGCTCCGGGTTGTAGTTGCGCGAGGCGTCGATCTGGTAGATGAGGTCGTTCGCGTCGAGCTGGGCGATGCGCGCCGGCAGCGTGCGATCGAGATAGCTCTCCACGGAATCGCGCTTCGGCATCTCGCGCTGCATGAGCGCCGGCGCGGTGCCGGCGATGATCAGCAGGTCGGCGGCCGCCCTCAAGCCACTCGAGGGCTGGTTCACGTAGTCGCCGTCGTGCCACGCCGGGTCGCTCTTGATCGCGTCCAGGACCATCGCGCGCCAGAGTCGGTTCCGCCCCGCGATCTCGATGGGGTTACAGCCCAGCGGCATCAGCGCGCGCATCGCGTCCGGGTGCGTCTCCCCCCACACCCATGTGTGCATGCCGCCCATCGACGTGCCCATGACCAGCCGCAGCTTCTTCACGCCCAGGTATTCGGTGACGAGTCGGTACTGGGCTTCGACCATGTCGTCGTAGTCGTACTTCGGGAACTTCATCTTGAGTCCGTCGCTCGGCTTGCTCGAGCGGCCGTGCCCGATGCCGTCCGGCAGGATGACGTACGTGCGCGTGGTGTCGAGGAGCCCGCCCGGCGGGTAGAGCACGTTCGCGAACTGGGGCGACAGGAACTGGCGGCCGGTGCCCCCCGTGCCGTGGAGCACGAGCACGGCGTTGGCTATGCTTCCCGAGCTGTCGCGCAGCGGCCGGCCGAGGGCCAGGTAATGGATCTTGAGCTCGGTCAGTGACTCGCCGGAGCGGAACTTGAAGTCCCTGAGGACGAAGTCGCCCTCGCGCGGGCGCATCGGCGGCGGCGCGGGCGTGGCTGCGGGCTTGGCGGCTGGCTTCGACTTCGCGGCGGTGGCGTTTCGGGCGGGCGCGGCGGTGGTCGCAAGCACGACCGCCAGCGCGGAGATCGCGACGCGAACGGCCTTGTTCAAGTCGGGGCTCCTGTTCGGGGTCGGACGGCACGGTGCTCGCGGCGCCGCACGGTCGGGCCGCGTGCATGGACGGCGCAGACTCTCACGAGCGCCGCATGGGGACCAACCCCGGCGCGCCGGGCGCGGTCGGTAACGCCCGGCGCGCGATCGCCATTACGTCTTCGGGTCAAGCATCCGATACGGGCGTCGCGTCGGTCATTACGGGGAACGATTCATTTGCGCTGCGAATGGGACCGGAGTCGCGCTGCGGGAGGCACCTGATGACCGGCGGGCTATCTGTAGTGCGTCTGCAGCTTGCCCCACGTGGGCGCCTTGCTGGCGCTCGGCATCACGAAGCTGCGCACGTTGCGGCAGCCCTGGTCGGCCACGTAGGCCGAGCCCTTGTATATGCGCATGCCCATGGGCAGCGACACGCTCGCTTCGTTCGGCATCGCTCCCACCTTGCACGGCTCCGGGAGCGTGGAGTTGGTGAGGATGCGAACGCCGGCCGCGGGCGAGGCGATGCGCAGCTCGTGGAGCGCGTTCGTGGAGACGATGAAGTTGTCGCCCGTCCAGCCGATGAAGCCCGTGGCCGCGCCGAGCCCGCCGTCGATCAGCTTCGTGACCGGCATGCCGCCGGGCGCGACCTTCCAGATGTTCGGTCCCGCCGCCGCGTAGAGGTTCCCTTCACGGTCGAGCTGGAGCTGGCCGATCGGCTCGGAAGCGCCCTTGCCGATGCCCTTGGCGTACTCGGTGAGCGCGCCATCGCGCGCGATCTTCACCACCTTGGCCGAGCGCGAGAGCGCCACGAACAGGTCTCCATCGCGATCGAAGATCAAGCCCGTGGGAGCGTCGAGACCTGCCTTGAAGAGCTTGGTCTGCCCGGGTGCGGGGATGGTGACGATGCGACCCGAGCCGGCCTGCTTCGTGTTGCCGGTGTCGACCACGTAGAGATCGCCATCGGGCCCGAAACGCAGCCCCCACGGTGCGTAGAGCCCGCTGTCGACGAGCGCCACCGCGGCGCCGCCGCCCGCCGGCACCTTGTAAAGGATGCCGCTCCCGCCCGAGCCGCCGGTAACGAACAGCCGCCCGTCCGGCGCGAACTCGATGTCCGTGCAGCCGCGAGGCATGTGGTCGGCGTAGAGCTCGAGGACAGGCGCGTCGGGCGGCGCCGGAGGCGGCGTCGCGGATGGCTCGGCGGCGAGCGCGAGCGCGGGTACGAGCACCAGTGCGGCGACCGTGTTCAGAAGCTGTATCCGGCCAGGATCGAAAGCGCTCCCGAGTAGGTGGCGTGGGCTCCGAAGAACCCCAGGTCGGCCAGCCCCAGATCGTACCGACCTTCCAGGACCACGCGCCCCGGGCCGGCCTTGTGATCCAAGGAGGCACCGAGAACGATGCCGTAGTCGGTGCCGTTGAGATCGTCCACGCTTTCCGAACCGGCGTTGGCTCCCGTCGCTTTGAACAACTCGCCGGTCTTGAAGCTTACGAATGGTCCACCGAGAAGCGACGGGCGCACGCCCCATTGGACAGGGATCCGCCATCGCAGCAGCACCGGGACCTCCACCTGCTGGATGACGTGAAGGAACTCCACGGTGCCGAGGGGATTGCCAAAGGGATCGGTCGCCTCGGCGGTCCCGTACGAGATCCCCTTCTCGATGTACATCGCCTCGGTCGAGATCTCGAGCATCTGGCCGACGGGCCATCCCAACCGGATACCCGCCGCGAAGCTGTTCAGCGACGTGAAGATCCCATAGGGGTCGGGCACATTTCGGAAGTTGGCGTTCACGTACCCACCCTGCACGGCGACTCCAAAGGACCGTGCATACGCCGCGCCGGGGCCCGCGAGCAGCAGCCACGAAAGCAGAGCCGTCGTGATCCTCTGCCGTCGCCGAACTGCCATTTGTCCTCCCTTGCGGAGGGTGCCCGAAGTTGAAGTTGGAGGCGGCCCCCGGATTCGAACCGGGGAATGGGTTTTTTCGGCCCCGCAGAGGGCTGTCCCGACGGCACCTCGCGGCCGCCCGGGTGGAGGCGTGCTCGCCCCCACCCCGGCTATGGTGACGGCGCGTCGCTACTTCGAGGGGCGCCTGTCGGGTCGATCGGAGGCTCAGGCTGCTCGGCGCCCGCGGCGGGCTCGGTCTCGGGCGCAACCGCGCCCGCTTCCCGCAGCTCCGCGATGCGCGCTCGCTTGCCCTGCCGCGCCTCGCGCTTCTCCTGCGCGCGCTGCAGGCGCTGGCGCTCCTTCTGCGTCTTGAGGAACGACGGTCGTTTGCTTCCAGCCAAGGTGGATTCCCTTCCAAGGTTCCCGGACGGCCTGGATCGGCCGCCTGCCGGGTTCCCTTTCAACAATGTACGCCTTCGCCGCTACATGAGGCGGGCGATCGAGGGTCACGCCCCGCGATCCCCGGGAAAACTGGAGGCGGCACCCGGATTCGAACCGGGGAATAAGGGTTTTGCAGACCCTCGCCTTACCACTTGGCTATGCCGCCTCGAAGAGGTTGGGGGGCGGGGAGTTATAGCGCAGGCGCGGAACAGATTCCAGCCACGAAGGGTCCTGAGGACCCTCGCCCTCCTCGCAGGATGCTCGCATTCCGAAGAGCCGACCTCGACGCCCCCGATGGCGCCTGGTCACTCCCTCCTGCGAGAGCCGGACCGGCGCTGGCCCGATCCCGACCGTCTAGGGTCGGAAGGCAACCTGCACCTGAATCCATCCTGCGATCGGCGCGCTGTCGCTGACGAGCGGAGTGAACGTCCGGGATCGCGCCACGGTCACGGCCGCGTCCGTCAGCATGGGCTCGTGCTCGATCGGCAGGCCGTCGTCGCCATACGAGGTCAGCGGATACGCCACGAGCACCCGGCCGTCCACGCAGAGCAGGACCGACAGCGGGACGACGTCGGTCAGGCCTCGGCTCACCGCGCTCTTCGGATACTCGGGCTCGCTCATGTGCACGGTCACCGACTCGATCCGATAGATGGCGGGTCCGCCCAGACCGATCGTTCCGAAGTCCGCTGAGTACGTCTGACCGGGCGCAAGGCAGTCCGACGCCCCTGGCACGGCGCTCGGCACCAGATCGATTCGACCGACGAACCCGACCCGCCCGGTTTGTGCGCCAGAGAGATCGACTCGGATCTCTGCCGGCGGCGTTCCTGCTGGAATCACGAAAGGAGCCGTGAACACCGCACGGGCCGCCAAGGGGGAAGCCGGGCTCATGCCGATCTGTTTCGCGTTCCGCCAGTAGATGGACGTCCCGGGCGGCGCGGCGGGCTCGAGCCGGACCTCAACCTGCTCACCGGCAGTGAGCGCCTGTCGCGCGCACACCACGTGGTAGGCCTGCGTAGCTGGCGCGCCCCCCGCGGGCGCAGCAATAGGCAGCGATGCGAATACAACGCCAAGCAGCACTCCTCTCCCTCGCATCACCGCAGTCCTCCCGAGCGACTTGCACTCTCTCGGCGCGTAAGTTGCCACTTTGTGATCCCACACCCCGTGCTCGTCAGCCGAATGAGGAGAAGTGGCAGCCCGCGACCGGCGGACACCCTTTCGCTATCAGACGGCCGCCGCTCTTGTTTCTTTCTAGTGAATCACCGCAACGTGGGCCCGAACGGCGTGACTCCCTTGTGTCAGTCGCGCCATGTAGACGCCGGACGGAAATGCCTCGCCATCCCCGAGATGAATCTCGTGCTGCCCAGGACCCAGCCCGCCGACCTCGCGTGACCATAGCCTGCGGCCACCGACGTCGAACACTTCCAGTAGCGCCGGTGATTCGCCATCAAGACTCAGGTTCACGGTCTGCGCGCTCGGGGACCTCATCGCTAGGGACAGCCCGGGTGCGCTGGCCGGCGTCTGGGAGTAGGCCGGCGGATTCACGGAGTTTGGCGCGGGTGATGGCACGACTGGCGCGGTCGCTGGGCCGTGCGGCGTGAGCAACATCGCGAACGGGCTCGCGTAGGTCCAGTCGCCCCCACCGTATTGCGTGCGGTCGTCCGCCCAAACCACCATGGCGCTGGCCTGGAGAAAACTGCGGAGGCTTGGGTGTCGGTCGAAGCGTGAGGAGACGGCGGCGAGATTCCGGGCGCCTTGCGCGGGCTTCACGATAGTCGTCAACACCAGTTCGCTTGCGCTGGCGGTTCCGCCTGCGCTCGTAGTGAGCGGAATCCTGGCGCAGATCGGCTCCCCGTCGCGTGACCAGCCGAGCACACGCCTTCCAAGCTGGTCGAGATGCATGCCGTACACCGAGAACCCGGGCCGATTGTCGATCCACGCGGCGTACACGCCGCCCTGAAGATCGGACGCGATCGCCATGTGGTCCCTCGTGCCCTGTGCCTCGCAGACGACGACGCCAGAGGGGGACCATCGCGGGCGAGCAGCGTGGTCCAGCTGCTGCGCAAGGATCCTGTCCGGCGCCTCGGGCAACAGCGATCGCCATGCAAGGGTCGCTCCCCCTGGCTCTGCAGGCACGATTCGCAGCCCATCAACTTGGGAAGCACCAGCCGCGAAGACCTGCTGGCCGTGTGGCGCGCGCACGACGCCCTCGGGCGTGACGCGCGCGGCGAAGATGCCGGACTGAAGACCGGACGCGCCCGACCACGTGACGATTGCTCCGTGCGAGCCGTCTGGAATCGCGACGGGAGGGCCTGGCTCGGTCATCGGAGCTATCGCGATCGGGATTCCGCCAGTGGCCCAGAGGGCGCGGCCATCCGCGGCGATGTGCTGGCCGTAGATCCCTGGGGAGCGGTCATCCTGCCAGAAGACGTATGCCCCACCCATGCCATCGGACGCCATGGTCTGGTTGAAGAGACGAAGCAGGGTGTCGCGAACGATGACGCCATTCGAGCCCCACGGCAGCGCGCCCGTGATGTCGACACGCTGCGCACGCAAGACGCCACCGTAGGTCAGGTAGTGGTAATCGCCCACCGGATCGGCCCACGTCGTGATCACTGACCCAGCTTCACCTGCGACGGAGACGGCTTGGCGACGGTCCCAGCTGCGCTCGGCCCCACTGCCCAGGAAGACCCCCTCGCGAGCCCAGACCTCCGTGGAACGGTCGAAGTCGACGTGGTGGGCGCGAAGAAGCGTCGTATTGCCCGCACAGTGGGCATGCCCGAAACAAACCAGGTCGCTCGAGATGATGAAGACGCCGCCATCACCATCGGGGACGGCATCCGGGACGACCGGCCAATAGCCTCCGTCGAAGTAGTAGAAGCCATTGTCGCCGGACCAGCCCGGCGCCAGAGCACCGGTGTCCAAGATGTGCGTGAGCCTCGCCTGGAGGTCGTATCCAGAGGCGAGAAAGACACCGCCTCGCCCATCGGGCGCCAACGAGAGCGGAACTGGAGCGCCCGCGTCCGGGACAACGGTCGGGTTGATCTGGTTCCCGTTCGGAGCCCATGACGCCAGGGCGCGCCCGGCGGGGAAGAACAACGCGAGCGCGAATGCCCAACTGGCGACGCGGAGGGAAACGAAACGCACGAGGTTCATGGCGGCGCTCCTGTTCGAATGAAACTGGCGGCGGTGGGATTCGAACTGGTAGCCAGGAACCTTGGTCGTGCCTCCGAGGTCGCGGCGCGCGGTGCGCAAATGAACACCGTGGAGATTCGAGATTACACCCCCCGGACACCAAACTCGTAGGGGGTTTGTCGCGATCACCCACCCGGCCGCGAGGGCGATCGCGGCAATCTACCTCGGATGGCCGAGGAGGCGCCGCGGGGTTGGAATCGGCTAGGCTCCTTCACATGCCCCACCTCCTCGAACTCGCCACGACCGGCCGCGCGAAGTGCCGCGGCTGCGGACGCGCGATCGCCAAGGGCGAGCTGCGCTTCGGCGAGCAGATCCCGAACCCGTTTGGCGAAGGCGAGGCCACACTGTGGTTCCATCCCATGTGCGCCGCGTACAAGCGGCCCGAGGCCATGCTCCAGAGGCTCGCGGAAGGAGCGACGGACGTGGCCGACGTCGCAGCGTTGGAGCGGGCCGCGCGAGCCAGCTCCGCGCAGCGGCGCCTGCCGCGGGTGGACGGCGCCGAGCGCGCGCCGGGCGGCCAGGCGAAATGCCGGCACTGCAAGCAGAAGATCGAAAAGGACAGCTGGCGGATCCGGCTCGTGTACTTCGAGGAGGGCCGCTTCTCGCCGGGCGGATACATCCACCTCGATTGCCGCAAGGACTACTTCGAGGGCCACGACGTGCTCTCGGCGTTACTGCACTTCAGCCCGGACCTCGGCGACGACGAGAAAGCGGAGCTGTCGCGCGCCTGCGGCAAGGATGCGGGCCGCGTTTGAGCGAAAGCGGTGCAGCCCGCCGGATCGGCCGCCTCAGTGAAAGACCGTGATCCGCTGAGTCACCGACTCGCCTTCCCCCCCGACGACGCCCTCCTGCGCCAGCTCCGATAGCCGCCGCATCGGCAGCAGCACGTCACCATGGCCATCGATTCGTATTGCTACGTCGATTTCGCCACGCGCCAGATCATCCATCACGTCCCGGAAGCGACGTTAGGTCGCGACGCTCGGCGCCACCATGGTCCGAAGGGGGCATGACACTTGGGTCAGCCGGCATTCCCGGCGGCCAGGTTCCTTGAGAAGATGCGGGCCACGAAAGGAGCGCACCCATGAAGATCCTCGTTGGCATCGACGGTTCCCCGCACTCGAAAGCGGCACTCGATTACGTGAAGCGCATGGCGTGGCCCAAGGGGACGAACGTCGCGGTGGTCTCGGCGGCGGTGCCGATGGTCGCCTACACCATGGTGGACGCGGCGGGCCTGAGCTGGATGCAGACCGCCGAGGAGGACATGAGCGCGCAGGCGAAGGAGCTGACCGCCCGCGCCGCGCAGGAGCTCACCGGCGCCGGTCTCCCGACGGAAGCGCGCGTGGTGAGGGGCGACCCGCGCGATGCGCTCGTGGATACGGCGCGCACCATGGGCGCGGACCTGGTCGTGGTCGGCTCGCACGGCCGCACCGGCCTCGCGAAGCTCGTGCTGGGAAGCGTCGCCTCACACGTCGTCACCCACGCGCCGTGCAGCGTGCTCGTGGTGAAGATGAAGTAGGCGGCGCTTGAACGAGGCGCCGCCCGCTGTGGATGCGCGACGCCCGCGCCGGCGTTACGGAGCCGGCGTGAGGCCGTGGCGTCGCATCACCTCGGTCAGCTTCGCGCGGTCCGGCGGCCCGCCCGCGGCGGCTCGCATCACCTCGATGATGTCGCGGAAGTACTGCGGGCCGATCGCGGCCGGCGTGATGGCGCAGATCGCCTTCGCATCCGCGCTGCCGTTGTTGTCGAAGCGGTGGACGGCGCCGCGCGGGATGCAGAGCGCCTGCCCCGGCCCGACGTCGATCGGGCGACCGTCCACGGTCCACGTCGTCACCCCCTCGAGCCCGTAGATCGTCTCCTCGTAGCGATCGTGGCTGTGGGCGGGTGCGGTCAGCCGCTGTCCGGCGGGGACCGTGAGCTCGAACACCGCGACGCTGCCGTTCGACTGCTCGCCGGTGACGAGGAAACGCACACCGAGCGGCCCGAGGCGGAGCATCTCGTCGGCAGGATTGACCTGAAGCGGGCTGATCTGGGCGGACATGTCACGCTCCTCTCTCGAGCATCCACGTGGTGACCGAGCTTCGAACGACCTGCGCGCGCGGAGGATACACCTCACCGCGCGTGGCTGGGCCGCAGGGCTCACCATGCGCGAGACCGTGAAGCAGGTCGAGCGTGAGTGGGAGCAGCGGCTGGGGGCGAAGCGCATGGCGCTCCTGCGCGGGCTGCTCCGCGAACTGAGCACTGAGGCCTGAAGCAGGGCGCGGCGCCCCGGCTAGACAGTATGGAGCGACCGGCCTGCGGTCGTAGGTTCGTGCTCTCGCGAACGAGAGGCACGACGGTGGCGGGAGTGCCGCCACGCTCGATCGCGGGTTAGCACCTCGCGGCGCCAGA
>Ga0070688_100000905_pt1 | contig 14797 bp, 13 predicted proteins | sample KBSS13HmetaG_FD_64679 | JGI IMG/M metagenome (GOLD analysis project Ga0070688, IMG submission 64679) | Switchgrass rhizosphere microbial communities from Kellogg Biological Station, Michigan, USA - KBS S1-3H metaG | ecosystem: Host-associated > Plants > Roots > Rhizosphere ...
GCGCCGCAAGGTGCTGAAGGAAGCGAAGGGCTACTTCGGCCGCAAGCATTCCTCCTACCGCTTCGCCAAAGAGCAGGTGCAGCGGTCGGGGATGTACGCCTACCGCGACCGGCGCAACAAAAAGCGGACCTTCCGCCGTCTCTGGATTACCCGCATCAACGCCGCCGCGCGGCTCGAGGGCATGAGCTACTCGGAACTGATGCACGGCTTGAACAAAGCCGAGGTCGAGGTAAACCGCAAGATGCTGGCCGACATCGCCGTCCATGACCGCGAGGCCTTTCGCCGATTTGTGGAGCTAGCCCGGGAGGGTGCGGCCGCCTAGCGGCAACACCGATATTCCTCTCTCCCGGGCGGGCCGAATTTCGGCCCGCTTTTTCGTTCTCATGATCAAAAGCAACCAAAACGAGAAACTGAAATTGGTCCGCAAGCTGCGCGAGCGCAAGCACCGCGAGCGCGAGGGGCTGTTCGCGACCGAGGGCGAGGACCTGCTCGAAGCGGGGCTGGCGGCGGGAGCGCCGCCGCGCTTCGTGCTGGTCGCGGCGGATTCAGAGATTGCGGGGGAGGAGGTGGACCCGAGCCTGCTGGCCGATCTCTCAATTCTGGGGTCGAGCACGCGGGTGATCGCCGTCTGGCCCTTGCGGTGGGCCAAGAGTGCGGCATCACCTTGTTTCTATCTCCACGGCGTCGGCGACCCGGGCAACGTCGGCACGATCATCCGCAACCTCGACGCCCTCCTCGGCGGCTCCGTCGTCCTCGGACCCGAAACCGTCGATCCGTTTTCGCCCAAGGCGGTGCGGGCCAGCATGGGCTCGGTCTTCTCGCGGGCGCCGCTGAAGGCCGAAATCGACGCTACCCCCGAGCCGCGTGTCGCTTTGGTTGCCCACGGGGGTCAAGAACTCGACACGCTCGCGGGGGCGGCGACGGTCTGCCTCGGTGCCGAGCGCGAGGGGCTGCCCGATGCGGTCCTTGCCCGGTGCGAGCGGCGGGTGACGATCCCGCTGCGGGAGGGTGGCCCGGACTCGCTCAACGTCGCCGCGGCGGCGGCGATTGCCGCTCAGCGGCTATCTTCGCTCGCCATGACGGAGGCCCAGCCCGATGCTTGAGCGGATCGAGGAGATCAGGGGCGAGGCCGCCGCGGCGATCGGAGGCGCCGGCTCGAGCGCCGAGCTGGAGGAGCTGCGGGTCCGCTACCTCGGCCGCAAAGCCGAGCTGACGAGCGTCCTGCGCGGGATTGCCGAGCTGCCGCAAGAGGAACGGGGCGCCGTGGGCGGCGCCGCCAACCGCGCCCGAAAGGAGCTGGAAGCGCTGCTCGCGAAGAGCGCCGAGCGGCTCGACGCCGCCGAGTTGGAGGCGCAGCTTGTCGAGGACCGGGTCGACGTCACCCTGCCCGGAGCGCCGCCGCGGCCGGTCGGCCACCCGCACCTGATCGCCCGCACCACGCGGCTGATCGAGGACACGATGGTCGGGCTCGGCTACCACGTCGCCGAAGGCCCGGAGATCGAGCACGACTACTACAACTTCACCGCCTTGAACCACCCGCCCGGCCACCCGGCGCGGATGCTGCAGGACACCTTCTACGTGCAGTCGCACCCCGACGTGCTGCTACGCACCCACACCTCGCCGATGCAGGTGCGCTCGATGGAGGCGAAGCCGCCGCCGATCTTCGTCGTCGTCCCCGGCAAGGTCTACCGGCGCGACTCCGACGCCACCCACAGCCCGATGTTCCACCAGGTCGAGGGCCTGGCGATCGCCGAGGGGCTGACCCTCGCCGACCTGCAGGGGACGCTGCTGGCGATGTGCCGGGCGCTCTTCGGGGCCGAGCGGGAGCTGCGCCTGCGGCCGCACTTCTTCCCCTTCACTGAGCCCAGCGTCGAGGTCGACGTCTCCTGCTTCCAGTGCGGCGGCAGCGGCACGCTCGCCGGCGGCGAGCGCTGCAACCTCTGCAAGGGTCAGGGCTGGATCGAGATTCTCGGCGCCGGCATGGTCGACCCCAACGTCCTCGGCTTCGTCGAGGGCCACGGCTACGACGCCGAGCGGGTCCAGGGCTTCGCCTTCGGGATCGGGGTCGAGCGGGTGGCGATGCTGCGCCACGGCATTCCCGACCTGCGGCGCTTCTTCGACAACGACGTGCGGATGCTGGAGCAGTTCGGATGATCGGTCTGTTGATGAGGAGGCGGGTATGAGGGTGCCGCTCTCATGGCTGCGCGAGTACTGCGACCCGGGGATGGACCCGGCCGCGCTCGCCGACCGGCTGGTGATGACCGGGACCGAGGTCGAGCGGATCGAGACCCTCGGCCCGCCCTCCACCGAGGGCTTCGTCGTCGGCAAGGTGCTGGAGCGCGAGCAGCACCCGAACGCCGACCGCCTCAGCGTCTGCCGGGTCGACACCGGCGACGGCGAGCGGACGATCGTCTGCGGCGCCCCCAACGTCGACGCCGGCCAGACGGTCGCCGTCGTCCTGCCGGGGGCGACGATGCCCGGCGGGATGAAGATCCGCAAGGCGAAGCTGCGGGGCGTCCCCTCCGAAGGGATGATCCTCTCCGCCGCCGAGCTCGAAGTCGCCGAGGAGGCCGACGGGATCATGGTCCTCGACGACGGCCCGGCGCCGGGCACGCCGCTGGCCGAGGTGCTGCCGCTGGCCGAGCCGGTGCTGGAGATCGAGGTGACCCCGAACAGGACCGACTGCTTCGGCGTCCACGGCGTCGCCCGCGAGGTCCACGCGATCACCGGCGCCGAGCTGGCGCCCGATCCCTGGGCGCAGGACGCGCCGGCCGAGGGGGCGGGGGAGGCCGGTGACTACGCCTCGGTTGCGGTCAAGGTCCCAGAGCTCTGCCCGCGCTTCACCGCTCGCGTCTTCACCGAGGTCGAGATCGGGCCCTCGCCGCCCTGGCTGCAGGCGCGGCTGACCGCGGCCGGGCAGCGGCCGATCAACAACGTCGTCGACATCACCAACTACGTGATGCTGCTGACCGCGCAGCCGCTGCACGCCTTCGACCTCGACAAGGTCCCGGACGGCGAGCTGATCGTCCGCACCGCGGCCGACGGCGAGAAGATGACGACCCTCGACGACGTCGAGCGCAGCTTCGACGCCGAGACCGTCCTCGTCTGCGACCGTGAGGGGCCCTCCGGCATCGCCGGGATCATGGGCGGCCAGCGCTCCGAGGTCTCCGAGGAGACGACCCGGGTCCTGCTCGAGGTCGCCTGCTGGAACGGCACCAACATCCTCCGCACCTCGCGGATGCTCGGCCTGCGCTCAGAGGCCTCTTCGCGTTTCGAGAAGCAGCTGCACCCGGAGCTCTGCCTGCGGGCGCAGCGAATCGCCTCGCGGCTCCTGGTCGAGCTCTGTGGCGCCAAGCTGGTGCCGGGGACGATCGACGTCGCCGCCGAGATCCCGGAGCCGCGTCAGCTGACGCTGCGCGCCACGCGGGTCGAGGGCCTGCTCGGGATGAAGATCTCCCAGGCGGAGCAGAAGACCTACCTGGAGCGCCTCGGCTTCGGGGTCGCGACCACCGACGATGACCTCGAGGTCACGGTCCCGCCCGACCGCCACTACGACGTCACCCGCGAGGTCGACCTGATCGAGGAGGTGGCGCGGGTCCACGGGATCGACGAGCACCTGCCGACGACGCTGCCGGCGACCGGCGATGCGGTCGGCGGTCTCAGCCGCGACCAGCGGCTGCGGCGGCGGGCCGAGGACGGCCTCCGCGACCTCGGCTTCGATCAGGTCGTCGGCTGGAGCTTCACCGACCCCGGCGAGGCCGGGCGCCTGCGGATCCCGAGCGAGGACCCGCGCGCGAACCCGGTCCTGCTCGCCAACCCGCTCTCCGAGGAGCAGTCGGCGATGCGGACGACCCTGCTCGGCTCGCTCCTCGACATCGCCGCCCGCAACGCCGCCCGCGGCAGCGGCGACCTCGCCTTGTTCGAATCCGCCCGCGTCTACCTCCAGGTTGCGAGCTCCGGCGAGGTGGTCGACCCGCTTGCCGGGCAGTTTGCGGGGGATCAGCCGGCTCCGTTCAGCGAGCCGCACCGGTTTGCGGCGCTGGCGGCGGGGTCGCTGGGTGAGCGCTCTTGGCGCGGGGGCGGCGTGCCTGCCGACTTCTTCGCCCTCAAGGGGGCGCTGGAAGCGCTGGGGCGGCAGCTCGGGGTCGAGCTCTCCTTCGCGCCCGCCGAGCAGCCCTTCCTGCACCCGGGCCGCTCCGCCGCGGTCTCGATCGGCGGCGAGGAGGTCGGCTGGCTCGGCGAGGTGCACCCGCTGGTCTGCCGGACCTGGGACCTCGACGCCGCCGTCGCCTTCGAGATCGACTCGGCGCCTCTCGTCGCGGCGGCGACCGTCGGCGAGGAGTCCTACGAGGAGATCACCGTGTTCCCGCCGGTGCTGGAGGATCTGGCCGTCGTGGTGCCCGAGGCCGTCGCCGCGAGCGAGGTTCGCGCCGCGGTGCTCGAAGGCGCCTCCCCGTACTGCAGCAGGGCCGAGGTCTTCGACGTCTTCCGCGGCGAGCAGGTCGGGGAGGGTCGCAAGAGCCTCGCGCTCGCGGTCGAGTTCTCCGCTCCCGATCGCACCCTCACCGACGGGGAGGTTGCCTCGCTGCGCAAATCGATCGTCAGGTCGATCGACGCGATAGGGGGGACGCTGCGTGAATAAGCGCGTGCTGGTCGCCGGCGCCTCCGGTTTCACCGGGGCGCTCGCGGCGCAGATCGTCCACGACCACCCGAGCCTGGAGCTGGTCGCCGCTACCTCCCGCAGTGACGCCGGCAAGCGGCTCAGCGACCTCTACCCGCGCTACCGGGCGCCGATCGAGTTGACCGAGCTCAACCTCGACGACCTGCCCGAGGTCGACGCGGCGATCGTCGCCTACCCGCACGGAGCCGCGGCGCCGACCGACGCCGCTCTGCGCGCCCAGGGAATCCTCGTCGTCGACCTCTCGGCCGACTTCCGGCTGCGGGACATGGAGACCTACGAGCGCTGGTACGGCGAGCACGGCGCCCCCGACCTCTTCGGGACCGGCGTCTACGGCCTCACCGAGCTTTACCGCGACGAGCTGCGCGAGGCGGAGCTGGTCGCCACCCCCGGCTGCTACCCGACCGCGAGCGTGCTGGCGCTGGCGCCGCTGGCCGAACAGGGCCTCGTCTCCGAGGCGTTCGTCACCGCGATGCAGGGGACCTCGGGCTACGGCCGCTCCAGCGACGACCTCGTCCACTTCTCGACCATGACCGAGAACGCCTTCCCCTACAAGACGGAGGGCCACCGCCACCGGCCGGAGATCGAGCAGGAGCTCGCGGCTCTCGGCAGCCCGGCTCCGGTCACCTTCGTCCCCCACCTGCTGCCGCTCGACCAGGGCGAGCTGGCGACCTGCTTCGCGATGCTCAGCGAACCGACGTCGAAGGAGGCGGTCCGGGACCTCTACGAGAAGCGCTACGCCGACGAGCCTTTCGTCCACCTCCTCGACGGGCCGCCGAACCTGCGCTCGGTGCGGGACACCAACGAGTGCCACGTCTACGTCACCGTCGAGGAGCGGGGGAGGGTGATGGCCTTCTCGGCAATCGACAACATCTGGAAGGGCGCCTCCAGCCAGGGCGTGCAGAACCTCAACCTGATGCTGGGGCTCGACGAGACGGAGGGCCTCAAATGACCCCCAGCGGCTCATTCGCCTGTTCCTTTTCGTTGCTATGGCCCCATAGGGAACAGGCGAAGAGATGACCGCATCCTTTTTTCGTTCACGATGGGTGGATCGGCCCGATGGCGTCGAGGAGCTCGACCCCAACCAGCTCGCCCCCGGCTTCCGCGCCGGCGGCGCCCATTGCGGGCTGAAGGGCGGCGGCCGGACCGACGTCGGCCTGGTCGTCTGCGACGCCGAGGAGGTGACTTCGGCCCTGCTGCTGACCCGCAACGCATCGGCGGCAGCGCCGATCCGGGTCTGCCGCGAGCGCTGCGACGCCGGCGGCATCCGCGCCGCCGTCGTCAACAGCGGCAACGCCAACGCCGAGACCGGCGAGCAGGGCTTCGCCGACGCGCTGGCGATGTCCGACGTCGCCGCCACGCAGCTGGGACTGGAGCAGCCCCAGGTCGCCGTCGCCGAGACCGGGACGATCGGCGTGCCGCTGCCGCTCGAGGCCGTCCTCGTCGGCATCGCCGAAGCCGCAAAGACGCTCGCGCCCGATGGTGGCGGCGCCTTCTCCGACGCGATCCTCACCACCGACCGCTGGCCGAAGCGCTGCACCCTGCGCGCAGGCGGCGTGACGCTTTCCGCCCAGGCGAAGGGGGCGGGGATGATCGAGCCGAACATGGCGACGATGCTCTGCTTCGTCCAGACCGACGCGGTGGTCAAGGATGCCGACGCGTGCCTGCGCGCCGCCGTCGACGCCTCCTTCAACCGGATCACCGTCGACGGCCAGATGAGCACCAATGACACGGTGCTGCTGCAGGCCTCCGGCGCCTCCGGTCAACCGCTGCCCGGGGGCCTGCTGGAGGCGGTGTTGATGCAGCTGGCGATCGAGATCGTCCGCGACGGCGAGGGCGCCGCCCGCACCGCCCGGATCGAGGTCACGGAGGCCGCATCGCAGGCGGAGGCCGAGCGGGTCGCCCGCGCGATCGCCAACTCGCCGCTGGTGAAGACGGCGCTGTTCGGGCGCGACCCCAACTGGGGCCGGATCGCCCAGGCCGCCGGCGCCGCCCTGGCGGGCGAGGAACTGCCGGAGCTGGGCGCCGAGAACATCGACGCCGCCGAGCTGGGGGCCGACGTCGAGGAGGCCGAGATCGGGCTGCGGCTCGGCCGCGGCGAGCACGCCGCCCATGTCTGGTTCTCGGACCTCGGCTACGACTACGTGAAGCTGAACGCGGCATACACGACGTGACTGACATAAGCGACAGCACTCATACGCACGACAGCAGCGTCGCGACGCTGCTGGAGGCGCTGCCCTACATCCGCGAGTTCCACGGCCGCACCGTGGTGATCAAGTACGGGGGCGCGGCGATGCTCGACGAGGAGCTGCGCGAAGCCTTCGCCACCGACGTCGTCCTCCTCAAGTACGTCGGCCTCAACCCGATCATCGTCCACGGCGGCGGCCCCGAGATCACCCGCTACATGGAGCGCCTCGGCCTCGAGGTCCGCTTCCACGAGGGCCTGCGCGTCTCCGACGCCGAGACCGTCGAGGTGGCGCAGATGGTCCTGGCGGGGAAGCTCAACTCGGAAATCGTCCAGCGGCTGAACCGCCACGGCCAACCCGCGGTCGGCCTCTCCGGCGAGGACGGCCACCTGTTCGAGGTCGCGCCGGTGGCGAACGCCGAGCAGGTCGGCTTCGTCGGCTCGATCGAGCGGGTCGACGTCGACGTCCTCAACCACATCGCCGCCGACTACATCCCGGTGATCGCCTCCTCGGCCTCCGACCGCAGCGGCCAGTCCTACAACGTCAACGCCGATGAGGCGGCCGGCAAGGTCGCCGCCGCGATCGGAGCCCACAAGGCGATCTTCCTCACCGACGTGGTTGGTTGGCTGGAGGATCCGGGCGACGAAAGCTCGCGGATCTCCCGCGCCACCGTCGTCGAGGTGGACGAGAAGCTGCCGAGCCTGGAAGGGGGGATGCGGCCGAAGCTGCAGGCCTGCGCGGACGCGATCCGCGGCGGCGCCCAGTCTGCCCACATCATCGACGGCCGGGTCCCGCACAGCCTCCTGCTCGAGCTCTTCACGGATGCGGGCATCGGCACGATGGTCACTCCCTGATGACCGACGTTGCCGAGGGAATCGGCCTCGAACGGACGCAGGCGCTCGAGGAGCGTTACCTGATGCGGACCTACAAGCGGGCGCCGGTCGACTTCGTCCGCGGCGAAGGGCCGCTGCTCTGGGACGCCGCCGGCACGCGCTACCTCGACTTCCTCACCGGGATCTCGGTCTGCTCGGTCGGGCACTGCCACCCCGACGTGGTGAAGGCGGTGCGCGAGCAGTCCCACCGGCTCATGCACGTCTCCAACCTCTTCTACACCGAGCCGATGGCGCAACTGGCCGAGCGGCTCTCGGAGTCGAGCCTCGGCGGCCGCGTCTTCTTCACCAACTCCGGCACCGAGGCGAACGAGTGCGCGATCAAGATCGCCCGCAAGCACGCCCACGGCCGCGGCGTCGGCGCGCCGGAGATCGTCAGCTTCGAGAGCGACTTCCACGGCCGCACCTACGGCGCCCTCTCGGCGACGCCGGCGCTGGCGGCGAACGAGGCGCTGGGCCCGATGCTGCCGGGCTTCCGCGCCGTGCCCCGCAACGACGGCGCGGCCTTGCGCGAGGCAGTGGGGGAGAACACGGCCGCGGTCCTGATCGAGCCGATCCAGGGCGAGTCGGGCGTCTTCCCGATCTCCGAGGAGGCGCTGCTGGCGGCGCGGCAGGCCTGCGACGAGGCGGGCGCGCTGCTGATCTTCGACGAGATCCAGACCGGCGTCGGCCGCACCGGCTCGCTCTGGGCCTACGAGCAGACGCCGGTCCGGCCCGACGTCCTCACCAGCGCCAAGGCGCTCGGCGGCGGCTTCCCGATCGGCGCCTGCATCACCGGCCCCGACGCAGGCGACGTGTTGGAGCCCGGCGACCACGGCTCGACCTTCGCCGCCGGCCCGGTCGCCACCGCCGCGGCGACGGCGGTGCTGGCGATCGTCGATGACCCGGTGCTGCTGCGCCACGTGCGCGAGCTCGGCGCCTACCTCTGCGAGCGCCTGGAAGAGCTGGACGGCGTCAGCGAGACGCGGGGGCGCGGCCTCATGGTCGGGGTCGGCCTCGAGGAGGGGATCGACTCGGCCGCCGTCGGAGCTGACCTGCTCGAACGCGGCCTTGTCGTCAACGCTCCCCGCCCGGACACGCTGCGCCTGCTGCCGCCGCTGGTGATCGATTCCGACCACGTCGACCAGGCGGTCAACTTGATCGGCGAGAGCCTTTTAGGCTTCTCCTCGCGATGAGCCGCCGCGGCAGACGGGACGACCCCGCGAAGAAAGAGCGCGCCCTGCGCACCGACACCGCCGAGCGGCTGGAGGCGATCGTCGAGGCTGCCGAGCGGGCCGCCGAGAGCGTGATCGACGATGCCGAAGCGCAGGCGCGGCGCTACCTCGCCCAGGCGCGGGCCGAGGCCGAGCGCCAGAGCAGCGACCGGATCGGCGAGGTCTCGCAGTTGATCGACACTCTGCTGGGGCAGGCGATCGCGCTGCAGCGCGACGCTGAGCGGTTGCAGGTGACTCTGGAAGTGGCGCGGGATCGGGTTCTGGGTGAGCCTGGAGAGGGGGGCCATGAAGAGGAGCCGCCGGAGCCGCCGAGGATCGACCGTGCGCCTGCTCCTCGCTTGCGCGCGGTAGACGAGCCCGAGGTGGGACCTGAGCCACCTGCCGAGCCCCTCGCGCCGGTGCCCCAGAGCGATCCCGCGGGCGCCCGCCTACTGGCGACGCAGCTGGCGGTTTCCGGCAGCAGCAGAGAGGAAATTGCCGAGCGCCTGCGAAACGGGTTCGAGATCGAGGACACCGACGCGATCCTCGACGCGATCCTAGGACCGGAGAATTAAGCCATGCACGAGGACCCGACTCGCCTGATGGGACCCGAAGACCGCGGCCCGGACGGAGGCCGCCCGCACGGCAACATGCGGCTGCTCGTCGCCGGCCTGATCGCGGTGATCATCGGCCTCCTGATCGCGGTGATCGTGATCGCCGGCAACGACGACAGCGGCGAAACCACCACTTCCAGCCTCGAATCGACCGCGACGACGCCGTCGACGACCGAAAGCACGACCACGACGACGGAATCGACGGCGACCACGACCGAAGAAGAACCGACGGTCGAAGAAGACGAAGAAGCCCCGGAAGAAGAGCCAGAAGAAGAAACGCCGGAAGAACCTGAAGAAGGCGGCTCCGGCGGCCTCGAAGCCCCCTGAGGGCGTCTGACGCTGCGCATCTCTGCGTCCTCGGTCGCTTGTGTGCAGAGCACACGGCGCTCCCTGCGTCCTTGACCTGCTTGGTCAGACACCCTCAGCAGCAACTCGCGTGACACACTTCCGCCCCCGTGAGCGCTGAGAAGCAACCCGCCCAGCCGATCGCCACCTACGAGCAGGACCCCGCCAGCGTCCATCGCGTCCTCCTGCTCTACTCGGGCGGCCTCGACACCAGCGTGATGCTGAAGTGGATCCAGGACCACTACGAAGCGGAAGTGGTCTGCCTCACCGTCAACCTCGGCCAGCCCGGCGAGGACTACGAGGTGATCGAAGAGAAGGCGCTGCAGCTGGGGGCGGTCGAGTGCCACGTCGTCGACGCCCGCGAGCGCTTCGCCGCCGAGTTCGTCGCCCCGGCGATCAAGGCCAACGCCGTCTACGGCAACGGCTACCCGCTCTTCACCGCCCTCGGACGGCCGCTGATCGCCCAGCTGGCGGTCGAGTACGCGCGTCGATCGAGCTGCGACACGATCGCCCACGGCTGCACCGGCAAGGGCAATGACCAGGTCCGAATCGAGGCGACGGTGGCGACGCTGGCGCCGGAGCTGAAGACGATCGCGCCGGTTCGCACCTGGGCGATGGGCCGCGACGAGGAGATCGCCTACGCGCGCGAGAACGGGATTCCGGTCAAGGGCGGGACCGAGGTCGCGCCCTACTCGATCGACGACAACCTCTGGGGCCGCTCCTCGGAGGGGCGCTGGATCGAGGACCTGGAGCGGGCGCCGGAGGACGACGTCTTCCAGCTGGTGACCCGCCCCGAGGAGGCCCCCGACGAGCCGGAGACGGTCACCGTCGGCTTCGAGGGGGGGCTGCCGGTGTCGCTCAACGGCGAGCGCCTCGGCCTCGTCGAGCTGCTGGAAAAGGCGGCCGAGATCGGCTGCCGCCACGGCGTCGGCATCGTCGACCACATCGAGGACCGGATCGTCGGCCTCAAGGTCCGCGACATCTACGAGGTGCCGGCGGCGGCGATCGTCCTCACCGCCCACGAGGAGCTCGAGCGCCTGGTCGGCACCATCCACCAGAACCAGTTCAAGCCGGCGCTCGACCAGAAGTGGGGCTACCTCGTCTACGCCGGCCTCTGGTGGGAGCCGCTGCGCAGCGACCTCGACGCGTACATGGACGCGGTCAACGCCCAGGTGACCGGCGAGATCGGGTTGCGCCTATACAAAGGCAGCGTCCGCGTCGTCACCCGCACCTCGCCCAATGCCGTCTACGACGCACACCTCGCGACCTTCGCCGAGTCCGGCGGCCTCTTCGACCAGGACGCCTCGCCCGGCTTCATCGAGCTCTGGTCGCTGCAGTCGCGGATGGCGCACCGGATCCGCGAGCGGGGGAAGGGCTGATGTACAACCGCGTCGGCATGGCCGCGGTCAAGTTCGCCTTCCGCTACCTGCGCCGGCGCTACCGCCGCGAGGCCAGGATCGGGCTCGGCGTCCTCGGAGCGGCGGTCGTGGCGTTGATCGCCTACGTCGCCACCCGCGAAGTGCCCGAAGGCTGAGGCGCCACCCGCAACCTTTCTTGCGGGTTATCGGCAACTTGCAGGGATTTTGACCGTAGCTCGCTAGCCTCAGCCGCCGTTGTGCGGCCGCTTCAACTCAGACGGGATCCCCTGAGGATCTGCGCCGCAGCGCTGCTCTGCGCGCTGCTGGCGGGGCTTGCCGTCGCCGTCGGCAGCGCCGGCGCGACCGAAGCCGAGCAGCTGGAAGCGAAACTGGCGTCGGCCCGCGACGAGGCGGGCTTGCTCTCGGCGCAGCTGCAGTCGACGACCGCGGAACTGGCGGGCGCCGAAGCCGAAGCTGAGGACGCGGCCGCCGAAGAGGAAGAACTGACGGCGCTTCTGGCCGAAGGCCGCGAGCGGGCGGCCGAGCTGGAGCGCACGCTGAAGGCGACCGAGCACCGGCTCGCGGTCGAGAGAGCACGGCTGCGGCGCTCCCGAGCGGTCCTCGCCGAGCGGCTCGTCGCGATCTATGAGAGCGGCACCCCGAACACGACCGATCTGATCTTCGGCTCCGGCGACTACGAAGACTTCGTCGCCCAGAGCGACTACCTGCGGGCGATCTCCGAAGCCGACAGCGCCCTCGCCGACCGCGTCGCCGAAGTGCGGGCGGCGGTCCACCAGCAGGTGCTGCGGGTCGCCGACCTGCGGGCGGAAGCGATCGCCTACGACGAACGCCTCGAAGCCGCCCGCGCCGAAATCGCCGACGTCCGCGCCGCGGCCGAGGCCGCCGCCGCCCGCCTGGCCTCGCTGCAGGGCAGCCGCGAAGCCTCGCTGGCGACGCTGAAATCGGACATCTCCCAGTGGGTCGAGGAGATCCAGGAAGCCCGCCTAGCCGAATCCGAATCCGAAGCCGAAGAAGAAGTCGGCCGCTGGCTCGGCGGCCCCTACTCGATCCCCACCTACATCGTGATGTGCGAGTCCGGCGGTAACTACGGCGCCGTCAACCCCTCCAGTGGCGCCGGCGGCGCCTACCAGATCCTCCCCTCGACCTGGGAACTGTACGGCGGCAAGGGCGAACCGCAGAACGCCCCGAAGGCCGAACAGGACCGCATCGCCGCCGAAATCTGGGCCGACTCCGGGCCCAGCGCCTGGGTCTGCGGCTGATTTCTCGGAGCCGCGCAGAAATCGCTCCGAAGGTTTTGCTTTCCGCGCGCCACCCGTGACAAGACGAGTCTTATGGTTCGATCCATGACCGTGATGGCAAGGGAAAAGTGGAGCGACGAGCGACTCGACGACCTCAATGGCCGGGTGGAGAAGGGCTTCGACGAGGTCAAGGGCGAAGTCCGCGACCTCAGGGCGGAGACCAAATCTGAATTCCGCCAATTGCGAGGGGAGATGAACTCTCGATTCGATTCGGTAGATGCGCGCTTCGACTCTCTCCAGCGAACGATGGTCATGGGTTTCGTCAGCATGAGCGCCACGATTGTCGGCGCGCTGCTAGTCACCCAGCTCTGAAGTAACCCGGAATCAGCGCAAAAGCGTGCCGGGAGCCCCTCGGGTCCGTCATCCCGGCTTGGCATGATCGAAGACCTCTTGAGTTCCGGGTCCGCCGTACACCTGCACGCCCACAGCGAGTACTCGCTGCTTGATGGCGCCTGCAAGATCGACGCGATGGCGGCGCGGGCGGCGGAGCTCGACCAGCCCGCCCTCGGGCTCACCGATCACGGCGTCATGAACGGCGCCGTCGACCTTTACAAGGCCTGCAAGAAGCATGGGATCAAGCCGATGCCCGGGCTCGAGGCCTACCTGGTCGACGATCACCGGGCGATCAAGGAGCAGACCCGGTACGAGCGCAACCACCTGACGCTGCTGGCCGAGACCGACAAGGGCTTCTCCAACCTGGTCAAGCTCACCTCCGCCGGCTTCCTCGAGGGCTTCTCGCGCGGCAAGGCGAACGTCGACATGGAGCTGCTCTCCCAGCACGCCGAGGGCGTGATCGTCCTCACCGGCTGCCTGCAGTCGCGCTTCTGCCGCCGGCTGATCGAAGAGCGCGAGGACGACGCCCGCGCCCACCTCGACGACCTGATTCAGGCCTTCGGCCCCGAGCAGGTCTACTTCGAGGTCCAGAAGAACGGGATCGAAGAGCAGGACAAGGCCAACGAGGGGATCGTCCGCTTCGCCCGCGAGCTGAACCGGCCGCTGGTCGGGACCGCCGACGTCCACTACCTGCGGCGCGAGGACTTCGACAACCACGCGGCGCTGCTCTGCGTGCAGACGAAGTCGACGCTGCAGATGCCGAAGATGAGCTTCGACACGAACGAGTTCTACATCAAGGACAACGCCGAAATGGCCGAGTCCTTCGCCGAGTGGCCGGAGGCGGTGCCGACGACGCTGGAGATCGCCGAGCGCTGCAACATCGAGATCGAGCTCGGCAAGCTGCTGCTGCCGCGCTACCCGACCCCCGACGGCGAGGATCCGGGGGCGATGCTGCGGCGGATCGCGACGGACGGCCTGCGCGCCCGCTACGGCGACCCGCCGCCGGCCGAGGCGGTCGAGCGGCTCGAGTTCGAGCTCGGCGTGATCGAGGAGATGGGCTTCGAGTCCTACTTCCTGATCGTCTGGGACTTCGTCAGCTACGCGAAGCAGAACGGGATTGCGGTCGGCCCGGGCCGCGGCTCGGCCGCCGGCTCGATCGTCTCCTACTGCCTGCGGATCACCGACCTCGACCCGCTCGAGAACGAATTGATGTTCGAGCGCTTCCTCAACCCCGGCCGCAAATCGATGCCGGACATCGACATCGACTTCTCGGTCCGCGGCCGCGAGCGGATGATCCGCTACGTCGGCGACAAATACGGCCGCGAGTCGGTCGCCCAGATCATCACCTTCGGCAAGATGGCGCCGCGCGCCGCCACCCGCGACGCCGCCCGCGTTCTCGGCTTCGACTACGCCACCGGCGACAGGCTGGCAAAGCAGATCCCGGAGCCGATCATGGGCCGCAGCCCCTCCTTCGAGGAATGCCTGAAGAGCGGCCAGGAGCTGCGCCGGACCTATGACGAGGACGCCGACGCGAAGAAGATCATCGACGTCGCCCAGGGGCTCGAGGGGATCATCCGCAACAACTCGATCCACGCCGCCGCCGTCGTCATCGCCGACCGGCCGCTGCACGAGATCGTCCCCCTGCAGCTGGCCGAGGACAAGAGCGCGCCGGCGGCGCCGGCGAACGGCAACGGGTCCGGCAAGCCGGAGCGCCAGTACAAGATCGTCACCCAGTACTCGATGAACCCGATCGAGGAGATCGGGCTGCTGAAGATGGACTTCCTCGGCCTCCGCAACCTCGACGTGATCGAGGACGCGATCGACATCATCGAGCGCTCGCGCGGCGAGCGGATCGACATGGAGCAGATCCCGATCGACGAC